>SESG01007361.1_pt1 | contig 10475 bp, 9 predicted proteins | sample 3171421 | NCBI WGS metagenome assembly SESG01 (sample SAMN10866946, study PRJNA518727) | freshwater metagenome | biome: subpolar coniferous forest; feature: holomictic lake; material: water; isolation source: holomictic Lake 227, 6 m and 8 m depth | place: Canada: near Kenora, Ontario | collected... | reverse complement strand
GGCGTGTGCTGGCGCGTGCCGGCAAGCCGAGTTACACGGCGGTGCCGGTGAGCAGTGGCGGAGAAACCGAGCGGCTGCAAGACGGCGGCCTGATTTTGTTGTTCCAGCCTGTCATCGCGGGTTTGTTCAAGACTGATGACCTGTTCCAGGAAGCAGCCGATTCGCGACAGTCGAAGGGGCAATTGCTGGGTCACGTCCTGATCGAATATTCCAGGGCCGGCGTGTTGCAGCGTCAAGGTGAAATGCTGGGGCTCGGGCTGGGGCTGGCCCTGGGTGCTTTGTTGCTGGGTGCCTGGATGGCTGTGCGTTTGGGGCGGCGGGTGACGATGCCCATTGTGCGTGTCTCACGGATGATCGAACGGCTCGGGCAAGGTGAACTGTCATCACGCATTGCCGTGATGACGAATGACCCCCTGATTGAGGTTTCGCGCAGGCTCAACACGATGGCCGAGCGTCTGGAAACCGGACGCGACCAGTTGGAGCAGCGCATTGCGACGGCGACACAAAGTCTGCGGGAGAAAAAGGACGAAGCGGAGGCGACCGCGCTGGCCTTGCAGGAAAAGAAGCAGGAAGCCGAAGACGCAACACGGGCCAAGTCGCGCTTTCTGGCGGTCGCCAGTCATGACCTGCGCCAGCCCACCCATGCCATGGGCATGTTTGTATCCCAACTGCGGCACATGGCGCTGCCGCAGCAGACCAGTGAGCTTATCGAAAACCTGGATAGCGCCGTCATCTGGTTGCAAGACCTGCTCGACAGTCTGCTCGATTTTTCCCGCCTTGACGCCGGCACACTGCAGCTTGATGTTCGTGCTGTGGCGTTGACGGACATCTTTGCGCAACTGCGCTCGGAACTTGCCGTGCCGGCCATGGCGAAGGGGCTTCGCTTGCGGATTCGGACGACCCCATTGATGGTGATGAGCGACCCGGCGTTGCTGCACCGCATCCTGTCCAATTTGCTGGGAAACGGCGTGCGCTACACCCACAAAGGTGGCGTCCTGCTGGGCTGCCGTCGCACCGGTGATGGGCAGCACGTACGCGTTGAAATATGGGACACCGGGATCGGCATCGCAGCAGCGCACCACAAGGACATCTTCAGGGATTTCTACCAGGTCGGCAACCCCCATCATGGCCACGAAAAAGGGCTTGGCTTGGGGCTCGCAATCGTTGAGCGCAGTGCCCGTTTGTTGGGCCACCCCCTTCGGATGTGGTCTGAGCCCGGCGTCGGCACGCGCTTTAGCATCGAAATACCGCTGGCGCCGGACGATGCGGTGGGAGACCGACGCAGCAGTCTGCGCACGGCGGACCTGGACAATTTCACCGGGTCGATTGTGATGGTGATTGAGGACATGGCCCTGGTGCGCGAAGGCCTGGTGAGTCTGCTGAAATCCTGGGGCTTGCAGGCCATCGGCGTGGAAAATCTGTCCATGGCACTGCCGCATCTGAAACCGGGCCTCAGGCCTGACCTGATTGTCAGCGACTACCGCCTGTCCGAGAATGAAAACGGCATTGATGCCATCATCGGTTTGCGTGCTGCCGCCGGCTGCAACATACCGGCTTGCCTCATCAGCGGCGATACCGACGCCAGTGTGCTGCAGGCCGCTCAGGCCGCCGACTTACACCTGTTGCAAAAACCGGTACGTCCGGCCAAACTGCGCAGCCTGTTGCGCCACCTGCTGGCAGAATCTCATCCCGATCGCCTGGGCTTGCCATAACCAAAACGGCCAGCAGCCACAATCGCCTCCAACCGGGTTTTGGCACCGAAGGCACGGATGATGGCGCTGACGTGCGTCTTGATCGTTTCTTCGGATAGAAACAGTCTTTGGCCAATGACGCGGGATGAAAGGCCATCGATTAAAAGGTACAAAACATCTTCCTGGCGCGGGGTCAACTGGCTCAGCGTTGACGCAATGCCAGCCACCGATGAATCGTCCTGGCCACTGTTGGCCAGCGCGGCAGGCCGTACGATTTCACCCTGGAGAACCCGCTTCAGCGTCTGCAACAGGTCCGTGCTGTCAGCGGATTTGGTGACGAAAGCGGCCGCCCCTTTGAGCATCGCCTGCTGCATCACCAACGGGGTGGCCACGCCGGAAAGGATAATGATGGGAAGTTCCGGGTGTCGCCTGGCAAAGCGTTCCAGTGCATCGACTCCGCTCATGTCAGGCAACTCGTAATCCATCAGCACGAGATCAAGGTCCCGGTGCAAATCAGCCTGCTCGAATGCCGATGCGCAATCGGCCGCTTCCAGCACCTCAACCGGGCCGCCCATTTCCTGGAGAACCAGAAACAGCCCTTTTCGCAACAGGGCATGATCATCAACAACCAGGATTTTCACGCGTTCGGTGCTCTTTGTTTCGAGCATTGTAGGCGGTCCCGGCGGTGTAAACCGCAACACCTTTGCGCCCTAACTTCGGGTCGAGTACGAATGCAGGTGCAGCACCAGTTTGGCAAAGTACAACATGGCGATGGTGCCAATCAAGGCGCCTGAGACCATGACCGTCGTGGTCCCGAGGAAGTCATTTGTGAGGCCGCAGCAGCTGTACCAAAGTTGTTGCAACACCGCAGGCAGCAAGGAGAACAGCATCGAGATCGCAAGCAGTGTGGCCGGCGTCAGGTTCTTGAGGTTGTCGTCGAGGTTGAACCTTGCAATGCAAATCAGTCGTGCCAGCCACGGTGCGAAGCCCGAAAAAAAGCCCGCGCCCAGGATCGTGATCAGATCGGCGTCCGGTTGATGAAGAAGACCCAGAATCGTGGTGGCGATCGCGATGCCAATCGCACCTGATTCGACAAAGATCAGAATGAATGCGAGTTGCAGCCCGCTGGGCAGACACACCCAATAGACATGCGGCGCGTAGGCGAACGAGGAAAACAGATAAACGTTGAGCTCGAACGTGAGGAAATAGGCGAGCGCCGTGCCCGCAATGATCGTCAAGTTTTTCGAATACGCCATCGCTATCTTCTCCTGGAACTTGCGCACCTGCCGGACGAGGGTTCCCGCATCGGCTGAGGCCATGGTTTCATTTTTCTTTGGCGCCGCCTATCCCCAAAGCGAGGGGTTTTTGCTGACGTTAAACTGACGCTGCGGCAACCTGCCCGGAAACGGTGCGGGCGCGTATCTGCATCAGCAAAGAGAGAGACACGATGACAAGAACCTTATCCTGCGCGCTGCTGGCGGCGCTGCTGGCATTGATTTCCGGCTGTAACAAAAGTCCGGGGGTTGGCGGCACGGCCGGCGATGCCTCGGCGCTGACCCTCAAGGCCAACGAGCAGTTCGCCCAACTGCTCAAGCTCGACGACCCGCAGGACTTTGATGACGCCAAGCGCGGTTTCATCGCGCGCCCCACGGGTCAGGTTGTTGGCGCTGATGGCGCTGTCCTGCTGGACTTCGATGCCTACAAATTTGTCGAAGGCAAGTCGCCGCCCACCGTCAATCCGAGCCTGTGGCGCCACGCGCTGCTCAATGCCCAGATCGGCTTGTTCGAGGTAACGGACGGCATTTACCAGGTGCGCGGTTTTGACGTGGCAAACATGACGCTGATCGAGGGCAAAACCGGCTGGATCGTGGTCGATACGCTGACCGCGCGCGAAAGTGCGGCAGCGGCACTGGCTTTTGCGCGCAAGCATCTGGGCGACAAGCCGGTGACAGCGGTGGTTTTCACGCACAGCCACATCGACCACTTTGGCGGCGCGCTGGGCGTGATCACGCCGCAGGAAGTGGCGCAGCGCAAGGTGCCGGTGGTGGCGTCGGCCGGCTTCATGGAGGAGGCCACCAGCGAGAACGTGATGGTCGGCACGGCGATGGGCCGGCGCTCAATCTACCAGTTCGGCCGCGATCTGGAACGCTCACCCAAAGGCAACGTCGATACCGGTCTGGGCAAGAGCGTGGTCTACGGCACCTTCGGCATCCTGGCGCCGACGCAGATCATTGCGCAACCGACGCAGGAGCTGGTGCTTGACGGCGTGCGCTTCATCTTCCACAACGTGCCCGGTGCCGAAGCGCCGGCCGAGATGACTTTTTCCATCCCCGACAAGAAGGCCTACGGCGGCGCCGAGAACCTGTCGCAGACCATGCACAACCTGCTGCCGGTGCGCGGCGCCAAGGTGCGCGACTCGTTGCGCTGGGCCGAGTACATGCAGCAGGCGCTGGACCAGTTGGGTGACGCCGACATCTACTTCGGCCAGCACAACTGGCCGATCTGGGGCAACGCGCGCATTGCCGATTTCATCGCCAAGCACCGCGACGTTTACAAGTACACGCACGACCAGTCGGTGCGCCTGATCAATGCCGGCTACACGCCGCGCGAGATTGCCGACACTGTCAAACTGCCCAAGTCGCTTGGCGAGCACTTCGGCGCGCGTGGCTACTACGGCGATTTGCGGCATAACGTCAAAGCGGTTTATCAGTTCTATATGGGGGCCTACGACGGCAACCCGGCCAACCTTGATCCGCTGCCGCCGCAGGAATCAGCCAAGCGCTACCTGGAGTTGATGGGCGGCGCCGACAAGGTTGTCACGGCGGCGCAACTGGCCTACGACAAGGGCGAGTACCGCTGGGCCGCCGAGTTGCTGAACCAGGCCGTCTTTGGGCAGCCGGATCACAAAAACGCGAAGGAATTGCTGGCGCGCACCTATGAGCAGATGGGCTATGGGTCTGAAGCGGCGACCTGGCGCAACAGCTACCTGACGGCTGCGGCCGAGTTGCGCAACGGCCCGCCCAAGAAGGGCGTGGACCGAGCCGGCTTCGTTGAGATGCTGTCACAGACCCCGATCGAGCGTTTTCTGGAAGCGATGGCAGCGGGACTGGACGGACCGGCGGCCGAGGGCAAGAACCTCAAGGTCAATCTGGTGCTCTCCGATACCCAGGAATCCTTTGTGCTGTGGATTGAGAACGCCGTGTTGCATTTCAGGAAGGCGCCAGCCGCGAGCGATGCCAATGCGACCTTGACCCTGACCAAACCGATCTTTATCAAGATGATGGCCGGCACGGCCGGGATCAAGGACACGCTGCTCAGTGACGACCTCAAAGTCGGTGGCAGCAAGATCGACCTGGTGCGCTTCTTCACGCTGATCGACAAAGCACCGGGCACCTTTGCCATCGTCACCAAGTGAACACCCGTCCTGACATAAGATGCGCGTTCATTCAATATTGAAAGCAGTGCGTGAACGGGTCAAATCATCCATCTTCCAATGCCAGTGGCGCAGCGTGGGACACCGATGCCCTGCTGATCGACGTGCGCTCGCCGGGCGAATTTGCCTCGGGTTATGTCGAGGGCGCGATCAACCTGCCGCTGGACCGCTTTGTGCAAGCGTATGAAAGCGTGATGCCTGACAAATCGCGCCAGATTGTTCTGTATTGCCAGTCGGGTGCACGCTCGGGACAGGCGCTGCAGTTCCTGGCGCAGCAGGGTTATGGCAAGGTGGTCAACGGCATCTCGGCCGCAACGGTCGCCCTCAAAACGGGGCATCCGATTCGGCGCGGCTGAGAATTCAGGATGCCGAGAGCCGGCGCTGGCGATCCGCGCGTTTGACTTCGAGGTAGCGCTCGCGTTCGACGTCGTGCAACTGGCGCGGAAAGCGCTCGATGGCGCTAAACCAGTTGTCCAGACGCTTCTCGAACTGCTCCGCTGGCGCAACGCTTAGCGCCCCCAGATAGGCTTCAACGGCAAGAAAATAACGCATCGCGTTGCGCTCGACCAGACCGCGCATGCCGCCAATGTAGTCGGGGCTGCCATCGGCGCGCTGGCCCACGACGGTGAAACCGACCTTGCCGCGCCCGAAGGTGGCCAGGTAGGCCTGCGACACCAGTCTCGTCAACGAGGTGCTGTCGTAGGCATAGCTGAAGTGCAGAAAACTGCGCCCACCGGCCAGCGCCGTTGCCTGCAGCAGGATGCGATAGTTGCTGGTGCCAAACGGGCCTTGCGGCGACTCGAGTTCGACCTGCAGGTACTCCGGCGTTGCCGCCGTCACGCGGTAGCGCAAGCTCAGGTCAATGGCTTGCTCGATCGGATGGTCAAACTTGCGCACCATGCGCAGCAACAGGGCGCTGCCAGTTTTGTCCTGCGTCACATGGCACTGTTTGGTGTTGAGGTGCGCGAGCATGATGTCGCACCAGTCGGCGGGTTCGTCCAGTGCCTTGCTAACGGCAGCAAACGGGAAATTGATTTCAGCATAGACATCACCCTTGAGTCCCTTGCCGTTGTCGCTGGACTCCAGATGGATCGGGCGCGCAAACTGGTTATGGCCAAGCGACTCCAGCAGCGTCTCGCGTGTTGCGCGCAAGGACTCAGCCGATGGTGCTTGCGCAAGGGCAGCATGAACCGGAATGAACAAGACGCTGACAAGCAGCGCGGACAGCAGCCGGTGGCGCAGGCGGTGCTTCGCAGAATTTTCACAGTTGTTCGCGAACCACATGAGACGGGCAGGGTGTTGGTGTTGCATTGGCCTGGCCGCAAGCGGGTCAGACCTGAGCGAAATCATAACGTGGATGCTTGGCCAACTGCTGCTACGCTTGCGCCATGCCAGAAAACCATTTTGCCCAGCTCCTGCGCCAGCGCCAATTCGTGCGTTTCTGGCTGGCCCGCGTGGCCGGTGTCATGGCCAATCAAATGCTGATGGTGGCACTGGCTTGGCATATGTACGACATCACCAACAGCGCCTGGGACCTGGGCCTGGTCGGCTTGTTCCAGTTTGTGCCAGCGCTGTTGATGACGCTGCCGGCCGGCCACCTGGCCGACCGACTGCACCGTGGACGCATCTTTGCGAGTTGCATGCTGGCGCAGGCGGCGCTGGCCTTGCTGCTGATGCTGGCCACGCACGGTGGCTTCGCGACCCGCGAGCTGATTCTGGCCATCTCGGTCGTGCTGGGGGCGGCACGCGCTTTCCAGATGCCGGCGCAGCAGGCGCTGACGCCCTTGCTGGTGCCCCAGTCCCTGCTGCAGGCCGCCATTGCCCTCAGTTCAAGCGGCATGCAGGTCGCCGTCATCTGCGGCCCCGCGCTCGGTGGCCTGTTGTACGTGACGGGGGCCAGCACGGTCTACGCCAGCAGCCTGGCCCTGTTCCTGCTCGCAGGTACGCTCACGCTGGTGGTGCGTTACCGGCATCAGCCTTCAAGTCTGGCCGCCAACTGGGGCACCTTGCTGGCGGGCGTGGCCTTTGTCTGGCAGCGCAAGTTGCTGCTGGGTGCCACTTCCCTCGATTTGTTCGCAGTTCTGTTTGGCGGTGCCACCGCCTTGCTGCCGATCTATGCGCGCGACATCCTGCACACCGGGCCGCAGGGCCTGGGCCTGCTGCGAGCCGCGCCGGCGGTCGGTGCATTGCTGATGTCGCTGCTGCTGATGCGTTGGCCCCTGCGCCGCCACATCGGACACCGGCTGCTCGGGGCCGTTGCGATCTTTGGTCTGGCCACGGTGGTGTTTGGCTTGTCCACCCATTTTGGCCTCTCGCTGCTGGCGCTGGTGCTCACCGGCGCGGCTGACAACATCAGCGTGGTAACACGCTTGACCCTGGTGCAACTGGAGACCCCCGACGCCATGCGCGGGCGCGTCTCGGCCGTCAATTCGATTTTCATCGGTGCGTCCAATCAGTTGGGAGAGTTCGAGTCCGGCGCTACCGCCGCCTGGTTTGACCCGGTGCTGTCGGTGGTGACGGGCGGCATCGGCACGCTGCTGGTGGCTGCTGCCTGGCTGCGCTTGTTTCCGACGCTGGCACAGCGCGACCGCATGCTGTGAAGCGGTGTCGCCGCGTTGACCGAAGGGCGCCGGTGACTTGGGTGAAAATGGGCGCATGACCCAGCAACCCACCTCTACCCAGTTCGACGATGTCGGTGCCAATGCCGATGTCGCGATTCCAGCAGGCTTTCGCGCCATCAAAGTCGGCGGCCTTTTTATTTCGCATAACGGGCCGTTCTATGGCAAGTGGACCGGCGAGCGCTTGCTGCTGGGCTTTCGGGTCGAAGAACGCCACACCAACCCGCTCAAGATGTGCCACGGCGGAATGCTGGCGACCTTTGCCGATATGTTGATGCCGTGTGCTGTCATGTACCAGTCCGAGATGGCACGGCGCTTTCTGCCCACCATCAGCCTGCAGATCGACTACATGGGCCCCGCGCCGCTGGGCAGTTGGGTGCAGGGCCAGGCCGATGTTCTGCGCACCACGCGCAACATGCTGTTCAGTCAGGGCCTGGTTACGGCCGATGGCGAACCTGCCCTGCGCGTCAGCGGTATTTTCAAGATGGGTCAGCTGATCGAGCGCGGCGACCCCAGCGATCCGTTGGGATTGAAGTAGATGCTGATCATTGCCGGGTGTGAGACCCTAACGCCATGAACACGAACGATCTTGACGCGCCGACAGGCGTTCCGTTGCGGCAGGACGCCAGCATCATCGCGCTGGTGGGTCTGGCCCATGCCAGTTCGCACTTTGCCCATCTGCTGCTGCCGCTGATGTTTCCGGTTTTCATGCGTGAGTTCGGCCTGAGCTACTCCGAGCTCGGGCTGCTGATGACCACTTTTTTCGTCGTCTCCGGTATCGGGCAAGCGGGTGCCGGTTTTCTGGTGGACCGCATCGGTGCGCGGCCACTGCTGTTTGCGGCAATCGGTATCTTCGTGCTGGTGTGTGGCGCCGCGTCCCAGGTCAACGGCTATGCCGGACTGATGCTGGTGGCAGCACTGGCGGGCCTGGGCAATGCAACCTTTCACCCGGTCGATTTCACGATCCTGAATCAACGCGTCTCAGCGCCGCGCCTGGGTTACGCCTTCAGTGCGCACGGCCTGACCGGCAATCTGGGCTGGGCCACGGCGCCTTTGTTTTTCGCTGCGCTGAGCAGCCTCTATAGCTGGCGTACTGCCTACCTGGCCGCTGCGTTCATGTACCTGTGCATTCTGCTGTTGCTGGTGCTGCAGCGCGACAAGTTGAGCACGCAAGCCGCGACGCCACACCCGGATCAGCCAGCGGAGCACAGCATGGCCTTTATGAAGCTGCCGGTGGTCTGGTGGTGTTTCAGTTTCTTTTTGCTCTCCACGATGACGATGGCGGTGGTGCAGAGTTTTTCGGTCTCCATCCTCAAGGCCATGCACGGCGTCAGCATCGAGGCCGCCACCCTGACGCTGTCGGCCTATATGCTGTGTGGCGCGCTGGGCATACTGGTGGGCGGCTTCGTTGCCGCGCGTGCACGCAGCAGCGATCGCGTGGTCGCGCTGTCCATGGGCAGCGGCGCCGTCCTGCTGGCGCTGTGCAGTACCGGTCTGCTGGGCGGTACGCTCACCATGGCGGTATTGGCCAGCACCGGTTTTGCCATCGGCATCGGCGGGCCTTCACGCGACATGATGATCAAGAAAGCGACACCGCAATCGGCCACGGGCCGCGTCTACGGCATGGTCTATTCGGGCCTGGACACCGGGCTGGCGCTATCGCCCCTGCTGTTTGGCCTGTTCATGGACCGCGGCTGGTACGGCGCCACCTTGCTCGGCGCGGCGCTCAGCTTGGCGCTCAGTGTGCTGGCGGCAGTCGGCGTCGGGCGCCGGACAACACCCTGAATCAGCGTGCGCGCCTCAGCGCGGTAGTTTGTCAAACTCAGCGCCAACCCTGCGTTTCATGGTGCGCGCATAGAAGGCCGGCGCCAGGCGGCCGAGCCACCAGGCCAGGCGCGAGGTGCGATCGGGCAACAGCAGACGCCGCCCATCAGCGACAGCGCTAAAGATGCGCTCGGCGATGTCCTCGGGCGAGGCTTCGCCACCTGTGGTCACGCGTTGGCTGTTGGCCGCTGCGCCTGTGCCGCCCAGAGCGGCCCCACCGATGCCGGTGCGGATGAAGGAAGGGCAGACCAGGGTCACGTTGACGCCGTCGTCTTCGACCTCACAGCGCAGACTGTCAAAGAAACCATGCAGCGCATGTTTGCTCGCGGCGTAACCGGTGCGGCCGATCAGCGGCGCAAACCCGGCAACGCTGGAGATGGCGGCGATGAAACCGCGCTGCGCCTTGATGGCGGGCAGGGCGGCGTGCGTCAAGTGCAACGCGCCAAAGAAGTTGACTTCCATGACCTTGCGGATCACCTCGATTCGGGTGTCTTGCAACAGGCTGCGCTGGCTGATGCCCGCATTGTTGATGAGGCCGTCGAGCCGGCCAAAGTGCGCCAGCGTCGTGGCCACGGCAGCGGCACATGCGTCCGGGTCGGCGACGTTGCCGGGCAGGGCCAAGGCTTGGGCGCCGCCTTGCGTCAAAGCGGCAACCAGGCTTGAGAGACGATCGGCATCGAGGTCCATGGCGGCGACATGGCTGCCGGCTGCGGCGTAACGCCGGCACAGGGCGGCACCAAGCCCGCCGGCCGCGCCGCTGATCAGCACCACCTGACCGCGCAGGTTCCGGGGCTTCACGTTGCCTTCTGTTGTTGCGCCGCGCGCCACAATTCAAACACCTCAGCGGAACTGAGCCGTGGCACATAGCCGAATTGCTGTTTGAGCTGGCGGTTGTCGAGCACCGGTCGG
>SESG01029126.1_pt1 | contig 10485 bp, 8 predicted proteins | sample 3171421 | NCBI WGS metagenome assembly SESG01 (sample SAMN10866946, study PRJNA518727) | freshwater metagenome | biome: subpolar coniferous forest; feature: holomictic lake; material: water; isolation source: holomictic Lake 227, 6 m and 8 m depth | place: Canada: near Kenora, Ontario | collected... | reverse complement strand
ACCTGGAACCTGTTTTTAAGGAGTTGTCTATGAAAGTACTTTTCATCTCTCACAGTTCTGTCATAAAATATCATCAACAAAAATTGGATATTCTCGCGCGGAAATATGCGCTTGAGATAACTCTTGTCACGCCTCCTTATTGGCCTGAAGGCGGACGGGATGAACCTTTGGATAAAACCTTTCCTTCCATAAAATACATTGTGGGAAAAATATTTTTTTTAAAAACCCATATGTTACATTTTTATCTGAACGCTGATGAAATAGTGGCACAGGAAAAACCTGATATAGTGCATATAGAGGAAGAACCTTTTAATACGCCTTGCTGGCAGTTTGTTTTAGCGGCAAAAAAAAGAAAAATAAAAACGGTCTTTTTTACTTGGGAAAACATTCTCAGAAAACACAATCCTGTGTATTCTTATTTTGAAAACTACTGCGTTAAAAATTGTGATTATATGATAGCGGGCAACGAAGCTGGAAAAATGATTTACACGCAAAAAGGCTTTAAAAAGCCAGTGGCAGTCATTCCCCAATATGGAATAAATCTGGAAGCTTTTCCAGAGATAGCTCGCGAAGTGCCAAACCTTTGGCAAGTATTATATATGGGAAGAATAACTCCTGAAAAAGGCATAGAGACACTTGTGACCGCCTTTAAAGGCCTGCCGGAAAATGTGGTATTAAATATCGCAGGCACAGGCACACCTGAATATACCGCTCTGATAAAAAATAAAATAAAAGAAGCAGGGCTTGAAAACAAAACAATTTTCCACGGGCATATAAACCGCGACTCTGTCCCAAACCTACTTGCCTCTATGCATATTCTTGTCCTGCCTTCATTGACTACTCCTATATGGAAAGAACAATTTGGCAGAGTGCTGGTAGAAGCAATGGCATCAAAAATGGTAGTGATTGGTTCGGACTCGGGAGAAATCCCATTTGTGATAGGAAAAGCAGGACTGGTGTTTCCTGAAGGACAGGCAGAGGAATTAAGAGAGAGAATAAAGAGAGTCATAAATGAAACAGGATTATTTTTAACATTGGCACAAGCAGGGCGAGTGCGGGCCGCTGAAAAATATACAAATGAAAAAATAGCGGCTGAACTTTACGAAGTGTATAAAAAAATATAATAAGGGCTGAGATATTTTTTAAATAACTTTTTAGGTATAACGGGGGGCTTTCCAAATGTTTTTAAAAAATGGTTTACTTAGTATATTCTTTTCTACACAATGCGCTGGGTGCAAACGGTATATAAAAGATTTTAAGTATTTGTATCTTTGTGAGGAATGTTTTGAAAAAATCTCAGCCCCTCAAGCTCCTTTTTGTCAACGCTGTCATAAACCACTGAACAATGCTGTCACACAGGAATGTCACGAGTGCGGGGAAAGGAAAAATCATTTTTCTTATTCTCGGTCAGCCGGAATCTACTCGGACTCTTTGCGCGAGGCCTTGCATATGTTCAAGTTTGAAGCTAAAAAAGGATTTATTCGAGTGCTGGGGGAATATATGATAAAAAATATTGACCCTGTGATTTTCGCTGGAGTGGATTTTATTATTCCCGTGCCTGTGAGCAGGGCAACGCTCGGGGAGCGGGAATATAATCAGACAGAATTGCTCGCCGACTATTTGGGCAAAAAATATAAACTTTCTGTAAAAAAATCAGTGGTAAAAATAAAAGAGACAGCCAGACAGAGCACGCTGGAGCGACAGCAAAGGCTGACCAATCTGCGAGGCGCTTTCAAAGTGGATAGCAAAGCCCTTACCTTAGTGGCTGGAAAAGTGGTGGTGGTAGTGGATGATATCTACACCACTGGAAGCACGATAAATGAAATGGCAAAAATACTGAAAAAAGCCGGAGCCCTTGAAGTCAGGGCTGTGACTCTCGCCAGAGCAGTTTAAAAATCTTTACTTTAAGGTAGATTAAGGGTATAATTCTCATAAGAAGTATTTGAATTTATTGTATTTTTTATTATTTCCTATCGACAGCACAGGTAAAATTACTGCATACACAGAGTTAAAAACAATAAAAAAACATAACCCTTATGTCTTCTTGTAGGGGAAATTAAAAAAGGCAATATATTAAAAGGGTTTTATCAGATCCGAAAGGAGTAAGCAAATGGAAATCAAAGGAATAAAAATTGGAAATTTGCTCAGCAAAATTCCTATCATTCAAGGCGGAATGGGCGTAGGCATATCGCTTGCAGGACTTGCTGCAGCTGTGGCAAATCAAGGTGGCATAGGCACTATCGCGACTATTGGTATTTTTATGAATGAACCTGACCATGTGACTAATTATCTGGAAGCCAATAAACGCGGCTTAAGAAAAGAAATACAAAAAGCCAGAAGTCTGACAAAAGGAATTCTTGCAGTAAATATAATGGTCGCAGCGACTAATTATAATGATCTCGTAAACACCGCCATAGAAGAAGGCATAGATATGATAGTCTCAGGCGCTGGCTTGCCATTACATTTACCTAAACTCAAAATAGAAAAAAAATCCGATGTAAAACTCGCCCCTATAGTATCTTCAGGCAGAGGCGCTTCGGTAATAATGAAAACTTGGGATAGAAAATATAATTGCACCCCAGATGCTATCATAGTGGAAGGTCCGAAAGCTGGAGGACATTTAGGTTTCTCTACTGAAGAACTCGAGCATATGGAGGACTATAGTCTGGAAAAACTCGTGACTGATGTCATAGCCGCGACAAAACCTTTTGAAGAAAAATACGGACGCAAGATACCTGTGATAGCGGCAGGCGGGATATATACCGGAGAAGACATAGCCAAAATAATGCATCTCGGCGCTGCCGGCGTGCAAATGGGCACAAGATTTGTAGCCACAAAAGAATGTGATGCCTCTGATAAATTTAAACAAATGTATATAGACGCAGAAGAAGAAGATATTATATTGATAAAGTCGCCGGTGGGAATGCCAGGCAGAGCGATAAGAAATAAATTTTTAACTCAGGTGGAAGGCGGAATGCGAATTCCAGTAAAATGTCCTTTCCATTGCTTGCACACTTGTGATTTTGAAAACACTCCATACTGCATAGCCATAGCGCTCATAAGCGCACAAAGAGGCCTGCTGGATAATGGTTTCGCATTTTGTGGGTCAAATGCGTTTCGCGTAAAAATGATAGTCACGGTAAAAGAACTCATAGATGAGCTTATGGCTGAACTACGGGTGGCATTGGAAAATCCGGCTTTACAGCCAGCCACATAATATTTAAATAATGAAAGAAACAGCGCTTATTCTTTTAAGCGGAGGGCAGGATTCCGCCACCGCACTTTTTTGGGCGAAGAAAAAATTTGCCAGTGTGGAAGCCGTAAGCTTTGATTATGGGCAAAGACATAGGCGCGAGCTCAAGTCCGCAAAAAAAATAGCCGCTTTAGCAAAAGTAAAACAAACAGTCATTTCCCTCAAAGAGTTTTCCCAGATAAAGAACAGTGCCCTGACCGATATAAAAATAAACATAAACTCCCAAGACAAACAAAATAAAAAACTTCCTGCCTCTTTTGTGCCGGGGAGAAATATTTTATTTCTCACTGCTGCCGCGGCTTTGGCATACACTAAAAAAATAAGAAATATAGTGATAGGGATATCACAGGTGGACTATTCTGGTTACCCTGACTGCAGGGGACCATTTATTAAGGCAATGCAAAAAAGCTTATCGCTGGGTATGGAGTTTCCTGTAAAGATATTTACCCCACTGATAAATCTGGATAAAAAACAAACAGTCCTGCTGGCAAAAACCCTCGGCGTACTGGATATAATGAAATACACCCACACCTGTTATATGGGTACTAAAACACCTTGCGGAAAATGTCCGGCTTGCGTCCTACGGGCTAAGGGTTTTAAAGAAGCTGGAATCAAAGATCCTTTGGTGAAATGAGTCTGATACAGAGATATAAAATATCAGGAGGCCTTTATGAAAGTCATAGCATTTAACGGCAGTCCCCGCACCAACGGCAATACAGTGCAGGCGATAAAGTTTGTCTTTGAAGAATTGGAAAAAGAAGGCATACAGACAGAACTCATACACATTGGCGGTAAAAAACTAAGCGGTTGTATCAACTGCGGCAAATGTAAAATAAACAAAGATAAAAAGTGCGCAGTGGTGGACGATGAAATGAATAAGTATATTGCAAAAATGATAGAAGCAGACGGAATGATTATTGGCTCACCTGTATATTTTGGAAATGTGACTACTGCAGTCAAGGCCTTGATAGAGCGCTGTGGAATGGTGGCAAGGGCAAATGAAGATTTTCTCGCAAGAAAAACAGGCGCGGCAGTGGTGAGCGTGAGAAGGGCAGGCTCCAATTTTACTTACGCGGCTATTAATTTTTTCTTTGGAATATCACAAATGACTATCCCAGGTTCTAATTACTGGAATATGACCCTCGCCCGCGACCCAGGGGAAATTTTAAAAGATGAAGAAGGCATAAAAACTTTTAAAACGTTGGGGAAAAATATGGCGTGGCTTATGAAAAAAACAGGGGAGACAAGTAAGGAATAATACCGTTGTAACCGCACTCTCAACCGTATAAAAAATAATTTTAAAAAACTTCAAAATTTCTATTGACAAGTTTGTATACACGCTGTATACTTCTGCTATGAACAATTATACACTGTCAGAGAAAGAGATAGAAGCGTTGCGGCTCATTCGCAACTCTATGATGCAGAGAGGGTTTTCGCCTTCGGTCAGAGAGTTGATGATTTCTATGGGCTACTCTTCGCCGCGCTCGACCGCGCTTATCGTCAACAATCTTATTGACGAAGGCTTTTTGAGGAGGAAAAAAGATGGCGGTCTTGAAATCATCGACACTTTTGAGGGCGATGAGAGCAGTGAAGATACGGTAGAAGTTCCTATGGTGGGAACGGCGGCTTGTGGGGCGCCTATGCTCGCCGAGGAAAACATTGAAGAAATGATACCCGTGTCAGTACGGCTGGCTAAACCGCCGCACAGGTATTTTTTACTCAGGGCAAAAGGCGACTCTATGAATCTGGGTGGAATACAAGATGGGGACGCTGTCTTGGTAAAAAGAACAAACATAGCGGTCACTGGCGATCAGGTAGTAGCGCTGATAGACGGCGAAGCGACTATAAAGGAATACCACAAGGGCAAAGATACAGTAATTCTCAGACCAAAATCAAAAAATAAAATACACAAACCCATAATCCTAACGGATGATTTTTTAATACAGGGAGTGGTGGTAAGGACTATAGAAGGGCTTTAAGTGATGGGTTACAGGTTCCAAGTTCCAGGTTCCAGGTTCCAGGATAAAAGGACAAAGATAGGGAGTACAAGTACTAGGTTCCAAGTTCCAGGTTCCAGGTTCCAGGATAAAAGGACAAAGATAGGGAGTACAAGTTACAGGTTCCAAGTTCCAGGTTCCAGGTTCCAGGATAAAAGGACAAAGATACAAGATACAAGTTCCAAGTTTCAAGTTCCAGGTTCCAGGATAAAAGGACAAAGATACAAGATACAAGTTCCAAGTTTCAAGTTCCAGGTTTCAGGATAAAAGGACAAAGATACAAGATACAAGATACAGGTTCCAGGATAAAAGGACAAAGTTCAATGACAATATAGATATTATGATATGAGGGGGGAGTATGGCTGGGGTTAGTGCTTTTGAGGAATTGGAAGTTTGGAAAAAAGCACGAGTTTTGACAAAAAATGTATATGAATTGACAAAGAAGGAAATGTTTTTTAGGGATTATACATTGCGGGAACAAATAAGACGGGCTTCTGTTTCGATTATGTCAAATATCGCAGAAGGTTATGAAAGAGACGGAAATAAAGAATTTGTTCAATTCCTTTCTATAGCAAAAGGTTCAGTTGGAGAAGTAAGATCACAGTTATTTTTAGCATATGATCTGGGGTATTTAGATCAAAATAAATTTAAAGAATTCTATGATCAAACCCGAGTAATTTCAAAAATGCTAGCGAACTTTATAATATATCTTAAGAAATCATGGATGAAAGGCCATAAATTTGTAAAAGCGGAAGAAGTTGTAGAATTAAATATTTAATAGTGGATAGTGGAATTTATACTCCCTATCTTGGAACTTGGAACCTGGAACTTGGAACTTGTACTCCCTATCTTGGAACCTGGAACCTGGAACTTGGAACAAATAAAAATAAAAATAAAAATAAAAAAAGAGGAGAAAAACAATGTCCGAAGATAAAAAAAAGGCCTTAGAACTCGCAATTTCACAAATCGAGAAACAATTTGGTAAAGGGGCAATTATGAATCTTGGAAAAGCTCCTATCGCAAAAGTTGATGCTATACCAACGGGGGCTTTGTCATTGGATCTTGCTCTCGGAGTTGGAGGAGTGCCTCGTGGTAGAATAATAGAGATATTTGGGCCTGAGTCATCTGGAAAATCTACGCTTGCTCTCAATATAGTATCTATGGCTCAAAAACAGGGTGGGACAGCGGCATATGTGGATGCGGAAAATGCTATGGATGCAGAATATGCCAAGCGGATAGGCGTGAATATAGATGAACTATATATTTCGCAACCTGATTGCGGAGAGCAGGGTTTGGAAATAGTGGAAACCTTAGTGCGCAGTGGCGCTGTGGATGTTATAGTCGTGGACTCTGTGGCGGCACTTGTGCCCAGAGCTGAAATAGAAGGCGATATGGGAGATGCTCAAATGGGACTGCAGGCAAGGCTTATGTCTCAGGCAATGAGAAAACTCACTGGGATAATCAACAAGTCGCAATGTATAGTTATCTTTATCAATCAGCTCAGAGAAAAAATCGGAGTTATGTTTGGCAATCCTGAGACCACTCCGGGGGGGCGCGCTTTAAAATTTTATTCTTCGGTGCGTATTGATATACGGCGCATAGAGACGATAAAAAAAGGCGATGCCCATGTCGGCAATAGGGTAAAAGCTAAAGTTGTAAAAAACAAAGTGGCACCGCCTTTTAGGGAAGCTATTTTTGATATTATTTTTGGAAAAGGGATATTGCGCGAGCCAGCTCTTTTGGAAGCGGCTGAAAAGTATGAGGTTGTTGAGAAAAGCGGCACATGGTATAGTTATGCTGGTAAGAAGATAGGACAGGGCAAAGATTCTGCCATAACCTATCTTGCTGAACATCCGGATGTAGCGGATGATTTGGAAAAGAAAACCAGAGAAAAGTTTGCCGCTATGGAAAAAGCCAATATGGAAAGCGGACCAAAACCGCTTGCTCCTGAAGTAGAAGACGACCTGGAAGATTTAGATACTGTGGCTGAAACAAAACCAGGGAAAGAAACTAAGGAAGCAAAGGAAACAAAGGGCAAACACAAAAAGGATTAAATGAGACGGTTTTTAAAACTAACTGCAGTAAGCACAGGGGTCATAATAGTGTTAGTCGGCGCGGCAGCGGTAACGCTGCCGCTCTGGCTCCCCGTAGAAAAGATTAAAACTTTTATTATTTCTGAAGTAAAACACCGCACGGGCCGCGATATGACTGCCGGCACTTTAAAAATCAATATCTTCCAAGGCCTCGAACTCTCCGATGTCAGCATAAAGGAAACCTCAAAATATCCTGGAAAAGATTTTATAAGCGATAAGAAAATGCTTATAAAGTATAGTCTTCCAGCGCTTTTAAATAAAACCCTGCTTATTACTGAAATACAGTTTGACTCTCCCATAGTTACCGTAATCAAAGGAAAAGACGGCCTTTTTAATTATTCAGATATAATGACTGCCCTAATGCCACAAAAAGAAAACGGAAATGAAAAAGTTGAAACTCCAATACTTCCTGCAGGAAAAAAAGATTTTTTTAAAAGTGTAATTTTGACAGGGCTAAATATTAAAAACGGAATATTTAAATATATAGATTACTCCCGTGAAAAACCTTTAGAAGTCACTCTAAATAATTTGAATTTCTATACGGAAAACCTTATTCTCACTATGGTAAAACCTATAAATGTGAGTATGTCTTTTGAGGCGGTCTATAACACCTATCATATACCGGTTGAGGCAACAGGAAAGGTAGTGCTGGATTTAAAAAATAAAAACTTTGATTTGACCCTGACAAAAACCACAGCCGCGGGTATGCCTTGTTCTGGGACTATTACCCTTAGGGATTTTCGAGATGTGTTTGGAGAACTTTATACTGACATTGGCTATAACGACCTCTTGAAGTTTACTTCCGAGACAGTAAGAAAAAAAATGAAAGACAATAATATCAGCGGCGAGCTGAAAATAAAAAACAAATTTACTTTTAAAAATGAAAAGCAAATTTATAGTCAGCAAAACTCCACTAAAGTAGAAAATGGATTTATTACCTATAAGGATAAAAAGGTAGTAGAAAATATATCAAGCAATATATATCTGAACCCTGATTTTACTATGAAAGGGGACTTAAAGTGTCTGCTTGCGGGCTCTTCTGTAAATGCCGCTTTTACTGCTACTGATATTAGAACTCTTCCCAACGGAAAAGTTGAGGCGGTAATTGACTCGCCTAAGTTTGTTGTAGAATACTTGCTCGCTTTACTTCCTGAAAAGGACACCACCGCACAAAGCAAAACCCCTAAAGTAATAGCACCAGCAGAAAAAATAAAAACAAATCAGTTTGCGACTGTGCATTTAAAACTCACAGCAGGCGCTTTGGTATATAAAACATTGGAAACTGGAAAAGTACTTTGCGAGATAAGTTATAAGGCCGCAAAATTATATGTGACGACTCAGATAGAGGCGTATCAGGGGAAACTGCTCTCCGATATCAGTGTGGATTTAAATAAGACAAGTTATAGCGCAGGTTTTAGTTGTGACAAAGTGGAAGTCAATAAATTGGTAGAAAATGTAATTGCCATAATGCCGAAAAAAGAAACTGAAAAAAATAATCTCCTGGATGATATGAAAGGAAAGGTTTTTGGCACGCTAAATATGAAATTTAAACTCGGTGGAGAGACCTTTGAAGATATCGCACATACTGTAAAAGGCGATGGTAGTTTTGTAGTGGCAAACGGAGTTTTGAAAAATCTGCAAATGGCAAAAGACCTGTATGCAAAAACTAATGCTGAGTTTTTTAAAAAAGATATAAACTTTGATACTATGTCGGCTTCTTTTAAACTGGGCGCTGGAAAAATAGAAGTTAAAGATTTTAAAATTGAAAGTGGGACAGCCGGAAAAAATGGAGATGCGAGAATCAGAGCAAATGGCTATATGACAATGGATAAAACCCTTGATTTTAAAGTACAAATGGACTTAAACCCAAGAGTGGGCGCTAAACTGGAAGAGGCCTTTTCAAAAAATTTAAAAATCGGAGATATAAGCTACGCCTATAATAGCGATGGCTGGTTGCCGTTTGATTTTCGCGTCTTTAACACTATGGAAGATAAAAAATATGATTACAATCAACCAAGAATGTATGAAAATGTTAAGAAAAATCTGGGAAAAAAAATAGAAGAAGAAGGTGTTAAATTGTTTAATAAACTGAAGAAGTTATTTTAATGCTAAAGGTTAACTTGAAAAAAAGCCGAGGGCTTATGGCGTGTTTTATTTTGACTGCGGCTTTGCAAGGGTGCGCCACTGTAGGTGGAGAAAAAACCGCCGACTGGGGAAAAGAAAAATATGCCATATTTACAGGCGACCTTATGGCAGGCAGGCGGCTGGAACCTATCGTTGCTGAAAAAGGGTATTCATATCTTTTTGAAAAAATCGCGCCGTTCATTAGCAGAGGCGAAATTGTTTTTGGAAACTTAGAAACTCCGATTGTGTACACTGCAGGGATACCTGCCCTTGAAACATTGGCAGGAAAATCCATTTATTTATATTCCCAAGAAGGCTTTGCCGTAGGCTTAAAAGCCGCTGGCTACAATATCCTTTCTTTGGCAAATAATCACGCGTTGGACTATAAAGAAAGTGGCTTACTGCAGACTATGGCACTTTTAGATAAAAATAATATTAGATATAACGGGGTAGCAAAGAGCAAGTTTGGAAAACCCAATCCACCAGTGGTGTTTGAGATTGATGGAAAAAAAATAGGAATTTTAAGTTATTCACAAGTGTCTCCTGAAATTTTTAAGGCAAGCACAAAAAAATATGGCACTGTGCCGGCAGATGCGGGAGTTATAGGCAATGACTTGGAAGCGGCTAAAAAAAATGTAGATTTTATTGTTGTATATCTGCACTGGGGCACAGAAGGGCAACCAGTACAAAAATGGCAAAAAAAATTCAGCAGGTTTATTATAAACTCAGGAGCTGACTTGATAATCGGGTCGCATACACATTTATTTCAGGACATAGAATTATATAAAGGGAAATATATTTTTTATGGGCTCGGAAACTTTGTGTTTGATATGGAAAGTGAAGCAACTAAATACAGCGCTATTGTAAAAATGAAAATAAAAAACGGAAACCTAATTGAGCCAGTGTTGATTCCTTTGTATTTGAATAAATATAGGCCTGAACCTATTGTTACGGCGGCTGTGGCAGAAAAGTTTATAGCAACGATAAAAACCGAAGGCCTCAAAGTGGTAAAAGGTGA
>SESG01015961.1_pt1 | contig 10489 bp, 6 predicted proteins | sample 3171421 | NCBI WGS metagenome assembly SESG01 (sample SAMN10866946, study PRJNA518727) | freshwater metagenome | biome: subpolar coniferous forest; feature: holomictic lake; material: water; isolation source: holomictic Lake 227, 6 m and 8 m depth | place: Canada: near Kenora, Ontario | collected... | reverse complement strand
TTGCGTTCATGATTGGCGCCGAAATCTCAGCCGAACCGCCGTCGCCGCTTTGCGCGCCGCCGGCGATGCTGATTCGGGAACCGGTCACATCGGTGAAGGTGTGTCCGGATTTGATTGTGATCTGGCCGCCACTGCTGCGGCCAGCCGAGTCGCCATTGGCTTGCAGCACGGAATCTGACCCCAGCGTAACGCTCTCCGCTGCCACCAGTTCGATGACTCCATTGCGCTCTCGCATTGAATCCGCCTGGATCATTCCGTCCTGGTTCACCACCTGGGCATGGATCGCGATGGTTCCAGCGTCGGCAATCAGCCGGCCGGTATTGTCCACCGATCCTCCCGGCAAACGCACTCGCGCGCTCAGCCCCTTGCCGTCCGGGCGCTCGGAGATCAGAACTTCCTGGCCGGCAGAAAGACCGATGCTGCCCTCGGGCGCGATAATGCTGCCATGGTTTTGGATTCTCTCGGCAATGAAAAAGACCGACCCGCCGCGGCCAGCATTGATTTGGCCATAGTTCACAATGCTCGCCTCCGGTGGTGGGCCGTTGAATTGCCAGAACGAGCCGCCGCCAAATTCGATCGGCACACCCATCGCCGTCGAGGCCACCAGCCCGGCGACGCTCACCTTGGAATTCGGTCCGAAGAAAAAGCCGGATTCATTCATCAGCACGACCACGCCGTTGGCCTGAAGATTGCCCCAGATTTGCGCGGGGCTCTGGCCGTTGATCTTGTTCCAAACCACCGAGGCGGCGGACGGCTGCTGAAAAATGGTTGTCTCGCCGGGAGCGATGTTGAAGCTCTGCCAGTTTAGAAACGCATTTTGCGAAGCAGTGATGATGAACCGCGAACCGTTCGCCACCGCGCTCGCCGAGCCGCCCTGCACCACCAAACCCTCCGGATTAGCGGACGCCCGAAAAATCGCCGCGCCGGCGATCAGGGCCGTGGCAAACAGGAGAGACTTTCGTTTGGTTCCTGGCTGGTGGCGCATAGTTTTGGTCAAAACTGCCCGCTAATCGTTAAATACGCTCGCGGCACCCCGGCGTGGCTATTGGGTGAGGTCAGCAACGGCCAGCCTACCACCACCCGCATATCCAGGTGGTTGTTGACGTTCGCCGACAGCCCGAATCCTGCTCCCCAGAGCGAACTGGGCTGCTTCGTCTGTGCCGCCGCCGCCAGCAGGTAGCACTGTCCATAATCAACAAAGACCGAGCCGCGCAACCAGGTCGGGACGGAATCCGTAAACGATGCCACCCGCGTGCCGAGCAGGGGCGTGCGCGCCTCAGCGCTCGCGAACCAGCCGGAGTCACCATACTCGTCGCCTTCGAAATAACCCCGCACACTGTTGATCCCCCCCAGCGCGAATTGCTCGTTGCTGATCAGCGGGCCAGTCGCTGCCTGCCCGCTTCCTCGCATCCACAAGGACCATTCCCGGTAAACCTTCTGCTCGCGGTTCAACGAAAGATTCAGTTTTCCGTAGGTTGCATTCGCCTTCGGGGTGGAGGCCAGAGCGACAAAATCCGCGGAGTCCCCGGTAAAGTTAAAGCTCCCGCTCAGGCTCGCCGATGTGCTTCCCGCAGGGTCGGTTTCCATGAAATCTGTGCCCAGCGTGAGCGGCACGTAATTGACCTCGTTAATGCGGGCGGCCTGGGGAGCGCTTACCTTGCTCTGAATCGTCTGCGAGCCTTGCGCGTTCGTCACGACGGTGGTGATGGTAAAGCTGTTGGTATTGTAGCTCTCCTGCTGGTAGTTCTTATAATCCGCTCCGACCGAGAAGCTGAAACGAGCCCGGTCACTCAGCGTCAGCGGCACGCTCAGCCGCCCTCCGAAATCCTCGCTGCGGGTGATATTCTGGCCGGAGTCCTGGGACAGAATCGTCAGCAGCGGGGTGCTCGCTACTACTTTGCTGGGGCCATATTTGATCCCCGTCGAACTCGACGAACCGCTCGCATAAAGCGTCAGGTCGGGCCTTGCTCCGGCGGGCGGCAGGCGAAACTCATGCGTCGCTTCATTATACCCGAACTGGCCGACCGTGCTGTTAATGGCATCCGCTACCGACCCGGTGCTGCCGAACGGCATGCGATAGTATGCCCCATAGTAGGAGATGAGGGGCCGGTTAAAAAACTGGTCGCTCACCGCCCCCTCCGGTTTGAAGTCATCCGGGGTGAACCCGTAGGAAAGTCCCACCTGCTGCTCACGCTGCCAGAGGTTGTTGTATTGCGCCGCGAAATTCATCCGCAGGTCCGGCGTGCCCGGCGTAGCATAATTGTCCATCTCCGCGCGGGCGTGGACCGGCAGGCGATCCTTCACCTTCAGCGTCAGGGCGCTGGTGCCGGGCTCCGGGCCGGGGCCAATGGTCGGATAAATCTGCCGGTCACGGTTCCCATTGGCGATGTCCAGCTCGCGCTGCAGGACCCGGCTGTTCAGCAAGGTGTTGGTGTGGAGGCTGGGTAATGCCCGCACGACGTTATTCGAACTAAAGTAGCGGTTGCCGGTCACCCGGACGTCCGCCAGCTTGCCTTCGGTGACCTTCACTTTGACGGTCGCGTTGGCAAGCTGCTGCTGCGGCAACCCCACCCCCACCGTCGCATAGCCCCGCTCACGGTACGCCAATTGCAGCTCCCCCAGCGCACGGCGAATAAGATCCATCGACACCTTGGGGCCCAGCGCGTTGGTGAAACACCGGTCCACGACCGCCGGCGCCAAAACTGAATTCCCCATCACTTCGTATCGCCGGACCTCAAAGGTCGGGGCCGTCGCCCGATTGGTGGTCCCGGTGGAAGCCGCCGGCGCGGGAGCCGCCCTGGAAACAGCGTTGGTCGCCGTGACCATCGCCGTGCCCGCCGGCAGCTTGCGCCCACTCTCAAGTGCCACGAGCTGCCTTTCCGTGACTTTTACCCGGACCGTCCCATTAGTAAGTTCCTGGCGCGGCATTGCCACCTGCGCCGACGAAAAACCTCGCTGCCGATAGGCTGAAAGGAGTTCCTCCAGCGCATGGCGAATTTGCTCCAACGAGACTTTCGGTCCGATCGCGTTGGTGAAGCTGCGGTCGATCACCTCCGGCGGCAGCACTGAATTGCCCGTGACGTCATACCGCCGAACCTCAAAGGTCAACCCGTTCATGCCGTTCGTCTTCGTGGCGGATACTGCTGGCGCTGAAAGAGCGCTCGCAGACACATTCGTCGAGCTCGCCGAAAGCGCCCCCGTCGCGGGGCCTTCCGCTCGCGCCATGTCAGGCAGGCAATACCAGCAAGCGGCCAGTGCCGCTGCTTGAGCCGCTCGCCTAAGCTCATGGTTTGGTGTCACACGTGGCGGTGATTTCAGCCGTTCATTTCACTGCTTCGCTCCATTTGCTCAGACACAGTCCGGTGCAGGCCCCCCGCCCGCACCGGCCGTTTCATGAAGCTGCTTCCTCGTTAATTTGGATAAACGAGACCGCCATCGGAGTCGCGTTGGACCTGCACGTTCGCCTTTGGAATGCTATAGGCGTAGCTGTTCAGGGAAGTCACCAGGTTGGTGGTCAGCGCGTTCAGGAATACCGCCACATTGCCCGAAGCCGTCGTCCGGCTCAGGATGTGTTCGTAGCCCCACAGGCTGTATTTGCCGGTGATCACCGGCGTGAAGTCATTCGCGACGGAGGAGAGCGTCGTCGAGTTCTGGAACGGGAACACCCCGTTGTAGCTCAGGATAGTGGCATTAGTCGCGTTGATCGCATCGACACCCGTCAGATAGCTGATGCTCGGGCCGTACTTGTTGAGCTGGTTGACGATGTTGCCCGTCGAAGTCTGCCCGGTGGCGTCATAAGCCCAGGTCGTCCCGTTGTAGGCATAGGCTGCCGGTGAACCGCTGAACCCTGAGTCCTTGAACACGATCACCCGCTGGCCGGCCGTCACATCGCGAGTCACGAAATACACGTAACCGGTGTCGCTCGCGTTGCCGGTGAAGTAGGCAGCCGGCAGGTAGCCGGTCGAGGCCAATTCCTTGATTTGCTGGGAGGTGATGTTGGTGAAGCCCGCCGGCCAGTTGGTGCTCTTCAACCAAAACAGCGGCGTCACCCCGAATATGGAGTCATTCAGGACCGGCGTGGTGTAAGCCGTGGATTTTTGGAACACGGAGGAGAACGCCAAGTCCGCCACGTTGCTGCTGCGGTTGGTGTTCCCGGGGGTGGCCACCAGAAACGAGGCCGGGGTGTTCAGGGTCAGGTTCTGAATGCCAGCCACCGCACCGTTGTAATTGGCATAAACCGTCACGGTCTGCCCCCCGAATAAATTGGGGATTTGCCCTGACCAGGTGATCACGCTGGCGCTCGCGCCCCCGTTGACCGGGTTCTGCGAGGCCAGGTTGGCTCCGTAAAGGTTGGTGATGATGCTGTAGGTTTGGCTCCGGAACGCAACGGCGCCCGTGAGATAGATATTGACCTGCGCTTTGGCTTCCGCTGCGAGCAATACGCCCGCAATCACTGTCGCTGCTAATTTCGTCATTTTCATAATTCTGTTTCCTCTGTGAAATTCTGTTATTTTGGTTGCTGCTAATTCGTTTTCTTCAGTTCAAATGTCTCGCCTGTATCGGTGGGTTGACCTCTAACGGAAGGCCTCGACCGCATAGAAGTGGATGTTGCTTCCGTTGGTATCCTGGAGGGACTGTACCGAGCCGTTGCCCGCCCGGGTCACCGCGTTGGTGGACCAGGTGGCAACCGGCGTCGTTAGCCCGGCAGCGTCCGTTGCGCGCAGCCGGTAGTTCACCAGGTTGGCGGTCGTGAAGGATACGGTGGTGATGTTCCCACTGCGTTGCACGCCCGTGATGGTCGGCGCAGCCGGAGCCGTGCTTGCGGCCGTGAAGGTGAGGGTGCCGCTCGGCGTCAGGTCGAAGTAACCGACCCATTTCCCGGCGGTATTCACGGTCCCGGCGCTGGTCGTGCCGGGAATCAGCTCATATAAATCCGAGCGCGACAGCGGTTCCAGGCTGGTGAAATCAAAGGGCGTCGTATTCTCCACGCTGCCCTGAAAGCCACCGTTGAAATCGCTCGCACTGGAATTATCCGCGTTCTCAACCAGCGCGGTGTAGGAGCTCGGGTCGGCTAACGGGATGAGCACGCCGGTTGTCGTGTTGTTCGTGCCGGCAGGTTGCACCGAGCTATAAGTCGCCGCGTTGACACCCACCGCCGCGAACTGGCTGGCCGCGCCTCCCTGGCCAAACTGATTCCTCCGCCGCCATGGCACGCTCGGCACATTCACGTCGGTTCGTGCCGCCGTTGCCCAAATCGTTTGGGCCGCATAGTTCGGATCGCCCAACGCCCGCACCGCCCCGGTAACCGACCAGTTGATCCCGTTCAAGTCGGGAAAGGCCGTGTTTAGCTGGCTGGCCGTGAGGTTGCCCACGACCAGCCTCTGACCGGGGGCTACCGCTTCATAGATCGACCCAGGCCCGATGTTCACGACCAGGTCCGGTGCCGGACCACCTATCTGCCGAAAACCCAGGATCAGGTCGCCCGAGTTGTATGCGAATGGTGCCGCGCCCAGCGTGGCGGTCAGCAACGCCAGGCCGCCCCCCGCTACCGCGAGGCCGCTTCTCAGTTTGTAGTGTTCGTCGATAATCTTTTTCATGATCTCTCGTTGATATCTTTTGCCTGTTGAGTTGTGTTTCAGCGTGCCTTTATTGGTTTGTTGGCTTCGTGCTGACCTCCGGGCGTCCGGTTGGGTTTTGGTATTCTCTAGTGCGCACTCCCTGGGTTAGGGTCGGCAAAAATGTGGATTGAACAGCGCCAGTGGCCATCGTCATCTCCTCTCCTGGTAAATCTGGTCGAATAGGCCGCCATCGGCAAAGTGTACCCGCCGCGCTTTGTCCCAGCCGCCAAACACCTCATCGACGTTTACCAGCTTCAGCTTGCCAAACTGAGTCGAATATCGGGCCGAGACGGCCGCCGCCCGCGGACGGTAGAAGTTCTTGGCGATGATTTCCTGTGCCTCCTCCGTGTACAGGAATTCCAGGTAGGCGCGCGCAGCCCGGTCCGTGCTCCGCCGCCGCGCCACTTTCTCCACGACGGCCACCGGCATCTCTGCTTCGAGGCTCTGGGATGGAACCACCGCTTCAAGCTGTTGGTCGCTGTGCTCCTTCAAAGCCAGCAGAACCTCCGCCTCAAAGCTGACCAGCGCATCCCCAATGCCGCGCTCCGCAAAGGTCGTCGTCGCCCCCCGCCCGCCCGTGTCCAACACGGGCACGTTGTTGAACAAGTCGCCGACGAACCGACGCGCTTTGGCCTCATCATGCCCGAATTTCTCGAGCGCAAAGGCATACGCGCTCAGGTAGCTATAACGCCCGTTGCCCGACGTTTTCGGATTCGGCACTACAACCGACACTCCCGGCTTCGCCAGGTCGCCCCAATCCCTTATCCGTTTCGGGTTCCCTTTGCGGACCAGAAAGATGATCGTCGAGGTGTAGGGGGCGCTGTGGTTCGGTAACAAGCTCGCCCAATTTGCTGGAATTAGCTTCCTGCTCCGCGCAATCGCATCGATGTCGGTGGACTGGTTGAGCGTCACCACATCCGCGTCGAGTCCATCAATCACCGCACGCGCCTGCTTCGTCGATCCCCCGTGTGACTGGTTGATGACCAATGCCTCGCCGGTCTGTGCCTTCCAATGCTCGCAGAAGGCCTGATCGATCTGTTGAAATAGCTGCCGAGAAACGTCAAACGAGACGTTCAACAACGTCGTCTGGGCTCCGGTGGCGGTGCCGAACGTCAAAGTGGACAGGCAGAGAGCTCCGATGACCCTCTTCCATCGGGTCCCGGTCTTTGCTGGTGCCGCATCTGCACTATTCAGCATAGGTTTCGCTCGCCCCTTTGATATTGCGCCTTCGGTGGTCCGGCCAGGCTTCCGTGAATGGGCCTATCTCTCTGCTCCAGTTGCTCGGTTGATTCCAATGCCTGACCGCTGCGCACGCTCCAGCCTCATCCTCTCTGCGCGTAATACCTCAGTGACGGCCGAGTCGTGTACAGTTATCTGCACCGTCCCGAATTCCAGCGAATCAACCTGCCTGCGAACCAGTCGCAACCAACTCGGTTCGGCTGCTTGCGCGGCCGTTTCCGGCTTCTGCTCGCTACTATGTTGCTCGTTGTTCATTCGTAATAATAGGGTGACTATACACCTTATCTACAGCATGTCAATAGAGATTCTTTGCATTGCCAATTAACCATCTATATGGGTTGTAAGCATTGTAGTAGAAGCCGTTTGTACACAGTCATACAAACCTACCACCCCACAGATCATCTATTGATCCAGCGATTAATTCGTAATCCCTATTAGATTACTATTCAATACGCCAGCCGGCTGAGTTCACCAGAAGATCCCGGCGTTCCTGGAACCAATGAACAGCAAACTGTACTCGGCGAGCGTGCTCATTTGTGTCGAGGTTCGGTGAAGGAACAAGGTGGTCCTGGTAGAGCGTGAATTCAGACTTGGATCGTTCTCAGACTTGTAGGTCGTTCGCGTACTGAGGCCCCCATCACCTGGAGTGACCAACTTCACAGGCCTTATGATGCCTATCTTCCGGCTGTCACTCCTATACCAACAAGTGTAATACCTCGTCACTACCTCGTCACTACCTCGTCTGCACATCGTGACTACCTGGTGACTACCTGGTCACTACTTGGTGTCAGATGGCTTTCAACATCAGTCTCCGGGAGGAGTTGAGGCGCATAGGCTGGCCACTCGGCCACGGTTCTAACCTTCTCCCGCCATGAGGCATTAATTGAACTGGACGAAACGTCCTTGAAACTCCTGCCCACTAAGTTAATAGCGCTATGTCTATTGACATGGTGTACTTTGCGATTATGGTTGGCGCTCAAATGAGAATTGTGGTTCGCCGGACGATAAAATGAAGCGCCTCGTGACCGATGTATTCGGGCGTTCTTACAGTGCGCTCAACTAATATGAAAGATCAAAAACTGAAAACCCTCCAGGCGCTGCTGATTGGCGCGCTGGTGAGTGGCCACCCGGTTGCGACGGTCCTGCGGGCCGAAGACCCAAACGCAGTTGTGCTCCCCGCAGTAACGGTCGGAGCCGACAGCGTGAACGCGGTGGATCTTATCAGGCAGCTCCAGAAACGCATTGAGGAGCTGGAGCAGAAGGTCAACGCTTTGGAGGGTGTCAAACCAACCACCGCGGTGGCGATCGACCCCAAGGCCAAGCAGCAGATCGACGACCTGGACCAGAAGGTAAAGGTGCTGCAGCGGGAACGAGAACTGGACGAGGAAGCGAATGTGGCGAAGGCCAAGGAGGCGCCCAGGATCAGCCTCGGCCAGGACGGTTTTTCGTTTGCCGCGGCCAAGGGGGACTTTGCGGTGCAGTTGAAGGGGTTGATACAGATGGATTCCCGCACCTTCTTCGACGATCCCAGCATCGTTGGCAACGATAGCCTTCTTTTGCGGCGGGTGCGGCCGATCCTGCAAGGGACGGTGTACCGGGACTTCGATTTCTTGTTCGTGCCCGACTTCGCTCCGAACAGCGGCCCGCAGATATATGACGCTTACGTAAATTATCGCTACCGTCCCGGACTCCAATTCCAAGCTGGCAAATTCAAAACACCGCTCGGGCTCGAACAGTTGGCGGCGGACCGGGACATCCTCTTTAACGAGCGGTCGCTGGCGACGGGCCTCGTGCCCAACCGCGATGTGGGCTTCGAGTTGCACGGGAACCTCTCCGACGGGCGCCTGAGCTACGCGGCCGGGATCTTCAACGGCACCACGGACGGAGGCAATTCCGGGAATGTGGATTTCGCGGAGGATCGTGCGTTCATCGGCAGGCTCTTCTTCCAGCCTTTCAAGCAATCATCCACCGCGGCATTACCAGGGGTCGGTTTTGGTGTGGCCGGCAGCTACGAGACCATGTCCGCGACGAACACCGCAGGCCTCCCTGCCACGACGGGCGGCAGCCTGCCGGGTTACTTCACGGACGGCCAGCAGCAGTTCTTTGCCTACAAGCCGGGCGGCAACGCTTTGGTGGTAGCCGAGGACAACCACTGGCGGCTCTCACCCCAGGGCTATTACTACTACGGACCCTTCGGTTTGCTCGGCGAATACGTCATCTCCGATCAGAAAGTGAAGCGGTCGGGCGTCGCCCCGTTCAGCTCGGCGCACTTGCAGAACACCGCGTGGGAGATCAGCGTCGGCTGGGTGCTCACGGGCGAGGATGCCGCTTACGCCGGCGGAGTCGTTCCGCGGCACCCCTTCAATCCCACCAGCGGCGCGTGGGGCGCCTGGCAATTGGTGGGCCGATATGCGGAGTTGAACCTGGATTCGGACGCGTTTCCGCTCTATGCCGATCCGGCGATTTCGGCCCGCTCGGCGTCCGCCTGGTCCGTCGGCCTCAACTGGTATTTGAACCGGAATGTCCGCGTGAATACAAGCTTCTCCCATACGGTCTTCGACGGCGGGGGTGGGGCGGGAACCTCCGCGCCAGCCACCGTGACCCGGAACCCGGAGAACGTGCTCTTCACCCGTATCCAACTGGCATTCTGAGCGGGTGAAGGGCGAGGAGTAATGGAGTGTAGGAATGGGGGAGTCGGGCCAGGGATTGCGGAGCGGGTTTGGTTTGTGTTTGTGTAAGTGCAACGGAAGGAATTGATGATGAATCGCGGAATAACTGCTTAGCTTGGAACACAAGCCGGGAAGCATGGCAAACCGCCGCGCGCACCATCAAAAACCTGCGGCAGATCCTCAAGGCGGCCGCCCACACAACCAGCAACCCGTTCACCGCCCAAGCCACCATGCGCGATTGGGAGCAGGCCATCCAAGGCGCGGCCGCCCACTACCACGCCAACCCCAACCCCGAAAGCTGGGATGCGTTGGCCAAAACCATCATGCAGCAAGATCCGAAACTCGGGCTGCACCGGACACGGCACGATTGGATCCTCGCCCAAACTGCCAACGACAACGCCATCCTCGACCTTGGCGCCAATGGCGGCCTGCTCAGCCAGCACCTGCTGGAGCAGCGCCACAACATTGCGGAATTGGTGCTCGTCGATCAAAACGAAGGCGCGCTGATCAAAGCCAAGTACAGGATAGAACGGCTGCACACCCAAACACCGGTGCGCTTCCTTCTGAGCAACCTCATCTATTGCGATCCGCGCTACCGACCCCAATGTGCGACTGGAACCCGTGCCCACGATCCCTAACTACACACCGCACCACCGCCCGGCTCCCTACCGCCGCGGGAACCCACCGCTACACCGCCACTATTCCCCACGCCGCGAGGAACCTCGCTTTAGCCACCAGGAACAACAGGTGCCGCGCCAGCCGGATTACGAACCCGGCCGCAACGTCTGAACCCGGCGGCAAACGAAAACCGCAAAAAGAAACGCTCCCACAAAATCGCACTCACGTTGACCTAAACCCACAACCCGCGCTTTTTCTGATGGCTCTCACAACGGCCGCCCCCACGGACGTTTCCAGCAGGGCCCTCGCTCCAACTATCAAATCCGCACACCGGAGGTCAGGCTC
>SESG01001359.1_pt1 | contig 10490 bp, 11 predicted proteins | sample 3171421 | NCBI WGS metagenome assembly SESG01 (sample SAMN10866946, study PRJNA518727) | freshwater metagenome | biome: subpolar coniferous forest; feature: holomictic lake; material: water; isolation source: holomictic Lake 227, 6 m and 8 m depth | place: Canada: near Kenora, Ontario | collected... | reverse complement strand
ATGAAATGCACTACAGACTTGACGGCATCCTGATCGCACCCTATAGTTAGCGGCTTGCTTGTGTAATAGCGGCAGCGGAGTACGGGGAATCCCGCATTCTTGTCTGTGCGGCTGGTCCTGAGGGGCTTGCCGCTGAGGTGCGATATGAATAATGAGCTTGCAGCAATTCTTGGTTATATGGAAAAGGAGCGCGGAATCAACCGCGAAACGCTCTTCCTTACTTTGGAGGATGCGCTCTTAACGGCTTCACGCAAAAGCGTTGGTCCAGCCCGCAATTTGAGAGTTTCCATCGACCGCAAAAGCGCAGCTATCAAAGCCTTCGCCACCGTCACGGTCGTCGAGCGCGTCACATCCAAACACGACCAGATCACTTACGACAACGCCCGCCGCAACCATCCCGACGCCCACATGGGCGATCAGATAGAAATTGAAGTCACCCCGAAGAATTTCGGGCGTATTGCCGCTCAGACTGCCAAGCAGGCCATTCTCCAGCGTCTGCGTCAAGCCGAACGGTCGAACGTATTCGAAGAATACCGCAGCCGCGTGGGCGATATTGTCAGCGGCAGCATTCTGCGCTTCGAACGCAGCGACATCATTGTAAACCTTGGCCGCGCGGAAGCGTTAATGCCTGCCAAGGAACGTATTTCCAGCGAAATTTACCAGATGGGCGACCGCGTGCGCGCCTACGTCATGTCGGTCCAGAACAACGATATGGGCCCAAGCGTGATTCTCTCGCGCGCAGCGCCCGAATTCGTGCGCCGGCTGTTTGAGCTCGAAGTCGCTGAAATCGCCGACAAAACTGTTGAAATCAAAGCCATCGCCCGTGAGCCGGGGTTCCGCACCAAAATCGCCGTCACTTCACGTGACGCCAAGGTGGATCCAGTGGGCGCTTGCGTTGGCATGCGCGGCATCCGTGTCAAAAACATTGTGCGCGAGCTCAACGGCGAAAAGGTGGATATCGTCCGTTGGAGCGAGGACATCAAGACCTACATCGGCAACGCGCTCTCACCCGCCAAGCTGCTCAAGATTGAGATTGACCCCGAGATTCCCGGCGTCGTGCACATCACCACCGACGCCGAACATCTCTCCCTCGCCATTGGCAGGCGCGGCCAGAACGTGCGCCTGACCTCAAAGTTGCTCGGATGGAAAGTAGACATTCAGCGCGACGAGGGGGACATCACTTTCGTGGAAAAGGTTTCACGCGCAGTGGACAGCCTCGCGGCAATTCCGGGCATCAGTCATGAAAACGCGCAAAAACTGGTTGAGGCGGGCTTCTTAAACATAGAGGGCATACTGGCCGCAGATCTCAATGATCTCGAGGAGTTGGGCTTCGACGCGACTACCGCTAAAAGCCTTTACGAGGCGGCCGCCTCCGCTCAACAGCAAACCGAGCCAATTGAACCTGAGCCAGAAGCGATCAAATAAGGCGGCATGAGAGTCTACGAATTAGCTAAAGAACTTGGCGTTACAGCGGAATCGCTTCAGGATCGCATGCGTGCGCTGGGCGGGGCGGGCGGAACACGTTTCAGCGAAGTCGCGCCGGAGATTGTGGCGCAGCTGCGTGTTGCTCCGGCCGCACCTTTGGTTAAAACCGTTGCAGCGCCTGCGCCCAAACCAGCACCAGCAATTCCAACCCGGACGCCGGCATCCGCCAGGCCTCCCGTCCACAAAGCCGCGCCGGCGGCAACGCCCAGGCCGCCCCCCGCGCCCAGCACCCCGCTGGTAACACCTGCTGCCAACGTGCCCGTCGTGAAAGACGAGCCACCTGCTTCCGATGGCACAGAAGCGGTTCCGTCCGCATTGACAGACAAGACAATTTCGCTCAAAGGTCCGGTCATCGTCCGCGAATTGGCCATCATGCTTGGTGTGCGTCCGAACCAACTCATTGCCGAGCTGATGCGGCTCAATGTGCTGGCTTCGATCAACGAGTGTATCGAGATCAAAGATGCCGCGCGCGTCGCCGAAAAACACGGATTTGTTATTGAGAAAGAAAAGAAACGCGAGCACAAACCGCTTCCCCCCAAGAAGGAAAAGGCGGTGCTCAAAGAGCAATCCGATGTCGAGGAATTCCAGCCGCGCCCGCCTATCGCAACCATTTTAGGCCATGTTGATCACGGCAAAACCTCGCTGCTTGATTATATCCGTAAGACGGCCGTGACCAAAGGCGAGTCGGGCGGCATCACGCAGCATATCGGCGCTTATACGGCGTACGTTAACGGCAAGATCATCACCTTTCTCGATACGCCCGGCCATGAAGCTTTTACAGCCATGCGGTCGCGCGGCGCACAGTTGACGGACATCCCTATTATCGTAGTCGCCGCCGACGACGGACTGATGCCCCAGACGCGCGAGGCCATCAAGCACGCCGAAGCCGCCAAGGTCCCCATCATGGTGGCCATCAACAAGATTGACCTGCCTGGCGCCAACGTCGAGAAGGTCAAGCAACAGCTTGCCGGTATCGGGCTCAGCCCTGAAGACTGGGGCGGCACCACGATCATCTGTCCGGTCAGCGCGATCACCGGCGAAGGCGTGGACCACCTGCTGGAAATGATCCTATTGCAGGCCGAAGTTCTGGAACTCAAGGCCAAGCCCGGCGCAAACGCTCAGGGTTACGTCGTTGAGGCTCAATTGGAACCCGGCATGGGTCCCACCGCCACCGTGCTGGTGAAAAACGGCACCTTGCACATTGGCGACAACATTCTCGTCGGCGCCTGTTGCGGCCGCGTCCGCGCTCTGATGGACGACCACGGCAAGCGCATCAAATCAGCCGGCCCTTCCATGCCCGTAAAAGTGCTGGGGCTGAACGGGGTCCCCGAAGTTGGCGCGGAGTTTTCCGTCTGCAAAACCGACCGTGAAGCCCGGGAGCGCGCTGCCGAACGCGCAGAGGCGGACAAATTGGCCCAATTTCGCGCACCTCCCCAGCGGGCATCGCTGGAGACCTTATTTCAGAAGCTCAAGGACAGCGAGCAGATTGGCCTTAATCTGGTGCTCAAAACCGACGTGCAGGGCTCAGCCGAGGCCATCGAGCACGCGCTGCTGGAAATCAAGAGCCAGAAGGTCAAGCTCAACATCCTGCTGAGCGGCGTCGGAACCATTACATCCAACGACGTGCTGCTCTGTAGCGCATCCGATGGTATCGTGCTCGGCTTCCACGTAGGCGTTGACGAAACCGCCGCGCGCCTGTCCAAAAAGGAAGGCGTCGAAATCCGCCTGCACAGCATCATTTATGAATTGCTCGATCAGGTGCGGGAAGTTATGGCAGGCATGCTGCCGCCCATCATCAAGGAGAAACTGCTAGGCCACGCGCTCGTAAAACAAGTCTTCGAGATCACCAAGAGCGGTGTTGTGGCCGGTTGCTCCATCACCGACGGGCTGGTCACCACGCGCCTGCATATCCGCGTCAAACGCGAAGACGCCGTGCTCTACGAAGGCACGATCAACTCTCTGCGCCACTTTCAGAACGAAGTCTCCGAAGTTCGCGAAGGGCAGGAGTGCGGCATCCGGCTCGATAATTTCACGGACTTCAAGTCCGGAGACAAGTTCGAGTTTTACGAGGTCGAGAAGATCGTCCAGACTCTCTGAGCAGCCCCGCCTGTTTTGCCATGAAAGCCGAACGTCTGACGCGCGTCAACGAACTGTTACGCCGCGAAATCGGCCTGCAGCTTTTCCATGCGCTGGACCCGTCAGCAGTGGATCTTTCGGCCATTACCGTCACGCACGTCATGATCAGCTCCGACCTGCACAAAGCCCGCGTACTGATATCGGTCCGGGGCGCTCCGGAAGTCCAAAATCAGACCCTCTACCACCTGCGCCACCGGCATAGCGCGATTCAACATCTGGTCGCCGAACATGTGGTGCTCAAGTATACCCCGCGCTTGCACTTCTTTCTCGACAACTCACTGAGCGAGGGCGACCATGTGCTGCAAATTTTGAACGACATGGATGGAAGCGCCGCAAATCCCGACACCCCGCCCGAATCCTAACCCGCCCTGAAAGATCAGCATGCCAGCATCCAGCTACACCCCTCGCAACGATCCTTTCGACGGTTTTATGCTGGTTGATAAACCGGCCGGGTGGACCTCACACGACGTGGTGGATAAAGTCCGCCGCCATTTTCACTTTCGCAAAGTCGGCCACGGCGGCACCCTGGATCCTCAGGCCACGGGGCTACTGGTGCTGCTGCTCGGGCGCGGCACCCGTGCTTCGGATTACCTCATGACCGCCGACAAAACCTACGAAGGCGCGATGCGCCTCGGCATCACGACGGACTCGCAGGATGCCGATGGTAAAACAATCGCCGAAGCCGACCCCTCCGGCATCACCCCGGCGCAACTGGAAGCGGCCACGCACAAATACATCGGCGATTTCTACCAGACGCCGCCCATGGTTTCCGCCATCAAGCAAAACGGCGTGCCGCTTTACAAGCTCGCCCGTCGCGGTGAAGAAGTGCCGCGCGAACCGCGCCTGGTACATGTATATGAATTTCGCCTGCTGCAGATCGCGCTGCCCAGCGCCAGCTTCGTTCTGCGGTGCACCAAAGGCACCTACGTGCGCACCGTTTGCCACGATCTCGGTCAGGACCTCGGCTGCGGCGCCCATCTGGCCAACCTGCGTCGCACCGTCGTCGGCCCCTTCACAATCGAAAAAGCCAAAACACTTGACGCGCTGCTCGCAATGAACGCCTCCGAACTGCTGAGCTCCGTGATCCTGCTGCACGACCTGCCATCGCTGCGACCGATGCCTCAGACTTCCTGATCCCGGTCTTCCCGCTCGCGCTGGTTCGCCCCTCTGACGTGAGAGGGATGGCGCGCGGGAACGGGCGTCCGTCCACTTGCTTAATGTCCGCCTTGCGCATAATCCCGCTGGACGGACACTTATCACCCGTCCTTGCTTGCGGAGGCTTAGGGTTTTTTCCCTTCTTAAATAAGGGAACCCCCTATTGCCGGGTTCCTCTTCAGTCCGCATTCTGCAGATAGTTTCGGAGTAACTCCGACGGCGCCTGCGGAGTTAAGCGGAACGAGAATGTCATGGGAAGCTACTAACACGCGGAGGACAGGATGAAGTGATCTTGCCCCGATAATTCGGGCACATGGCGCGAAGTGATTGTCTGGCAGTCGAATGCGCGTAAATAACGACCACGGAAGGAACAACGTATGAAGACGATAATGTGCGGAGTTATGGCAGCGGGACTGGCGTTCTCGGCAACGATGGCAATGGCCACTGGAGCACCCGAAACCAAGATTGGCGTGCCGGACATCAGTCTGGCGGATCTCAAGCAAGCGATAGCGGACAAGGCTGTCATGCTGCTGGACTGCAACGGCAGCAAGTCCTTTGCGAACGGGCACATTCCGGGAGCCATTGACTTCGAAGGCGCCAAGGCGAGCCTCGCCAAGCGGCTGCCCACAGACAAGGCCGCGCTGGTGGTGGCATATTGCGGCGGCCCCACGTGTCTCGCCTACCAAGCCGGCGCGGTTGCCGCGACGAAACTGGGCTACACCAACGTGAAACACTTCTCCGGCGGCATCTCCGGTTGGAAGGATGCCGGAGAGAAGTGTGAGACGGCAGCCCTGTGCCCGAAGTGCGGGCAAATCAAAGCATCGGACGCGTGCTGCAAAGCGGATGCACCGAAGTGCGATCAGTGCGCCATGGCCAAGGGAAGTCCCGGCTGCTGCGCGATCCCAAAAGTAAAGTAGCGCTCAATGGAGTCCAGTTCCCTCGGCAAATCAGTTTGATCTGGAAGCCGAGCTTGGGAAATCCAAAGACGAAGGAGAAAGAAGATGACGATGCATATCGGTGAAGTGTTGTCCGCAGTTTGTGTTTTGGCGCCTTTTGTGGGGCTGGCGGTTTCGTACAAGGCATCGGAGGCTGGCGCAGCGCCGGCTGCTCCCGGCAGATCACCCACGTTCACGCTCCCGGAGCTGCCCTACGCCCAGGCCGCACTGGAACCATATATCTCAACGCGGACAATGAGTTTTCATTACGGCAAACATCATCAAGTTTACGTGGACAACCTGAACAAACTGGTCGCCGGCACGCCGGCCGCCGGTCAGCCGTTGGAAAAGATTATCGTGGAAAGCGCGGGCAAGGCGGACAAAGCCGCCATTTTCAACAATGCGGCGCAGGCCTGGAACCATGCTTTCTTCTGGAAGAGCATGAAGCCGGGTGGAGGCGGCCACCCGACCGGACGGTTGTCGGACCTGATTGTGAAGGCCTTCGGCAGCTTCGATGAATTCAAGAATGCGTTCATGGCTGCGGCAGCCGCGCAGTTTGGCAGCGGATGGATCTGGCTGGTGCAGGAGGGCGACACGCTGAAGATCGTCCAAACCCCCAATGCCGACACGCCGGTCGCGCACGGACAAACCGCGCTCCTGACGTGCGATGTCTGGGAGCACGCCTACTATCTCGACTACCAGAACCGCCGCAAAGACTTCGTCCAGGCTTTTCTTGACCATCTGGCAATCTGGGAATTCGCGGCATCGCAACTGAAATAACCCAGTAAAGGAAGAGTCTATGATGTCGGACACTCTATTCGCGCCGTGGAAGTTGGGGAAGATGGAAGTCAGGAATCGGGTCGTGATGGCGCCCATGACGCGGAGTAGATGCCCGGGCAATTCGCCAAGTGATATCGTGGCCACGTACTATTCGCAGCGCGCGGAAGCCGGCCTGATCATCACCGAGGGAACATCCCCTTCACCCAACGGACTGGGTTATGCCCGGATCCCGGGACTGTACTCGCCTCACCATGTTCATGACTGGCGCAAAGTCACGGATGCGGTCCACGAGGTCGGCGGCCGGATCTTTGTACAACTCATGCACACCGGCCGGGTTTCTCACCCGCTCAACATGCCCCCGAAGAGTCGTATCCTAGCGCCCTCACCGATCGCACTCTCCGGCAAGATGTGGACCGATGTCCATGGCGAGCAGCCCTATCCCGTGCCCGAGGAGATGACCGAGACCGACATCAAGGTGACCATCGCCGAATATGTCCGATCCGCGGAACTGGCAATCGATGCCGGGTTCGACGGCGTGGAACTCCACGGTGCCAACGGCTACCTGATCAACCAGTTTCTCAACACGGCCACCAACCAGCGCAAGGATGGCTGGGGCGGCAGCATCGCGAACCGAATGCGCTTTGCGGTCGAAACCGCGCAACAGGCGGCCGAAAAGATCGGCAGGGAACGGCTCGGAATGCGACTCTCCCCCTACGGCGTGTTCAACGATATGGCGACCGAACTCACGATGGAGAACACGTTCGAACAACTGGCGATCGAACTCGACAAGCTCGGTTTGGTCTACATCCACTTGGTGGATCACAGTTCGATGGGTGCGCCAGAAGTTCCGGCCAGCATCAAGCGGAAGATCCGTGCGGCATTCCGCGGGACGTTGATCCTCTCGGGCGGCTACGACCGGGCGCGGGCTGAGGCGGATCTGGCGGCGAAGAATGGGGATCTGATCGCCTTTGGACGTCCGTTCATCTCGAACCCGAAACTCGTGAACAAACTCAGGAACGGGTCGTCCCTGCTTCCGGCCGATCAGGCCACCTTCTACACCCCTGGTGAAAAAGGTTACAGCGACTATTAAGAGAGGAGTCCGATCATGAGAGCCATTCAAGTTACAAGTTATGGTGACACCAGTGTTCTGAAATTGCGCGATGCCGCGCCAACGCCTGTTGCAGGTGATGGAGAGGCGCTCGTTAAGGTCTATGCCGCAGGCGTCAACTTTGTCGACATCTATCAGCGCCAGGGGCGATATGCTGTCGGTGTGCCATATATTCCCGGCTTGGAGGGGGCTGGCGTCGTGCAAGCGGTGGGTGAAAACGTTTCGGACTTCCGGTGTGGCGATCGTGTTGCCTACACGGGCCACCTTGGGAGCTACAGCGAGTACGTGGCGATTTCCACGGACAAACTGATCCAACTCCCGCATGGGATGTCCTTTGCTGAAGGTGCGGCATTTCCCCTGCAGGGGATGACCGCGCAGTACCTTCTGCATGAGTATCGCAAACCAAAACCGGGTGACGTAGTTCTGGTCCATGCGGCGGCAGGTGGGGTAGGGCTACTCGTGGTGCAGTGGGCGAAGCACCTCGGGGCCATGGTCATCGGCACGGTCTCTACCGCAGAGAAGGCGATTGCCGCCAGGGGGGCGGGAGCTGACCATACGATTCTCTACACCTCGCAGGATTTTGTGGCTGAGACAAAGCGGCTGACGAATGGGCGCGGAGCACAACTTATCATTGACGGCGTGGCCAGGAGCACGTTCACGGGAGATCTGGAGGCGGCGGCCATGTGCGGACACGTGGTTGTCTTCGGCGCCTCCAGCGGCCCGGCGGATCCCATTTCGCCAAATGCCTTGATGCCACGATGCCTTTCGGTTTCCGGCGGCACCCTGTTTCATTTTGCTGCCACACGCGAAGACGTAGCCCGACGATCCAGCGATGTGCTGAATGGGTTGAAGGAGGGGTGGCTGAAACTGCGCATTGACCATGTCCTCCCGCTGGCTGAGGCGGAAAAGGCGCACCGACTACTTGAGAGCCGCCAGTCCATCGGCAAGATTGTCTTGACCGTGTAACGACCCCGGGTGACCGACTAAGACACAGGGCGATCTCGATTGAATCGTAAGCGTCGCGTGCAAACGGCGCACAAAAAGGCAGAATGCCTTAGGAGCTGGAGCCATGAAGAAGGACACAGGTATACGAGCGAAGAAAGTCAGCTTCAAGATTACGACCAAGCCCGGCAGCAATGTGTTCGTGGCGGGATCGTTCAACAACTGGGATCCCGAACAACTGCAACTGCGCGACAATCCGGACAGCGGGGAATACAAAGTCACGCTGCCGCTGCCGCAGGGGCGTCACGAGTACAAGTTCATCGTCAACGGCGAATGGCGTCTGGATCCCAGTTGCCCCGACTGGCTACCGAACGACATGGGATCACGCAACAACGTGATTTCGGTCTGAGTTTGCGCTGCGGCCGGCATGTGCAGTCCGGACATGGAACGGCAAAAGGAGGACCGGCACATGATCGAGATCATCCGGGCGGACGACCGCCACTTCTCCGATTTCGGCTGGCTGAAGACCTACTGGCTCTTTTCGTTCGCCGACTACTTCGACCCGCACAACATCCAGTTTGGGGCGTTGCGGGTGTTCAACGACGATGTGGTCGAACCGGGGACAGGGTTCCCCACGCATCCGCACGAAGAGATGGAGATTGTGACGGTCGTGCTGAAGGGGGAGATGACCCACAAGGACAGCATGGGCAACACGGCCGTCATCCGCGCCGGGGATGTCCAGCGTATGTCCGCCGGCAAGGGGCTGACGCACTCCGAGTACAACCTGGCAGCCGGCCCCGTGCATTTTTACCAGATCTGGATTTTTCCGGACCTACGCGGACTGCCGCCGACCTACGACCAGAAGAGTTACGCCGCCGACGACTGGCGGAACTGCCTTTTGCCCGTGGCGTCGGGGCAGGGGATCCCCGGCGCCGTCACCTTCCACACGGACGCCACCATTTACCGCTGCGCTCTCGACCCGGGGCGCGAGGTCATCTTCGGGAACACCCGAGGGCGCCGGATCTTCGCGTACCTGACAGCAGGGCGGATCACCGCCAACGGCGGGTGTCTGACGGCGAAGGGGCAGGCTCGCTGCGACTTGGAGGAACCGTTGGTCCTGAAGGCGGTGGAGTCCGCGGAGTTCATCCTGATCGACGTCCCCTCCTGCAAAGGCTGGGGGTACAGTCGGGAAATACTGCGCGGAAAAATGTCATAACAAACGACAGGATAACATGAGGAGTTGCGCCATGAACAAGTTGTTGCACATCATCGCGACGCCGCGCGGCGAAACGTCGAGCACGCGCAAGGTGTCTGACGTGTTTCTCGCCAGTTTCCGGAGCACGCATCCCGGCTGGAGTATCGAAGAGTTGGATTTGTCGAAGGAGGAACTGCCCTCGCTCACCGCGAAGCGGGTGGACGGCAAGTACGTGCTGCTTGGCGGCAAGGATCTCTACGGCGACCTGCGGGAGGCCTGGCAGGAGATCGTCGCCGAGATCGAGCGGTTTCTCTCGGCCGACGCCGTGCTAATCAGCGTGCCGATGTGGAACTTCGGCATCCCGTACACGCTGAAGCACTACATCGACGTCATCGTGCAGCCGACATACCTCTTCCGCTACACGGCCACCGGCGTGGAGGGGCTGGCGATGGGGCGCAAGATGGTGGTGGTCACCAGCCGCGGCGGCGACTACAGTTCGGAGGCGGCCAAGTCGGCGGACTTCCAGGAGCCCTATCTGCGCTTTGTGTTCGGCTTCACCGGCATCACCGACATCACCTTCATCAACGCCGAGCCGATGAACATGGGCGAGGAACCGGCGAAGCAGGCGCTGGCAGCCGCGCAGGGGAAGGCACGGAAGGCCGCAGCCAAGATCTGAACAGTGAACGTCCTTGGCGGGAGGGAGCACATGCCACGCGACATCCCCATCGGCAACGGTAGTATCCTGATGGCGTTC
>SESG01022067.1_pt1 | contig 10501 bp, 10 predicted proteins | sample 3171421 | NCBI WGS metagenome assembly SESG01 (sample SAMN10866946, study PRJNA518727) | freshwater metagenome | biome: subpolar coniferous forest; feature: holomictic lake; material: water; isolation source: holomictic Lake 227, 6 m and 8 m depth | place: Canada: near Kenora, Ontario | collected... | reverse complement strand
CCGGGATTTCTGGTTGGGTAAGAATCGCTTGGGTACCTGATTTATATCCAATCCCTTTAATTGATCCCAAGCCATCTTGCAAGTTCGTTCCTAGTAAGTTTTGTAGGGCATATACCCCCTCGTTTTGAAGAATAAAATCTACGTAGGGGAGCGACAGAACTTCTTTAGGTAGCGCACTTGTGTGTGACCCAACAAAACAAGTTTTGTAGTTTGGATTAGCCTCTTTTAATATTTTGCAGCACTCCGTATTCCCGATCATGTTGGTAGTCCCGGAATTTGGATTTTGTCCATAAACTACAAAAAGTGTTATGCGCGGTGAAATCTCAATTATTCTTCTCACTGCATCATCGTGGTTTAAATTCTCTGCCGTGCAGTCTAGTATTGCGACCGACCACCCTTTAGCTCTGCAACTCTCTGCTAACAACAAGGACCAAGTAGGTGGTTCTATTGCAGAAAATTTATTTGCCAATCCTTGATATGCAATAAGTGACGAGTCGGCATTTACGAATAATACATCCACACTAGTTGCCATGAAATTCATTCCTCACTCGATTTGGGTATACACAAACATAAACCAAGATTATGCACTCATGCATAATAAGCCAAATCCTCCAAAGCTTTTTCCCAAGACGCAAAACGTATCGCTTTATCATCTAGGTATGCAAAGGCGCGAGGCTTCTCGGAAGTAACTTCCTTTATAAATGGTGATAATTTATGAAAATCAAGCCATTCCCAAACTAATTCTACGCCAGACTTGCCACCAACCATAGGGCGAGAGGGTTTAGCTTTTGCCGTAAAAATAATAATGTCATAACGCAGTGAAAGTGATTCAATAGCCTCATAGGTTCCCTCGATGATTTCCCCATAGCAAGTTCCATCAAAAAAGCCCTTGTTGTTGTCATGAATAACTCCATCAAAGTCGATAGCTAAATTCTTTAGCTCGGACTCAAATCCTGGCGGGAACTCATTTTCGCTCAATCTATTGTCTCTCCATTAAAAGACTCATAATATTTTTTAATTGATGTTTCCATCCACTCACCCATGAAGTCATAATGCGGTGATGAAATGATATTTGCATCGACCACAACTGGGTCTCTTGAATATATCGCGCCCGCATTTGTAATATCGTCTACAAGAGAGTAGTAACCTGTGACTTTTCTACCCTTTATTATTTGCGAAGAAATCAATAGTTGCGCACCATGGCAGGTTGAGGAGATTATTTTACCCTCTTTATCCCAACTTGAAATGAAATCAAGGGCTTGAATTTCTTGGCGCAGTTTTTCTAGCGATTTAACCCCACCTGGCAAAACCAAAAAATCAAAATCCGTTACATACTTGTTTAAATTGCTCTTAAAATCAGAGAACAAGACATGGCAAGGAACTCCAACACCGTTAATTCCATAGACCCGTCCAAGGTCGTCTTTTTTGTCTGCCACTATAATTGTGTCGAAACCTTCACCCAATAATCTGTAATAAGGGTAAATAACTTCCTGATCTTGAAAACCAGTCCAAGTCAAAATTAAAGCTTTCTTTTTCATAAGCTCGTTCCCATCCCTCAACTCAAGTTTTGTTTTACGGTGTTAATTATCCCTTTGGAACTAGGTGTTATGTTATCAGTAACGTTTGAGAACCCAGCAGATTTGCGAGCAAGGCCTAGAACTTCTATTTGTACTCCGGGCACAAGCTTGAGAATCTGAAATGCCAAAGACTCGGCAGTTCCCCAAGATTCATAATCTGAATCTACGATTACGCCAAATCTTGAAATCCTTAACGAATCCAAAAACCCATCTGGCAATTCAAGTGGGGCAAGCCACACTAAATGGAACAAATCTACTTGAAAACCTTCAACTATTAGTTCCTCGGTTGCCTCAAATGCAGATAATCGACCAGCGCTTATACCGAGAATAGTAACTTGAGGCGCGCTTGAACGATGTTCAACAAAGTCCCTTGAAATCTTGTAGCTTAATCTATGCTCACTCAAAATTGTTGGGTTTGTATTGCTCGTGAAATGAAAATCCCACGCTGAATTCCACTCTTTTGGTGTCATGGGTGCAACGACATTTAAGCCTGGCATTCGCAAGAGTAATGAGTGGTGTGAACCACCGGCTACGGGGCCAATTGCGCCTTCCATTGCAATGGCCCGCACTAATAGTGGGCATGGAACGTTAAATAATTCCATTGATTTCGCAGCGTAATTAACAATTGATATTGCGTTGTACCAAAGGAAACCTTGGTACCTAATAACGTAAACAACTGGCCTAGTATTATTTAGGGCTGCGCCTACCGCTATTCCCCCCCCTGAGACATCCGCCATGGAGAGTTCTACGATTCCGGGATGTCCGGGCAATTTCGGTACAGTCCCACCAACCCAACCTACAGCTGAAAGGCATTGCCCAAGGATGAGGCCCTCTTTCTTTATTAACATTTCCTCGCACTTATTAGAAATCGCTTCTGAGAGTATTACTTCCATAATTCATCCAACTCCATACCTATATGAGCTTCAATATCTAAGATCCCCGTAAGAAATCCAGAAGTAACTAAAAGCGCTCTCAATTCGGCTAAGCGGTCTTGCCCAGGTTCACTATCTTGGCCACTGCCCGCATGCCAGTAATGTCTTTCCGTGTGGATGTTAAGTACAAGTACTTCCTTCCCATCCCAACTAGATAATGCATTCCAAATTGTCTCAGGTCTATCGTCAATATCAAACGAAACTGCACCATAAGAATTAGCGACATCACTTAGCTTCCAATTCCGTCTTACCGATTTTTCAGTCAATATCGATAGATTGTTATCTTCACACACTAGAACAACTGGAAGTTCTCTCTTAACTGCATACCCCACTGCACTCAAGACATAGTCTTCCTCTACGGAGGCGTCTCCAACAACCGTAATTACGGGCTGCTTTGATGACAATGCGTACCCAACCGCTATTGGAACTTGATCGCCCATCAACCCGCTATGACCAAACATCTCAATTTCTTTAGATGAAATGGATGCTGAACCACCCGCACCACGTGACCAAATCTGTTCGTTTGAAAGCAACTCGGATTTTAGATGCAGTGGGTCCCCGCGAAAGGCAAGAAAATATGAATGTGCTCGGTGTTGTGCAAATATAGGAATGGTTTTAGAGAAGAAGACGGCCAGGGTAGCAGCAATTGATTCTTGCCCAATGCTTAAATAGATTGGAATATTAATTAAACCATCTTTATGTGCGCCGGCAACTCTAAGTTCAAACTGCCTTATCAGGTACATTTTCTTGTAAATTCTAAGAGAAATATCTGAAAAATTCCTATCCGCTACCAAAACCCTTAACCAACCTTCCGAATTTCTAACAGCTTGCTACCTGCAACCCAACTAAAACTGCGGGTAAGTCTTTCGATTGTAGATCCAGTCGTACAGTCCCCTTCTCTCAGGACGAATGCTTGCGTCATATCATCCCGGAGGCCACCCGTGAGTACCGCGTATACAGCTTGATCTTCCGGGACTAATTTGATTTCACCTGGAAATTGAATACACATTTGAGTATCCTCATTTTCCCAAGAATCTCCACCTCTAATAAAATTGAAAAAGGACAGTTCTGAATGAGTGAATTCACTTTGCTCCGAATTTGTCTCATAACCGAGATTTCTTCTTCCGTATCCATCCTCGAGTCTAACTAAATCTTGGGGATCACTCGGATTTTCGAACTCCAATACAATCAGTTCTTTTTCGCCTAAATTAACTATCTGGTGAAAGAGGCCATTCCTTACCATGAAAGACGTACCTGCTGAAAAAGTTATCTTATCTTTCAAGAATTGAAGTGCACCTGTGCCGCTTATCGAAGTCAATGAAGTAGTTTTTCTGGGATGGCAATGTAATGAAGTTTGGTGACCTGGAAAAATTGATAAGTAGGTTAGCGTTACGACTTCCGAAAGTTCGATTCTAAACTCATACCCCCAGGGTTTATTAAATCTATCGGGAGGAGTATCACGCATTCGTCTTTATCTCCTTATTGGTCTCTTGCGCTGAGGTAGCGGATTCAACTAAACTCCTGAGAGAATTCTTTTCAAACCCTCTTTTAATGATATCTGCGGAACCCAACCCAACTCCTGTATCTCACTTCCTTCAAGCAGCTTACAAGGAGCTCCATTTTTTCCATCAGCGGCAAAGGTGATACTCCCTTCGAAGCCTACTGCATCCTTGACCATTTCTGCTAACGTACTGATTGTAATATTTTCGTCTCCGGCAATGTTCATTACTCCTTTATGGATATGGTCCGCCTGAATTACTTTAATAATTGCGTCGGCTAGGTCCTCCACGTGTAAAAATTCACGAATTGGGGAGCCATCACCAAGTAACGTTATGGTGTGAAGCCCTAAATTTTTTGCTTCAGTAAACTTGGCTATCAGCGCAGGTATCACGTGTGCCTTATGTGCTGCAATTGTAGAATCACTTCCATAAAGATTTGTCGAAATTAGTGATATCCAGTTAAATCCAAATTGCATTCTTGCTGCATTCACCATTACTATGCCGGCCAGTTTTGCGGTTGAGTAAGGAAGGCTAGAACTTTCCATTGGTGCGGTAAAAAGATCTTCTGGACGCATTCTGCGATTAATTTCTACTGGGAATACACAAGCCGGCACTAGATTTATTAATCGAGGAATATTGGAAGAGATCGCTGCACTAATGACATTAAGAATAATTCTAGAATTTTCTAAAATGAGTTCTGCTGGGCTTGCTAAGTTTTCTTCGATACCACCAACGATTCCCGCCGCCAAAATCACTATTTCTGGTTTTTCGATTGCAAAAAGATTCTTAACGGCATTATATTCGCGTAGATCGCAATCACTGCGATTAATGCCTAAGACTTGATAATCAAGTTCAGAAGACAGCCGACTTATTAAAGCGCCACCTACCAAACCTTTACCAAGAACTATAATTTTCACTCTTGCCTCTCCTTATGTTGGCTTGCGGGTAAAGGATACTTTAGAATTAGTCGTTTACTTCTATACCTTACTTTGGAGTCTAGCAACTTTCATTTTAGTTGAGAATGACCATCATTAATTTACGTGGACAATTTTCGAGACTGTGCTCTTGGAGTGTGATTTAGGAATTAGCAACCATCTGGGAAGGAATTCTTGACAGCGTTAATGCCAAGCTGTTAGGTCAATCCACGACAGCCAGATGCTCAATAATTTAATGTAATTGTGGGCGACCCAACAGACTCAATTCGAGACGTTATCGGCTAGTATCCTCCGTGATTCATCTTATAATGAAATCTAAAGTAGAATGCCATAAAAATAGAATCTAGGAAATATAGGTCTTAGAATGCGAATTTTAGTAACGGGCGGGGCAGGTTTTATTGGCTCGCATTTGTGTGAGCGATTGATTAGTGACGGCCATAAAGTCACAGCTGTCGACAATTTTTCAACAGGACGCGCCTCGAACCTTCGGAATCTAGTCAATTCAGCCAATTTTACTTTAGTTGAAGGTTCGATTTTAGATTCAACTATTCTGAACCCTCTGATTAACGATGCAGCTTATGTTTTCCACCTAGCTGCAGCTGTTGGAGTATTCAACATTGTGAATAATCCATTGGCGAGTCTTTTAACAAATATTCGTGGAACGGAAAACGTTCTTGAGGCTGCTCATGAAACTAAAACTCCGGTCTTCCTTACGAGCAGTAGTGAGGTTTATGGTAAGAATATTTCGGATTCCCTTAAAGAGAGTGATGATCGCATTCTTGGAAGCCCGGTGACCTTACGTTGGTCCTATAGTGAAGCTAAAGCTATTGATGAATCCTTGGCTTATGCGTACTTTGTTGAAAAACAACTAGAGACAAGAATCGTTAGATTCTTTAATACTGTCGGTCCGCGTCAACTTGGTGCGTACGGAATGGTAGTGCCTCGATTTGTAAAGGCAGCTCTTGCTAATGAACCAATTACGATTTATGGTGACGGAACTCAAACTCGATGTTTTGCTCACGTTTATGATGTTGTGGACGCCGTTCTTGCTGTTGCTTTTGCTGATAACAGCATTGGTAAGGTGATCAATATTGGAAATGATTTTGAGATTTCAATCAATGCTCTTGCGAAAAAGATCATCAAGGAGACTGGATCAACTAGCAAGATTGTCTATGTTCCCTATGCCGAAGCCTATGGAGACGGCTTTGAAGATATGGAGCGACGAGTTCCAAATATCGATTTGATTAACCAGTTGGTGGGATGGGTGCCTAGCCGTGATTTATCTGAAATGATAAAGAATATTAGTGATGAAATGATGCGAGATTCCTCTTTAAAATAAACATTTGCCAGTCGTTGGTATACCTTTATGTCTGATTGGAAATCTACGAGATTACCTTTGGAAAGGATGAGCTAGTGTCGCCATGTCTTCGGTATTTGCATTCCCTGGAATCCATAATGAGATTGGTTGACTGATCATGAAAGTTGCAAAAAATAGTACTTACGATGCAGGTATTGATGTGGTCAGATTTATTGCTTTCTTGTGTGTGTTTATTCATCACTTTGTCTATAGAGGTGGTAACTCAATAGCCGAAGCCCCAAAGACTTTCTGGGCTAATATTTATGTTGATTCATTTGCCTTTTTTGGTTCAGAAGGTGTAACGATTTTCTTTTGTCTCAGTGGATACTTGTTGAGTAAACTATTAATAAGGGAGCTCGATGAAACTGGTAGGCTCTCAATTCGCTCATTTTACTTACGAAGAATTCTAAGAATTTGGCCCCTATATTTTTCGTTCATAGTTTTTTGCATCTTAGCCGCCCCAATCCTTGGAAACCAAGCGATCAAGAGTTCCGAACTGCCTTCACTTTTAACCTTTACTTATAACTGGCAGCAGATTTATGTTGGGCAAAGCAGAGGGATGCCCGCAATTCTATGGTCGATAAGTGTTGAAGAGCAGATTTACCTAATCCTTCCTTTGCTGCTAATTCTCTTTTTTAGGTGGGGTGTAAAAAAGCTTGCCATCGCGCTAGTTCTTTTGGGATATTTCTCCCGCTGTTTACTCTATATAAATGAGGCTAGTCTCTATAGAAATACCTTTTCTTATATGAGTACGATAGGCATTGGCATGTTTTATGCTATTTATGAAGAGTCGATTAGGCGATCATTTCAGAGAAACAGAATTCTATTTAGCTTCATTTTTACATCACTAATAGTTATCTATGTTTTGCAGTTTAAATCGATTTTTTCAAAGGGTTCTCTGGCAATCGTAGTTTTTGATTTGACAGCAATTATGGCAATTTTTTTACTGGTAATGTTAGGCAGAAGTCAGGCAAAGTTATCTCGTGCAATTCTTAGACCTTTTGCCTGGCTTGGGCGACGTACGTATGGAATGTACATTTTTCATTGGCCAATTTTGGCACTTATGGTCTCAAGAAATGTCTTCTTTGACGACTTAACGGGAATTTCATATGAGGGTCTCGTGTTTGCGTTTGGCTTAGTAGTAGGAATATCTGCTTTTTCTTATCGATATTTTGAGAAACCATTTTTAGACTTAAGGAAGAAGTACCAATATATAAAAATTGGTTGATTGCAGCTCCCGCTAAAGTGAATCAACGCCTGCTTGACCGGTAATCGAGTTCGTGCAATCAAGAATTTGGATTCCTCTGGCGATTAATTGTTCAAGCTGCATTCCTGGCTGCTTTGTAGCGAGTACTGCAACATCACAATCCCAATCTAAATCAACAGGTTTGGAGCCCTCCCAAACTGGTACCAGTGGATCATGCCAAGCGACATCTGCACCTTGAGCCTTCAAGTGATCGCGTAATTCTGATACTGGAGTCTCACGGACGTCGCCCACACCTGGCTTGTACGCAACACCAAGAAGTAAGACCTTCGGATTCTTGATATTTGCATCGACCATGCTCAATGCACGCTCTGCTACATATTTCGGCATCGCATGATTAATTGAATCAGCCGATTCAACAAATGCTGCTTTGCCACCATTTTGGCGTCCCCACCATGTTAGGTAAAGAGGGTCGACAGGGATGCAGTGCCCACCAACGCCGACACCGGGTCTAAATGGCATGAAGCCATAAGGTTTGGAAGATGCTGCATCAATTACTTCATGAACGTTGATTCCACTCGCAGAACACAATTGCGTGAACTCGTTGATGAGCGCAATATTTACTAAACGAAAAGTATTTTCTAGAAGTTTGGCAGCTTCTGCCACTTCAGGGGTTGAAACTGAGACTGCCGCGTCACAAATTGATTCGTAAAAGGCGAGCGCTCGTTGCTGTGATTCTTTATCGATTGAACCAACAAGTCGTGGTGTGTTCTTCTGGTTCCAGACTGGGTCACCCGGGTTAACTCGCTCTGGCGCACTCGCAAAGTAGACCGTTGAGGAATCTTTTGGTTTGAGGGAATTCACTACAGGAATAATTATGTCTCGTAGCGTTCCTGGGTATGAGGTCGATTCACTGACGACCAAAGTTTCATTCGACACATATGGGGCAATGCCCGTTGCTGCACTACGCAATAGTGCTAGATCTGGTTCGCGTTTTTCATCCAATGGCGTCGGAACACAGATTGTGATCACTGAAGCTTTCGAAACTGCCGAATAATCAGTGGTTGCCTTGTAAACACCTTTTGAAATCGCGGCCTTTAGCTGCGCATCGGAAATGTCTTCAACCGGGCTAGTGCCCCCATTGATTTGGGCAACCTTGGCAGCAAAGTTATCGACCCCTATGACAGACCAGCCTGCGTCAACGGCAGCCATAGCTAGAGGCAGGCCAACGTAGCCTTGCCCGATAATGGCCAGTATTTGGGACTGTTGTGCGCTCATGGGTCGAATCCTAACCTCCCAGCATGGTTTTGCGTGCACATAGGATCTAGGAGGCCTCGGAGGCCTCCTAGATGGGAATTTAAGGGAAGATTACCGAGTGAGCCAGAATAAGAAGACGCCTATACGCGTTATGCGAATTATCGCCCGCATGAATGTTGGCGGACCAGCTGTACAGGTTTCGGGACTTATGCGAGGGTTTAATTCCGTCGATTTCGATCACCGTTTATATACAGGTTTTTGCGCAGTCGATGAGGCTGACTACTTAGATACCGTTGCAACCGATGTGAAAGCTAAACGCATCGATGGTTTTGGACGGCGAGTAAGTCTGGGTGGGGATGTAAGAGCTTTTGTTTCACTTGTTAAGGAGATTAGAAGTTTCAAACCACATGTTATTCATACGCATACCGCCAAAGCAGGGTTCTTGGGTCGCATTGCTTCACTTGTTTCTCTGCAACCATCTATTCGCGTTCACACATTCCATGGGCATTTACTCAATGGCTACTTTGGGGCGTTTAAGCGAAGATTAGTCATCATCGCAGAAAAAGTATTGGCGATATTTACACATGAACTTTTAGCTGTTGGCGATAAAGTTCGTCAGGATTTATTGGCGGTGGGAATTGGTAAACTTAAGAAATTTGGGTTGATGCCTCCGGGTTTAGAAATTGGCCAATTGCCAAATAAGGGCGAGTCTCAAGAATCATACGGTCTCTCAACGACCACATTGCAATGTGCGTTCATCGGACGCGTCACACAGATTAAGCGTCCAGATAGATTCCTAGATGTGGTTAGTGAAATAAAGAAACGTGGAGTTCGCCTTGAATTCTTTATGGCTGGAGATGGTGAGTTATTAGATACTTGTAGAGAAAGAATTACGAGTGAAAATTTGCCCGTTAAAGTTTTAGGTTGGCAAAGTGATATTGAAAAAGTTTTAGCTGCTGCCGATGTTGTTGTACTCACTAGTGACAACGAGGGAACGCCTCTAAGTCTGATCCAGGCAGGAATGGCTAGGTTGCCGGTTGTTACGACGAGGGTTGGATCCGTACCTGAAGTGATATTAGATGGAACAACAGGAATCATTACAAGTGTAGATATCCAGAAAATTGCTGATGCCCTTGAAAAGTTGGCCAATGACAGCCACTTGCGGGATCAAATGGGGGTTGCAGCACAACGGTTCACATTGGCCAATTTCGGTGTTAAACGTTTGGTGCACGATCATGAAGAGCTTTACAAAAAACTCTTAGCTAGTCGAGCCAAGTCCTAGCCCAGAGCTCAAGCATCAGCATTGGCCAGATGAGGTTGTCTCTATCTTCACCAGCCATGTGAATACTGATTACCCTCTTAACCTCAATGGGGTTGAACCAGCCTCGTTGAGTTGCAGTTTTGTCTGTGAGAGTTTCAATGACCATTTCTTTCATACCGGTGCGCAGCCATTCAGCACGGGGTATACCAAAGCCCATTTTTGGGCGATCAATTAAGTTGGCTGGAACGAGAGAGCGCGCGACATCTTTTAATATGTGTTTTGTTTCAATACCTTTAATTTTGTATTTGCGCGGTAGAGATAAACCCCACTCGACAACATTGACATCTAACATAGGCGATCGAAGTTCAAGACTATTTGCCATCGTTGCAATGTCTACTTTCACAAGTAAGTCCCCCGGCAAATATGCAGCTAAATCTGATCTAATCATCCGGTCAAATGATGAGATGTGCCCCGAGGCG
>SESG01025305.1_pt1 | contig 10507 bp, 7 predicted proteins | sample 3171421 | NCBI WGS metagenome assembly SESG01 (sample SAMN10866946, study PRJNA518727) | freshwater metagenome | biome: subpolar coniferous forest; feature: holomictic lake; material: water; isolation source: holomictic Lake 227, 6 m and 8 m depth | place: Canada: near Kenora, Ontario | collected... | reverse complement strand
ACGATACGAATTGCGGCTGGGCCGCCGCAATTGCCAAATCCATTGCCACTGCTGCCGCCACCTCCGCCACCTCCATAATTTCCTCCCCTACCACCATATACCCCCGAGTTTTGACTACCACTTTGAGCACCAGATCCTGCCCCCGCACCACCGGGGTAGCCGCCTTGATTACCACCTGTTCCACCGGAACTTGCGTAAGCCGCTCCATATAATCCTATCCCGCCACCGCCTCCACCGCCCTGTCCCATACCATAACTGTCTCCGGACCCACCACCACCGCCACCAGCCGCACCTGATGAGTTGCCTGCATAGCCAGCATAACCGGCGTTTCCGCCTTTCCCTTGACAAGAATAGTTACTACCGTAATATCCAGCCGCGCCTCCTCCTCCACCACCACTTTGTTGATAAACGCAATAAGTATAACTTAAATAATAACCACCGCCCCCTCGACCGCCTTGATAATTCCCTCCACCGTGACCTACGCCCCCACATCCTGCATAGGATTGATATCCATCTCTTCCACTATCAGCATAAATCCACTTAGGCAAACATGGTCCCGATGCAATGTATGTTTGACGAATATCCGGAGCGCATGGATTAGGAACATTAACCCCAATTGTATAACTGTTGCCGGGAGTAACAGGTTGACTATTGGTATACGCTAGTCCACCACCGCCACCACCACCACCACTATAAGCACTATAACTACCGTCACAAGGACAATATCGTGTTATACTGCCGCTTGCGCCGCGACCACCGGATCCAACTGCAACAATAGAAATATATGTTACGCAACTAGGTGCAACCCAGGTATATAAACCAGCTGTAGAATAAATTCTGGAACCACTTAAACTTGGTGTTATACTATTGCTTACTGAACTGGGTGAACTATTACCAACATTATTTGTTGCGTATACAGTAAATGTATATGCAGTTCCATTAGTAAGCCCAGTTACAGTTATTGTTCCGGACCCTGCCGTTGATATTGCTCCTGAAATGCCACTAGGAGAAGAGACTGCTGTATAAGATGTAATCGTAGCCCCGCCGTTGCTAGCAGGTGCAGTATAGGTGATGTCCGCTGTCCCGGGACTAGTTGCGGCAGCGGTAACGCCGGTGGGTGCGCCGGGAACAGTAGCTAAACTAATACTGTTACTAGCACTACTATTACTGCTATTACCAACTGAATTAGTTGCATATACAGTAAATGTATAACTTACCCCAGAACTAAGTCCAGTGACATTAATAGTACCTGACCCTGATTGACTTACATTACCTGTAATATTACCAGGAGATGATACCGCTGTGTAACTTGTAATAGTAGCACCGCCGTTATATACAGGTTTAGTATATGATATTGACACGGTTGTACTTGTAGAAGTTGCTGTGCCAATTATAGGAGCTGATGGAACATCCACTCCTACATTAGTTGATGGATATTGTCTTGTGGTACCGGGCCAAATGATACGAACTGCACCACTTCTACCATTGCCGGCACGTAGATTAACACCGTAACCACCCCCACCGTTATATCCACCGCCACCGGCGCCAAAATAGCCTCCGCAGCCGCCGCCGGCAGAAGAACAGTTGGCTCCACATGTAGCATAACATCCGCCAGAGCCACCTCCACCAGGGCCTGCTAACGTACTACCACCTGAGCCGCCGCCGCCATTGGCACCTTGTCCATTCAGTCCAACACCACCGCCTCCACCGCCACCCCAATAACTATTAGGATTGTTTGTTGTGCCGCCACCACCGCCGCCGCCCCCTGAACCTGCCGTGCCACTAGATCCAGAGGAACCGGCACCACCTATACCGGCATATCCGGCGGCGCCGCCGCCGCCTGATTCACCACGACTACTATATCCGCCGGCACCACCTTCGTATCCGGTTCCATATGTCACAACACCACCTAATGCAGGCGCACAGTGAGTACCGGGTCTACCTGCGCCTGCACTTGCAGCAGTAGAGTTAAATGAACTATAACCACCCCCAGCCCCGTTCCCGTAAGAGCAAGTGCGACCAAGTCCACCGGGTCCTACTACAACAGAATAACTATTGCCCGGGGTGACAGTATAATTATTTACATATGCTAAAGCACCTCCGCCACCTCCGCCATTGGGAACTCCAATAGCCCCGCCTCCGCCGCCACCTACTACAACTACAGAAACTGAAGTTACTTTAGTTGGTGCAACCCATGTATATGTGCCAGAAGATGTATATACCTGTGATCCTGGCGGAACAGGTGCAACATACGGTTGACCTAAAACTGCTTGTAATATACCAGCCATTTATGGACTCCCTACATCAGTTGAAGGGAATTGTCTTGTAGTGCCGGGCCATACAATACGAATTGCACCATAGGCGGGGCTACTACATGCAGCACCGCCGCCATAATAACCCGGACTAGACGAAGCATTTCCGCCACCTGAACCACCGTGCCCTCCATTGCCGCCGGTGCTTAAGCACCCCCTAGCACCACTAGTACCTTGTCCCAAAAGCCCGACCCCTCCTCCTGCGCCGGGCAGGTACCCGCCAAGTGCTGACCCTCCTCCAGCGCCTCCGCCCGAGCCATTAGTTCCATAACCGTTATAACCATATCCACCATTACCACCATTACCTGAATACCCGCCGGCACCACCACCGCCCCCCGTATAAGGGAAACCAGCGCCGTCGCCGCCATTGCCACCATAACCGCCACCGTCACCAACATATCCGCCGCCGGCACCGCCGGTTTGACAACCAAGAGGTACACATGTTCCAGGTTTTCCGGCAACTGTACCAGTACTTTGAAAATATGTATATTGACCACTACATGTTGTGCCAACTCTAGCAGTGTAACTATTTCCCGGGGTGACACTAATATTGTTTTTCCATCCTAAACCACCACCACCTCCGCCGCCGCCGGTTGTACAGTTTCCATTCCCGCCGGCGGCACCGCCGGCGCCAATTGCAACAACAGAAACAGATGTAACTCCGGCTGGGGCAACCCATGAATATGTACCCGGCGTTGTGTATGCTGCACAACCACGTTGGTCTATAGTTACTTGAAATCCCGATATTGTTGTTGCCCCAAAGTATATTCCCATAATATTCCCTATTATAGTATTTATCTTTTTGGGCGTCTACTAACTATTCTTAATGATTGCTGTAGATGTAGCACGGTCTATAGTCATTATACCCTCACATACAATGTTATAGTCTTGATTGTTTTTGTCTTTACTGCTTTTGACAGGGACTTGAATATCTAAATTTTTGAATAAAAACTCTTTGTCATTCTCAAAAACTCTCCAAACATGGTCTCTTGTGCCGCGTCCCGGTTCGCCACGTGTTTTGTTAAACCGAATGGCATATTGGTTCAAATTACCTCCGCATCAGGGATGGCGCAGGTTTGTTGTGGTGCAGGTATTACTGTTAAATTAAAGTGAACAAATTTGATTGGCAACTCTGCTGCATGTCTAGTAAATGAATGTGCTAACCATGAATTAACAAATATCATTAATCCAGGCTTTGGTGTGAAGTTAATCATTTTGCTAGCAGGACTTGCTGCATTCATGTTTTGCTCAGGCAAATCAATTTGTATTTTTGCTGCACGAGGGTCATGCAATACTGGACGTGAACATCCCTCTGGAGTTTCTAAAAAGTAAAATCCAACTATCTGTGAACCATATCCATGAACATGTTGATCCATTGCTGAATGTTTATAATGTTCTTGTGTCCACATCTCTGTAAATTGAACTGCTTTATCGCTCATGTCATACCCTTGTTCATTAAGTATGTTCCATGATGTTGATCCAATGAATTCAGAAAACTTATCTAACCTAGGATCAGCATAATAATTTCCAGTCATATAAACAGGATAAATCTCATTCAAATCTCTTTCTTTCCTTTGAGCCTCTAAATTTTCTTCAGATACTTGATTTACTATTTCTAAAAAATCAGGTCGCTCAATTAAATAAATTGGACAAGGGAAATGAAACTCAACCTGAAGTTGTTTGTTTATTTCAACTTCAGGTTTGGCTACGGCAGTTTTAAGTTTTTTGTTTTTCATTGTGTGACTTCTACCCAAGTGGCAGAAGCAAAATCTAATTTGTATATTTTACCATCATTAGGTCTTGCAGGACGCACTACCCAGGAGTTAGTTGTGCCTTGCCAAAAGTAATCACCTTCAGTTGGGCGGGGAATTGGCGGCTCATATCTAGCAGTTTCATCATTAAATGTCCATGCACTAAAGTTGTCACGGTCAGGAAATGCTGCCCACATGGCTTTAGCAGTATCTATTTTGTTTTGAAGTACTACTGCTTTTTCTTCAGTTGTCATATCTCTTATATGAAATACATCTGTCCAAACTCCATCTACTTTTTCATAAGTAACATTTGGATCTTCAAATACTTGATATTCAGTTAATGCAGGTCTTTCAACTCTGACAAAAGGTTCCCAATGTATTGGTACCTCTCCAAATGCTTGTATCAAGTTATCTTCAAAAGCTGGATGATTGATTGCTTGTCCGTTTTCAGTTTGAATATATAAATTCATGTTTTTTCCTTTTAAAAAATTAAAATGTTATATTAAGTTTATTTATACTAGTAAAAACTATAATATAATTATTATGGTGATCCTACGCAAGTTGATGGATATTGTCTTGTAGTGCCGGGCCAAATAATACGAACTATGCCGGCCGCACCAACAGCACCATATCCAAAACCACAGCAAGGAAAAGTAGCACTGCCCTTGCCACCGCCGCCGCCGCCTCCATATAAACTACCATTTCCCGCAGAATTACTAAAGGTATCTGTCCCGTTGACCCCCCCAGAACCTCCGCCCCCACCCGTTGGAGTGGGATAATAATACCCTCCGGCGCCTGACGTGCCTTTACCTAAATATCCTACGCCTCCGCCTCCAGCTCCCCCGTAGCCCATATACCCGCCAGCACCACCTCCACCACCTCCACCGCACCCCACATTGCCGTTAGATAGGCCGCCAGTTCCGCCAGTGCCCGAGTACCCGCCAGCACCACCGCCACCGCCACCAGCATAATTAAAACCAGCACAAAATCCTGCACCTCCAGAACCGCCGTTACCCCCGCCAGTACCTACATAAGTTCCGGCCGTACCGCCAGTTCTAACACAGCCGCATAAACCAATTCCTCCCCCGTTGCCGCGAACGGTGCATTGAGTATTAAACCAACTACGTCTACACGCCGCATTGACACTATTAGACATTCCTGTAAATACTGTATATGAAGTACCAGGTGTGACTGAAAAATTATTTATATAGCCCAATCCCCCGCCCCCACCTCCACCTCCACCACTAGTGGTGCCTTGACCGCCAACGCCGCCAGCACCAATTGCCACAACAGAAACAGATGTGACACCCGGAGGAGCAACCCATGTATGTGCACCGGCATTTTTAAATGTAGCAGAACCTGAAGATCCTGCTTCAGTACCAACATAAGTGCGAGGGAACATATGCAAATTACCAGGTGCAATAATGCGAACAGCACCTCCCCCGGGACACCCACCAGTGTAATAACCTCCACCAGTTCCACCCCCGTAATATCCTCCCTTGCCCTGCACATATGCTCCGTTACGGTAAGAACCGGTGCCACCGGTCTGACCACAAGAACCTCCGCCTCCGCCTGCCATGCAGAATGTAGAGCCAGACCCAGAAAGAACTCCGCCGGATCCACTTGAACCCATACCATACAAACTTACGCCACCGCCACCGCCACCGCCGCCGGAATAATTGACAATGGATAATCCAGCGCCGCCGCCACCAGCGCCGCTGACCCCTGCAGCGCCGCTATGGCCACCACAGCCTCCGTTACCGCCGGCTCCGCCACTTCCTCCATATCCACCTGCGCCACCTCCGCCGCCACCAAAGCCTGATCCGCCAGAGCCACCGGCTCCGCCAGTCCCAACATTGACTGTCCCGCCTGTGCCGTAGTAGTTTCCTCCTCCTGCATTGACTATATAATTATTTGGATTACAGGTACTAAAAGTGCTGTTGCCGCTGGTGCCGCCGGCAGTAATATAATAAAGATTACCAGGAGTTACGGTATAATTGTTTCTATAAGCTAATGCGCCACCACCGCCACCGCCACTTTGGCCGGTTCCACCTCCTCCTATTGCTACTATCGATATTGAAGTTATGCCAGCCGGGGCATACCAGTTATATTGCCCGCATGTAATTGTTAGATCAAGTGTGGGTGCAAGAACTTGCGGAGTAACACTATTACTTGCTGAACTTAGTGCGCTATTACCAGCGGCGTTAGTTGCATATACTGTAAATGTGTATGCAGTATTTGCTGTAAGCCCACTAATAGTAATAATCCCTGAGCCTGCTTGACTTACTGTACCTGTAAGTCCCCCCGGAGATGAAACGGCTGTATAACTTGTAATTGGTTTGCCTCCAGTAAATTCAGGTGCTGTATATGTTACAGTAGCTATAGTACTACTTGAAACGTCTGCTGTACCTATAGTTGGAGCTCCTGGAACAACAGCTACATCAGTTGATGGGAATTGTCTTGTATTGCCTGGCCATACGATACGAACTGCGCCTACAGCCCCAGAACCAGCGGAATATGGAGAAATACAACCCGGATTTAAGCCAGAACCTCCCCCGCCTCCCCCATAAGCACCGCCATCTGCGCCGTTGTAGTTACCGGATGCCGTCCCACCTACTGTTCCGCCCGAGCCAGCGCCGCCCCCATAGGCAGCGGGATACCCAGTTTGGCCTGTTGGAGTACCCGCGCCACCAGAACCGCTAGTTCCTTGACCAAGAATGCCAACACCTCCACCACCGCCGCCGCCCGCGCCTTGGTTATAACATGGCGCAGATAAGGTATTACCTCCTCCACCGCCCGCGCCCCCGCCAGAGCCGTTGTTACCAGTTCTGCCGCAACCGCCAGCACCTCCGCACGTACCGCCAGCACCTCCAGCACCAGCGTAGCCACCAGCACCGCCGCCTCCTTGCTGACGATTACCGGCGCCCGGGGTAAGACCACCAGACCCATCGCCTCTCCCGCCACAGCCCCCATTGCCGCCGCCATCTCCAGTATATGTTCCAGCAACGCCATACACATTAGAAGACGCATTTCCGCCGCCGCCGCCTTTTACAACGCAAGTGCTTACAAAATATGAATCCCCGTTATATATGCTACCAGAAGCATTTCCGCCACTAGCGTAACCTGATTTAACAGTATAACTATTGCCCGGTGTAACTGAATAGCTATTTTTGTACCCCAAACCTCCGCCTCCGCCACTCCGCCCATTACCGTTACCGTTATTTTCTGACCAACCCCTCCCGCCGCCACCAACAGCAACAACTGAAACAGAAGTTACTCCTGCAGGAGCAACCCATGAATATGTGCCCGGCGTTGTGTATGCTGCACAACCACGTGCATCTATTACCGCAGTAAATCCCGATATTCTCATTGGCCCGAATGATATTCCCATACTGTTCCTTTAAGCGATAGCCAAGAAGATATATGTACCGCCGCTAGCGTTAATTGCAGCTGGTGCCGCGGCCGTTACTTTAAATCCAGTAGTGTCTGTATCAACATAATTTGTATTTGTTACTTCTGCTGCGGTACTATTAAGTAATAAGTATGGATCATTTCCTGAAGTCATACCCCGTGCAGAATCCCAAACATACCAATCACCGGTTGAGTCAGTGCGTTTAATTAATAAAAATCTAGCCCCACTTGCAAATCCACAATTAATAGTTTGGGTTGTACCGTTGCCTGTGTATGTGCCAACTTTTGAAACTCCGGGGCAAGTGGCAAAGAGATAGGCAACCATTGTTCCATTAGGATTTCCAACCCCGCCAACAGCGTTACTTGCAACAAAATATGTTGATGTGGCAGAATCAAATGCTATAGCACCCGCAGGCGAGGCTATATCAGAGTTTAATATCATGGATTTATTTAATGTACCAGTATTAAATGTAGAAACAAACCAACTACTAGAACTATCTCTTTGTTTAACAATGATAAGTTCGGGTATTACACCTAAATTATGATTAACATTTTGCGTAGAGGTTGGATATGTCCCCTTAAAGCAAACCTCATCAAAGAAGCCGGGGGCGCGTTTGAAAAAATAATTTACTAAAGGCGTTGTTCCAAAAAAAGCCGCACTAGTAAAATTATTTTGTAAATCAAATTTAGACCCTGCATATGTGGCTTCTTGACCTGTGCTTGTAATTATTAAATATTGGTCTGCACCTTGAAGTCTTGACTGAGCATATCTTGGCGCATCACCACCTCGTCTATTAGGTATATACCAATCAGTAGGAAATCCTACACTTAAATTAGACGGGTCTGTAGATGTTGTTATAGGACTAAACACAGTAGTCGCATCCGTAGGCGTTTTCATTGGCCCACGGCGTATTGCTATGTAGATAAATGTGTTGCTTGGATATCCACCGGAGTGAAAAGCAAATCCTGTGCTTGTTACATTGCAAACATAGTTTGTTTCTGTAGTTTCAGCGGCTGAAGTGTTTGCAAATAATCTTTGTGTATTTCCACCAGTACCAGCGGTCAATGTGTTTGCGGGCATTCCACGCATTACATCGCCCATCCCCCAACCACCAGTAGTATCTGTAACTTTGTACATTACCCATGCCGGCTCATATCCAAGTGTTATGTTAGCATAACCATTTGAATCGGTATTAAACGACCCACAAGTAATTACATTGTCTGTACCTGTAAGGCCAAAACCGCCAGCGTCAGAGGCGAATAGGTAGGCAACATATTGAACGCCACTTTGGTTTACCCCATAAGTACCACCAAGTTTTGAATTAGAATTCCCTACCCCAAATGTTGTCGTAGACCAAGGAGCCGTAACTGTATAGGCGCTAGATGCATTGGTAGTGTTTAATCCAAACGGCGACCCAGAACCATCTGAACTCCCTAGATAAACAACTCCCGATGGATAACCGGGAACATCAACAGCACGGCAACATACATTCCAATTATCGTTGTATCCAGAAGAAGTTATAGGCTTAACTATTACCATGCCCGGCGCACAATTAAGACTATGAGCAACCGACCGAACTGAATTACCATCCCCCGTGTACGTCACAACATCAAAAAACTTTGGTTGCTTGCGGAATGTCCAACTACAGTAGCTATAACCGGCGTAATTAACGTAAGCCAAACTTGTATCTGTTCCAAGCGAAAACCCGTCACTATTAAATGCGGTTAATGTCTCAGCAGTAAAAAGTTGAGCCTGAGTCGTTGGTAGATTAAGCCTATAGTTAGGCGTTTGATTGGTTGTAAAACTAACTGTTGGAAAATAGCCAGTCCTATTTTTAATCCAAACCATTCCACCTTTACCCGCTAAATCAATTCCGTTTGTAATTGAACGCGCTGTGTTGTTGCCATCGTAAAGGTATGTGCTAAACACATCCTCAATGTAATTAGGCGGAGAGTCTATTACCGAAGTAAATCCCGATATTCTCATTGGTCCAAATGATATTCCCATATATTACTTCTTTAAGGTTTAGGATATTTTGCTTTAACGGCAAGACAATCATCAATATAAGCCTGTACTTGTGATTGATCACCTTTGACTATGCCATCAATATAATCAGTCATCGGTGGATATTCTGCGGCTCTATCTCTTTGGTATTGAGTTTTTGCTAGTTCAATTTGCATTACTGCAAACATAGCGTTGTCTGCTTCAATACTAGCCGTTTCTTCTGATGTAGCGTCACGCACTATTCCATCAACATTTACTCTATAAGTCATATATTTCCTATTGATTGTATCCGTATAATGCATAGGTACCAGATGCATATAGTCCCTGGCCGGGGCTGCCGTTTCCAAAACCTGATATATAAAATCCAGTAACTGGAGATGGTGTACCAAGAGGAGTTGGATTATATTCGCCGCCTACAAAATAGCTAACAGTACCTGCAGTCCATTGCCCTATCATAGTATGTGTAATGATATTATTGGAAGCATCGTATTTAAACTCCATATTAACAAATAGTTGATATGCAGGACGGTCAGCGATTTGACCATAGGGACTGCCCAATTGTATTTGGTTGGAGCCGTAATATCCTGCCACGCCGCCGACTTGTGTAGCTAATCCCATATTACTATTGCTACCATTAGCGTAAGAAATAGTACTTCCATATGCAGCAGAAGTATCTACTCCATTGTTTGTATACCATTGTAATTTTGGTAGATACAGGGCAGATCCATTACTAGACCAAATATTTAAAAATAATTTGTAATAAGAATAGCTTGAACTAATGCCAGAAGTAACAGATACTGCACTAACAGAATCAAAGCTAGTAGCCGAAATTTTTATAAGTCCAGATGAGGCCGCACTTCCAGTTGCACCTGTTTCTCCAGTCGTACCAATTAGTCCAGTAGCACCAATAGTTCCTGACCCAGTTGCACCTGTTAAACCAGTCGTACCAATTAGTCCAGTAGCACCAGTAGCACCTGACCCAGTTGCACCATTTGGTCCAGTCGCACCAGTCGCACCCTGATTACCAA
>SESG01004207.1_pt1 | contig 10507 bp, 9 predicted proteins | sample 3171421 | NCBI WGS metagenome assembly SESG01 (sample SAMN10866946, study PRJNA518727) | freshwater metagenome | biome: subpolar coniferous forest; feature: holomictic lake; material: water; isolation source: holomictic Lake 227, 6 m and 8 m depth | place: Canada: near Kenora, Ontario | collected... | reverse complement strand
ATATGCAGTGGCGCATCATGATTGGAAGCGCGATGTTGAAATATTTAACACAATTCGTGCCGCATTTGAGTTAGCTGCCAAGGGCGAGGATGCGGTTTCTAATTTAACGGTGCAAAAGCCTGGTGAGATTGTTTTGTGGCGTGGGCAAGGGCAGTTACACGAGGCTGGTCGCACTCCTGGGCAATACGTGGGAAGTTCGCAAGGGTTTTCGATTCCTTTATTTGCTGGTGTGCGATATCGAGTTGGTGCACAGCGCGGAACATTTGTGTCGGGTGATCCGATTCAGGTTTATAAAGAGGTTGGCGATGTAGTGCTGACGACAGATCGAGTCTTGTTTAACGGCATGATGAATACCAAGGAGTGGGCATTTTCCAAGTGGAATGGTGCTGCGGCATCTAGCGATGAGACTGATTTCATTTTTCATGTCAGCAACCGCCAAAAGACATCAGGTATTTTGTTCGCAGGCGATGATGGGCGATTGTTTAATCGCTTCTTGGCCCAAGCCCTTAACTGTGAAGAAGAAGGAATTGCAGCGGTGTTTAAATCACTTGATGGAGTGATTAAAGAGTTAGCCGAGGATGAACCAAAGGCACCGGTTTTAGCTCTGCCTGCGCCGTAAATTACTCAGAGTAATAACAAAAAAGTAGCCCCGCGTAACGACTCGCAGGGCTACTTGATGTGCATGGCGCTGGTACGATTCGAACGTACGACAACCTCTTCCGTTAAAAGAGCGCTCTATCCGCTGAGCTACAGCGCCATGCATTGCGAAACTTAGGTGTGCATGGGAATTTAAAAGCAAATGTATTTTTCCTTGTGGATATAAGCAAAGTGATACATTGTGATTTGTCAGAACTGTGCTTTAAAAGCAAAAGCCCCGCAGAGTAACTTCCGCGGGGCTTTTGCATTTCTTCAATACTTACGGCATCACCAATCCGCCATCAACTGGCACGGTAATTCCTGTGACATAACTAGAGGCATCACTGACTAACCAGATAAGTGTTGCTGCTAACTCTTCTGGATCTCCCAGGCGACCAGCTGGTGCAAACATCTTGATCATGTTGACCATGTCTTTTGGTAGTTCATCACTCATCTCTGATGGAAAGAAACCTGGTGCTAATGCGTTAACTCTGATGTTCTTGCGTCCTGTCCATTGGGCAGCCAAATCTCTTGTTAACCCAATCAACCCTGCTTTACTTGATGCATATGCTGCTTGTGGCAATCCTTGTGGCTTAATGCCAAGAATGCTGGAAATGTTTACAATTGCTCCGCCATTTTTGTTGGCTTTAGCAAATGCTTGTGACATCCAATATGCACCGAAAAGATTTACATCAAGAACAGATCTAAATTGTTCTGGTGTTTCATGTGTTGCAGGCACCGCGGTACCAACACCTGCGTTATTAACAAGAATGTCGACCCGACCAAACTCTTTAATGGCATGGGCGATTAGCGCATCGCACTGTTCTGGTTGTGTGACATCTGTTTGCAGCGATGCAAACTTTCTACCAGCTGCAGTTACTAGTGCTCCGGTGTCAGCAAGACGATCAACGCGGCGTGCTCCTAAGACAACATCGGCACCTGCTTCGGCCAGCGCTTTGGCAAATGCAACGCCAAGACCCGAGGATGCCCCAGTGACTACTGCGACCTTTCCATCTAAACGAAAGCGGTCTAGAACACTCATTGTCTCTCTCCTCAAATTGGGCAACTGTGCGTAAGGTTATGGCATGGACTTCACCCTGAGCGCTAAGACAAGCGAATATGCCGCCAAACTGCAAGCCTTTATGGAGGCCGAAGTGTTTCCGGCAGAGGCTGTCTATGAACATCAGCGCGCAGAGCTGCGAGCAGCAGGAAAGCCGCATGGATTGCCAGCAGTAGTTGAAGAGTTAAAGGTCAAAGCGCGCGCGCAAGGGTTATGGAATTTATTCTTGCCACATAGCAACAATCCTCATCATGGATTATCTGTTACAGAGTATGCAACGTTGGCAGAGATCACTGGGTGGTCCCCTGAAATTGCACCTGAGGCAATTAATTGCGCAGCACCTGATACAGGCAACATGGAATTACTGGACATGTTTGCAACAGCTGAGCAAAAGAAAATGTGGCTAGAGCCGTTGTTAGATGGGCGAATTAGATCTGGTTTTGCAATGACCGAACCTGATGTGGCATCTAGTGATGCCCGAAATATTAAGACATCGATTGTGAAAGATGGTGGCGACTATGTCATCAACGGCACTAAGTGGTGGACAACAGGTGCGATGGACGAGCGTTGTCAGATTTTAATTGTTATGGGAAAGACCAATCCTGATGCAGATGCTTATCATCAGCAATCAATGGTGCTTGTTCCAATCAATACACCGGGGGTAAAGGTCGAGCGCAATTTGTTGGTCTTTGGTTATGAAGATCAACATGGTCATGCCGAAGTTTCATTTACTAATGTGCGAGTGCCGGTAGCAAATCTTTTGGGGCCAGAAGGCGATGGCTTTGCATTGGCACAAGCCCGACTGGGGCCAGGACGTATTCATCACTGCATGCGCGCCATTGGAATGGCAGAGCGAGCATTGTCATTGATGATCAAGCGAACAATTGCTCGCGAAACATTTGGAAAAGCATTAGCTCAGCAAGGAGTGATTCAAGATTGGATCGCACAAGCTCGCATTGATATCGAACAAGCACGATTGTTAGTGCTAAAAGCTGCGTGGATGATCGACACTGTCGGTGCAAAGGGTGCGCGCAAAGAGATTGCTGCAATCAAGGTTGCGGTGCCACAAATGGCAGAGCGCATTATTGATCATGCGATCCAAGCCCATGGTGGTGCTGGTGTTTGCCAAGATACGCCGCTGGCTGCGATGTATGCAGGTATTCGCACATTGCGCATTGTTGATGGGCCCGATGAAGTGCATAATCGCGATATTGCTCGTTTAGAAATCAAACCTTATTTGTCATGAATGATGTAACCGCGGTCCGCGAGGAGGATCGCTTTGATGTTGCAGCCATGCATGCGTGGTTGCGTCCCTTTATCGGTATTGATGAACTGCCCCAGGTGCTGCAATTTCGCAGCGGTGCATCCAATCTGACTTATTTGCTGAAATATCCAGATCGTGAATTAGTACTGCGCCGGCCTCCAGTTGGTACCAAGGCAGTATCGGCACATGACATGAAACGCGAGTATTTAATCCAATCACGGTTAGCGCCGGTGTATTCATTAGTGCCGGGCATGATCGCGTTGTGCGAAGACCATTCAGTAATGGGTTCTGACTTCTACGTCATGGAGCGCGTTGTGGGACAGATCTTTCGCCGTGACATCGCACAAGAGATAACTGCAAGCGACATCGAAGTTATGGCTGATTCATTAATTAATGGCTTGGTCCAGCTACACGCAGTTGATTCGTCGATTTTAAGTGAGATGAATAAAGGTGTTGGTTATGTTACGCGCCAAGTTGAAGGTTGGTCCAAGCGATATCGCAACGCATTAACCGATGATGTACCAAACGGTGAAAAAGTTATGGCGTGGCTAGATGCTAATAAGCCAGCAGATGTTGATTCCTGCATCATTCATGGTGACTGGCGCATCGATAACGTTGTTTTTGATCTGCAGCATGGTCGAATTGCTGGTGTTCTAGATTGGGAGCTAGCAACAGTTGGTGATCCACTGATGGATTTGGGGTCCGCACTTGCTTATTGGGTTGATCGTGATGATGAGCCAGCATTTGCATCGCTGCGCAGACAACCAAGTCATTTGCCCGGGATGCCTACCCGCGAACAATTTGTTGCTAGATATCTGCAATTAAGTGGGCGTAAGTGCGCGGACTTTACTTTCTATGAAGTATTTGGGCTTTTTAGATTAGCGGTCATCATTCAACAGATCTGGGCGCGTTATCGCGCAGGACAAACAACTAACCCAGCATTTGCTGGCTTTGGCGATGCGGTTAATACTTTAATCAACCGAGCAGAAGGAAAGATCGCATGAGAGCTGGACAAATAACAGTGTCAACGCGTGCCTTTGCAGTCGTTGATGTGCCAACTCCTGATGCTGGTGCCGGACAAGTGCGCATCAAGGTTGCAGCTGCAGGTGTGTGTTTATCTGATGTGCACTTGCTAGAAGGCATCTTGTCCCCCGGCTATCTTGACGGTGATCAGGTGACCTTAGGTCATGAAGTTGCAGGTGTTATTGATCAAGTTGGCGCAGGTGTCACAACAAGTGCTGTTGGTGATCGCGTTGTTGTGATTGCAGGTCAGCGAAATGCTGCATCGCAAATAACAACTATGGGCTTTGATTACAACGGCGGGTGGGCCGAATACGTTGTTACAAATGCCGAATTAGTTGCCACCATTCCTGACTCTTTGCCTTTTGAACAAGCAGCGATTATTCCTGATGCTGTTTCAACTCCGTGGGCTGCGATTTCTTCTACTGCAAAGATGCAAGCGGGTGAAACCGCCGTGGTCTTTGGTGTTGGCGGATTAGGAATTCACGCCGTGCAGTTATTAACGCTTGTGGGGTGCAGCAAGGTCATTGCTATTGATCCACGGGAGGACGCACGTGCAAATGCTTTGGCAAGGGGTGCTGACTTTGCTTTTGCCCCTGATGATCCTGAAATCAAAAAGCACCGTGGGTTAAACGCTGCCTTTGATTTTGCAGGTGTGACACCTGTGCGCAAGCAAGCGTTGTCATTGCTTGGCGAGCAAGGCCGGCTAGTAATTATCGGAATTGCTAATGAACCCATTGTGATTCCTAATGACATGGCCTTTACATATATGCGCACACAGATCATGGGCCACTATGGATCTGAAGATCATCATGTGCGCGAGCTAATTGAATTTGCGGCTCAAGGAAAATTAGATTTGTCTCAATCAGTTACCGAAGTTATGCCGCTTGAAAAAGCTGCAGAGGCGTTAGACAGGTTGGCCAACAAAGTCGGCAACCCAATTCGGATTGTCTTAAAGCCCTAACTCAGCCAGCAGTATTACTGAATCAAGGTTGATGCAAATATCTGCCAGGCTAATGCTGATTTAGCAACAAGCGACAGAGTTATGTAAGTCTTCTCACCACGCAGGTATTCAGACCACTTGCCCACCTTTTTGTATTGCAGGTACTGCACGATTGCAAAGGTATTGAACAGGACAAAGAGTGAAATCACGATGCCATAGACAAATGCTGGGGCCTTGGTATCGCCAGGACCGCCGATTGCAAGCCCATAAAACAAAAGCCCTACCCAAGGCACGATGCCGGCAATGCAACCAAAAATAAATGGAAGCCAGCCACCGTTACCTGGAGTTTCGTACTTTTCTTGCAGCCAACCAAACAAAATCATTGATGCATTAACGCCAAAGAAACCGATAATTGCTGCAACGTCTGTGACTCCGCAGATTTGTGCAATCAAGACAATCATTACTGATGAGCTAATTGAGTATTCAACCCAGCGGAAATAGTTTCTGTTCTGGGTTAAACCATTGCTATAACGATCAAAAAATTGTGGTGATGCAACTAAGAAGTGAAAGAAAGCTGACAGACCAAGGAAGATTGCGACGGCCAAACCAACTGGTGTGTCGAGCAATGTGATTGGTTGAGCAAAAGTACTTCCTGGTGGGCCCGACATATAACGGGCGACAATAGGAAGTGAGAAATCATTGGCAAGTGCCAGAACTGCTGCCATTTGGGCTAAATGGAAAAAGCCGGCAATTAAGTTATAGCGACGAATAGTTGATGTGTTAATTACTTTGCTCATGGCAAAAGTGTAAGTCACAAAGGTTAATTAGCAGCCGTTAACTACTTGGAAAAGGTAATAATTTCACCATCTGTTAACTGTTGATCGGGCATACCTTTTAATACATGCACCTTGGCCTCACCGACAACTATCCAGTGCTCATCCCCGCTGCGCTTGACTATGGCGGTTAACTCATCAACACCAATAAGTATCGAATCATCTGGAACATGCAGCAATACCTTGGCCGCACTGTCAGGAATCCATCTAAAGAACTTATTAAAGTGCGGAATCACCCGGATCTCTGGCAGCAGATTTAAGCCTGCGGTTGGTGATTTTTTAAGCATCCGAAAGTTTGGAATATGAGAACTTAAAACCATTGCACCCGCGCTACAGCCAGCAAGTGATGTTCCGGTGCGCCAGTTTTCCTGAATTGCATCCCACAATGGTGTGCCCATAAGGGTTTCTGCCAAATAGTGCGGGTCTCCCCCAGACATGTAAATCAGTGCAGCATCTTTAATCATCGCTACAAATTCTGGATTATTCGCATCGCCACGGGTGAAGATGGGCAAGAAGATTGAGTCAACCCCTAATCGATCTGCTTGTGATTTTCCTAATTGTTTCCAGTAATCAAGCCGATCATCACTTTCTTGACCAGCTGCTGTTGGGATTTGAATGTAGATGGGTCTTTTACCGTTTTTCATTCCATCATCTAGTAAGGATTTTTCTAAGCTGGCCATTGCAGGCAGGTACTCACCAGACCCAACTAATGCCAGCGACCCATTCATGCGGTGAAGTCTATGCCGTTATAAATACTGTAAGTAGACCTGATGCAATCAAGCCAGTTGCAGCAACAATTGATTTGTTGGTACCCAAGCGCTGAGGCAGACCTTGGATGCCACTTTTTTGATCTTGTTCCATATCTTTGATGACATTTATAAAGTGGGCTGCCATTCCAAGGAGTGCCCCGCCTAGCCACATCCACACCGGTGGGTTTATATCTTTTGAAATTGCCACACACGAAGGTAATGCCGCAAAGGCGATTGCATAAGGCAGTGGAGAAAGGATGGAGAACTTGAAGTAGAAGTTATAGGCAACTCCGCATGCAATACCCAACATATAGACAAGGCCACCTTTAATTCCAAGTGGTCCCAGCAGGTTTGCAATAAATGAAAAAGGAACCATGAAACGCAACCACTTTTGTAGGTAACCCTCTGTGATTAAACCGGAGACAAGTGGTTTGTTAGTCCGGTTATGTGCCAGATCATCTTTGTAGTCATACAAATCATTGCTCCAACCAACAATTAATTGGCCTGTGGCAACCGTAAAGGCGATGACATAGGCCGGGCCTTCCCACCAGTAGTAGGTACCAAAACCAAATGCAATTGCAGTAACAATAAGAGTTGGTCCAAAATGGCACGCTTGTCGAAGGCCCTTGAACTTTTGCATAAGCCAACTGTATAAGAAGTTGCTCAGCAGGGTTTTAGGCGCACTTTTCGCAATACAGGTCAGGGCGGTTAGAATTGCCCCATGGACCTAGACAAAGTAATTCTGTATTACGGTTTCGCGCCGATTACAGATACCGCAGCTGTGAAGCTGTGGCAGAAGACTTTGTGTGAATCACTTGGCATTAAGGGCCGCATCATTGTTTCTCCCCACGGTATTAACGGAACCTTGGGTGGCAAGATGGAAGATCTTAAAAAGTATGTAAAAGCCACAAAGGCATACCCAGGCTTTAAGAAGATCGACTTCAAATGGTCTGATGGAACAGGAAATGATTTTCCAAAATTAAAGATCAAGATCCGCCCAGAGCTAGTTGCATTTGGTAATCCAAATGAGATTAAAGTTGATGAGAACGGTGTTATTGGCGGCGGAGTTCATTTGCGCCCAGAAGAGGTCAACAAGCTTGTAGAAGAACGCGGCAATGATGTCTTCTTCTTTGATGGCCGTAATGCTTTTGAAGCCAAGGTTGGCAAATTCAAAGATGCTGTAGTGCCAGATGTTGAAACAACACATGACTTTGTGGCAGAGATTGAAAGTGGTAAGTATGACCACATGAAAGATAAGCCGATTGTTACCTACTGCACCGGCGGTATTCGTTGTGAGATCTTGTCAGTAGTTATGAAAAACCGTGGTTTTAAAGAGGTCTACCAAATTAAAGGTGGGATCGTGCGTTATGGCAACAAGTTTGGTGATGACGGCCTGTGGGAAGGTTCTTTGTATACCTTTGATGATCGCCTAACTATTGATTTTAGTGATCACACTAAGTTGATTGGGCAATGTGCTGAATGCAAGGGTGCAACAAAGCAGTTTAGAAACTGCCAAAAGCCAGAGTGTCACCAGTTGGTTTTGCTGTGTGATCCTTGTTATGACACCCACACTGAGCGTCCTTGTAATCACGAACGCGAAGTAAAGCGCAACCGCGAACTCATCGGTTAATTTCAAGATATGACTGCTTCCAACGTTCTTGCAGTTGATTTGGGCCAATCTGGTTCTCGCTTTAAACAGGGTGAGCTATTAATTACTAGTGATCGTGGGAAGGTTGCTGGAGAAAATCCCTTGCCCGCATTACGCGCAGTCTTCGAATCCGCTCAGAAATTTAATGCAGATGTAGTCGCACTTTCTTGTACTGGTTTTTATGGAGTTGTTTCAGAGCCAGAAAAGTACTTACAGCTATGTAAAGACTTCTTTGGTGCCAGTGAAGTTGCTGTGATTGATGATGGCTTAGCTGGCTTTATTGGAGCACTTAATGGTCGCAATGGTGTTGTTCTTTCTGTTGGTGGCGGCGTTGTTTCAATTGGTGGCATGGATGGAAATTACGCACATCGTGATGGCCTCGGTAACACCTTTGGCGATGAGGGCGGTGGATTTTGGTTAGGAAAGTTAGCGATTACTAAAGCACTGGCTATTCGCCAGGGCCGCGGTGATGATCCCGAAATGGTTGATTACTTTGCCGATGAAATCGCTCAATACTTTGCGTTGGAGATTAGAAACAGTGTTGATGCCGTTAACCTGGCCACCAGAACTGCAAAAAAGGTATTAGATGCAGCAGATGCTGGTGTTTCTACGGCTACCGCAATCGTTGATGAAGGTGCATTCTTATTGGCACAAAGTGTTGTTGCCGCTTGGTATGGATGCGGTGGGGCAAAAAATGATTCTCCTGAAATAGTTATTCAAGGAGGCCCAGCTCGTAATTCAACATATGCAACGAAGATTGCACTAGAAGTAAATGCGAAACTTCCAAACGCAGTTGTTGTTCAATCTTCTGGAGATAATTTAGATGGTGCTACCTGGATTGCACAGAACATGCGCCAGGATGCGCCTCCGCTATTGCTTTGGGCGGAGCTTTAATTCAGTAATCGGATTCCACTGCTTTAAGGGAGTGCGAGTTTTCTTTGGCGATAACATCAACGCCAGTAACACCCAGAAAGTTCCGACATATCCCAATAACATCCAAGGCAATACGCGACGGCCAAATGCATACGCACACAAACCTGCAAAGATTGCGAAGAACAGATGCTTCAAATCAAATGCGAACATAGGTGAAGATTAACTGGTTTACAAGAAAAATCTCCCCTCTCGCACATTTGAAATGAGAGAGGAGAGATGGTGGTAGCCCCGAAGGGATTCGAACCCTCGTAGCTGACTTGAGAAGCCAGAGTCCTAGGCCGCTAGACGACGGGGCCGTGCCTGTAAAAATACTAGGACAAACATATGTAGTTGTAGTGCGGTACTGCGCTGGGGTACCAGGACTCGAACCTAGACTTACTGAACCAGAATCAGCAGGGCTGCCAATTACCCCATACCCCAAGGTCTACTCAATTTTGGATTGGAAGGCCTTGTATTGCAAGTGCAAAGAATACCAGCGGATTTATAGTGCCAATCCCGCGTTAATACGCAGTAAACAGGCCTCTTTGCCCAGTAATTCCATTGACTCAAATAGTGGCGGCGAAATCGTGCTGCCGGTGGTTGCAATACGCAAAGCGGTAAATGCAATACGTGGCTTAAGCGCCATTTCTTCAATCAAGGATGCACGCAGAACCGCTTCGATATTTTCGTGGTTCCATACTGAAACAGTTTCTAGCTCCTTGATTGAACGCTTCAAGATTTCCTTGGATCCCTCATCGGTAATCTTTGAAACTGATTCGGCATCTACAGCAAATTCTTTCGTGAACAAGAACTTGAGCATCTTTGGAACTTCGTTCAGCATAATGATGCGCTCTTGAATTAGCGGCAAGGCTTTCTTTACTAACTCAATTTCAGCATCTGTGCCTGTGATGACATTGGCCCTAGTTAGAAACGGCAGCGACCACTTGAGGAACTCATCTAATGTCAGTGCACGGATCTTGTCACCATTGATTGCTTCCAGTTTTTTCATATCAAAACGGGCAGGTGATGAATGAACCTTTTCGACTGTAAACATCTCAGTTAGCTGCTTCATGGTGATGTTTTCTAGATCATCCCCCGGCGACCAACCCAGCAACGCAAGATAATTACAAATTGCTTCTGGTAAGAAGCCCATTTCGCGATACCAAGCGATTGATACTTCACCATTTCGCTTAGACAACTTTGCATTGTCCTGGCCCATTACAAAGGGAAGATGGGCAAATACTGGGTAATCAGCTGGTGCGACACCCATTGCTTGATACACACGAATCTGACGTGGGGTTGATGACAGTAAATCTTCTCCGCGCAATACGTGGGTTACCTTCATCAGGATGTCATCTACGGCAACAGCTAATGTGTACAGCGGTGATCCATCAGCACGAACTAGCACAAAGTCCGGAACAAAGTTGTGATCAAAAGAAACA
>SESG01026545.1_pt1 | contig 10508 bp, 13 predicted proteins | sample 3171421 | NCBI WGS metagenome assembly SESG01 (sample SAMN10866946, study PRJNA518727) | freshwater metagenome | biome: subpolar coniferous forest; feature: holomictic lake; material: water; isolation source: holomictic Lake 227, 6 m and 8 m depth | place: Canada: near Kenora, Ontario | collected... | reverse complement strand
TAGACAAGGAACCTATAGTTCTTTTTGTCCAAAAAGCTTAGATGGAAGATTTTTCATCATTCTAAGCAACTATTAATGTCCTATTATCAAATTTAAATGCCGCTATTACCATCTCTTTTAATAAACAATAATGATCATTAGAACATTCTTCCTCTAAACATTCGTCTATTAAACTCTTATAATCACTTCTATTATTCATTGAATTTTCGGCAAGGAAACCCAGACATCTTCAGTGTCTGGAGAGGAATTGCCGTCCTTTCTTTGTTATCTGCCTCTATTATATCGCATACACACGTTGCTTTTTCTTGATTTCCATCATGTCGTGGGCAATAACGATGTAGTTTTAGACTCTTATATTTGTCGGATGATTGATTTTGCATTGTCTTGCCTTTATTGTTTTTCGCTATTGCATCACATATGATACATTGATTTGTTTTAGAATTATATTGAGCGTGTCTACCACATTCGGGACAATATGTGTAAAATGGTTTTGTTTTACTAGATATCATTTGCTCTCCTTCTTTTCTTTCCTTCTCTTGGCACTTCTTTTACCATACAGTTTACCACTAAAACTTGCCATTAACATCATGATATCATTAACCAAATCCTGCTCATCACTGGTTTCTTCATTCTCTACACATTCAACAATAACACCATAACTGTCAAAGAATCTAACCAAAACATTGAACTGAAATCGGGTCAACCTATCCTTATTCTCTATTATAACCTTTCCTATTCGTTTTTCAATTACTAAATCGAACAATCTATTCAGTCCTGTTCTGGTATCCGACAATCCCGATCCAACGTCTTTGATTATGTGTTCAACCGCATATTTTCTTTTAGCACAATGTTCGGATATTCTCTGACATTGACGGTCTAAATCACCCTTTTGCTTTTGATCATGGGAACTAACTCTGCCGTATATTGCCACCTTGTTTTCTAAGTCCTTATCGGTTTCAGATACCGCAGGAGCGTTTCCAAGCAGGTTATTAATATCGCTCTCTTTATATCTTCTATGTCCACCTTGAGTCTTAATAGGTATAAGCTTACCTTCCCTATGCCAATTGCGAAGGGTTTCATCAGATACACCTAAAATCTCAGATGCTTTAGAAATAGAAAATAGCTTATCCATTTTTCTTGATTAGCTCCTGAATGAGTTCTTTAGAGTTATCCAAGAACTTTTGAAATTCTTCTACTGAAGGTTCGTAATCAAAGGTAAACGGAATAGGATAGATGTCGCCTGTATCCAATTCAAATTCGGTCTTTGTTACTCTTACGACCTTAAACGTTTTGTTATTGAGATATTCCATAATTTTCCTTTTCATCTTCTTCTCCTAATTATTTACCAAATTATACATCAAAATCCTCTAAATATCTTCATTTATTTTGCATTATTTTGTAGATTCTTGTAAGTTATTGGTGAACAGTTGCTTACCCATTATCTTATCAACTATTTATTAATGTTTCAATGTCTTTTTTATTTTTTAATATGTTTTACTACTTTTACCGTTTAACCAGTCTCGTTCCCATATATAAATAATATTATAACCTTGTGATTTTAAATATTCTAATCTATCAAATGTTTCTATATTTAATTCACCAAACGTTTTTCCAACAGTTATATTCATTTCCTCCTTAGTATATCGTTCCAAATTACCATGCCAATAATCACCTAAAAATTCATAAACAGTTTTGGTAATATCATTAAATCCGTCTACATTATAATCACTTACAATATACGATCTTAATGGTACTCTATGTTCGTTTAACCACTTAACTTGATTTGTTGATATTCTATATGATTTATTACATTTTGAACACCCTTGTTTCATACTAATGTGATTGCTTGGTCTTTGTTTGAATAATCCATGATATTTACAAATAATATCAACAGTCGTTTTTGTGTTTATATAATTAACACCACTATAATCATATTTGTCCCCATGTATCGTTTTAGCTCTTATAATAAAATCTTCTGTGTTTCTTATTTGATATATATCACCAGAACACGTCGGACAACTATCCTTTATTTCTAAATGTTTCTGTGGTAATTGTTCAAATCTACCATGTATAGGACATATAATAGGTAATTTTATATCACTTCCATATTTTTTAATCTCATCATAATCATATTTATTTTTATGTTTATTATTAGCTATTTTAATAAAATTGTTTATTTTATATTCATTTATGCATTCTGGACATAATTGTGTCTTGTGTCCTAAAATATATCCCAAATTTTTAAAAAAATTGATTTTATGCTTATTACAGTATATTTCAATGTTTGTTGTACTAGGTGATTCACTTAATTTACTGAGAGAAAAATTATATAATTTATAAACAGAATTGTTTATTAATTTTTCATAGTACCTTTCATGAAGATTTTCCTTTTTACAAATTTTACAACCACCATTTGAAAATGTTAAATGATGCCTAAGACTATAATTATATTTATTATTATGTTTTTTACAAAATATCACTATTAAACTATCAATATTTTTGAAATTATTGTAATCGTACTCAAATCGTTCCCCATATTTTAATATACATTGTTTTAATAATGTTTCTTTTTTACATTCTGAACAAAATATCTGCTTATTTAATAATTTTTTTGCCTTTATATTAAAATAATTATGTTGTTTGCATTTTACTATTATATCTGAATTTAAATTTTTATAAATCATTTTATCAAATTCAAAAATGTTGTTGTGTATATTTTCAACCTTTTTAATAAATTCTTCTTTTGTTAATTTAATTCCTGGTTTGTTTAAATAATGTTTGCCATCTTTTGTAACTTTCATACTTATTTCCTTTTAATTATTTATTAACTAAGTATGAAAATTTTTATTTTTTTTTATTTTTTTTTTATTTTTATAAAATTTATTTAATTGAACGGTGTTATTTTTTTGTTTGTTTTCCCTTTGGCCAAAACCGAAGGGGTGGGATGGGTGTCTATGGACACCTAATTTCAGTACCTGTCAAGATAATTATTTTGAAACGGTAACTTTTTTCTCTTGACAAAGGGGGCGGGGCTTACACCCCACCCCGTCAACCATTAGACCTTGTACCATTCACGGCACGATATAGGCTTGTCATTAAAGTACGGGGTGAAGTCTTTGCAATATACGCCACCACCCGCAATACTACGAATACGCTCACGGGTGGTAGGGGTATTCCACCCCGCCAGCGTGAACCATATCCCATCTTCCATACGTTCGATAATCTTGTTTTCGTGCAAGTATACACCATGACCATCAGTGCTTGTATTCCCCACCCGCAAGACTTTACCCGCCGCAAAAGCCACCGCAATCCGTTTACTAACTACGCGCATGATATACCCCTTCGTTTCGTTGTTTGTGCCGTTCACTGTTAATAACTTTACCACACTACCCGTACTGTGTCAACAACCATCGTTTCAAATTATAACTTTTTTCAAACGTATTTGGCTTATATCAAAACATATTGAACTAGTCAACAAGTATTTTCATGGTGTAGTGGTGTGGTATAGTTCTGTAGTGTTCCATTATTTTCTTGACTATTAGCTACCATTTGATATAGTACCAAAAATTTAGAAAAAAGGAACTTGACCTTTCGATCAAGTTCTGAACTAGTTTGGAAGATTTTACTTGACAACGATCAGTTCTTCACCCCCTATTCTGATGGTTTTGATACGGTCTATGCGGTATGTTCGGATGACTATGGGTTCATCCGTGCCTTGCTTATTGACAGCCTTGTGCTTAGGCAGGTAGGCTTCGATCTGAGACTTGTCAATCGCTTGTCCGTCAAGGTAGTATGCAACGCTAGATGGGTTATTCAACATCCGCATTTGAATGCTGAATAATCCCTTGTCATTCACGATCAGGGCTGGAGTAACGTGTTCTCCCCATGCCCGTTCAGACGCCACGAAGTCAGTAGCCTTACCTTCGTTCTGTAGCCTTGTGTTGACGATGATCTCATAGTCCCAGTTGATCTGTCCGCTGACCGATGATACCTTGGTAAGCAACATGCTGGCATAGGGATTGCCTGTCTTGAGCATAGTGACAGGTGCATCATAGTCCAGTCCTACAAACGTTGCTCCCTTGATACCTTCGATTTTCGTAACTAGTTCGTTCTGACTAATGTTCATATTCTACTCCTTCGTTGTTTCTTATGTGCCGTTCACTGTCAATAACCTACCACACTACCCGTCATGTGTCAACGGATATGATTTCAAATTGTAACTTTTTTTCAAACGTATTTGGCTTATAGCACCTTGTTAGTCGCAGGTCAATAAACATCTTCTGAAATTGTAATGTATTTTCAAACTGTTCTGTTTATACCAAAATGTTATAACAGATGCAAGCTAAATCTTTCAAAAACGTAAAATAGATTTTCAGAAAAATTTTGAAACGTCAATGGAAATCTTTCAAAAACGTAAAATAGATTTTCAGAAAAATTTTGAAACGTCAATGGAAATCTTTTTGAAATGTAAAATAGATTTTCAGAAAAATTTTGAAACGTCAATGGAAATCTTTTTGAAATGTAAAATAGATTTTCAGAATTGTTTTGGGATGTCAAGAACAAAGTTTGAAAATCTATGGTGGGTCGGATTATACCAAAAGGTTAGGAAATTGTCCAGAAATTTATTTTGAAGTTGTAACATTTTTTTATTGACAAACACAAAAAAAGAGAGAGTTCCTTTCGGAACCCTCTCACGATTGTTCTTGACTTTTCGGGGTTACTTCTTTTCTTTCACGACGATGCAACCACTTTCCGTTTCGGTCACGGTGCAATTGTCAAGGTCATTTTTATTGGCCTTTGCTTTCGGCTTGGCCTTTGCTTTCGGCTTGGACGCTTGCGCTTTTTGTGCCGCAACTTCGAGTACCTCTTCAGGCATGAACGAGACATCCTGAATGACCTCTGGCGTGACCTCTGGCGCACTATCGTCGCTCACCCCCACAGCACCACCCTTCTTGCTTTTAAGCCCTGCGAACAAGCCTGAGAAGCCCTCTTTGATTGACTTACAATCCTGCCTCACCGTGATTCGCACGGTGTCATCTTCGCGCAAGTGATACTCTTTCACTTCTCCAAACCTTGCATTCACCTCTTCGATCAGGGACGTTGCAGTAGCGTCACCATGTACATTGTACGCTGGCATATCCTCAATAATTTTTGAGATACGACCAACCAAGGTTGTGAAGTGTTTGCCTTTTCCGTCACCCCTCGCAGCGTCCTCAAGCTCCTCGATTAAGGTGTACACCGTCAGCGCGATTTTTTCCACGAAGGCCGCTGACTGTACCCGTTGCGCTTCAGCATTGCCAGACTCGACCTCGGCCCTAATCTTGTTAGCCATTTCAGTTCCCATGATCTCAAAAGCCTTGACAAATACAGGGCTATTCAGATCGCCGACGGAACGCACATTGACTCTAAATCCATTGTCAATATCCGCTTCCGAAAGCACCATTGTGCTGCGAAATTTGTCGGCGGCCATTGCGCGAACTTGCGCTTCAAGGCTCCCGTCCTGTGCGGCTCTAAAAAGATAGTCTTTTGCGAGCGTAAATTTTTGAATCTTTTCGTCCAATTCATGCCGAAATTTAGCTACCTTTGCAATAGGTACGAAATATTTATTTCCTATCCGAACACCACCAGCGATGAAGTGATTGCGAATACTTTGAGCCGAAGAGTTGATAGGGTTAATATAGCTTTTCGGAATTTTTTTGATATGTACAAGTGACGCATTCACTTGCATGTTCCCAGCCTCTTCAACCTCTTGGGCAATGTCACGGCGTAGAGTTGCACCAGACAGTTGCTTGATTTCAAACTCAATACCAACACAATTATTGTTTTCCATATCCAACCATTCCTTTTTTTGTTTCGACCATTTGCAAGCGGCGTTGTGCCGTTCACTGTTAATAAGCTTATCACCTTTCAGAAAAAGTTCAAGCTTTAATAACGTTTTTCAGAAAATAAAATATATGAAATTGCTTGACAGAAATAATATATGTGTGCTATAATGCGCCGCCTTACGAAATCTGTGGAAAATTTTCTGAAATGTCAAGCACTATTTTCAAACGGCGAGTTGGCAACATATACCAAAACATGTTTATCTGGTCAATCGAAATCGGTTTGAAACGTAAAATAGATTTTCAGAATTGTTTTGGGATGTCAAGCACAATCGGTTTGAAACTTAAAATAGATTTTCAGAATTGTTTTGGGATGTCAAGCACAATTTTCAACTTTTTTGAAGTCGTGGCAAAGTATACCAAAACATTTGGAAAGTGTCAAGAAAAATTTTCGATTTTTGAAAAAAAAGAAGAGGGGAAAGTTCCCCCTCTTTTCAACATTTGTCAAGCGTTACTTTTTCAGTCGCGCTTCCCATTGTATGAACGCAGATACCTTGACGATGTTCGGGCAAGTCAGGGTAAGATTGTCCAAGGCGTAACGTGCGACTTCGGCAGGGTAACGAACGATATATTCGACAAGCTTGGAAGCTTTAGCGCAATCATCACCAGCTTCAGAAACTAGTATGCTTACCAGTCTGTGCCGCAAAGAGAGGTCGTCAGGAATTGTCGCAGTTTTCGGTGCTTTGCAAACATCGTCAAGTGTTGGAAGGCCTTCCAGTTCAAGGGTTGTATAATACTCAGCAGCAAGTGTCTTACCAACAACACCAGCAAGTACGGCGAACAGTACGTCAGAGAAGTCCTGACCTTGCGCCTTTGCCTCGCCGTAAGCCTTGAGAATGCAATCGGCAAATTCTCTTGTCCGACCATTGTCCACGGCATGTTCCTCAAATTCGTCGCGAGTTTTGATCGGATGTAACCGTGCCATTTTCAGCGTCACGGGATGAGCGTTGCGGCTTTCCATGTACGACATATATTCTTCATGCGCCAACTGCGAGTTCATGGAAACGTAGATATGCACAAACCGACCTTTAATGTGTTCAGTCAATTCCTGTGTGTTACTGTCTGAAATTCCGTTTCCTTGTCCCAAGATGAACCAATTTTCAGGCAACGGATTAACGGTAGTATGATCAATTGCAAATTTCGTGGCGTTGATTAATACCGCCATACCAGTCGGTCGGTCAATTTCGTCCATGCGACAAATACCAAACTGCTCTTTGGTAGCCTTGATCAAAGGTAAATATTTCGCCTCGCCTTTATCGGCATACGGTATGCCAGTCAAGTCTTCAGGCATCATGCCAGCGCAATTCAAGTCCATGAACCCCCAAGGCTTACCCGTCATCTCCGTGAACTTCTTGTGTAGGTTGTCCGTAGCATGATTCTTACCACAACCACTTTGGCCCCACACAATACACCCGAACTTCTTATTTTCTGGCATGTAACCTTGAGCCAATACCGATAGAATCACGCACTTCTCAATCTGCGATTGCCGAATTTTCACCACACTGTTTATCATGTTCATCCCCTTCGTTTCGTTGTTTGTGCCGTTCACTGTCAATAAGCTTATCATATTCCCGAAAATTAGCAACACCTAAATGTAAATTGTAACGTTTTTATTTCTTGACAGGTATAACGACAGTATGCTATTATTAACAGTTTGGTAATTTTTTGGGGATGTTTCTGATGTATATATCACCTTTGCAAATCGGTGTCAACACATTTTAGAAAATAAATCTATTGCAAAATTTTCAAATTATGATATAAGGCGAACTAGTTTGGGAGATATAACACTTATCAAACCGCCTGTCAAGGCATTTGAGAAAATAAACAAGTTACAATTTGTTGACGAAAGGCAGGGTACGTGATAGGCTGATTGACATGTGAGCGCAACAAGGCGTTCACTAAACAACACAACAAAGGGGAAATAAAATGGTAACAATAGTTGGAAATACGTATCCTGTTAAAGAACAAATCAAAGCACTAGGTGGTCGGTGGAATTCAGAAAAGAAGGGTTGGGATGTAGAAAATGATAAAGAAGCAGAAGTCAGGGGATTGTTAACAAATATAGTTGTAAGTCGAACACCTAAAATGCGTAAGTATGAGTGTGAGGACTGTGGGGATTTGGTTTGGTCTGGAACAACCTGTTGGAAAACTGGAATAAAACATTAGAGAAAATATCAAAAAGGTTAAAAATGTTACAAGAAAGTTGAGAATATTTATGAAAATGGGATTGGGTAGTTTCCTACTGTTGTTGTTCATTACACTAAAGTTGTGCCATGTTATTAACTGGTCTTGGTGGTGGGTGTTTTCACCATTTTGGATACCCATAGCTATCTTTCTATTTATCCTTATTGTAGCTTCGGTTCTAAACTACCTTAAAACTTAAGGTGAAATTATGTTTCTAGTATTGTTCATGGTTTTGGCTGTTTTACTGATATTTAGTACACCAAAATAATAGTTGACAACCGTACAGTAATAGTGTAGTGTATTGATTATTGTGTGTAACATTAACAAAAGGAAAACCAAAACGAAACTTAATATCAAACTTGACCTGAATAATGCCGCCTTTGAAGATAATATGGGTAGAGAAATTGCCAGAATACTCGAAAATATAGTTTTAAATTTAGAAAATAGACCAAATTTAGATAAAGGTGAAAAAATACTCTTAGATGTAAATGGTAATAAAGTAGGTATACTTAAAATAAGTTGAAAAAAGATTAAAAATGAAAAACTTGAATGTTAAATGCTTGGAAAAACTTTCAACAGATTTACTGGAAAAAACAAAAATTACTGAACAACATGTAAAATATCTTAAAAGTCAACTACCCAACCACTAAAGATGGTTGGGCTTGCTCGACTACCTGTAAAACAGTACTAGGAGCATTAGGCTTATTGACTGAAGCCCCACTTGGATTGCTTATAGCGTCCAAGTAGTTTTGTCGTATGTTTCTGGATGCATTCAAATCCGCATTCAAACAAAAAGAACACTTACTGCATTCATATATAGCTTGAGATTTTCTATTAGATTTTAATATAATTCCGCACTTACTACACTTCTGACTTGTATATTGTGCTGGAGTATATTCAACCTTTATACCTTTAGCTATAGCTTTATACTTCAAGAATTGTTCAAATTGGAAGAAGTTCCATTTATTCAATTCTTTTCTTTGTTCTTTTCTTGCTTTAGCGTTTCTAATTCCTGTTAATTTTTCAAGAACTATTGTGCTACCAGATTCAATCGAATTCACTATTTGTTTAGTAACTATATGATTAACATTCCTGCGAAACCGTTGTTCCTTAGACTTAATCTTTCTAAGGTGTCTTTTGCCGGAATGTCCTTTCGATTGAAGCATACTTCTGATTTTCTCATATTTACGAGAAATTGTTTTAATTTTCTTGCCATCAAAGAATTTATTAGTTGAAAGAACTGCAATTTTATTAATTCCACGATCAATACCTATAATTTGGTTGTTTGAAGGAATATCTGCTATCTCTTTTTCAAAGACAACATGTAAAAACACTTTGTTGTCTTTAATAAGTAGGTCTGCTGTGGTATATTTCCAATCAAGATAACGTTCAAAGTATTTTGGAATAACGAGATTAAATTTTTTTCTTCCATTTATAGTAGAAATCGAAACTAACTTTTTGCTTAACCAAAGTGAATAAGAATTAATGTCATAGCGAATAGAAGTTTGTTTAGATTTAGGACAAGTAGCCTTCTTACCATTTTTGATAATAGCCTGAACAGATTTAAGTGTTTCAGTTGCTTTGGTTCTTGCTGATATTGATAGTTGAGAAGGAAGAGTTTTTCTACATTCTTGATAGGTTTTATGGTGAAGCGAAACTCCATTGGTATCTTTTGAGTTAAAACCAACTTGACATATATGGTTAAATGCGTTAGTATAAGCTATTAAGGTAGATTGGAACTCGGTTGGAGAGCAATCTATTACAAGTTTAGCTGTTTGAATTAGTTTCATATATTATTCTACTTCTATAACTATTTACACTTTGAGAGAAGAAAATCCTGCTTTTTTCTTGATTTATTTTTAGAAAAGAGTAAACTAGATAGTAACAAATAAAGAAAGGACGGCAATTCCTCCCATACACTAAAGATGTATGGGTTTCCTTGCCGTAAAGATTATGAAATTTATATCCAAACCCTTTGAGGCCGTTCAATGGTTCAATTTAAACGACCATCCTGCCGTAGTTCCAATCGAACCAGTCTTCGGTTCCAGATTGTCCACAGAACTATCTTGCCCCTACTGTTCTCTCAAATTTGAAACCCACGGTAGATTATTACCTAACTTAGCTAAATCTACTACTCTAGTTTGCCCTTCTTCATGGCTAGTTCAAAATTTTGATAACTCTATCTCAATATATCCAAATATTTACTTTTCTCAAATGTTTCTACCCTTTTATCCTCCTACCCTACCAAATATTCCAGATACGGAGAAATCTTAACTTTTATAAAATTTATACCAGTTTTATCCCCACTCATACTACAGGTTGTGGTTTTTATAAATATGTGATAGTAAAATTTAGAAATAAAAGTTCACTTTCTATAGGGTCTACATTATTATGTTCTTCTATTCTAAACCAGCTAAACTCTCTTTACTACTATTTTTAGGT
>SESG01020619.1_pt1 | contig 10519 bp, 7 predicted proteins | sample 3171421 | NCBI WGS metagenome assembly SESG01 (sample SAMN10866946, study PRJNA518727) | freshwater metagenome | biome: subpolar coniferous forest; feature: holomictic lake; material: water; isolation source: holomictic Lake 227, 6 m and 8 m depth | place: Canada: near Kenora, Ontario | collected... | reverse complement strand
GTCATTGTGTTGCTTTCCAAGCCGCCGGCCGAGTCGGTTGCTGCCAGAATTCTGGAAGAGGCGCAGAAAGTCACCAAGCCCATCGTGATTTGCTTTCTCGGCGACGAAATCAGACCCGCTCGGGGCAAGCTGACCTTTGCCCCGACGCTGGAACAGGCTGCCGTGCTGGCTGTCGGTCTCTTGACGGGCCAGCGAACAAAGGCGGGCCCCGAACGCGGCGATAGCGACCGTGCCCTGCTCGAAGGCCGCCACGCCGCGGGCTTTGTCCGGGGACTTTTCACTGGCGGCACGTTCTGTTACGAGGCCCAGATTTTGCTGCAGCCTTTTCTGGGTGAGGTATTTTCCAATACCCCGACCAAAGGCGTGCAAAAACTTCCTGACCTGTGGAAGAGCCAGGGTCATACCCTGATTGACCTGGGCGATGACGACTTTACCCGCGGAAAACCCCACCCGATGATCGATCCTTCCACCCGCAACGATCGCCTGCTGCAAGAGGCAAAAGACCCCCAGACCGGGCTGATTCTCTTGGACCTCGTGCTCGGCTACGGAGCGCATGAGAACCCGGCGGCGGGCCTCGTCGAGGTGATCGCCCGCTCACGGGCGGTTGCCCAAGCCGAAGGTCGCAAGCTGGAGTTTGTGGGCTTTGTCTGCGGCACCGACAAGGACCCCCAGAACCTGGCCCAACAGCGGGCGGCTTTAAGCGGCGCCGGGGTTTTCGTTGCCGAGAGCAATGCCCACGCCGCCGAACTGGTGCGACAACTCGTCGCCGGGAGCCAAGCATGAATCCCCTGCTGTCGAGTGAAATCCGGGTGATCAATATCGGGCTGAAGTCGTTCAGTGAGCCGATCCGCGCCCACGGAGGAACGGCCCTCGACCTCGAGTGGCGACCCCCGGCTGAAGGCAATAGTCAGGCTGGAATGGCGCTGGCTGAGCTGATCAACCATCCCCAAGTAAATGCCGCCAACCAGACGGCCTACGAGCGCTATCTGAGCGCCCAGCCGGTGCTGGTGGGGCTCGGAGTGGCGCGCGACGAACTCCCGGGTTTTGGTGCCCGAACCTTGCTGCATTCGGGACCCCCCATTTCGTGGAGTGCCATGTGTGGCCCTCAAAAGGGAGCGGTGCTCGGAGCCATTTTGTACGAAGGCTGGGCCAAAACGCTGGGCGAGGCCGAGGCGCTGGTGGTCGGCGGCGGGGTGAATCTCGATGCCTGCAACCACCACAACGCCGTCGGCCCTATGGCCGGAGTCATCAGCCCCTCGATGCCGGTGTGGATCGTCGAAAACACGACCAACGGCCACCGATCGTACTGCAACCTGAACGAAGGCTTGGGCAAAGTGCTGCGCTTCGGGGCCAACTCGCCCGAAGTGCTCGAGCGCTTGGTGTGGATGCGCGACGTGCTGGCCCCGACCCTGAAGGTTATCCTGGCAAGCCTGGGGCCGGTAGCGCTCAAGCCCCTGATGGCGCAGGCGCTCCACATGGGCGACGAGGTGCACAACCGCAACGCCGCGGCCAGCGCTCTGTTCTTCAAAAAGCTGACCTTGGCCGCTCTGGGTGAGCTTCCGTCGCTCGACCTGCAGAAGGTGCGCGAGACCTTGGCCTTTGTGGCCTCCAACGACCACTTCTTCCTCAACCTGTCGATGGCCGCGTGCAAGGGCATGTTGCAAGCCGCAGAGGGCGTCAAGAACTCCACGCTGGTGACGGTGATGGCGCGCAACGGGGTCGATTTCGGCATTCAGTTGTCGGGTCTTCCGGGCCAGTGGTTCACAGCACCGGCCAACTTCATCGAGGGCTTGTACTTTTCGGGCTACAGCCGCGACGACGCGGCACGCGACCTGGGCGATAGCGCCATCACCGAGACCGCCGGGTTGGGCGGCTTTTCGATGGCCGCCTCGCCTGCCATCGTGCAGTTTGTCGGGGGAACCCCGGCCGACGCTATCGCCAACACCCGACGCATGCTCCACATCACCCTGGGACAGAACGCGGCCTTCACCCTGCCGCCGCTCGACTTCGGGGGTTGTCCAGCCGGTATTGACGCCCGCAAGGTGGTCGACACGTCCATTTTGCCAGTGATCAACACCGGCATCGCGCACCAGCAGGCCGGCATCGGACAAATCGGTGCCGGTATCACCAATGCCCCGTTGGCCTGCTTTGTTCAGGCCCTCGAGGCTCTTGCTCTCAAAGGAGTTCAATGACATGGCCAACACCAAACTCGTCGTCATCGCCGTCGGAGGAAACGCCCTCATCAAGGACCCCAAGAAGGCCTCGATCGCCGACCAATTCGAGGCCGCCGAACAAACCGCCGCCTCGGTGGTCAAACTGGTCAAGGAAGGTTGGCGGGTCGTGCTCACCCACGGTAATGGCCCGCAGGTGGGCTTCGCTCTGCGCCGCTCCGAACTGGCCGCCAAGGAGTTGGCGCCGGTGCCCATGGACTACGCCATTGCCAACACCCAAGGTACGCTCGGCTACATGTTCCAGAAGGCCTTCCACGAGGCGTTCGCGATGGAAGGGCTCGACATTCCCGTGGCCACCGTGATCACACAAACCGTTGTCAGCAAAGACGATGCTGCGTTTGCCAACCCTTCCAAGCCTATCGGCTCGTTCTACGACAAAGAGGCTGCCGAGCACCTGGCCCAAGAAATGGGCTGGACGGTCATGGAAGACTCCGGACGGGGCTGGCGCCGTTGTGTGCCCTCGCCGGCGCCGCTCGAACTGGTCGAGCTACGGCAGATCCAGAAGCTCTCGGAAGACGGCTATCTGGTGATCGCGTGTGGGGGAGGCGGGGTGCCTGTGGTCCGCGAGGGCAACATCCTCAACGGAATCGAGGGCGTGATCGACAAAGACCTCACCTCTGCGCTGCTGGCCACCCTGTTGCGCGCCGACTACCTTGTGATTCCCACGGCTGGAGGCGACGGCATCGCCCTCGACTTTGGAAAACCTACCGAGAGGCGCTTGGCCAAATTGACCTACACCGAGGCCAAGGAACGCTGCGACAACGGCTACTTCGCCAAGGGCAGCATGCTCGAAAAGGTCATGGCCACTGTGAAGTACACGGGAGCCCACCCCGAGGGAACGGCCATCATCACGACCCTCGACCGCATGCTCGACGCCATCGCGGGAAAAGCCGGCACGCAGATCAGCCAGAGGATCACGACCACCGAAGCGCGACCTTAGGAGTGTGCCGGCCACGTCGAACACGCCGACCAGCCCGAACAGCAGCAAATTGACCGCGACGGCAAACGGAATCTCGGCACGGCTCCAGCCGGAGTGAAGCCGTTTACAAAGACGGGTCACGGGAAGTTCAGCCATGGGCCGAGCTTCTCACGAGTGCTTGACAATCTTTTGGTTCAACCATATGGTTGAACCGATGAAAGGGAAAGTGCTCGAAGAAACCTCCGCGCTCAAAATCAAAGAGGCTGCCAGAGAAGTGTTTGTCGCCAAGGGCTACGACGGCGCTACCATGCAGGCCATCGCCGACCGCGCCGGGTTCAACAAGGCCCAGCTGCACTACTACTACCGCAGCAAAGACACCCTCTTCCTGCTCATCTTCCGCGAGGAAATGCAGGCCTTGCTCCGTCCGGCCGAGGGTTTGTCGGTCCGGCAACCTGGGCCTGTGGCGGGACAGTCGCTGCGCGAGGTGCTCAAGTTTTGGATCGACGACCGGGCCCAGTTCCTGCGCAAGTTCCCGCAGATGCCCATGTTTCTGATCAACGAAGTGAACCGAAATCCCGCCCTCATCCGGACCCTGCTGCAGGAACTGCGCGTGTTCGCCGTTCCTGCCCACCTGCTGGAACTGGCGCGGGAGCCCGAGGGCGTCACACCGGCAGCTTCCGAAGTGGGCGACCGGCTCGAGGTGCTGCTCACGGGAGTCATTTCGCTGCTGGTGTTCCCCACTTTGGGCGGCCCCATCCTGCAGATTCTTCTCGATGTGCAGCCCGAACGTTGGGCCCAGGTGCTGGACCGACAGGTCGGTCTGGCCAAGAGTCTTGTGGATGTGACCCTGCGCTGAGAGGGTCTCTTTTTTTGTCTTCGAGTCAACCAAGTGGTTGAACTGAATGTTTGAGGAGGTAAGTTTGAAGACTTTTTGGAAAGGAATGCTCGACCGCAGTTGGTGGATTATCGCCGCCTTCGCCGTCTTGACCGTGTTCATGGCTGTTGGAGCCACGCACATCGTACAGGACGCCTCAGCCGACGCGCTGAATCCTGACAACAACGCCATCGTGCAGCTGAACGATCAAATCAGCCGCGAGTTCAACTCGGGCCGGACCGAAGTGTTCGTTCTGCGCGCCCCCGACGTGTTTACCCCGGGGCACCTGACCGAAGTCAGAGCCCTCACCGCGGCGCTCGAGGGGGTCACCGGTGTCAAAAAGGTCACCTCGCTCAGCAACACCAAGAAAATGGTCGAAACTGACGGCCTGCTGGTGAGCAGCGACATGGTCGAAAGCGACAATCCCTCGGGCACCGACATCGCGGCGTTGCGCCAATACCTGGCAACCAACTACGCCACCAAGTCGGGCATGCTCGCAGCCGCCGATGGCAGTTCGACCAACGTCGTCGTCGAGTTTGAAGACGCCGTCGACCTGCCCACCATCGCTGCGGCCATGGAAGCGGCCGTCAAGCAGCGCTGGACGGGTACCTACGACCTCACCGGACTGCCCTCCATGGAATCGTACATGCTCAACGCCATGCACATCGACATGCCGACGCTTGGCGGTACCGCGCTGGTGATCATCCTGCTGATGTTTTTGTTCAACTTCCGTTCGCCGCTGGGCATGTGGCTGCCACTGCTCCAGGTCGTCGTCGGCCTGGTGTGGGGTGCCGGTCTGTACGGTTGGCTCCACCTCAAGTTCGGCGCCCTCACCATCATTGCGCCGGTGGCCGTGCTCGCGGTGGGCAGTTCGTTCACGCTCCACTTGTTGGGCCGTTACTTCCTCGAGCTTTCGCAGGGCACCGAAAAGCGTCAGGCCATTCTGAACGTGCTGGGCAAAACCGGGCTCGGGGTGTTTGTTTCGGGGCTGGCCATCACGGCCTCGATGCTCACGTTTTTGCTGTCGGACCTCGCGATGGTGCGCGGAATCGGCGTGCTGTGCGCCACGGGCGTGTTCACCGCCATGGTGTCGTCGTTGACGCTGGTGCCAAGCTTGCTCAACGTGCTTGGGGCGCCCAAGGTGAGGGTCAAGCTGGAAGACACCGGCGTACTCAGCCATCAGTTGAGCCGTCTCGGCCGTTGGATCGGCCGCCACCCTCGGGCGATCCTGTTGGTAGGCGTCGCTACACTCGTCATTGCAGCGTTCGGCATCGGTCGCATCGTGCCCAACACCTCGCTGGTCGGGTTCTTCAAGCCTGATTCGTCGGTGGTGCGGGGTATGAATGCCGTCGATGAAGTGTTTGGGGGTTCCACGGCGGTGAAGGCCCTCGTAAGCGGCGACCTTCAGGATCCGCAAGTGCTGAAAGGTCTTCTGGCCTTTCAGGAAGACCTGAAAACCACGGCTCCCCAACTCGGCGCCTCGACCTCGCTCGCGACGCTGGTGCGGTCGTTGCACGAAACGCTCACGGGTGAAGCGGGTATGCCTGCAAGCCGCGAGCTGGTGGCCCAGGAGCTGCTCGTTTACCAGGCCTCGGGCAGCGTGGACGACATCACGTCGCTGACCAACCTCGACTACACCCGCGGCGTGGTCACCATCGTGGCTCCCCGGTTGCCAACCCACGAAACCAAGGCGCTGCTCACCAAGTTGCAGGCCCGAACCGACTTCTACCTGGGCTCCACCGCCAAGGTTCAGTTCGCCGGTGACATTTTGTCCGAGGTGGCCGTCGAAGACACCATCGTGCACGACTTCATCTTGAGCCTGACGCTGGCCATTCTGCTCGTCATCCTGATCGACAGCATGATCCGAAGCGTGCGGGCCGCGCTGGTGACGATCACCGTGCTGATTTCGACCATTGTGCTTCAGTACGGCATTCTGGGCTTGGCGGGTCTGCCGTTCAACCTGGCCACGGCCCTCGCTGGGGCTCTGGCCATCGGGGTGGGCGACTACGCCATCCACCTCACCGTGCGCTATATGGAAGACCGGCAAGCAGGTCTGTCCCCCGAAGACGCCGTGGTTTCGGCCCTTGCCACCTCGGGTCGCTCGGTGTTTTTCACGGCGCTCACGCTCGGCGGAGGGTTTTTGGCGCTCACCTTCAGCCAAATGGTTCCTGTGTCGACCCTGGGCGGCGTGATGGTTCTCACCGTGATGATTGTCGGCTTGTTCACCCTCACCATTTTGCCCGCCGCCTGCCTAATCTTCCTGCGCAATCCTCGCAAACCCAAATCAAAGGAGCTTTCCCATGCTTAAGTTCATTTTCAGAATCAGTTTGGCGGCCGTCGCACTCGCGTGCCTGTTGCCCGCCGCCGCGCAAGACCTTTCGGGGGCCGAGTTGATGGCCAAGTACTTCCACCGAACCAAACCCAAAACCGAGATCACCACCATGGTGATGACCATCACCAAGAACGGCGCCTCGCTGACCCGCACCATGATGAACTGGGGCACGGGCGACAACGCCAAGGGCGAGGTGGAACGCCGGGTCGTCAAGTTCCTGGCCCCCGGCGACATCAAGGGCTCGGGCTTCCTCACCTCGAAGAAGGTCGACGGCTCTACCGAGAGCCAACTGTGGCTGCCCGCGCTGGGCAAGGTCCGCCGCCTCGGTTCGGGGGCTTCGGATCAGGATTCGGCGTTCTTCGGGTCCGACTTCACCAACCGCGACATCAGCGGGTTCGTCGAGGCCGACTTCACTTACACTCTGCTGAGCACGGCCAACAACACGGCCACTATCGAAGCCAAGCCGAAAAAAGAGATGGGCTACGAAAGGCTGGTGTACTCGCTCGACTTGGGTGACTTCGCCGCGCGAAAGATCGAGTACTACAAGGCGGGCAAACTCGCCAAGGCGCAGGTGCTCACGCTTGAAAAGGTGGGCGCCTACTTGCTCCCTTCGCTCATCGTGATGACTTCGACCAGCGGCTCCAAGACCGAGCTCAAGGTCAGCGACCAGAAGGTAGACCAGGACGTGAGCGATGCGACGTTCACTGAGCGGTTCTTGAAGCAGTAGGAGGCCGAAATGACACGCACACACCTTCGCCGGGCCCTTGCCGCAGTCTTGCTGCTGGGTGCCCTTTTGCCTAGTTCCGCCCAGACCTTTTCGGGCACTCTGCAGTCGGGCTGGGGTTGGTTCTACAACTCCAGCGACCTTGCGGCGGCGGGCCCCCAATTCGACGCCAAAGTGGCCGGAAACGTCGGTGCGGCCGAGGCTCCGGCCGGTCAGTACTCCATCGGTTTTCAAGCCAAGCTTCTCCCCGGGGGACAAACCTCGTTCGCTTTGGCCGACGCGTGGGTCAAGGCGTATCTGGGGCCGGCCGACGTTTCGGTGGGAAACCAGACCATCGCTTGGGGTGTCACCGACGTGTTCACACCTCTCGACGTGGTGAACCCGCGCGACATGAGCCACCCCCTGGACTCGGTGAAGATTCCCGTGCCGTCGGGAAGGGTGCTTCTGACTGGGTCAGGACTCTCGCTCGACCTGGTGTTGGTGCCGGCGTTCGCAAAGGGCGTTGTTCCCGAGGCCCGGTGGCAACCGGCTACGACGCTGACGCCCCCCACCGGCGTGACCATTGTCAGCCGCACCCTGGTCGACCAGGTGCCCGCGCTGATCTGGGACAACCTGGCGTGGGGTGGGCGCGCCGGGGCCAGTCTCGACGTGTTCCAGGGTGTCGACTTCGGGGTCACGTTCTACCAGGGACGCAACCCCCTGCCTCGCGCCACGGTCACGCTGGCCTCGGCGGGCACTCCCGGGCAGATGAAGGCCACTTCGACACTTGACTACGACCGTTTCCTGCTGGCGGGTGCCGACGCCGTGGTCGCTCTGGAAGGGCTTGTGCTGCGAACGGAGGCCGCAGGTCGGCTTTGGCGCGATACCGACCCTCAGAACCCGGTGGCTGGTGACGCCACAGCGCAGGGGGTTGCCTCGCTCGAGTACACCCTGCCGGTCATTGGCGTGAAGGCCATCGCCGAGGGCGTCGTCGACTGGACCAACACCGCCGGGTACGAGGGCACCGCGAAGGCGAAGGCCGTGCTTGCGCTGAGTGCTGCTCCCGACAGCCGTTGGTCCTGGAAGGCGGTTAGCGCGTGGGACTTCGACGGGGCCGGCATGGTGTCGCCACAGCTCACCTACACCGTGGCGGACGGCTTGAGCGCCACGCTGGCCGGGTTCGCCTTTCTTGGCGACACGGCGGTGACCTGGGGCTCGTGGAACAACAATAGCGTCGTCGAGGCGACGTTCAAATACGCGTTCTAGCTTTGGGAGCCCGAACAGAGGTTGTCAAGAGACTTGACATAATGGACGTATTGAAGTAGTCTGGACCACGTGGATTCGATGAAAAGCACCTCCAGTCCGCCAAGAAGGGCTCCCCTCTCCACAGCGCAGCTTCAAGGCCTCCTTCAGCCGGACTTGGACTTGTTGGACCTCGCTCGGCTGATCCGGACCGTGGCGATAGAAAGTACCGGAGCCACGCTGGCTTTTGTGTCTACTGTCGACCCTGCCACCGGCACGTTGATCTCGCACACCCACCTCGACGCGTTCGCCACCATGCCCTCGTTGGCCGAGTCGGATCGGCGAATAGTGTTCCACAGGAATCAACAGGGCCGCTATCCCGCTTTGCTGGGCCATGCCCTCAACACACTTCAGGCGTTCTATACCAACGACGCGCCGCACCACCCCGCGTCGACCGGAGTTCCTCCCGGGCACGTCGCTATCCGCTCGTTCCTGGCAGCCCCGGCGCTCGACAACGGCCGGGCTGTCGGACTGATCGGTTTGGCGAACTCTCCGGTGCCGTTCACGGACGACGATCTGGACATCCTGAAGGTCCTGGCGGAAATCTACACGGTGTCAATTCGCCGAACCCGGCACTACGACGACCTGGAGATCAGCCACCTGGCGCTGGAGTCCCTTGCCATTGGGGTTGTCACCACTACGTTGCTGGGCGACGTGCTGTCTGTGAATGAGGCCTTCACAACCCTTTCTGGTTGGAGCGCCGACGAAATCCTCGGCAAGAACCTGCGCCTTTTGCAGGGCCCGGGCACTGACCAGGTCGAGGTGGCCAGACTTCGTTCGCAAGTGGCTGCTTGCGGCGCCATGCGATGCGAACTTCTCAACTACCGGCGCGACGGGACGCCGTTCTGGAACTCGCTGTCGATTACCAGCGTTCGAGTCAGCGACGAAAAGTTGGTTCTTGTTGGAGTGATGGAAGACGTTTCGGCCCGCAGGGCCACCGAAAAAGGACTACGCGAGCTCGAAGTCCTGTACCAGCAGTCGCAGAAGCTGGAAAGCTTGGGACAACTGGCCAGCGGCGTCGCCCACGATGTCAACAACGTGTTGTCGGCCATCGGTACCGTTGCCAGCCGACAAGTGCTGCAACTCAGTCCCGGAGATCCCAGCCTCAAGGCGTTGACCACGATTGAGAAGGCCGTTGAGCGCGGCGGGGCCCTGACCACCGGTCTGCTCAACTTTGTCCGCAAGAAGCCGGGCCTGACCCAAGCAGTCGCCTGGAACCAGGTTATCACCGAGCACCTCGAACTGCTTCGGTACACCACCCTTTCGCGGGTGAGCTTTCGGGTGGAGCTCGACCCCAATCTGGAAGCTATCGACGGTGAGGTCGAGAGCCTCGGTCACGTGCTGATGAACCTGTGCCTCAACGCCCTCGATTCCATGAAGAACACGAGCCGCGAATCCGTGCTGTTGATCACTTCGCGCCAGAACGCGACGAGAGTCGTGATCGAAGTCACCGACAACGGCGAGGGCATGGATCCCGACGTCAGGGCCCACGCGCTCGAGCCTTTTTTCACCACCAAGGCGCCTCACGCAGGCACGGGTCTTGGTTTGGCTTTGGCGCTTCGCGTCGTGGAGTCCCACGGTGGGCACCTCGAGATAGACAGCGAAGTCGGTCATGGTACGACCGTGCGAATGAGTTTTCCGGCGGCGGGAGCCTCGGTTGCCCCGACAAAATTCCACGCAGAGGTTACCGTCGGCCCTTCCGGGCGTCGGATTCTCCTCGTCGATGACGACGACCTCGTGCGCGAAAACTTGCGGGAGCTACTCGAGACCCTCGGCTTTCACGTGGAGGAAGCTTCCGACGGACTGCTTGCCTTGGACCGGCTCGGACGCGGCGAGCTGTTTGACTTGGTTCTGCTCGACATGAACATGCCCAAACTCAGCGGAGCGGCCACCTTGGTGCAGTTGCGGAAACAGCGCCCGCACCTGCCGGTGATCATTTCAACCGGCCTGGCCGACCAAAGCGTTCTTGATTTGGTGGCGTCGACCCCCCACACCAAGCTGCTTCGAAAGCCGCTCCTGTTGAGCCAACTGCGGGAATTGCTGAACGCCTAGGAGCCTGTCGGACTTAGGGGCCGGGTTTTGGGCGAAGGAGCTGGGGGCCGGCTGGGCCTCTGAGCGAGTGCCATAATCCGTTATAGTGCGACCGAAGAGGCCCAGC
>SESG01019720.1_pt1 | contig 10521 bp, 9 predicted proteins | sample 3171421 | NCBI WGS metagenome assembly SESG01 (sample SAMN10866946, study PRJNA518727) | freshwater metagenome | biome: subpolar coniferous forest; feature: holomictic lake; material: water; isolation source: holomictic Lake 227, 6 m and 8 m depth | place: Canada: near Kenora, Ontario | collected... | reverse complement strand
AAAAGCAAAGACCAGGGGAAAGTCTCTTTCGTCGACAAAAGTGATCAGAAACAGGTGGATGTGATGATGGACGGAAAGCTGTTTACCTCCTACCTTTGGCCTGACAATGTCATGAAACCGGTGTTGTACCCGGTAATTACGGCTTCCGGTACTGAAGTCACACGTGGTTACCCATTGAAACCGAGGGCCGGCGAAAGAACCGACCATCCCCACCACATCGGGATATGGTTCAATTATGGTGATGTCAACAAACTCGATTTCTGGAACAATTCTGAAGCGATACCTGCCGACAAGAAAAATGAGTACGGGACGATCCATCACAAATCCATCGTAAAGAAAGAGGGTGGTAACGGACAGGGACTTCTGGTCACGACAGCTTCGTGGGATGGTCCTGACGGAAAGCAGCTTCTTGCAGAGAAAACAGAGCTTTATTTTATCAACCAGGGAGCCACCCGCATCATCGACCGGGTTACTACGCTGACCGCAGGCGATGCCCCGGTATCCATGGCCGACAACAAGGAAGGTGTAGTCGCCATCCGTGTTGCCCGTCAGCTTGAGCTTCCTTCAAAGGATCAGGTCACTATGACAGATGCCAAGGGAAACCCAACTACCGTGAAATCCATGAGTACGGAGGGTGTAACAGGAAGCTACCGCAGCAGCGAAGGAATCAAGGATGATGCCGTCTGGTCAACACGCGGAAGGTGGATGGACCTCAACGGATCGATCGGATCTGAAAAAGTGTCCATTATCATGGTCGATCATCCGAAAAATGTGGGTTATCCAACTTACTGGCATGCGAGGGGATATGGGTTATTTGCCGCAAATCCTCTTGGCTGGAGTATTTTCACGAAAGGGAAAGAGACTTTGAACTACAGTGTCCCTGCCGGAAAATCAGTCACATTCCGTTACAGAGTGGTCATTCACAATGGGTCTGATTTTACGGATGAAGCCATCAATGCGATTGCCGATGATTTTGCAAAAAAATATTGAGCTACAGCTGATAACTGATAAAAAAAAATCCGGAAACAGTCCGGATTTTTTTATTTTTACCATTCTTAAGCAACCAAACAGACTCGTTCAATATCCATGGCTCTAAATTATCTCTGGATTTTTTTCTTTGCGATCGCATTTGTGATCGCCTTGTTCAAATTGATCTTTCTGGGCAATGTGGATACCTTTTCCGAGATGGTTACCGCCACCTTTGAAATGTCAAAGACTGGATTCGAAATCTCTTTGGGACTAACGGGCGTATTGGCTTTTTGGTCAGGCATCATGAAAATAGGAGAGAAGGGGGGAATCGTCAAAATCATTTCCAAACTGATCGGACCATTTTTCGACAAGCTCTTTCCCGAATTGGGGAAAAATCATCCTGCCTATGGTCCCATGATGCTCAATTTCGCTGCCAACATGATGGGACTCGACAATGCGGCCACACCGATGGGGTTGCAAGCCATGAAAGAGATGCAGGAAACCAATCCCGACAAGGAGGTGGCCTCCAATCCGCAAATCATGTTCTTGGTACTGAATGCTTCAGGATTGTGCCTGATCCCCATTTCCATCATGGTTTACAGGGTGCAGTTGGGAGCAGTAAACCCATCCGACATATTTATTCCAATACTTTTTGCTACATTTTTTGCCAATATGACAGGGTTGATTTCTGTATCTATTGTGCAGAAAATCAAATTATGGGACAGGGTCATCTTGTCCTACCTGCTTGGAACCACCGCCCTTGTGGCATCCCTGATTTTCTTCATCAGCAGCCTGCCGCAGGAACAGATTTCAGTAGTATCGAAAGTGGCTACCAATTTGATTCTCTTCTCATTGATCATGTTTTTTCTCCTGCTTGGCATGAAAAGCAAAATCAATGTGTACGAGACATTTATTGATGGGGCAAAAGAAGGTTTTGCCACAGCGGTCAGAATTATACCTTACCTGGTTGCCATATTGGTGGCCATCGGCGTTTTTCGGGCATCCGGAGCCATGGATTTCCTGGTGGCCGGTGTAAAATGGATTTTTGATTCATTGGGTATCAATTCGGAATTTGTGGCTGCCCTTCCAACAGGACTGATGAAACCATTGAGCGGTAGCGGTTCCCGCGGAATGATGATCGATGCCATGAAGACCTATGGAGCCGACTCTTTTATTGGAAAATTGACATGCACCGTGCAAGGAGTATCAGATACTACCTTCTTCATCCTGGCAGTCTATTTTGGTTCTGTCGGAATCAAGAAAACCAGACATGCACTGGCTTGCGCCTTGCTTGCCGATTTCGTCGGACTTGTTGCAGCAATATTGATCGGTTACCTCTTTTTTCATTAATTTGACTCATCATGCGACACGAATGGATTATTGATGAAGTGGAAAAAATTTTCGGGGAACTTGATGCCCACCTTCAGACGACAGCCGGACAAAGCGGATTGAAATGTCCCGATTTTTGCGGGGTATGTTGCCGCAAGTCGGACCTGGAGGCTTCACCGCTTGAATTCATGCCTCTGGCGGCCTGGTTGTATAAAACCGGGAAAGTGGATGAGTTCCTGGCTAAACTGGATCATCCGACACATCCCTGGTGCGCCTGCTTTGATCCGGATGCTGTAGCAAGGGGAGAGTGGGGATGTCAGTATTACGAGCACAGAGGGCTGATATGCAGGCTTTTTGGCTTTGGATTCAGGCTGAACAGGGAGGGACTTCCGGTTTTGGTTACCTGTAAAATAATGAAATGCACCCAGTCTGCAGCTGTCGCAAAAGCCGGTGAGATGGCTGCTTCAAGTCCAGAAGAGATGCCTGTATTCAGTAACTATTTTATGCGTCTGATGACATTGGATCCTGAATTGGCAGTACCGCAGATGCCTATCAATCAGGCAATCAGAACAGCCATTGAAAAACTATATTTTCATTTTCTGGACAAGGAAGATCCTCAGGAAGAAGACCAGCGGGAAAAGGCAAAAGGATAAAGGCAAAAGTAAGGAAGTTGCCATCAGAAATTTTCCCGACTTTGCGTGCGTCCCATCGACTTTCATCTTCCCTCATCCGCGCGTCTGATCTTGCTGAAAAATGCTTTTGCCATGGTGAATCCCCTGAATTTGGCACGCTCTGCAACGATTCCTTCGTAAAGTTCATCGACCGTTTCGCACCATACCTTTAGCCAATGATCGAAATGCTCCTGTTTCAATTGCATGTTGAAATGGATCGGCACCGGATTGCCAAAATAATCGGGCCGTCTGAGCAGCACGGTGTGCCAGAACCGGTACAATTTTTTGTGGTGTGCCTCCCATTTGCCTTCAAGCCGGTCGTTGAAAAAGAAACCAATGGTTTGGTCTTTCCTCACTTTGGCATAAAACGAATCAACCAGTAGGTGAATATCTTTCAGGCATTCAATGTCTCTCATCATGGTCATCTTAAATTAGATGTTCAAAAATCGCAAAAAAAACCACACCAGCATCTAATTATTTCACAATAGGCAGGAACGGGTAAAACCATTTCCTCAGGTTATTGAGAATGAATCTTTTTAGCACCAAGTATCTAAATATTTAGATGAAAAGCTATAATTTTGCCCCGGATCAACTTCTGAAACAATCAAAAAACCTCATAAATAAAATTGAATTGAAGGTTTTGGAATGTTTTCCATTTCAGAATACTGAGGATTAATTAACTATACCGTATTTCTATGAAACCGCCAAAAAATTATTACAACTGGATGAGTCTTGCCGGAACAGCTATCGCAGCCAATAGTTTGCTTGTGATACTTGTTTTGTTCCTTTTTTCACTCTTTTCGGAAAAGAGTAACACCTATCTGGGATTGTACATATACATCATCGTTCCAATGTTCCTGGTCATTGGGTTGCTCATGATACCACTGGGTATTGTTCTGAAAATCAGGAAAAAGGAAGTTCAGGTAGAAGAGACCGGTGCCTGGCCGCTGTTCAACCTGAATGATCCGAAATTCCGTTCCGGTTTCTTCACCATTTCAGTCATTACCGTTCTCCTTTTGCTTGTTTCTGCCATGGGAAGTTACCAGGCATTCCGATATACTGAATCGGTTGAGTTCTGTGGAAAACTTTGTCACCAGGTGATGGAACCTGAATATGTTACCTACCAGCATTCGCCCCATGCCCGCGTCGCATGTGTGGAATGCCACGTTGGTGAAGGTGCCAGCTGGTACATGAAATCAAAATTATCGGGACTTTATCAGGTTTACTCAGTGACCTTTAAAAAATATGCCCGTCCAATCGGAACTCCCCTGCACAATTTGAGGCCTGCCCGCGAAACTTGCGAACGTTGTCACTGGCCTGAAAAATTTTACTCCAGAAAACTTGTCAATATTCGTTCTTACCTGACTGATTCCGCAAGTACGGAATGGAACAATTCACTTTTAATGAAGATCGGGCCTGAACACAGTTCATTGGGCATGACCGAAGGAATTCACTGGCACATCAACAAGGATTTCAAGATCGAATATGTTTCTACCTCCGACGACAGGGAGAGCATTCCTTGGGTGAAAATGACCAACCTGAAGACCGGTGAGGTGAAGACATTCATGGATACAGAAAATCCTGTGAGCAAAGCCGTTCTGGATTCTGTTCCTTCAAGGACCATGGACTGTATGGACTGCCACAACAGGCCGTCTCACAAGTACAATTCACCGACTTTCTATATCAACAATGCGATGGTTGCCGGGAAAATTCAGAAGGATATTCCTTACATCAAAAAGGCGGCCATGGAGGCATTAAAGATTTCATATACCACCATGGATTCAGCCATGACCATGATCAACCAGACTGTTGTAGGTTTTTACAAGGATAATTATCCGGAAATCTATACAAAAGAGTCAGGAAGGATTACCCAGGCGATTACTGCAATCCAGGATGAGTACAAAGTCAACGCGTTCCCTTTCATGCGGGCGGATAATACCCGTTACCTTAATCACATTGGTCACCTTGAGTCGGACGGATGTTTCCGATGCCACTCCGATCGCCATAAAACGGAGAAGGGTGAAACAATTTCGCGTGACTGTAATCTTTGTCATTCAATTATCAATCAGGGACCTACCGGAAATATTACTGCAACCTCTACGGATAAGGCCATGGAGTTTGTGCATCCGGTTGAGATCAAAGGTGCCTGGAAGACCAACTTCTGTTCAGAGTGCCATAAGGTACTTTACGAATGAGAAATGAAATATAAGAAACGAGAAATGAGATATGAAATGGTCATATCTCATTTCTCGTTTCTTATATCTATCTAATAATTTCCAGGATGAAGATTTTGTTGACGGGTAGTACCGGATACATCGGAAAGCGGTTGCTTCAGACGCTTTCCGGAAACGGGCATGATGTTACCTGCTTTGTGAGAAATCTGGGACGATTGATTGTCCCGGAGAATGCCAATGCGATTGTCACAGGTCATGAGATTGATTTGTTGAAGCCTATCCCCGAACATCTTCATTCCATCGACATTGATGTTGCATTTTACCTCGTGCATTCGATGTCATCCTCCATCGGTCAGTTTATGGAGGAAGAGGCAGAGTCGGCCAGGAACTTCGCCGCCTTCATCAGTAAAACCAATTGCAAACAGATTATTTATCTGAGTGGAATATCCAACTCAGAGAAACTTTCGAAGCATTTGCAATCCAGAAAGAATGTGGAGGAATTGCTGCGCGAGTCCGGAAATCATCTTACAGTGCTGAGGGCAGGAATTATTGTTGGCAGCGGCAGTGCATCCTTCGAAATCATTCGCGACCTGATGGAACTTTTACCTGCCGTGGTGGCCCCCGCATGGGTCATGACACGTTGCCAGCCGCTTGGTGTGGCGGATGTGCTTAAATACCTGACAGGTTGCCTGCTCAATCCCGATACATTTGACCAGGTTTTTGATATTGGTGGTCCGGAGATATTGACATACAAAGAGATGCTGCTGCAATATGCCGAAGTCCGCGGGTTAAAACGTAGAATCGGAGTAATTCCTTTTTTTAGTCCCCGAATGTCCTCCTACTGGCTCTATTTCGTCACATCCACCTCCTATTACCTCGCAGTCAACCTGGTCGACAGCATGAAGGTTGAGGTGGTCTGCAGCGACAACAGACTTCAGCAAATGCTGGGCATCGAACCGCTTACCTACCGGGAAGCCTGTAAACGGGCACTTGAACGCATCAACCTTGATACGGTGGCCTCCAGCTGGACGGATGCTGTTTCGATGGCCAAAGGCAATCAATTGTTTGAATATTTGGATGTTCCGGTCTTTGGAATTCTGAAAGACCGAAGAAGTGTCAAAATAGTCGGCGATCCTGATCATGTGCTGAACAGGGTTTTTTCCATCGGTGGTGATACAGGCTGGTATTATGCCAACTGGATTTGGAACGTAAGGGGATTGATCGATAAGATGGTGGGAGGTGTCGGACTTCGGCGTGGCCGACGCAATGCCTTGGATCTCAATCCGGGCGATGCACTCGATTTTTGGAGGGTTTTGATTGCCGATCGTGAAAACAAACGACTGCTTTTGTTCGCTGAAATGAAAGTTCCCGGTGATGCCTGGCTTGAATTCAAAATAGAACTGAAGGAGGATGGATTTTATCTTACTCAGACTGCCACATTTATGTCCAAGGGATTGAGCGGACGCCTCTACTGGTGGTTGCTCCTGCCTATTCATCTGGTAATGTTCCGCGGGATGGTTCGGGCTATCGCGAGAAAATCAGTGAAAAATGAAAAATGAAAAATGAAAAGTGGTTCGGATTAATTCACTTTTGATACTCAAGTTGTGAAAAAAAATTTCATTTTTCATTTTTCACTGATTAAACTGCTGAATCCCGAACACCCTTCTATTCTCCGGATCAATCCCTTCAGCCAGTAGCAGCAATTCGGAATTCCCAAAGTGAAAAAGTGTCAGTACTTCCTGCCATTCCAACCTGTAAAAGGCCGCGTACAACATCTTCCCAAAATCGCCGTGCGTAACCATAAGGAGGGTGTCATCCATATGGTTGGTCCGGAGGATTTCCAGCAAACTGCGGGCTCTCTCAAGAAGTTCAGGAAAGGTTTCTGCCCCTTCGGGCGAAAGGAAATAGGTGATGGTATCTGTTTTCAGGATGTCTGGGGCGCAAAGGGTTTCAATCTCTGCTGCCTTCCTGCCACTCATGACCCCGAAATCGCGCTCAGTCAGCAGTTCCAGTTTTTCCGGAGGATTCATTTCCAATGCATTCGTGACAATGTTTGCCGTCTGGTAAGCCCTTTGCAGCGGCGAACTATAGACTTTGTCGAACCTGATCCCGGCTTCTTTGATTTTTCGTGCCAACTGATCCGCCTGGGCCATGCCGATGGCAGTGAGTGGCCTATCACGCCGACCGTTCAGTATTCCGGAAGCATTGTCAAGGTCTTGTCCGTGACGGGCGAGGTAAAGGGTGGGCATGACTTACTTTTCTGATAATTTGGTGATATACTCAGGTGTAACCGGTTCATCTTTGAAGAAATCCCCCTTCTTGCCCCTCGACAGCGCCCATTTGTCGATCCAGGAGATGCCCCACTTGCCGTACACAGCTATTTCTGTCCGGTAAGCCACATCTTCCAATGCCTTTTCCATGCTCACGAAGGTATAGTTGTTTCTCCTGAAGATCATTGCGAGGGCACCTGTATAATCGGCATTAAGCAGACTGGCATGCAGTAGCAGGATCTGCGGAATTTCCCTTCCAAACAACGCAATAGACTGCTTTTCATAGTACTTCATCTTGGCCTCCATGTAGAGAAGGAAGTCTGTGCCAATCTGCTTCATCAGCACCGTATCCTTCTTGCCGTTTGCCCGGTGGTAGGCCAAAGCGAACAGGTAATCCTCGTTGTCGATGGTCACAGGGGCGGTGGTGTAGCCATGGGAAAGCAGAAATACATCCAGTGAGTCGGCTTTCGATTTGGTCGGACCTACGTGCAGGAAGGGGTGCCGAAAATATTTGAGCTTCAATCCTTTGTCCTGAAGTAGTTTCCTGGTAAGCGTTTCGCCCTTCAGGACGTCTTCCGTGAATTCCCGGTAGGAGACTGTGTTGTAATCGGGGTGGGAGAAGGTATGGTTGCCCAGTTCCATTCCTTTGTCAAGCCAGCTCTTCAGTAGTCTTACCTGGAAGGCTGTGACGCGTCCGGCATCATACATCTTTTGCTCGTTCACAAAACCGATGGCAGGGATTCTGTTTTTGGACAGCGAACCAACCAGTCGACCGGTCAGTTGTTTCTGGAAAGTGGTATCCGTATTGCCGTAACCGACAACCGGAAGGTCATCAAAGCTGAAGCAGACTTGCCTGTTTTGGCCGAATGCGCTTGTGGCAAAAAGCAGGATGCTGAAAAGGAGTGTGATTCTCATGGTTGGCGATTCGTATTTTTTGCACAAAGGACTCGAAGTTCGCATGAAGGACACTAAGTCTGATTCATTGCTTCATGTCCTTCGTGTTTTTCTTCATGCTCTTAGCGGAAAACAACTTAGTTTACAATTAATTGGCTCTTCTCTTTTTGAACTCGGGCCAATACAGGATCCCTGCAATCCAGGAGAGGAAGATAAATCCTATGATCCACATGAGCTTTTCATGTGGTTTGTATTTGGCTTTACCATAGAGGTTTGCCAGTCCGGGGATGATAAACCCCAGGCTTGCCAGGGCACTCAAGCCCAGCATGAATCCTCCGTAGGGATAATGCTGGATCTTGAAAAAGACTCCGAGCAGGTTGAAAACGGTGGTGGTGATGAGCGATACTTTGAAAACTGTAATCCTGTTCATTTTTCGAAAAGGTTATCATTGATTTACAATTTGCGTCCGGGGCGTGGTGTTTTGGATTTGTCGCCTGACTCAAGTGCGGTTCCGATGGCAATACCAATGGTGACCCCGCATGCGGTCATGATTGGCAGCCACAGTCCGGTATTTTTCGTGGCAATGCCAATAGCTGCTCCGATGGCAGCACCGAATGACAGTCCGAGGGAGACCCCGATGGCGAGGCGGTTGGGTGATTTTTTCTTCGGGATGGGTTTTTGCATTTTCAGCAGCTTTTGTTGTAAGTGGAATCGTCCTGTTCCCTGATTGGAACATTGATCTCTCAAAGGTAAAGATTTCTTTCCGTAACAGCTTGGAAGGCAGAGGAAGAAATTTGGAGAAAAAGAAACATCCGGAATGCCTTTGTGTCGCTTATTGGTGACGTTTGTCTCTCTCCCCCTTCTATGTTGTAATCCAAATTTTCCCCAATTAAACCTTATTTAAGAAGGAAACCTTCGTAGAAAGAGGAAATTACGCAAAACCTGAACCTTATTACCTTATTGTCTTCAACAATAGCATAATAGAATAAGGTAATATGGTTCAGGAAACCTTTCTGCAATATTCTATTAAGGTTATTTTGCAATGTAAGGTCATTTTATCCGAAGTATTGCGTATTTGACCTCTGCACCAACGTGGTTCAAAAACAGGATAATAGATTAAGGAAATAAGGTTCAGTCAGCCTTTCTGCATTATCCTACTAAGGTTATTGATGAAAATTAAGGTTTTATAATCCGAAGATTTGTGCCTTATAATTTCAAGATCAGAACAGGAAAACACCTACTCAATGATCCCCATTTTCCTCATCAAATAGCTTGCGTTCAGTTTCTGGCTGATACCGGGCTTTAGCTTATAATCGAAGATCAATTGGTCGCCTGTGAGTTCGACTTCGAAGCATTGGTTGAGCACGGTGCCGGGGTAGGTAGTTTCGAGTTCGCCGAGGGTAAGGTCGTGGGTGGCGATGAGGACTACCGCGTTGAGTGAGATCAGCTTTTCGAGCAATCCGCGGGAGCCTGTCTGCTTGTCGCGGGTGTTGGTGCCACGAAGTATCTCGTCGAGCACCACCAGCGTTCGCGGATGGATTTGCAGGTGTTCGATGATCTCCCGGATCCGCACCAGCTCGGCATAGAAATAGGATTCGTTGTTGGAGAGCGAGTCCTGGATCTTGATGCTGGAGAGGAGGTCGCAGGGGGTGAACCGGAAGGCCTTTGCGCAGACCGGGGCACCATTCATGGCCAGAATCAGGTTGCTGGAGAGGGTGCGCAGGAAGGTGCTCTTGCCGGCCATGTTGGCGCCCGTGATGATCAGGATGCGGGGCGCTCCCGATAAACCGACCGTGTTGCAGACTCTGGTGGCGGGGTGGAGCAACGGATGGCCCATCTCCGTGGCTTCCAGCGTAAATTCATCTTCCGCGACTTCCGGGTACGTGACATCCTCCCTGTTGTTGAATGCATAAACGGAAAAGCTGGCGAGGGCATCGAGTTCGGAAAGGGCTTCGAACCACCCGGCAACGGCGGTTTTGTTCCGAACCTTCCATTTTCCGAGACGCAGCCATACCTGGATGTCGTACAGAAAAAGGACGTTCAGGAACACTGTTACCAGGATGTTCAGGCGCATGTCGAAGCTGTTCAGTAGTTTGAAGAGGAAGGTGAGGGAGTCGCCGGCCTTTATGCCTTTGCCGGAGAGCTTTTGCTGCAGGCGGGTGAGGTAAATTGATCGGAACGGCTCAGTTTCCATCAGCCGGATGTTGGTGGTGT
>SESG01019575.1_pt1 | contig 10522 bp, 8 predicted proteins | sample 3171421 | NCBI WGS metagenome assembly SESG01 (sample SAMN10866946, study PRJNA518727) | freshwater metagenome | biome: subpolar coniferous forest; feature: holomictic lake; material: water; isolation source: holomictic Lake 227, 6 m and 8 m depth | place: Canada: near Kenora, Ontario | collected... | reverse complement strand
CATATGAAATGTCGGAGAGCCGAAATTTCCTTGTTATTCAGAAATTTTAATGGTGGGTGCTGGAACCTCTGCAACTGGTCCTTCAATGGAATATGCGTTAGCCCAATTCCACCACCAGGTATTTTCAACACCAAACATAATGATGCCTGAGTACCAGACAAGTGAATGATATGTCAGAATTTGAAGAATTACTAAATGGGATTGTGGAGAAAGGGGCCCTCGAAACCTCACATCAATGGCTGGAAGATATCGAACATGAGTACGGGCGGACACCCCTTATTTTTAAAAGAATGGCTGAACGGCCTGAAGTCCTCATCTCCCACCTGCTCTATAAAGGGACCGTAACACAGACAAGTGCAATCAATCCGAAATATGTTGAATTAATCAGTATGGCGGTCGGAGCTGCACTCCGGTGCCAGCACTGTACTGGGTACCACATGCAGGCCGCATTAAAGAAAGGTGCAACGCGGGACGAGATCCTTGAAGTGATCCTCATCGCAGGTTTGATCTCCAACTCATCGGTCCTTGCGAATGCCTACCGCATTATCGATGAAAAGCTTGAACGATGTGCCCCGTGCGATAACCAGGGGATGGATATACCACATACCTGTGGACGTGAATGAACGATTAATCACCACTCCTTTTTCTCGCGTTAGCGGGGGCGGGGGTACTGTACCCGGACCCGTTTGATCCTGCAGCCCGGGATGAAAAACCCGGGCCCGGATGCCGGTCTTTTCTGACCGGTGTCCTCCCGGATGCAGGTGCAACCAGGCATTGTTTCCCCGGACCGATGAGATCTACCCTCCCGGCCATTGTTAACCCTTCCCTGACGAGGTCCTGCTTTTCATTGTCCCGATAATGCAACATCGCCCGCTGCACCTGTTTTTCCCGGCCTTTCGGGATATATACGGGTTTAAGGGTAAAAGGGTCCAGGCCCGTATAGTACATGCAGGTGGAGATGCTCATCGGGGTCGGCGTAAAGTCCTGCACCTGCTCGGTGTACAGGGAATGGTCCCGCAAGTACAGCGCAAGGGCAACCATGTCTTCCATTCTGCACCCAGGATGTCCCGACATGAAATACGGGAGGATATATTGTTCCTTCCCGGTAACCTTACCCAATGCTTCAAATTTTTGGCAGAAATGTTCGAATGACTCTTTTCCGGGTTTGTTCATCAGGTCCGTAACATGGCGGGCGATATGTTCCGGTGCGACCTTGAGGTGCCCGGACGTGTGGGAAGTTACGATTTCCTCCAGGTACCCGTCCGGATCGGTATCGAAGAGGTCATACCGGATACCGGAACTGATGAACACCCGTTTCACTCCAAGGAGACTCCGCAACCGCCGGAGGAGCGTAACCTGGAGATCGTGTGCGGTTGCAAGGTTATTACAGGTGGTACAATTACGGTCAACGCATGCCCCGGTACCGTTCCATGAAACACAGGACGCCCCATACATGTTTGCCGTCGGGCCCCCGACGTCCTGGACTATCCCGGCAAACCCGGGCATCCTGATCATCGCCTCAACCTCCCGTATAATCGATTCTACACTCCTGCTCTGCACAATCCTACCCTGGTGATGCGTCAACGCACAGAAAGAACACCCTCCGAAACACCCACGGTGACTTGTTATCGAAAACCTGACCGGTTCAAGTGCCGGAACAGGTTCACGGTAAGACGGATGTGGTTTTCTCGAATAGGGGAGTCCATAGATATGGTCGAGTTCCTCGGTTGTCAGCGGTTGTGCCGGGGAATTTTGTATGATAACTGTTTTTGGATGGACCTGTGCAACCGGCCTCCCCCTGAACGGGTCCTGCTCGTGGTAATGGAGAGAGAATGCCCTTGCATAGGCCTGCTTATCTGTTGATACTTCGGTGAACGACGGAAGGACGATATGACCCCCATGATCTGCACCCCGCCATTCTGATAGTGGCATCCGGTAACAGGTACCGGGGATATTCCTGAGGCTCCCAACCGGTTCCCCACGTGAAAGGGCTTGTGCAATCCCGGGGACCTGTTTCTCTGCCATCCCGAATACTAAAAGGTCTGCCGGGGCATCCGCAAGAATCGCATGACGGACTGAATCCGACCAGAAATCATAGTGCGCAAACCTGCGGAGGCTTGCTTCAATACCACCGATGACCAGCGGGGTGCCAGGGAAGAGGGCATGCAACCGGTCAGCATAAACCGTGGTGGCCCGGTCCGGTCTCCGCATTCCTTTTCCGCCCGGAGAGTAGACATCGTCATTCCGGACCTTTTGTGCAGGGGTATAATTATTCACCATCGAATCGACATTCCCGGAACTTATCCCAAAGAACAGGCGGGGTTTTCCAAGTTTCCCCAGGTCATCGGAACCTTTCCAGTCTGGTTGTGCAATTACCCCGACCGAGAACCCAGCATCCCACAGGACCCGCCCGATTAATGCCGTGCCAAACGAGGGGTGATCCACGTATGCATCACCAGTTACCAGGATGACGTCAAACTGACCGATACCCAGCTTCGCTCCCTCTTTCTCGGTCATCGGCAGAAAACGGGGTGGAGGAAGTGTCATGGTCTTTGGGATCTGGCATGATCCTATGATCGCAGGAGGACTATACATTGCAGCAGCTTCGGGCCATCTTCATCACTTCTATTTCTCATGCTTCAGGGCTGGCAGCAGCATTCCGGTTACAGGGTCAGGTCCTCTTCGCACATCAACCCCGATCAATTCGGTAATGATTGCTTCAACGATAATGTAGGTGATAGTTTCTCCCCGGAGGCAGCCTGTCAGTACCCGTTTCCCCCGACCGATGGATGCATGGATATGAAGGTGAGGCACGTTGTTATCCGGCGTGATAGTGGCCATCCCGATCACTTCCCAACCTCCGGAGAAGGATTCAACGTGCAGGTCCGGGGGAAGACAGAGGACTTCCGGCCCCGTAACAATCTGGCCGGACTCCAGCGCTCCCATAAACCTTATGTAGCCACAATTTACCTGGTGGTCCGTAAGGAACTTCACCAGGGTCGCAATAAGGTCTTCTCCATGGTCTACCCGGACAATAAAAACCCTGCCCAGTTTTCCCTCGGTATATTGCATAATGATCTTCTCATAAGCTACTACTGGTCTTGATTTAAACTAATTGATTAGACAAAATCAGGGTGCGATGATTTCGGGGCCATGCATGTTTTTTGGTTCTCTGGCAAATATCAGGGATAAATACCGGTGGCCCGCGTTTCATGACATCCCCGATGCCGCCCCGCGTTATAAGCGGTACTGCGTGGAAAAATCTCAGGTTTTTCATGCTACCACCCAAAACAACCGTCGGTCGGGCATAAACCAATGGCAATATCAAGTACTGTTTCATCCGAACACACCATTGAACCCCGTTTCCTGCATAACAGCATAACACCGGAAAAATCGTGAAATAATTTTCGAAATAATAAAAAGGAATGGTTAGCTGGGCATTCAGCGCCCACCTACTCCGCCGCCGCCGAACCCGCCACCGCCGCCAAATCCTCCACCCCCGAATCCGCCACCGCCACCCTGCGATGGGGGAGAGAATGCAACAATCGGGACAAACGCCCCATACATCAGTCCAAGTGGCACCCCGGCCTCAGGGATATGAACATTCAGCTCTTTCATGGCCTTTTCAACATGCTTCCCGACCCCGAGTGCCGTCCCGTATACGAGCCAGTCCCCCCACTGGGATAGATCCGCCGGTGAATATTGTTTGATCAATACAAGGTCAGACAGGAAATACGCAAATGCATCCCATTCCAGCTTTTCTTTGTACTTATCATCTTTCCAGTGCCCGAACAGTGTCGACGGGTATGCGAACGCGATTCCTGCGAGGACCAGTACACCACCCCAAAGGATTGCGGCAGGTATCAGAATCGGTCCAAGAACAGGGGATATAATCAGGAAGAGAACCGAGAGAGCAAGGAACACAGCCCCGGTTAATGCAACGGGAATAATGTGATCGCGACCGTCAACAATATATTCGTTTATCAGTTTCGGGTCAACACGCCGTGTCACATCAGATAGTTCCCGCTGGTATTGCAGGATCGTTGACTGGGCGCCGGTGCTGGTCTTTGCTTTTTTAGCGAGCTCCTGGATGACACCCGTATCCACAACCCCGTCATTGGCGATATCTTTTAGAAATCCGAGCACTCTCTGTTCGTAGATATCATCAGGTACCTTTTCAAGCAGTGCAATGGTGACCCCCGTGTCACCTTCTTTCTCGGTAATCCGGATAATCCCCCTGTGGTGAAGGTCAATCAGGGTGGCATAGTAACCATCCTCATCAAATGTCGTCGCATCCCCCTTGAACAGGAGGTTCACGACCCAGGGTTTTTTTGTCGGGTCCGGGACGAAACTCAGGTATTTTGGAACCGTAAATGGTTTCTCTCGCCCGTAACGGTAGAATATCCAGATAAAAACAAACGGTGTGAGTACCAGTGCGGCGATCCCGAGGGCCCGAATCACTTCGGCCAGCGGATAGGGGATACTATTGTACCAGGGATTTGCAGCACGTGTCTTTTCTGCAACGTCCGCCACATATACTGGGTAACCGGCCATCACCGGGATCGCATCTTTCGAGAGGAGGAGTTCAATGCCCACGGTCTCGTCAGCCGCTGCGGACCCGGTAACCAGGTACTGGTCACCGCTTCTTTCCACCTTCAGATGTGCCGGGTGAGGATATACGTCCTTTACATAACGGGCGGGAATTGCAATCCTGATATCCCGGTAGGGGATGTGCCGGTCAACGAGTTTGAGGTTCAGGTGTGCATCCAGTCCGTCATATTCCAGGGGTGGATGCACGACTACTACCGTTTCAAGGGTGTAGGTCCCCGCATTAAAATATGATGGCTGGAAAGCACCCATCTCGTTGAGCTCGGCAAGCTGCTTGATCTTTCCCTTCTGGTCCTGGTCCCCGCCACTTCCGACGATCGTCACGCTGGAACCGGCATCCTTCACGTACCCGGTAGTACCCGGGGGGCTTGTCAGGCTTACAAATTCTATACTGGGCTTACCCAAAGGAGTTGTTACAAGCGGGGCCTCCCAGAACCGGTACAGCATACGGTATTGCCCGCTGTTTTTCACATCATAGTTATAATGCTCTGCCAGGGTACCGTTTTCGTGCAGCACCGCATCGTAGTGGCTGACCACGAGGTCACCCTCGATCCACCCGGGTAGTGCCCCCGCAAGGAAGATTAACCCTGCGGCCACCAGCAACGAGATAATGACGAGGGATACGATCTGCTTCAGCTCGCTCATGGGCCTTCAACCTTTAAAACTCAATCTTTGGAGGTGTATTGATCTGCTCTTCAAACTGGAGGTAATCTAACTTTTTCATCCCGATCATCCGTGCAACGAAACTAGAGGGGATCGTATCACACAGGATATTGAACTGCTGCGAGATGTTGTTGTAGGTATACCGCTGGCGGGCGATCTCATCTTCAACGCTTTTGATCGCTTCCTGCAGGTTCAATACAGTTGTACTGGTTTTTAAGTCGGGATAATTCTCAGCAACAGCGATAAGTCTCCCGAAGAGGGACCGGGATTCCTGCTCGATCTTGTTCAGGTCCCCGGGACCGGCAGTACCCACGCTGGCCCGCATCGCCGTTACTTTCTGCAGGGTCTCCTGTTCGAATTTTGCATAACTTTTTACTGCTCCGAGGAGCTGGTCGATCATGTCCAGCCGTTTCTTCATCGCTACCCTGATCTGACCTAACGTCGCCTCAGATGAGTTTTTAAGAGTGTACAGGCGATTATAGATCCCTACAAAGTAGAGGACAAGAATAACGAGGACAAGGACTATTATTCCCCCGGCGATCCAGGGTATCAATCCTTCAAGCATTTTTTCTCACCAATGTATGATGAGAGGGTATTACGTTTAAATTCATTGGGGAGCACAAGGGCGGAATAGACCTACTCAACCGGGGTAAAAAAGAATAAAACCCGCCATATTCCACCTGCCGCTACTTATTCAATAATAATGGTCCCGACAACCCGTAATTTCCCACCCTCCAGATAGTGAAGGACTGCACGGGCTCCTGGAGGATAGACCAGTTCTTTCTCGGTCTTTAATGTCAGTTCAGGGCGGTGCCAGTCACCAGCATTATTAACATAGGCAACTTTTGAAGGGATGAACTGCATCCAGTGCCCGATATAGAGGACCATGCCCTCTTTTAACGCCGTGGGCCAGTATTTTATCAGTTCCGCCCTGCCGTGGATAGTGGAGGAGGATGTAAGGGCCGGGTCCTTCGAGAGGACATAGCCGCGTTCCAGGTCTTCCGCTTCCACGCCTTTTAATGCGAAACCTATACGGTCTCCCGGATATGCAATATCTGCATCGGCATCGTGCTTCTGAATTGAGCGGACGAGTGCTACATGCTTTGTCGGAAGGACACGGAGGTTATCATGGCGCCTGATAACCCCGTTTACAACACAACCGAGCACGACAGTCCCGATCCCTTTTACCGGGAATGAATGATCAACGGGCATCGCACCCGGTGGGGTTGCCGCGGTGGGGTGCACCTCTTCAATTTTAGCCGCTTCATCGAGCAGGTGCTCACGGAGTCGCATGCGGTCATCCTCAAAGAGTTCATAGCCCCCGACAACGGTATCACGGATCAGGGGTGCGACCTGTTCAGGGGTAATGTAATTCCGTAATATCAGGATGCCATTGGACAGTCCGGCACAATGGAGCATGAGGACCGATTCCCCAAACTGGGCATTGATCTCATCCACTACAAGGACCGCTTTCTGTGCCATCGAGATGGCATAGAACAATGAAGATAATTTTTCAGGGTACCTGGCGGGTTCAATGATGGTGACCGTGACCTCTTCCTTTTTTAAGTTAAAAAATGTGATATCACTGATAGTCCCGATCTTTCCCAGTTCTTTTGAATAGTCAGGTGACCCGATAACCGCCACATTCAGGTTCGACATTGTGTACAACGTACGGTTCTCATGAAGATTAGGTTTTACCCAAAGGTCCCAAAAAGGATTACCAGGTGCGGTAGATTCTTCCCTGACAAGTAGTAAAAGAAGAGTTGGCGTGATAGTTGCAGGGCCTGACATTGGGACCCATTCAGGAGCGCGGGGAATGCATTACATCCGGCAGGTCCGAAGGGCTCCTCACCACGGTTGATGACTGTTCAAGCATCAGGTTCACGAGCTCGTGGTGCCCGGCCATGCGGAAATCTGTACGGACTGCATAGACCGGTATACCCCGCCGGTATGCGTAACCCATCTCCCAGGAAGTCCCCGAGTCTGCATCAGCACCATCAATGACCGCAACGAGGAGATCGGTTGAGTCAAGCACATGGACATGGTTTTTAAATATGCGTGAATGTTCCTCCACATCCCTGTAATGGTTGTCATCACCCACATCCTGGGGAAGGTAAACCTGAAAAAAATGGCTGGTTAGCAAGTCTGATATCTTCAGGTTGAATACTTTTTCCGCTTCCGAAAAGAGGGGGGCTGCAAGGTACACCTTGTACCTGGCAAATTCCGAGACATCGAGGACCCTGATGTCAGGAAAGCGGTCAAGGAAAACACCTCTCCCGGACCTTTTTGACGGGGAGCCTTCCACGCTGCCGTAGTGGGTGGTTGTGCTACCGCAGGCAGGGGATGAATTGACACCGACGATACAAAGTGGCGGCCCCCGGGACCGGACCACTTCACGGACTTCTGCTTCGAGGTCTCCGAGCAGTTCGAAGAACCCGGGTGTATTCAGCCGTTCAAGAAACGTTCCAGGCGACCGGTCCCGTCCGAGATACAACGTTTCAGGGCAGGGAAGGGTTACCACATCTATCTTAAAACGTTCACACCTTGCCCTTGCGCGGTTGAACAGGTCAAGGTCTGCCTCGCGGGTGATCCCCTTCGCCCTCAATGACGGGTCCGTAATACAGGGGCACATCAACACATACATTGATAGAAGGTAGGCTCTCACAAAACATAGATGATTCCTCTCTATGCCTACCGCGACAACAGCTGTGACCCACGGAAATGCACAGTAAAAAAGCTTGAACGGGCCGGCAAGGTGAGATTGTTCAACAAAATATCGCAAATACCAAGGAATACACTTCTTCTAGACCCCACAGCAGAGCAGGCACTCTCACCCGCGGACTACCAGGTTCAATCGGTAACAGCGCTTGATTGTTCCTGGGAGGTGCTTGATACCGGTGCGGTATCCGGATGGCGGCTCAAAAGGGCACTCCCATTCCTGATTGCCGCAAACCCGGTCAATTTCGGAAGGCCCTGGAAACTCAACTCCGTGGAGGCATTTGCAGCCACCCTGGTAATTCTCGGTGAGCCGGAACAGGCTAAAGGGTTATTAGGTTGTTTCGGGTGGGGGCCACGATTTCTCGAAGTGAACGAAGAACCACTCAGGTTATACGCTGCTGCAAAAGACTCCACTGAAGTGATAGAAATTCAGTCAGGATATCTCGAAGATTAGGTGGAAAATTAACGAAAAACGGGTCAATGTGAGGTATCAGGGAAATCACCGAAATACTGTGGGAAAAAATTGAAATTCAGGGATATGAGGGGGGAAATAATATTCAGGTAATTTCTTTGATCTGCAAACGGTGTCGAAGACTGATAGGTCCTGTTCGTGGCAAGGGCTTTATCATACACTGAAATATCAGGTTCGGAACCTTTTCGGGCACTATCTATTGAAAAATTACCTGGCATGGGATAGATTGGGATCCCCTGGTTTTTTGGAATGACCTGTAGCTCGGGCCCTGACATATTCAACATGCCTGTTGTGATAGCAGTCATGTTTATTGGCTTATTGAAATCTCCAGTCCTTGCGATATACAGGTCCGATCTGTTGGGCAGGATATAGGGGGTCTCGTTCCTGGTGGGCACTGTGACAAACCTCTGTGGTATGACTGGCAGGAATGTAGTATTTTTTACACTTCCTTTGAATGGCACCAATGAGATGCTGACCTTGGTGGTATTGACCGTCAGGACTTTAACTGCCTGTTTTGGTTGGTCTGCTACCATAACAATTCTCCAGGCGGTATCCCCAAACTTTATTCCCTGGAATTTACCTGCTGCATACCGGCTCATGCGAGCTGTCAGGTTGCACGTGGTATTTGTACAGGGGGCGATGATCGTGAAGTTGAAGGTATATTCCTGCCCGTGATTAATGACCACACCACGTTCAAGCTCCACCGGTTGTGGGATGATAGTAATGCCACAATTTGATTGTGGTATTAATACTACTCCTTTTTCGTGTGTCCAGGCCGCAGTCCCGTTATTCTCGAACGTGATGGACACATTCTGCGATTCACACGGGTTGATCCTGTCGGGTATCGTGTCACTGATGTATTTGCTGTCCCATATCTCATTTTCCGGGAATGGTGGGAATGGTGGATATGTATCCAAATACGGATATGGTTCTGGTCCTGGTACTGGTCGAGGTCCTGGAGGTACTGGTGGCTTTCGAGTGTAATTGGTCAGAGGTAGCCAGTCGATGTTATATTGATCAAATCTATAGGGGTCTTCAGTGAATCCATCGCTCCGGTTCGGGGTGATCTGCGACCATCCCTGGCCGTCCGGCTGTGCATAGTAATTGCCACCAAGGTACGGGCCGCCGTAGATGTTCGTGTATGGATCAGACTTCGAAATATTCCATTTGTTTCCAAGGTTTGTGCCTTCCAGCTGTACGTTTTTGGTGTTGTTGAACCAGTTGTTGTAAATCGTATTATTCCCTGAATTATTGAGGTAGATACCCGAATGCCCCGGGTCATTATTGTCGACGATGGTGTTATTGGCAATGGTCTCGGAGGATGATGAATTCAACGAAATCCCATTGCCATGGTTCGCCTGGACTAAATTGTGATCGATGGTCGTATTGTTAGAGTTGGTGAGCTGGATACCATTCTGCCGGTTCTCACATATTGTATTATTCGCCAAATAATTCCTGTCTGAATCGCTGATTGCAATGCCATTCCACCAGTTTCCACACACCCTGTTCTCGGTGATGTTGTTGCTATTGCTCGACTGGTTCAGGAATATCCCATTCTGATGGTTATACTGGGCAATATTGTCCAACACTTCATTATAGGACGAGTTGGTGAGTGAGATGCCGTTCCCTAGGTTGTTGTTGGCCGTGTTGTTGAACAAGGTATTCAGGTCCGAGTTCGTCAGGTTGATGCCGCTCAACGTGTTGTTGTACGCGATGTTGCTTGTCAGGTCACTGTGGCTTACATTCGTGAGCAGGATACCGTTGAACGTATTGTTGTACACGACGTTGCTCGTCAGGTTGTCGTTGTGCGAATCTGTCAGCGAGATTCCGTCCTGATGGTTATACCGGGCTGTGTTGTTGAACAGCGTGTTGTAACTCGAGTTTACCAGGCTTATGCCGTTCAGTGTGTTGTTGTACGCTACGTTGCTTGTTACGTTGTTGCTGTCTGAACCGTTCAGCAGGATACCGTTCCTTAAGTTGTCGCACACTGTGTTGTTTACCAGGTCGTTACTTCGTGATCCGTCTAACTCTATGCCGTTCCACCAGTTTCCGCATACGACG
>SESG01010006.1_pt1 | contig 10525 bp, 10 predicted proteins | sample 3171421 | NCBI WGS metagenome assembly SESG01 (sample SAMN10866946, study PRJNA518727) | freshwater metagenome | biome: subpolar coniferous forest; feature: holomictic lake; material: water; isolation source: holomictic Lake 227, 6 m and 8 m depth | place: Canada: near Kenora, Ontario | collected... | reverse complement strand
CATTGAAGTCGTGCCCGAAACGCCAGAGGTCAGCGTCGATTTCTTTGGCGTGATCGAGCAGGCTCTGCGGTGGCATCGGGTCGCCCACAATGACCGGGCGACCGGTGCGCATGATGCCGGCCTTCTCAAACCCGATGGCCTCGCGGTCGGCACCCAGGAATTCCATGTGGTCGAGGTCAATGCTGGTGATCAGCGCGCAGTCCGGATCGATGATGTTGACCGCATCAAGCCGACCGCCCAGACCGACCTCCAAAATCGCCACGTCGAGTCCGCAGCGCGCCATCACATCGAGCATGGCCAGCGTCGAGAACTCGAAATAGGTCAGCGACACCGGCGCTTCCTGCTGGCACCGCGCCTGCTCGACGCGCGCAAAGGCCGCCACCAGCGCATCGGCCTGCACCGGATCGCCGTTCAGGCGCAGCCGCTCCTCAAAGTGCACCAGATGTGGCGAGCTGTAAAGCCCGGTGCGATAACCGGCCTGGCGCAGGATGGATTCCAGCATGGCGCAGGTCGAGCCCTTGCCATTGGTGCCAGCCACCGTGATCACCGGACAGGAAAAGACCAGCCCCATGCGCTGCGCGACCGTTCTGACGCGCTCCAGGCCCATGTCGATGTTTTTCGGGTGCAGTTGCTCACAGTGCGTCAGCCACTGGTCAAGGGTTTTCGGTTCGGTCTTCATAGGCCATGCCATTGTCGCCGAGTACGCCGTGCCTGCAGCGCGCGGGTTGGGCTCGCCTAAAATCAGCGTTTACCCAATACTGCACCGCGAACAACATGGCCACCATTCTGCAAAACCTCCCTATCGGACAAAAAGTCGGCATCGCTTTCTCGGGCGGGCTCGACACCAGTGCCGCCCTGCACTGGATGAAGCTCAAGGGTGCCCTGCCCTACGCCTATACCGCCAACCTGGGCCAGCCCGACGAGACCGACTACGACGCCATCCCGCGCAAGGCCATGGAATACGGCGCCGAACTGGCGCGCCTGATCGACTGCCGCAATCAGTTGGCAGCCGAGGGCATTGCCGCCCTGCAAAGCGGCGCCTTTCACATCTCCACCGCCGGCGTCACCTACTTCAACACGACGCCGCTGGGCCGCGCTGTGACCGGCACCATGCTGGTATCGGCCATGAAGGAAGACGACGTCAACATCTGGGGCGACGGCAGCACCTTCAAGGGCAACGACATCGAGCGCTTTTACCGCTATGGCCTGCTGACCAACCCGTCGCTGAAGATCTACAAGCCCTGGCTCGATCAGTTGTTTATCGATGAACTCGGCGGGCGCGCCGAGATGTCGGCCTTTATGACCAAGGCCGGCTTTGGCTACAAGATGTCGGCTGAAAAGGCTTACTCAACCGACTCCAACATGCTGGGCGCCACGCACGAGGCGAAGGACCTGGAGCACCTGAGCACCGGCATGAAGATCGTCAACCCCATCATGGGCGTGGCTTTCTGGAAGGATGAGGTCAAGATTGAGCGCGAGGAAGTCACGGTGCGCTTTGAAGAAGGTCGCCCGGTGGCCCTGAACGGCGTCGAGTTCGGCGATCTGGTCATGCTGATACTCGAAGCGAATCGCATTGGTGGGCGTCACGGTCTGGGCATGAGCGACCAGATTGAGAACCGCATCATCGAAGCCAAGAGCCGCGGCATTTACGAAGCCCCTGGTCTGGCGCTGCTGTTCATCGCCTACGAGCGTCTGGTCACCGGCATCCACAACGAAGACACGATCGAGCAGTACCGCGACAGCGGCCGCAAGCTTGGTCGCCTGCTGTACCAGGGCCGCTGGTTCGATCCGCAGGCCATCATGCTGCGCGAGGCCGCGCAGCGCTGGGTGGCACGCGCCGTCACCGGTGAAGTGACGCTGGAACTGCGTCGCGGCAATGACTATTCGATCCTGAACACCACCTCGCCGAACCTGACCTATGCGGCCGAGCGCCTGAGCATGGAAAAGGTCGAGGACGCGCCGTTCTCACCGGCAGACCGCATCGGCCAGTTGACCATGCGCAACCTCGATATCGTTGACACCCGCGCCAAGCTCGGCATCTATTCCCAGGCCGGTCTGCTGTCCCTGGGCCAGGATGGCGACTTCCTGAAGTTGGGCGACGTGACCAGCAAGTAGCCCGCTACCAGGCGATTCGCCTGGACAGCGCCAACGTGGCCGTGCTGTTACAAGCCCATGAACTTGAAGGGCTTGGTCTCCACGAACTTGCCGGCTGTGTTGCCGGAGTAGATTTCGTTGTTGGAGATGCTGAGTTTTTTCACTTTGCCGGTGCTGGAAAAGTCGATGTCCTTGAACTCGACCCAGAAGGTGTTGGGCGTGAGTGCAGATTCAAAGAAGTAGATCTTGTTCTTATGATCGGCAACGGTGCGCCACCGCGTGGACGAGATATTTGGCTGCCCGGGTGTGCTGATGCCAAACGGCACTGAGGCGTTGCGGATCACGCTGAATACACTGGCCACAGCCACGCGTGCGTTGTCGGTCTGCGTGATGGCATTGATGTAAAACGATGCCCTTGCGAATCGGTCGGATGCGCGGTTGGTGCCCGGAAGCATGACCGTGCCGCCGATCTGTTTCCAGTACTCATTGAGCGCCAGTTGTTTTTCAAAGATGGGCGAGTTGGTCATCACCTGATAGGAGCGGCTGTGATGGATGACCAGTTTTCCGCCAATGTATTCAAAGATGGCGTTGTCACCGCTTGCGTCCGAGATGGCCAGGTGCAGTGTTGCGAGCGATGTTCGGCCGGGCGTACCGCCCGTGACGATGACAAACTTCTCTTTACTCAGGTCTTTGACGGCTTCATCGACCGTGGCGTAGGAATCGAGCACGTATTGCACCCAGGCCGAGATGGAGAGTCCGGTGGTCTTCTGATCCCAGACCCCGTATTCGGATTCTGCAAGCCAGAGCAGATTGGCCACGAGTCCTTTTTCATTCATGCCGTCCGTGCTGGCACTGTCGTATCCCGTGGCGATGACACTGCCGAATTTCGAAGTCCACTTGAGCGAGTGGGGTCCCACTTCACCGTTGCGCGCCATGCCCGAGGGGAAAATCCATAGGTTGGTTCCCATGTCTTCATTCCAGTCCATTGAACGGGCCGTAATGATGGTGCCGTTGGGCCCCTGATACACCACGCGTGTGCAGGCGTAGGCCGTGTTGATGACTGGCGCTGCCATTGCCATGAGCAACAGGAATGAAAAAATGTTTTTTGATTTCATGATCTGCAATCTGGTGGTCGTTGAGAAAAAATCGTGCATGAAGCCGCTTCGAAAATGCACTTGTGAAAATGCTAACGGTATTGGCGCAGCAAACCTTTGCCGGACGGCCTGATACGTTTGCTGGACGGATTTATTTGCAGTTCGGCAGACACTGCATGGACAGTCAGCCTTGATGGTCGGCCTGGCGGCTTGCCGTCTAAGTCAGCGGCATCGGCGCTGCGCAGTGCCAGCACTGCTCAAAGCCGCCTTCCACCAACTCGCCACAGTCGCAAAGCCAGCGCCGCTGCGGCGCATGGCGCAAGAGATGCAGCAGTTCGTGCGCCAGTGCTTCCTGCAGCGGGTCCTGAATCCAGACTTCCGGCAGGCATTGATCGGGTGGCAGTTCGCCCGCTGCGCTGCGGAGGTATTCGCGCTGAACACTGGCGCCAACGCCCTGCGCCTTGAGCCAGTCCACCCACAGCGTGGCAATAGGCAGATTGGGGGCTTGGATCAGGCGTGGCATGGCAATTTGGCTAAGGGCAGCTTGCAGTGTGCCCACAAACCGGTGGCCTACAGCCGATAGGGTCAATCCCGCATGATGCATCGTCAGCGCGATCGGGCGTCCGCTGGCAACCCGACACCAGCTGGCGGATTGCGCCTACCCGGGACCCAGATACGCTGCGGCAATCCCCGCCAGCGCCGTCACCTTGATGCCAAGCGCATCGAGCCCCGGCAGAGCGCCTGAGGCGACGTTGTCAAGCTTCATGGAATCGAGGTTGTCACGGCTCATGACCGGCTCGCCGGGCAGCCGCTCCATTAGCGTCGCCTGCACGCGCGCCAACCAGTTCGGTAGCGCCAGCACTGGGCGGCCGCGCCCGCCGCGCACGCCGCTGAGCCGCGCGGCGATTTGAACCAGTTCCCGAAGCGTGAAGACATCGGGGCCACAAGCCTCGACGATCATGGCTGCACCCATGCGCATGGCCAACGCATCGCGCGTCAGACTGCGCTGCACGGCGCTGGCCACATCCTCGACCCAGACCGGCTGAAAGCGCGCACCGGCACCGGCCAGCGGCATCAACGGCAGCTTCTTTTGCAAACTGGCAAAGACATTGAGAAACTTGTCCTGCGCACCAAAGATCACGCTGGGTCGCAGAATCGTCAGCGCAAACGCCGGCGGCTCAGACAAGCCTGCAGCGCGCAACAGCGCCGCCTCACCCTGCCCCTTGCTGCGCAGATACATAGACGGTGCTGACAGAGGCTGCTGCGCGCTGACACCGATGGCACTGACATGCACCAGTTGCTTAACACCCGCAGCGACACAGGCGCGCGCCAGCTTCTCGACCAGGCTCACATGGACGTGCTGGAACTGGGCTAGCGTCCCATGCAATATGGCCACCAGATTGACCACCGCGTCCTGCCCCAGCAAGGCGCGGGTCAAAGCCGCCTCGTCGTGCACGTCGAGTTCCAACCGTGTCAAGCCAGCGGCCACCGGGCCAGCTTTGCCCAAGCTGCGTGTCGGCACCGTCACAAACCAGCCCTGCTGCAACATCTGCGCGCAGACACGGGCACCGACGAAGCCGGTGCCGCCCAGGATAAAAACTTTCTTCATGTGCCGAATTTAACGCCTTGGACCGAGCAGCACGACATGCAGGGTCAAAGCGCCTGCGAAATACGCTTTGAAAGCCGCTAATATGGCGGCTCTTTTTTCACTTTCAGGGTCACCATGAGCACTTCCAGCATCGCCAACGTCACGGTCAACACGCAAGCCAGCGTCTATTTCGAGGGCAAGTGCGTCAGCCATGGCATCACTTTTGCCGATGGCACGAAAAAATCAGTCGGCGTGGTCTTGCCGGCGACGCTGACCTTCAATACCGGCGCGCCGGAAATCATGGAATGCGTTGCCGGCAGTTGCGAATACAAGTTGGCCGGCAGCGAGGTCTGGCTCAAGTCCAGTCCCGGTGAGCAGTTCAGCATCCCGGGCAATTCCTCATTCCAGATTCGGGTAACAGAGGCCTACCACTACATCTGCCATTTCGGCTGATTCGCTCAAACAAACACCGGCTCGGGCTCTAGCCGGATGCCAAAGCGTTCATAGACGCTGGTCTGGATGGCTTTGGCCAGGGTCATGACCTCGCCGCCCGTGGCGTCACCGCGATTGACCAGCACCAGTGCCTGTTTTTCGTAGACCCCGGCATGGCCAACGGTCTTGCCTTTCCAGCCACAGGCGTCAATCAACCAACCGGCCGCGAGCTTGATCGAGCCATCCAGCAAGGGGTAATAGACGACTTTCGGGTCGCGCGCAATGATGTCGGCGCATTGCTCGGGACTCACCGTCGGGTTCTTGAAGAAGCTGCCGGCATTGCCGATGAGCTTGGGGTCTGGCAACTTGGCACGGCGGATTTCACAAACCCACTGAAAGATCTGCGTGGCCGTCGGCTGGGGCGCATTCTCTTCCCCCATTCTGCGCTCCAGATCGGCGTAACCGAGCACCGGCTTCCAGGGTTTTGGCAGCGAAAACCGGACCTGCGTGATCAGGGCACGGCCCGCCAACCCGAGACCGGAACTGCCTGCGGCAGCGCTGTGCTTGAACACCGAATCACGGTAGCCAAAGGCACATTGGGCGGCATTGAGGGTGAATATCTGCCCGGTCTGCAAATCGATCGCGTCCAGCGAATGAAAACGATCCTGTAATTCAACGCCGTAAGCACCGATGTTCTGCACCGGTGCAGCGCCGACCGTCCCCGGAATCAGCGCCATGTTTTCCAGCCCGGCGTAGCCCTGCTGCAGAGACCAGTCCACAAAATCGTGCCAATTCTCGCCAGCGCCGGCTTCCACGACAAAGGCTTTGGCTGTCTCCTGCACCAGGCGCCGGCCCATGATCTCGACCTTCAGGACCAGTGCCTTGACATCACCGGTGAGCACAATATTGCTGCCACCACCCAGGACAAATGTTGGCTGCGAGCCCAGTTCGCTACTGGCAAGCAGGGTCTGGACATCGGCCTGACTACCTATGCGCACCAGGGAATGGGCCTTGGCCACGATGCGAAAGGTGTTCAAGCCTTGTAATGGGACGTTTTTCTCGACTAACATTGCACTGATTCTCGCATTTACGCCCCTGCCTGCCATTCGTCCGGAAATATCACCATGCCTTCATTCGATACTGTTTGCGAAGCCAATCTGGTCGAAGTCAAAAATGCCGTGGACAACACGGCAAAGGAAATCGCCACCCGCTTTGACTTCAAGGGAACACCGGCTGCCATTGAAATCAAGGACAAGGAAATTACTTTGACTGGCGATGCCGATTTCCAGCTCAGCCAGATCGAGGACATCCTTCGCAACAAACTGACCAAACGCAGCGTCGACGTGCGCTTCCTCGACAAAGGCGATGTGCAGAAGATGGGCGGTGACAAGGTCAAGATCGTGATCAAGGTGCGCAACGGCATCGAGACCGAGATGTCAAAGAAGATCCAGCGCCTGCTCAAGGACAGCAAGCTCAAGGTTCAGTCAGCCATCCAGGAAAGCAAGCTGCGCGTCACTGGCGCCAAGCGCGACGACCTGCAGGCCGCCATGGCGCTGATCCGGAAAGACATCACCGATGTGCCCCTGAGTTTTGACAATTTCCGCGACTGATACCTGGCTCCACACCCCGTGCGCAAAGAAGACGAATACGAAGACCTGCTGAGCCTGTGGTCCGACCTGGAGTCGGGTCTGGGCGTCATTCTGACAAGCCCCGGCAACACACAGGAGTTTGAACAGCGTGTGCGCCAGTACGACCACTGGATGCGAACCCTGCTCGAACGCGACACCGATCTCGGCCTGTATTTGCTGTTTCAGTTGGCCACCAACTCGCCGGTCGGCTACAGCGCATCGCACGCCCTGGTCTGCGCCGTGTTGTGCCACTTGATCGCACTCGATCTGCAGTTGCCAGCAAGAGAGCGCGACAGTCTGGTGTATGCCGCCCTGACCATGAACATCGCCATGACGACCCTGCAGGACCAGTTGGCGGAGCAAACTGAAAAACCCAACCCCGAGCAGCAGGAAGGCATTCGCATCCACCCGGTTAAAGGCGCGCTGATGCTGACCGAACTCGGGGTGGTCGATCAGTTGTGGCTCGACACCGTCACCTTGCACCACGATGCGGGCGCAGAGAATGACGCTTTGCAGTCGCTACCGCCGGCGCGCCGAATGGCGCGTATTTTGCTGACAGTGGACCGCTACGCCGCCATGATCAGCCCGCGTAAATCACGCGAAGGCCGCAGTGCGACTGAATCAGCCCGAAGCATAGGCACCCGTTCCAATAATGAAAACGACGAGGTTAGCCGTGCGCTGGTTCGCACCGTCGGCTTGTGCCCGCCAGGCACCTTTGTGCGACTGGAGAACCGGCAAGTGGCAGTTGTGATGCGCCGCAGCAGCGAGCCCAACCTGCCACTGGTGGCCATCGTGATCACCGATGCCGGCGCCCTGCTGAACCCACCGCAACTGCACCAGACCGCGCTCGGCAACCCCGGCATCCGCTCCGCCCTGACCGCCTCCGCCGTGCAGGAGCACCTGAATCACTACCTGATCCTGCGCATGGCCGTCAACGCGACCGCATAAGCCAGCTCACACCAACCACTTCTGCAGAAACTGCGCCTGCCCCATGGCGGCGTCAAGCTGGTAGCTGGCGAACCCGACACGGTTGTAAAGTTTGATGGCGCCGGCGTTTCCGGAGAGAACCTCAAGTGTCAGCTTGCAGGCGCCGCGCTCCAGGGCCAGCGTTTCAACCAGGGCCAGCATTTTTTCCGCAACACGCTGACCACGCCAGGCCGGCAGCACGACCACATCGTGCACGTTCACCAAAGGCCGGCAGGCAAAGGTGGAAAAGCCTTCAATGCAATTAACCAGCCCCACCGCTTCCGTCCCGCTCGCACCGGCGAAGGCCAGCACGCTGAAAGCCTGCACACGCGCAGCCAATGCCGGTATCAGATTGGCCAGCGCAAACGGACTCAATGCTTCGCCGCCGCCCATGGGGTCGCGCGCATAGGCGTCAAGCAACTCAAGCAGGGCCTGGGCGTGCGCCGGATTGGCATAGTCGGCACGGCAAACGCGCACAGCGTGATCCATGATCAGGCGCCAAGCGTTGCCGCGACGCGCTCAGCGCAACGCCGGGCCTGTTCGGCGTTGACCGCCTCCACCATCACACGCACCAGGGGTTCGGTGCCACTGGCACGCAACAACAAGCGCCCGCTGCTGCCCAACTCCGCCTCCACCGACTCGATCGCATCGGCCAGGCCGGCACTGGCCTGCCAGTCCTGGCCCGGCTTCAGGCGCACATTGATCAGGATCTGGGGAAACAGTTTCACCGGACCCAGCAGTTCGGCCACGCTCTTGCCGCTGCGAACACAGGCCTGCAGAATCTGCAGCGCCGAAATCAGACCATCGCCCGTGGTGTTCTTGTCCAGCGCCAGCAAATGCCCGGAACCCTCGCCGCCGAGCAGCCACTTGCGCTTGTCGAGTTCTTCGAGCACATAGCGGTCGCCAACCTTGGCGCGCACAAACTGCACACCACGGGCTTTGAGGGCCAGCTCAACCGCCATATTGGTCATCAGGGTGCCAACCACACCGGGTACGTGTTCATCGCGCCCCAGACGGTCGTCGACCATGACATAAAGCAGTTCGTCACCGTTGTACAGACGCCCCTGCGCATCGACCAGTTGCAAACGATCAGCGTCGCCGTCGAGGGCCACACCGAAATCAGCGCGATGTGCCTTCACCGCAGCAACCAGGGCCTCGGGATGGGTGGCACCGACTTCATGGTTGATATTCAAACCATCGGGCGCACAACCGATCGCAACCACCTCAGCGCCCAATTCGTGAAACACCATGGGCGCAATCTGGTAGGCCGCTCCATGCGCGGCATCCACCACGATCTTCAAGCCCTTGAGCGTCAGGTCACTGGCAAACGTGCTTTTGCAGAACTCGGTGTAGCGACCGGCCGCATCGTCGAGTCGGCGCGCCTTGCCGAGATTCGCCGAGTCAGCCCAGACCGGCGCTTCGTCCAGCGCAATCTCGACCTCGCGCTCCCAGTCATCCGACAGCTTGGCGCCCTGGGCGCTGAAGAACTTGATGCCGTTGTCAGCGAACGGATTGTGGCTGGCGCTGATGACAACGCCGAGCGAGGCACGGCGGGCGCGCGTCAGGTAGGCCACGCCCGGAGTCGGCAGGGGCCCCAGCAACAGCACATCGACGCCGGCTGAATTGAAACCACTCTCCAGTGCGCTTTCCAGCATGTAGCCGGAGATGCGGGTGTCCTTTCCGATCAACACCGTGGGACGCGCTTCGGTTCGCTTGAGAACGCGGCCCACGGCGTGGGCCAGGCGCAACACGAAATCGGGCGTGATCGGGGCCTGTCCCACCGTGCCGCGAATGCCGTCGGTACCAAAATATTTTCTGCTCATGGGAATTACCTGGTTCTGAAATGGGTGTGACGTGGGCGCTTCATTCTAGGGTTCGATAGCGCGCAACACCTGCAAGGCCTGTACCGTCTCGCGCACATCGTGCACCCGCACAACCGCGGCACCGCGCTCGACCGCCAGCAAGGCGGCTGCCACACTGGGCATCAGGCGCTGGCTCGCCTGCAGCGCCTCGCCCTTGCCGGACATTCCGGCCAGCGATGACTTGCGCGACCAACCGGCCAGCAGCGCATAGCTATCGGCCAAAAGCTCGCGTTGTCGCGCCAGCAAGGAAAAATTCTGCGCCACGGTCTTGCCAAAGCCAATGCCCGGGTCCAGCACAATGCGCTCCTTGTGCACGCCACGCGCCTGCAAGGTCTGCGCCCGTTCATGCAGGAACGCACGCACCTGCGGTACGACATCACCCGCCATCGGCTCCACCTGCATGGTCTGGGGCTCGCGGTGCATATGCATGAGGCAGACGCCACAACTCCCATGTGCGGCGATGACATCGACGGCAGTGGGCTCGCCGTCCGCGCCGGGCTCACGCCAGCGCAGGGCCCAGATGTCGTTGATGATGTCGGCACCCAGGTCCAGCGCCGCCTGCATCACTTGGGGCTTGTAGCTATCAACCGAGATCGGGACCCCGAAGCAGACCGCTTCGCGCAGCACCGGCAACACACGCGCCAGTTCCTGCGCCAGCGGCAAGGGTGTGGCGCCAGGTCGGCTGGATTCACCCCCAATGTCCAGAATGTCGGCGCCGTCGCGCAACAACTGTTCACAGTGCTGTAGCGCAGCTTTCGTGTTGTCATGCGCACCACCGTCGGAGAACGAGTCCGGCGTGACATTGACGATGCCCATCACCTGCGGACGGCTCAGGTCAATGGTGAAGCGACTGGTGATCCA
>SESG01022785.1_pt1 | contig 10527 bp, 10 predicted proteins | sample 3171421 | NCBI WGS metagenome assembly SESG01 (sample SAMN10866946, study PRJNA518727) | freshwater metagenome | biome: subpolar coniferous forest; feature: holomictic lake; material: water; isolation source: holomictic Lake 227, 6 m and 8 m depth | place: Canada: near Kenora, Ontario | collected... | reverse complement strand
AGCCGGGCAGCAAAGACTTCATTGAAGTAGGTGAGGGCGCCTTGATCGGCCCGTTTGCCCGACTGCGACCCGGTGCCAAATTGGGCGCCGAGGTGCACATCGGCAATTTTGTCGAGGTCAAAAATTCAACCCTGGCCAAGGGTGCCAAGGCCAACCACCTGGCGTATCTGGGCGACGCCACGGTGGGCGAGCGCGTCAACTATGGGGCGGGCAGCATCACCGCCAACTACGACGGTGCTTTCAAGCACCGTACGGTGATTGAGGCCGATGTGCACATTGGCAGCAACTGCGTGCTGGTGGCGCCCATCACACTCGGTGCGGGTGGCACGGTGGGCGGCGGCTCCACGCTGACGAAAAGCACACCCGCCGGGGCCTTGAGTGTGGCCCGGGGCAAGCAGGTGAGCATCGCCAACTGGAATCGACCCTCCAAATGAACGAGCAGCCCGAGGACCGGTTGCTGCCACAGGATGCGCTGGAATCCTTAAGGCTGGAAAACGTACATCTGAAGTGTGAATTGTTGAAAGCCCGGGCCGAGCTGGATGAGTTCACCGCCTCGGTGTCGCACGACCTGCGGGCCTCGCTGCGGCACGTCAACGCCTACGTGCAGATTATTCAGGAAGACCTGGGCGACGCTGCCCCGGCGGGGATCAGGGGCCATTTGGGCACCGTCGGCCAAGCGGCGAAACAGATGGGTCGCCAGATTGACGGCTTGTTGGCTCTGTCACGCCTATCGCAGGTCGGGCTGCAATTGACGCCGGTGGACGTGGTGGCAATGGTGCGTGATGTCTGCGCTGAAATGGCGTCGGCGTTAGCCGATCGAGTGGTGGATTGGCAAGTGGACACCGATATTCCTGTCCTGATGTGCGATGCCGCGCTGTTGCGCCAAGTTTTCTCGCACCTGTTATCCAACGCCTGCAAGTTCACCGCCAGCCGGGCTTTGGCTGTGATCCAAGTGAACTGGCAACTGGACGCCAGTGGTCTGTGCGCCTTGACTGTGACCGACAACGGGGTCGGTTTTAATCCGCAATACGCCGCCAAGTTATTCCATGTGTTTCAACGCTTACACGGCGCGCGTGAGTTTGAAGGCCTTGGGATGGGACTGGCGCTGACCCGCAAAATCATTGAACGCCATGGTGGCACGGTGTCTGCCAGCGGTGTGCTTGATGCCGGTTGCCGAATCAGCGTGACGCTGCCTCTGGCAGACGTTAAAGCGGCGTTATAGCGGCAGTGGCACCCGCGCCCCAAACTTGCTGCGCTTGACGCTGAAAAAAGTCTTGACGTTGCGCACATTGGCATCCGATGTAAACAGCCGCTGAGCCAGCGCCAGATAGTCCGGCATGTGCGCGCAGTGCACCACCAGGCAAAAATCCGGCCCCGGCGAGACCCGGTAACACTGCTGCACCGCCTCATCCCCGGCCACGCGCTTCTCGAACGCTTCCAGCGCCGCGTTGTCCTGGCGGTCAAGTGTGATCTCCACAATGGCGCACAAACCGTGCCCCGCGACCTCTTGGAGTTTTTCGACGCTGAGAACGGCGATTTCGCGCTCGATCAGCCCGGCATCGCGCATCCGTTTGACGCGCCGAAAACAAGTGGGCGGCGAGGTGTGCACCAGCGCCGCCAAGTCCTGGTTGCTGCGGGAAGAATCGTTTTGCAGCAGGTCAAGCAGTTGGAGGTCGATGGCATCCAGGTTTGAGAATTCCATATTTTCCCCAAATATGAAATATTCTAATTATTTCAAGACGGCTTGCCGACGACGCTCCAGATAAGCCTGCAATTCGCCGACCACCCCTTTGCGAAAGGCCATCACGCAAATGACAAAGATGACGCCAATGATGACGGTCACCCAGGAGCCCACCTTGTCGGCCAACATGTCTTGCAGCGCGATCACAATGCCCGACCCCAGCACCGGCCCGAAGAAAGTACCCACGCCGCCCAGCAAGCTCATCAGAATGACTTCGCCCGACATCGACCAGTGCACATCCGAGAGCGTGGCAAACCCCATGATCAGGGTCTTGAGCGAGCCTGCCAGCCCGGCCAGCGCAGCAGACAGCACAAAGGCCAACAGCTTGTAGCGGTCCACCTGGTAGCCGAGTGAAATGGCGCGCGGTTCGTTCTCTCGGATCATTTTCAGCACTTGGCCAAACGGCGAATGCACGATGCGGGAGATGAACATGAAACAGGCCACAAAAATCACCAGCACCAGGTAGTACAAGGTGGTGTCCGACTCTAGTGACAGCAGGCCAAACAACGCGCCGCGCGGCACCCCTTGCAGGCCGTCCTCACCGCCTGTGAAGGGCGCTTGCAGGCAGACAAAAAACACCATTTGGGCAATCGCCAGGGTGATCATGGCGAAGTAAATGCCTTGGCGCCTAATGGCCACCAAGCCGACCACCAGACCAATCAGGCCAGCACCGAAAGCCCCCGCCAGAAGCCCCAGCTCTGGGGTGACGTGCAGCGACTTGATGGCGTAGCCAGTGAAATAGGCCGCCGAGCCAAAAAAAGCCGCATGGCCAAAAGACAGCAGGCCGGTAAAACCCAGCAACAGGTTGAAGGCGCTGGCAAAAATGGCGAAGCACAGCAGCTTCATGACAAACACCGGGTAGAGCCCGAGCGCGGGGGCCAGAACGGCCAGCACCAGCAGAACCAGGTAGGTGGCGGCGATGAGTTTGTTGGCTGGTTTCATGGCTCAGGCCTCCTTGCCAAACAGACCGGCGGGTCGGATCATCAACACAATAACCATGATGACAAACACCACGATGCTGGAGGCTTCCGGGTAAAAAACCCGCGTCAGCCCTTCAATAATGCCCAGGCCGAGACCCGTCAGGATCGAGCCCATGATGGAGCCCATGCCGCCAATCACCACCACCGCAAACACCACGATGATGAGGTTGGAGCCCATCAGCGGGTTGACCTGAATGATGGGGGCCGCCAGCACACCTGCCAGGCCAGCCAGCGCGGCACCGGCGCCATAGGTCAGCGTCACCATCAGGGGCACGTTGATGCCAAACGCCTGCACCAGCGCGGCGTTCTCGGTGCCGGCGCGCAGGTAGGCGCCAAGCCGGGTGCGCTCAATCAGGTACCAGGTGCCCAGGCACACCGCCAGCGATACCGCCACCACCCAGGCACGGTAGTTGGGCAGCACCATGAAGCCCAGGTTCGTGGCGCCCGACAGCAGTTCAGGCACGTTGTAGGACTGGCCTGACACGCCATACAGTTCGCGAAAAATCCCCTCGGCAATCAAGGCCAGGCCAAAGGTCAGCAGCAGGCCATACAAGGGGTCGAGCTTGTAAAGTCGCTTCAGAAACAGACGCTCAATCACGACGCCCAGCAGACCCACCGTCAGCGGTGCCAGCACCAGCGCAAACCAGTAGTTGATGCCAAACTGGTCGAGCATGATCCAGGCGGCAAACGCGCCCAGCATGTAAAGCGCGCCATGCGCAAAATTCACAATGCCAAGCAGACCAAAAATGACCGCCAGCCCGAGGCTGAGCAGGGCATAAAAAGCGCCGTTAACCAAGCCCAGTAGCAACTGGCCCAGAAAAGCTTGAAGGGGAATGCCGAAAATTTCCATGTGACCTAACGTCGTGCCCTCTCCCCGCCGGGAAGAGGGTGAGGGGTTTTAGTTATTTTTTGAGCAGCGCGCACTTGGATTCGGCGGGCGTGGTGAACGCCTGCTCGCCCGGCACCTTGGCGACGGTCTTGTAGTAATCCCACGGCGTGATGGAGTCCTTGGACGACTTGACCTGGAACAGGTACATGTCGTGGATCATGCGGCCATCCGCACGGATCTGGCCCTTGTTGTAGAAGTCGTCAATCTTCATGCCCTTGAGGACGGTCATCACCTTGTCGGCATCGGTGGTGCCGGCGGTTTGCACCGCCTTCAGGTAGTTGGTGGCGGCTGAGTAGTCGGCGGCTTGCACGCTGGACGGCATGCGCTTGTATTTGGCGAAGAAGCGCTTGGCAAACGTGCGTGAGGGCTCGTCCTGGTTCCAGTACCAGCTGTCGGCCAGTTGCAGGCCTTCAGCATTGGCCAGGCCCAGGCTGTGCACGTCGGTAATGAACACCAGCAGGCCGGTGACCTTCATGGTTTTGGTGATGCCGAATTCTTTAGCCGCCTTCATGGCGTTGGTAAAGTCACCGCCGGCATTGGCCAGCCCCAGAATCTGGGCTTTGGACGACTGGGCCTGCAGCAAGAACGAGGAGAAGTCGGACGCATTGAGGGGGTGCCGCACGGCGCCCACCACGCTGCCGCCATTGGCTTTCACAACGGTGGAGGCATCGGCTTCCAGCGAGTGGCCAAAAGCGTAGTCGGCGGTCAGAAAAAACCAGTTCTTGTTACCGGCCTTGACCAGCGCCGTGCCAGCCACTTTGGCCAGCGCCACGGTGTCGTAGGCGTAATGCACGGTGTAGGGCGAGCAGGCTTCGTTGGTCAGACGGGCCGAACCAGCACCAATCGAGAAGAAGGGGCGTTTTTTCTCTTCGGCCACTTTGGCCATGGCAAGCGATGTGCCGGAATTGGTGCCGCCGATCAGCATCGACAGGCCGTCCTTGTCGATCCATTCGCGCGCTTTGGAGCTCGCCACATCGGCCTTGTTCTGGTGGTCGGCGGTCACGACTTCAATCGGGCGGTTGAGCACCTTGCCGCCGAAGTCCTGCGCGGCCCACTTGACCATTTCGCCACCGGCGGGGCCGTCAAGGTCGGCATACACGCTGGACATGTCGGTGATGAAACCAATCTTGACCGGGCCGGTGTTTTGCGCGAAGGCGCCGGCGCCAAATCCAAGGGCCAAGGCGGTAACGAGTGCTTTAAGTTTCATGCGGTTTCCTGGTGGGTTGTGGTTTGAAAAATGAAGTGTTGGCGTCGTTTCAAACGCCGAGGTAGTCCTGCAACATGCCCATGTTTTGGGTCAGTTCATGTTGCGCAAACTGTTTCACGATGGTGCCGTGCTCCATCACGTAAAAACGGTCGGCCAGTGGCGCTGCAAAGCGGAAGTTTTGCTCCACCAGCACGATGGTGTAGCCCTTGGCTTTGAGCGTCAGAATCATTTCGGCCAGCTTTTGCACAATGACCGGCGCCAGACCTTCGGAGATTTCATCGAGCAAGAGCAGGCGTGCGCCGGTGCGCAAAATACGCGCCACCGCCAGCATTTGTTGTTCACCCCCTGACAGGCGGGTGCCAGGGCTGTTGGCGCGCTCTTGCAAGTTGGGAAACATGGTGTAGATCTCGTCCACGCCCATGCCGCCGGGTGCCAGCGTCGGGGGCAGCATCAGGTTTTCTTCGGCAGTGAGGCTGGCAAAAATTCCGCGCTCTTCCGGGCAATAACCCACACCTTGGCGCGCCACCAGATGCGGTGCCATGCGGATGGTCTCGTTGCCGTTGATCTTGATCGAGCCCCTGCGCTTGCCGGTCAGGCCGACGATAGCGCGCATGGTGGTGGTGCGCCCGGCGCCATTGCGCCCCAGCAGCGTCACCACTTCGCCCTGATTCACGCTCAGGTTGACTCCGTGCAGGATGTGGGATTCGCCATACCAGGCGTGCAGGTCTTCAATGCGGAGCAGTTCGGTGGTCATTCAGTGGGCGCCCTGCAGGGTGGTGTCGACGGTGCCCATGTAGGCCTCGATCACCAGGGGGTTTGTTGAAACCTGGGTGTAGGGGCCGTCGGCAATGATGGCGCCGCGCTGCAGCACCGTGATGCGGTCGGCAATCGAAGACACAACATTCATGTTGTGCTCCACCATCAGGATGGTGCGCCCGGCAGAGACTTTCTTGATCAGTTGCGTCACGCGGTCCACGTCTTCATGGCCCATGCCCTGCGTGGGTTCGTCCAGCAGCATCAACTCGGGCTCCAGCGCCAGTGTGGTGGCCAGCTCCAGCGCGCGCTTGCGGCCGTAGGGCAGGTTGACGGCCATTTCGCTGGCAAAGTTTTGCAGGTCCACCTCGGCCAGCAGTTGCTCCGCACGTTCGTGCAGGTGACTCAAGGAGCTTTCGGCTTTCCAGAAATGAAACGAGGTGCCCAGGTTGCGCTGCAGCGCCGCACGCACGTTCTCCAGCACGGTCATGTGGGCAAAGACGGCCGAGATTTGAAACGAGCGAACGATGCCGCGCCGGGCGGTTTGCGCGGGTTGCTCTCGCGTGATGTCGGTGCCGTTAAAGGTGATGCTGCCCTTGGTGGGCTGCAGGAATTTGGTCAGCAGGTTGAAGAAAGTGGTTTTACCCGCGCCGTTGGGGCCAATCAACGCATGGATGTGGCCACGCTGAACGTTCAGGTCAACTTGGTTGACAGCCACGAAACCCTTGAATTCTTTGGTCAAGCCACGCGTTTCAAGAATGATTTCAGCTGACAAATGGATCTCCCGCAAATTTGATTTGAGTCGCGAACATTTGAATTCGTAGACAACTAAATTTGAATGTACCGAGTTGCACCGCACTGCGTGAGCGGGTAAGCACTTAGGTAGTTTTACCGGTGGCGAATCAAGATGAACGGCACGGTCGGCCGCTCACGGGGTTTCTTGGCTTGATGAATTGAAAGTCGAAGCCCGGTCATTTGCGGCGACTTTTATTTCAATAAATATAAATTAATGAAACAAAAAAACATTAGCTATTAAATTTGAAATAAAAATCCAAATTTATATAAATTTAAATAGCATATTTCTTAATGAAGCTTCTACCATCAGGCACCTATTTTCTGGAGAAGTCTATGTGCGGCATTGTCGGCGCGGTATCCAACCGCAACATCGTTCCCATTCTGGTGCAAGGGCTTTCTCGCCTGGAATATCGCGGGTATGACTCCTGCGGCGTGGCGGTCTATGCCAACGGTTTGCAGCGCGCCCGCAGCACCTCGCGAGTCGCCGAACTGGCTGAGCAGATCAGCACGACCCACCTCGAAGGCAGCACCGGGATTGCCCATACCCGCTGGGCCACCCATGGCGCCCCGGTGGTGCACAACGCGCATCCCCATTTCAGCCACGGCACGGGGCCAGACGCGGCCAGTAAACCCGGTCGTATCGCGCTTGTTCACAACGGCATCATTGAAAACCACGATGACCTGCGGGCGCAACTCCAGGCCAAGGGCTATGTCTTTTTGAGTCAGACCGACACCGAAGTCATCGCGCACCTGATCGACAGCCTGTACGACGGTGACCTGTTCGAAGCGGTAAAAACGGCACTTCCCCAGTTGCATGGCGCCTACGCCATCGCGGTGTTTTGCAAAGACGAGCCGCACCGCCTGATTGGCGCGCGGGCCGGTTCACCCCTGATTTTGGGTGTGGGCAAAGACAGTCAGGAGCATTTTCTCGCCAGCGACGCCATGGCCCTGGCCGGTGTGACCGATCAGATCGTCTACCTCGACGAAGGCGATGTGGTCGATATCCAGATGGGCAAATACTGGCTGGTTGACAAGAATCACAAGCCGGTGCTGCCAGCGCAGCGCCCGGTCAAGACCGTGGTGGCGCACAGCGGTGCGGCTGAATTGGGACCGTATCGCCACTACATGCAAAAAGAGATTTTTGAGCAACCCCGTGCCATTGCCGACACGCTGGAAGGCGTGGACGGTATCGTTCCCGAGTTGTTTGACGGCAGCCAAGCTAGCGCGGCACGGGTGTTCAAGGAAATTGACTCGGTCCTGATCCTGGCCTGTGGCACCAGTTACTACAGCGGTTGCACCGCCAAATACTGGTTGGAGAGCATCGCCAAGATTCCTACGCAAGTCGAAGTGGCCAGTGAATACCGCTACCGCGATTCGGTGCCCAACCCGCGCACGCTGGTCGTCACCATCACCCAGTCGGGCGAGACCGCCGACACGCTGGCCGCCTTGCGCCATGCACAGAGCCTGGGCATGAAACACACCCTGACCATTTGCAACGTAGCAAGCAGTGCCATGGTGCGTGAATGCGAGTTGGCCTACATCACCCGGGCCGGGATCGAGATTGGCGTGGCGTCCACCAAAGCCTTCACCGCGCAACTGGCGGGTTTGTTTTTGCTGACGCTGGCGCTGGCGCAAGCCAAAGGCCGGTTGAGCGAGTCAGAAGAAGCGCGTCACCTCAAGGCCATGCGCCATTTGCCCGCTGCCTTGCAAGCCGTGCTGGCGCTGGAACCACAGGTAATTGCGTGGTCTGAAGACTTCGCCAAAATGGACAATGCGCTCTTTTTGGGCCGGGGCCTGCACTACCCGATTGCGCTTGAAGGCGCGCTCAAGCTCAAGGAAATCAGCTACATCCACGCCGAGGCTTACCCGGCGGGTGAACTCAAGCACGGCCCGTTGGCGCTGGTGACCAGCGACATGCCGGTGGTCACTGTGGCCCCTAACGACGCCTTGCTGGAAAAACTAAAGAGCAACATGCATGAAGTGCGCGCCCGCGGCGGTGTGCTGTATGTGCTGGCCGATGCCGACACCCGCATCGAATCAGGCGAAGGCTTGCACGTCATTCGCATGCCCGAGAACTACGGTGAGTTGTCGCCGCTGTTGCATGTGGTGCCGCTGCAGTTGCTGGCTTATCACACCGCATGCGCCAAGGGCACCGATGTTGATAAACCTCGTAACCTGGCCAAAAGTGTGACAGTCGAATAGTGATCCAATAATTGCAGGTTATTGTGATCGTAGTAATTAAACCGGTAAATTGAGAATTAAATCAGTAATTCAAAAATTATCTGAAATTCCATATTCGTATGCCCAAAGCAATATAAACGCTCAGTCTCCCACTGGTCGTATTGTCCAGCGTCTCGGCGATTCCGCGACCTACCTTGTACTCAAAAGGAATTGGGAGGTTTGGAACTATATATTTGTGGCTGCAATTCGTTCCACCCGCTGCAAGAGCGTGATAACCGCATCGACGATCTGTTCATTTGTTGAGTCGGCGTTGCCCAAAATGGTCAACTCACCTTTGCACACGATACCGGGTAGGTATCGATCTGGATCAGCATTTTCGGCTGTCCAGGCGTTCTGTGCTACGTGCCCGCTCATACCAACTGGGATGATTGGCTTGCCAAGTAAAAGTGGTCGTATAGATAAGAACTGTAAATTGAGAGAAAAACTGTCAAGGGTAGGCGGGTGTATGGTGAGAATAAAGTCGTCCAAATTGGACTTGCGATTGGACAAAAGTCGTAAATCAGCATTTGGCATCATGATTTACGGCCCCACAAAAATTCACCATGCCCATCCGGTCGAATTTGGAACGGTCCTCTCCGCCGTTAACAACTAGTGACGATTGAAGCGACCTGACTCATCAAATTTTCGCGAGCTGCATCCAAGTTGCTCGCGTTTGTCTTCTTTGACAAATGCTCGCGCGGCTTCTTACCCAGGAAGTTATTAATCCGTTCCATGCTTGCGGGCGAGGGGTGAGGCATACGTAAACGGAACAAGCGCTCAACCGCCATTTTCTCGCGCGTTCATACCGCCACCAACAAGGGGCTTGGCGAGGCAACCCTTAACTATCACCAGATTGAGAACGTCCCGGCCGTAGGTCTGCTCGACCTTCTTGTACTGACGGACCCTCTTACCACCGTCAAACCGATCGCTTAATATGCATTTATTCTTTTAAATATCCTTAATGCATGAAAAATTCCGAAATGCTTGCACGTACAGAACGTGCCCGCAAAACATGCAAGACACGCGGAATAACGCAGGAGCAAATTGCCGCTGATCTTGGCGCTAGCCAGTCGCAGGTCAGCAGGATACTGAGTGGCCGAGGGTTTCGCGCCTCCCGTTTAGCAGAGGAAGTTTGTCTTTATGTTGAGAGGACCGAGGGCGGAGTAACGGCCGAATCGGTGCGAGCTAACGATGAGCTCGTAAACGCGTTGACCGTCACCTGGAATGGCTCTGCCGCTCACGCACGTGCCTTGTCGGCGGTTATTAAGTCTCTGTCGGCACTTGGGCCAATTCCTGGCACTGGAAACACCCCTTAGCAGAATTGACATGCAGCACTCACTCAGCGCAACAGATGCCGGTGTCAATCCTGATTTTGGACCGGTCGCTTTGCGTTCGCTGACAGCCCTGGCACCTTGGGTGTCTTCACTGAACTCAATCCGCCTCGACGAACACAACTCAGAAATGACAGTTGCCCGTGTGGTGGATGGTTTTCCACATGGACTGGAAAAATTCTGCGTTATGTCGCCCGGAGGACAACAGTTGAGGCGTCTTTCCTAATACGTCCTCACTGGCATAGCCGGTGCTCTCGGTGAATGCCCGGTTGGTGCGCAAAATGACACTGCGGGCATCGGTGATCATCATGCTTTCCTGCGACTCGAAAGCAATGGCGGCGATGCGAAGCGCGTTCTCTGCGCGCTTGCGCTCTGTGATGTCGGTGGCAATGCCACACACGGCGTAGATAGTCCCGTGAGCATGCCAAGCCGCCGCGAATAGGACTGGGAAACATCGTAACCGTGCAAGTGGTCAGTTCCAGCCTTTGATGCGACTCGCAATGCCGGAAGCATAGAGTGATGTTGGGCATATTGTGTTGGCTTCATATTGGACAGAATGGCCAATTGATGGAGCCTGGGCATGGCAACAGCATCCTGATTCTTGGATCCCA
>SESG01011773.1_pt1 | contig 10536 bp, 10 predicted proteins | sample 3171421 | NCBI WGS metagenome assembly SESG01 (sample SAMN10866946, study PRJNA518727) | freshwater metagenome | biome: subpolar coniferous forest; feature: holomictic lake; material: water; isolation source: holomictic Lake 227, 6 m and 8 m depth | place: Canada: near Kenora, Ontario | collected... | reverse complement strand
GAATCTTTATAAAATAAATTTTTTAATATATAAATAAAGAAAGGATTGATGTCAGTGGGTGATAAAAATAAACATAGTTGATTTTGCAAGCGTAAAGGAACGTTCATGGGTTAGATAGCCCGGCATCCAGGAATAGGTAAACCAATAGGCAGACAAGTCGAAGATGGCCAGGATCAGGCATAAGATAAAGAGTTTGCGGTAAGGCTTTTTGAAAAGTACAGTAAATTGAGAAAACCAGGGCGGTGACTTTATCGTTGCATCACCCAATTGTGTCAATCGTTTGTGTTCAAGCCAGATGTCTGATTCCGGGATATTTTTCCGTACATAGACAACAAGCAAAGTCCCGATGCTAAAAGTAGGTAATGATATTTATTCAAAAATACAAAATATTACCAAGCAGTGGGGCTCTCATTTTCGTCAGTATGCCAATAAAAATGATTTCAGACATATTCTTGTTCAATTCAAAAAAAACCTATAGTTTTGCAGCTTCAAACATGGTGGATGTAGCTCAGCTGGTTAGAGCGCCGGATTGTGGTTCCGGAGGTCGCGGGTTCGAGTCCCGTCTTCCACCCGAAAATCGAATGCAAGAATTCCAGAATCCAGAATGCCAGAATGTTAGCTCCGCCTATTTCTGGCATTTTTGCATTCTGCATTCTTGCATTCTGCATTCTGAATTCCCGCATTATGTTTTTACCACTCCTTTCAATTCATCAAAAATTACTACAATAGCCAGGTCCACTTTCTAAGATTATCCCTATTTTTGCTACCCCATGCAAAGAAAGCTTTTCCACAAAAACCAAATCATCGCCTCCGGTTCTCTCTCTGCCCTGGCCTGGCGTAAATTTCGCCGTGACCGCCTGGGTTTCATCTCTTTACTCTGTATTGCTTTGCTTACCCTGATGGCAATTCTGGGTTATCTCATCACGCCTGATGCTACTCCCTTTGCCAACGAACAACACCTGGAGTTGGGCGTTAAACACCCCGGCTTCAAGGTTCAGATGTTACAAACCTGCCTGAAAACAACAGATTCAGATGTCAATTTCTTCGAGATGATGCTTTTTGGCAAGAAAAACACTTACCGCCGAATTCCCATCTCAAACTATTATTATATTGGCGACAGGATCATTGCCAATGAATATACCGGCATCATCGGCGAAATAGGCAAAGAAATCATCCTGAACAAATCTGAAATTGCCAGTGATCGCCCTATTGTTACACAGCGTTTCTGGCTTGGCACCGACCGTTATGGCCGTGATATACTCAGCATGCTGATCATCGGAACCCGAGTGAGCCTCGCTGTCGGATTGATTTCTGTTTTGATTTCATTGTTGATTGGCATTACTATTGGATCCCTCGGTGGCTTCTTCAGGGGCTGGGTTGACGAGGTGATTGTATGGCTCATCAATGTCGTCTGGAGCATCCCTACCCTGCTCCTGGTTATCGCCATCACCTTTGCCCTTGGACGTGGCTTCTGGCAGGTATTCGTTGCTGTGGGGCTCACGATGTGGGTCGAAGTAGCTCGTATCACCCGTGGACAAATCCTCAGCATCCGCGAAAAGGAATATGTAGAAGCTACGAAAGCACTTGGTTTCTCTAACTTCCGGACGATATATCGTCACATTTTGCCCAATGTAATGAGCCCTGTCATCGTGATCTCTGCCGGAAATTTCGCTTCTGCAATTTTAATAGAGGCAGGTCTGAGCTTCCTGGGTATCGGCGTGCAGCCACCCATGCCTTCCTGGGGGAGTATGATCCGTGACAATTATAGTTATATCATCCTTGATTCTGCTTACCTGGCCATACTACCAGGCCTGGCCATCATGCTCCTGGTGCTGGCATTCATGCTGGTTGGGAACTCACTGCGGGACGCTCTCGATGTTAAGATAGTGTCGGGTTGATTTGTGATGTTTGTTCCGTAGGAAATTAAGGTATTCAGCATTACCACAATGTTTCACCCGACCTTTATTGGCACAATATCCTTTGTTTAAACTAATCTTTATTGAGCCATAGAAGTCAATCCCGGTAAAATTTAATTTGCGGATATAAGGGCTGATCATGTCAGTACCCAGGGTAAAACTATATAAGCGTAGACAGATGCCGAGCCTTAATTTATTATAGTCATACAGAGATACCGGCATCGAAAGTCCGAAGTTTCTGGTATCGTAACGAGGGATGACAGCAAGTTGTGATGGGCGGTAGGGCAAGTCGGGATATAGCGGAAGGTTGACCATGAATACGCTATTTAAATAAAATCCGCCACCCAAATTCTGGTCATATTGCAAACTAAGCATCGTGGGCAATGGCATGTAAAAATCATGAGCTAAAATGGCTGCCGTGGAATCCCCATAAAAGCGGTTACTTAGGTCATGTTTCGCTTCGTCGATGTTTTTGTATTTTGTCTTGTCAATACCAGGCCAAAAAGTCCCGACATTATCAAACCGTAGCAGGTCTGCCTGCTGATCAAAATGGATCTTTCCAAAGTCAAGCAAAGAAACGCCTATTTTGTAACGATAATCCTGGTATACCTGGCCGCAAAGACTCGGCACCATTCTTTTTGTCTTAGGCGTTTTAGCAACATTTCGCTGATAATAGATGCCAAAATCCCAGCCCCAGCCCTTGCCTCTGAAGTACTGATCATTAATAGTTATATCGTTTGTCTGATGATCCAAAGGAACAGATAGTCCAATAGTAGCATCAAGATTATATACATATAAAGTGTCATGACTTGGCGCCATATAATTAGCATCCTTAATCAAAACATTGACGCCGGCAATTCCTCGCAGTCTTTTTGCCGTTACTCCAATAGAAATCTGGTCATAATCTTTCTGATAAATCCTGTTGGCATAACTAAAATCCATCTCAGCCATGCTCAATTCAGATATCTGGAATTTTCCCGTGGTATATTCGATGTGCTGCTGAGGCGTAAAACTTAAGCCTTCAATGGTAAACTTAGCAACATGATAGGGAATGTTATGCAGTGATAAAATATTCCGAACCTGGGTTTGAAAGGCAAATCCTTGATTCTCGTAACTAAACATGAATCCTGGAGTCATTATATGTTCGCTTGAATAAACCTGTTTTGGTATTTTAGTATACCAGTCATAAACCGTATATTTATCCGGTGATGGATGCTCTTCGGTATACATCTGAGCTTCTTTATGCGTTAAATTATGTAAAGAATACTGTGCTTTTGGGATGTATAGGTAATTATTATCTTCGAAAACAGCGATTCCAAATACCTGTAGATCCAGGTACTGTCTTGAACCTATCATGCTGGACGGATTCAACAAAACGCCATGGGTTCCAGCAAAAGTTCCTGTGGTCATGCCAAGCATTTCCTGCGCTTCTAAGCTGAGCGTCAGGAATATTAGAGAGAGAAACAAGTAAATTCGCAACATGGTGTAAAGATACATTAATGCATCTGAAAACAGAAATCATTAGGTAATAATACATAAAAAAAATATTCTACCTTTGCCACCCTACACGCGGGTGTGGCGAAATTGGTAGACGCGCCAGACTTAGGATCTGGTGTTTTGCGACGTATGGGTTCGAGTCCCTTCACCCGCACGAGATTGCTAGAATGCAAGAGTGCAAGATTGCAAGCCCACATTCTGGCCTTCTCGCATTCTGGCGATATTGCATTCTTGCATTATCAAACAAATTCCATAACTTTACACTCCCAACATTACTTTCGTATGAAAGCACCAAAAGCTTTCATTTTTCTCTTCATCCTATTTCTAAAAAGCATCTTTCTTTTTGGCCAGCAAGGTGAGTGGACCTGGATGAAAGGGGATTCCGCCTTAAACTCAGCAGGACATTATGGCATTCAAGGAATTCCGAGTCCGCTTAATTATCCGCCCGGGATGTATGAAGCTAACGGATGGGTCGATCTTGAAGGAAATTTCTGGCTTTTTGGGGGCTTGTCATGGTTTGGAAATCACAGTGATTTGTGGAAGTATGATGTCAGCACAAACATCTGGACCTGGGTTCATGGCCCTGGCTGTCTGAATCAGCCCGCTGTTTATGGCATCCAGGGAATCCCTTCACCGGCCAATTCACCAGGCGACCACCATGGACTTGGGTTTGTGACCTGGGTCGACCTGCAAGGGGACCTTTGGCTGATGGGAGGATCACTGGCAAATGGCGGCTCGAACGACCTTTGGAGATATCATATTGCATCTGATGAATGGACCTGGATGAAAGGCTCTCAAGTCATCGGGGATCCAGGATATTATGGCACGAAAGGGATCGCAGATCCTGCCAATAACCCTCCGGGCCGCGACGAGGTAAGATGCGGATGGACAGATGACAATGGCGACTTATGGCTGTTTGGCGGGGCTACAGTCTCTAAAAACTTCAACGACTTATGGAAATACGACATCAGCACGAACCTGTGGACCTGGCAGCATGGGAGCAGCCTTCCAAACCAACCCGGTATATACGGAGTTCAAAAAGTCCCCGCACCCCTAAATACACCAGGATCCAGATGGCCTTATGCCCACTGGAAAGACTCTGACGGGAACTTCTGGATTTTCGGAGGGGGTAATGAATTCTATGACGTATTCAATGACCTTTGGATGTTTGACCCAATACAACTGCAATGGACGTGGATGTCAGGTAGTAATCTCATGAACCAGGATGGTCAATGCCTGGGGATCTGTCAGAATTCAGCCAGTAATATGCCAGGTAGCCGTTATGAAAACTCAGCTTGCTGGAAAGGAGCCTGTGATGTCTTTTATTTCTATGGTGGACGCAATCCCAGGTCCTCTACCCTATATAGCTTGAGTGATTTGTGGTGTTATGACAGATTTCCCGGTGAATGGACTTTTGTCAAAGGCACCTTGAGTCCGAACCTGTATGGAATTCATGGAAGTATCACCTTTTCAGACCCCGCAAACATGCCACGTTCCCTCTATGGATCCTGTAGCTGGACCGATCAGAATGGCAATATGTGGCTCTTTGGAGGTCGAAATTCAGGTGCTGAATTCGTCAGTGAGCTCTGGCGTTATGTCCCCGATGATCAATGCCCTCCTGCTAATGTTCTTTTAACGGCCGGTGTTTCCAGGGATACCGTCATTTGCAGGGGAGAATCAACCATGCTTTCTGCTTCAGGAGGAAATTCCTATCATTGGTCACCCAATATGAACATCAGCAATCCGAATGTTCCGAATCCTTATGTCGCCCCAGAGGTCAGCACTACCTATACCGTTGAAATTACTTATCAGTGTAATTCATCAGTTAGTAGTAATGTTAATCTAAATGTACATGTTGAAGTCCTCGATTGTTCTCCAATAATTCCCAATATATTAACCCCCAATGGTGATGGGATGAATGACATCTTCAAGGTGATTTATAAAGGGCGACTTCCCTTTAGTATTTTAATCTTTAACCGCTGGGGAATGAAACTTTTTGAGAGCAAAGATCTCGAACAATGCTGGGATGGGAAATTTAAGGGAAGTGAAGCCACAGCAGGTGTTTACTTTTATTTGGTCAAGATTGGAGAAAAGCCATACAGTGGGACGGTGACACTGATGAGGTGAGCGCTTTTTATTTATGTTAATTTCAACTTTAATATTTTTACCATCTAATACAAGATAGCTCTTGTCCTTAACTACGAATCCAATGAAAGTCCTTTGCTTGTCAATCCCCCTTTGGTTTGTCCTTTTCTTTTTCATAACGGCCTGTGCCATCGCCCAATCCCCTACCCGCTTTTATGAAAAAGCAAAAGTTGGTTATAAAGATAGCAAAACCGGCCAGGTCATCGTTCCTGCTCAATATTATGCAGGAAGTGACTATTACGAAGGTTATGCCTTGGTAGTCCAGGATGGGAAACGCGGATTTTTAAATGAAAGCGGTAAAGTTGCAATTCCGCTGATTTATGACGATGCCTCAGTTTACTTTCAGGGGCTGGCCAGGGTTTGTATCAACAAAAAACATGGATATATTGATCACAATGGAATGATTACAATCCCATTGATATATGATTTCGCTGATGATTTTATAAAGAGCATTGCCAGGGTTGAAAAGGATGGCAAATTTGGATTTATTTCAAATTCAGGGAAAGATGTTATTCCGCTGCAATTCCAGGATGCACGAAATTTTTCAGATGGTCTGGCTGCTGTTAAAAAAGAAGGGAAATGGGGTTATGTCGATATTGCAGGCAAGACAGTGATTCCCTTTGAGTATGAGAACGCAGTGCCTTTTAATCATGGTGAAGCTTCCGTTTGGAAGAATGGAAAAGGCTTTGTCATTAACATGAATGGGAAAAGACTTCGTGACCTGGAAGATCCGGAAAAAAAAGAAGAAAAAGAACGCCACGAAATCAAAGAAAAGTCTGAATGATCGTAATTACCAAGCAATTATATTTCTTGCATTGCTTTTAAAATAAATTACCTTTGCGCTCAATTCGGTACGGCCCTCTTGGTTTTGATAGTTTCTTGTTCATTTTCCTGCATGGTTTCCGGATTTTTTATTAATTATTTTAATTTATTGTATTATGACGATTTATGTCGGAAATCTTAGCCACCAGGCTACTGAACAAGAAGTGATTGACCTTTTCTCAGAATTTGGCGAAGTTACCTCAGTGAAACTAATGAAAGATAACTTCACCGGACGCTCACGTGGTTTTGGTTTTGTTGAAATGGCTGACGGTGATGCCGGACAGCAAGCTATCGATACCCTTCACAACACTGAATTCCTTCGCAGGCCTTTGGTTGTTAACGAAGCCAGACCCAAACCACAAGGCGATCGCCCACCACGTCAGAATTATGACCGCAATGGCGGTGGTGATCGTGGCGGAAACCGTGGCGGCGGCAGCGGCGGTGGCGGCGGATACAGAAACAGCTACTAAACAATTATTCATTTCTCTTAGTCTAAAGACTATTTGTATAATAGGTTGAGCGCCTTATAGCCAGCCGGATGAAATATACGGGTATTTAATTGCCCGAAAGCTTCATTAATTTTTTGTCTGACAAGACCAGGCTTTAGCCTTTATTATTGCTCAGCATCTGATTAATGAAGGATTGTTCTTAATTTTACGAGCCTAATTAATTGCTATGAAAATCATCATCCCACTCGCCATCCTTGTAACACTTGCTACACTTGCTCCCTTCGCTTCCGCCCAGGAAGCTTTAAGAAACATTAATCTCGAGAAAGTAGTCATTTCAGCGAACAAAGTCGAAGAATCCAAGGATAAGATCTCCCAGGCCATGGAGATGATCACACCGATTCAAATCAGGCAAATCAATGCAGCCACAACAGCTGACCTAATATCAAATAACGGGAGCCTTAGTGTTCAAAAAAGCCAGCAAGGCGGTGGAAGCCCTGTAATTCGTGGTTTCGAAGCCAGCAGGATCGTCCTGGTGGTGGATGGCATCCGGATGAATAACCTGATCTATAGAGCAGGGCATCTTCAGAACATCATCACCATTGACCCGGCCGCCCTTGAAAAAGTAGAGATCCTGTATGGTCCGTCTTCAACAATGTATGGCAGCGATGCACTCGGTGGTGTTATCAATCTTATCACGAAATCACCTAAACTTTGTACTCAAGAAGATGTCCTTGAACTTACTGGTGAGGCACGCCTTAGTTATTCCTCAGCAGCCAGCGAAAAAGATGCTCATATGGCCTTTAACATCGCCACAACCAAAGTGGCTTCCTATACGTCTGTATCATATAGCGACTTTGGGGATCTGATGATGGGCAAGGCAAAGAATCCTTTTCATAAGGAGCCGTTCGGGGAAAGGCCTTATTATGTGCAGCGTTTCAATAACAAGGATTCTCTGGTGAAAAGCAACAATCGTTTTCTTCAGAAATTCAGTGGATATTCACAAACGGATGTGATCGAAAAACTCTTGATTAAATCCGGAACAAAAAGCACCCATTCTTTGAATTTCCAGGTATCAAATTCAACAGATGTCCCTCGTTACGACCGCCTTACTGACCCTGCCGGGAATGGCCTGAAATATGCCGAGTGGTATTATGGTCCTCAAAATCGTCTGCTGTTTGCCTATGATTATAACCTTAGCAAGACTTTCGGCCTTGACAACATTCATGCCGGGGCCAACTTTCAAAAGGTAAAAGAGAGCCGCTACAGCCGAAAATTCGGCAATAACAGGCTTGATGGAAGAATCGAAAATGTAAATGTGTTCGGAATCAACCTCGATGGTCTGAAGTCCTGGTCGAAAAACGAAATCCGATTTGGCCTGGATGTGCAGAGGAATGGACTTAAATCTACAGCCTTAGCAAGAGATATCGTGACCAATGCCGAATCACCGCTCGACACACGTTATCCTGATGGTGAAAATACCATGAATACTTCTGCAGTTTACTACTCGCACCGGATCAACCTCAATGAGCAATGGACATTCAATGACGGCATCAGGCTTGGTTATAGTAAACTGCATTCAACCTTCGTTGATACTACCTTTTTTCGGTTTCCTTTCAAAGAAGTTACCCAGAAAAACATGATTAGCTCTGCCTCTGTTGGACTGGTCTTTCTGCCCAACAAACGCTTTCGTTCTTCTGTTAATATCTCCAGCGGGTTCCGCGTGCCCAACGTGGATGATTTATCTAAAATCTTTGAGTCTGCACCTGGCACCCTTATTGTTCCAAATCCAAACTTGAAACCAGAGCGCTCTTACAATTTCGACTTGGGTGTCGACTACAAATTCTCTGAATACATCAAATGGGAGAATGTTATGTATTTCACATATTTCAGGAATGCAATCGTCACCGACGATTATAAATACAATGGACAAGATTCCATACTTTATGAAGGTGAGATGAGCAAAGTTGTCGCCAATCAGAACAAAGAAAAGGCACTAATTACCGGGATTAGCTCTACACTGCTAGCGGAACCACTCCCTTGGTATTATGGCGTTACAATCACTTATACCTATGGGATGGTCATCGACAATGAAAGCCCATTGGATCACATTCCACCTCTATACGGCAAGCTGTATTTAGGATATCGGAAAGGAAAATGGGATGCTCAGTTCTTTAGCTTGTTCAATGGGACAAAACGGATTTTCGATTATAGACTTGGTGCTGAAGATAATGAAGCCTATGCCACTCCTGAGGGAACTCCGGCATGGCTAACGCTGAACCTAAGATGCAGCTATGACCTGAGAAAAAATCTCATAATACAGGCCGGCTTGGACAACCTGATGGACATCCAATACCGCACTTTTTCTTCCGGTATCAATGCCCCTGGTCGCAATTTCATGCTGACATTAAGAGGCACTTTCTAAAGATTAAATACGTGTCTCTATCGTAGATACTTTTCGCTTCAAACGTAGGAATATTTTCTCAAAATACTCATAGGATAGTATGGAGAGTCCAATTGTCAAGGATAGTGCGATCAATGCCAGGAGTAAATTAAGAGACCTTGCTTTATAATAATCCGGATTTACCAGCCAGAACATTTTTCGTAACACAATTAAAACGGCTGGATGATACAAATACATCCCATAGGTATATTTTCCTAATTTAGAGAAAACCAAGGTTTCTTTGTTGTCGCTGATCCTGACCAAATAGAAGACAAAGCCCAGGTAAACAAAGGGAAGCAACAAATAAACATATCCAAAGAAAGGATAGAAATTTTTCAGAATTATGGTGGCGACGATTACTAGAATACCAAGCATGAATGACCCTGCGCTCAGCCATTTCGCATCCATAATGAAAGAATGATACCGGGCGAAGAGCCAGGCCCCGAAACAGCCTGTCATCAGGTAATTGAGATTACCGAATGTATGAAAATAGGCAGTGAATGGATCTGTCAATAAGATGTATGCTACAGAAAACAACCAGATTCCACCACAGACGTATGGCAGTAAATCCTTTTTATAAAAGACAGCAAACAATAAGGGCCAGAACAAATAAAACTGTTCTTCGATAGCCACACTCCAGGTGATTCCGATATTGGCACTGGTCGGTTCACTCAGCATGTCAAAATTGTTGAAGAATAGCAGGTTTTTTAAAAGGCTGCCGTTAAATTGGAACGTATCTAATAAATGGGGTAGTAGAAAAATCCCGGTCCCGAGCACCAGGTAATATAGAGGCCAGATCCTCAAGACTCTGCGCAGATAGAAGTTTTTGATGCTGATGGTCTTGTGCATGTCAAACTCGCGAATTAGCAGATATGTGATCAGAAAGCCACTGATGACGAAGAAAATATGAACCCCTACCCCACCGGTTGTTAGCAAAGAATTGATGATGGTTGTAATCGTTGTATTATCAGTAAGTCCGCTAAAACAATCTCTGAATCCATGGTACCAGAACACCAGGAAAAATGCCCAGAATCTTAAGGAATCGAGTTTGTTGAAATATAATGGTTTCATTTTCTTGTTGTGGATGGCTTGCTATTTGTTTTTGGAATCAAATAATATGTCGTCCCTATGGGACTCGTGAAAACGACACCGGAACTTTTGGCTACAAATATAATGTCCCTAAGGGACATAGGAAAGGCTCCAGTCGCCAAAAACGCCCTGCCATCAATTGTGTCATGGAACATAACAGTGCCCCTAATATCTTAAG
>SESG01037770.1_pt1 | contig 10539 bp, 7 predicted proteins | sample 3171421 | NCBI WGS metagenome assembly SESG01 (sample SAMN10866946, study PRJNA518727) | freshwater metagenome | biome: subpolar coniferous forest; feature: holomictic lake; material: water; isolation source: holomictic Lake 227, 6 m and 8 m depth | place: Canada: near Kenora, Ontario | collected... | reverse complement strand
GGGCGGCTCCCCGGAGGGCCACCTCAAGCACCTGGGCTGTGTTTGGACTCAGGCCCGTGGTCTCGAAGTCGAGATAGAAGCGGCGAGGTGAGGGGGACAGGTGATGGGTGCTCATGGTTTCAACCATCCATCATTCGATAGGACAAACCATGTCCAATCTTCATGGGGGCTGAGTAGACAAAATTTGTCGATCCGAGCTTCCCATACTCCTCAACGGCTCAATTTTTCCGGAGGCATGCCATGACTGAGATCACCACTTTGCTCCACACCCGTCACGCGGGAATCCCCGCCGAGGGCCCCTTCCAGGTCGATCTGCTGGTCCGCATTCAGGCGCCGGATGCTCCGGAGGCTCAGTCCGCACCCCGCATGCCGCTTCATCTCGCGGTGGTCCTGGACCGTTCGGGCTCCATGTCTGGGGGTCCCCTTCAGGAGGCCTGCCGTTGTGCCGCCGCCATCCTGGACCGCATGGGACCCCAAGACCGTCTGGCCCTTGTGGCCTATGACCACCGGGCCCAGTTGCTCAGGCCCTGCACACCCCTTAATGACAAGGAAGAGACCCGGCGCCTGCTTGCCAGCCTTCATACTGGGGGCAACACCAACCTCCATCAGGGCTGGGCCACGGGCGTCGCGGAACTCAACAAGGCCCACCAGACTGGCGTCATCAGCCGGGTGCTGCTGCTGTCGGATGGTCAGGCCAATGCGGGCATCACGGACCCGGACGAGTTGGCGAAATATTGCGTCGAGGCTCAGCTCGCTGGCGTCAGCACCTCCACATACGGACTTGGGCGCGACTTCGGCGAGAACCTGATGACTGGCATGGCGAAGCATGGGCAGGGTCGCTCCTACTTCGGCGAGAGCGCCGAGGATCTGATGGACCCCTTCATGGAAGAATTTGACCTGCTGTCGAACTTGGTGGCCCGTAGGCTCACGGTGTCCCTCAAGACTTTGCCAGGCGTCTGTGTCATCCAGCGCAATGGCTACTTGCCTTGCGGGGAGGGGGCGTGGGCGCTGCCGGACCTGCCCTACCGGGGCGAGGCCTGGGCGCTCTTCACGCTGGAAGGCCAGGCCTTAGACCTCATGGCCTGGGGCGCAGACGGGAGCCTGGCCTTGGCCCAGGTCGAAATCCAGTGGCAGGATTCTGACGGGAAACCGTTCGCCATTGTACCCATGCCAGTCCGGTTGCCCCTGTTGCCCTCCACGGACTACTCAGCCCTGCCTGATGACGAGCTGGTGGCCCGGCGGGTGGGTGAAATTCGGACCGCCGAGCTCCAGGGGCAGGCCCATCGGGCTGCCATGGAAGGCGATTGGGCCCGGGTGCAGGTGCTGCTGGACGAGCTCAAGGCCATCTCAGGCGACAACCCCTGGAGCCGCTCCATGGTTGAGGAACTTGAGAGCCTCATGGAAGAAGGGAAGCGGGACGTCTTCACCAAGGAGCTGCGCTTCTCGTCTTCGATGGGCTCCACTCGTATCTCGGCCAAGGACGAGACCGGTGACTTCATGATGCCAACCTCCTCCTACCTGAGGCGCAAGCCCAGGCAGGGCAGGGCCAGGGGCACCGACCCTGATAGCGAACCCAAGCCCTGAGATTGTATGTCTCATCAATAGGTCACTGCGTGCCGTGACCGCCTCGCGTCCAGGCGATTTGAGGGGCTGTTTGCCTTGACGCCCGAGGGTTACAGTGAATTGAATTTATCTGCCACATCTTGAGTAATCGTGTTGCTCGTGGCAGCCTTGGATGGACTTTTTGATTAGGCATTTAATGACCGCATTCTCTGATCGCCACTCGTTTTCAGCTTGGCCAAATGCCGAGGTCCCAGCGGTGGCGGCCGGAGTCTATGTCATTTGGAGTGGTGTTCAGCTCGTCTACTGCGGGATGTCGGGGCGAGAACTTGACCAAAACAAGCACAAGTCGAAATACGGCCTTGTCACAAGGCTGGCTAGCCATGCCAGTGGACGTCTGAGCGGGGACCAGTTCTGTGTTTATGTTGCGAACCGCCTTGTGGTGCCGTCCCTCACAAGCGCTCAACTCCCCTTATTTGCTTCTGGTGAACTCAGACTTGATACTCTCACCAAGCAATTCATCCACAACCATTTCGATTACCAATTTGCTGTTTGCAAGTCCAGCAATGAAGCCTATGAACTTGAGCGGCAATGTCGATCTGGAAATGAATTTATGATGAAACCACTATTAAATCCCTTGTAGGGGTCACCCGGGTCTTCCCTAACCTGAGACTCCTCCCAGAGATCCATCTCCTCCTCCTCAACTCCTTCTAGACACCCAGGAGACAGGTCATGCCCTCTTGCCGTTGTTGCAAGGCACGGAAGCCTGCGGAAACCGCAAAGGTGTGCCCTGAATGTGGTCACGTTTTCAAAGGCAACGGTTGGGACGGCATTGATGCTCATTGGAAGGCCAAGCATGAGCACTTGCTTCCATATAAGGAGTTCTGGGCGGGGCTTTGCGTCGAGCACAAATGAACCCCCCTGGGCTCTAGCCGCCCCTCCAGGCATCACCCATCCTTGGGTTGACTTAAGTGGTTCGGCAAAGACCCATTCACTGGACAAGGGTGCCGGCCCATTATAAATGTGACAATTCCGATGTCCTCCTGCTTCCGTTGCCTGCCGGCTCGTCTCAGGGGGACCTCATTCAGCTGGATGAGCCTTCCCTCTGCCGACGATGTCCCCAAGACACGGCCTAAATCCCTTGTCAGTACTGGGGTAGCGGTGCCCACAATACCCTATGGATACCTGCCTTGTTGGCTAGGCAACCTTGTGTCACAGCCTTCGGGAGGTTATATGGCGCTGACCATTGCAATCGATGAGACCGGAGAGTTCCGCGGGAAAAAGCTGTTGGGAGGGGCCGCCAGTTCCGGAGTTGGCATCATTGGGACGGTCTTGAGCACGGAGGAGATCTTCCGCAAGCTCGGGCCGATCGCTGAACGTCATTCTGTGCCCTATCCAAATGGGCTACATCGAACTGAACTTGTGTTCGCGAAGAACTATGCAGCTATTGATGACCTCGCGCTGGCAATGGAATCGATGGAACTATTCCGTTGCGGAGTCTATGGAAGGGGCATTTCGGGTCGGGCCTACTTCCACGAGCAGGAAGCCTATGGGGACATGCTCTTGGCCGCCTTGAGGCTAGTCCCAATAATGTTTGGTTCGCATTTGGCTGAAGCAAAGAGCATCGAAATACTCGTCGGAACCAGGAGCAGAATCCAGCTTGTAGGCTATTTGTCAGACGAACTTGGCCGCAGGATCAACGTCACTGCTGAGCAACAAATGGCCGAGGCCTACCACAAGGAATTGGTGGGGTTCCTCACGAGTACTCTCCCGTCGCTAGGGTGGTCCATGCCCTTCACCGTTGTCGCCCGATCGGCCACACGGAATCCCTATCTTGCCATGGCCGATTTCGCGTGCGGGGCGATGAGCGGGGACGCTGGGTGGGTGACGCCGGTAGAGCAGATTCAACTACCCTCGGTCGAAAAGGAGATTCGCACGTTCCTTGGGGCCACGGATCCAGTCGCCTTTGCATTGCACGTGTTCAAGCAGGGGGGAGACCTGCCCGCCGGTTGGCTGGACGGGCTTCCTGACGTGACTGCGGATACGGTCCTCCATGGGCTCCTTCATTCGGCGCAGGCCATGGTTACTGACCGGCACGGGCGGGGAAGCCTGGAAACTGCCGGCCGCCTGGCTGAGGCCCTTTGGCCGCGCGCCGAGCGTCGGAAGGCCGAAACTGTTCAAGCGTTGCTTTGCGCCATCGGGTTCGAGGTGGTTTCTCACCTGGGAGAGCCGGCCGACGGCCCCGTGGCAAGCCGGTGGGTCCGGCGCCGCGAGCAACTCTTGCCCCGTGCTTGGGGTCGAAGTGGCCCAGAGCTTTTTGCCAACCGGCTAGAGGTCAATTGCCAGTTGGTGCAGTGCGAACGGTTTAACGTGTTCGAATTTGAGGATGCCCTATACGAGTTCCTTGGGATCGAGCAAGCCTACCGCAAGGACTACGGCGAAGCGGGCGAAGACCCCTGTGATGTCCTCTACGGAAAGATCCTTGGCACCGTAGGGCAGGCCATGGGCTTCCTCAAGCCCCAAGTCCCCAACTTCGCGGAGGACGTGCTGCCGTACCTTCTGCGCTCTAAGCCTTGCTTCGCCGCCGGTTCACCCCAGGACCGTACTCTGAATCTTGGGCTACGACTGACTGAACTCTGGGACAACGGAGAGCTAGAACTGCTTGAGGAATTGATGCGGGCCGAACGGCTTCCCAAGGCCGCCGAGGCGAGTGTATACGATCTCCTACACCGGCTCCGGGGCAATGCCCTAAGCAAGTCGATCGGGAGGCCTATCGATCTCGGGGCTGTTGGCGCGCTGGTGAAGCAGCTACTTGAGCTCTGCCAAAACAAGGAAACTGTGGGTGCGACGCCCTATGACCTTTGTCTCAAATGGGCACTATACCTTGATCCCAACAACTCGAACCTGATGCAGGCCGCGACAGACTGGTTTGCGAACCTAGACCCGAGCCACGTAACCATTCTGGCGACCAGCCTTCCTTTGGCGTTGGAGTTGGGCTTGACGGAGAGAGCCAGGCAGGCCCTCGAAATTATTTCGGGCTATCCGGGGTTCCTACGCCACTGGGAAACCATCAGGGCTACCGGGCTTCGGTCACACATGGAGAAGGGTCAGGTAGGGCCGGGGCTGGATTACGAAACACTCCGCGGAATGCCGTGGAACTATGCATAAATGGCAGATCTCTGGGCCGCGGTCTCGGTGTGGGTATCAGGTTCCTGGCTATCGTATCTGGACCCGTAAAAAGTTGAGGGTAACTCACGTTCTGGGAAACGTTTCTTTTCGCTTGTGGAGCCCGTCATCTTTCTAGGGGATTATCTATTTGGCCAAGGGTCAGACTACTTCAAAGCTCCTCTCTCCAGTGCTTGGGGACTGGCCAAGCGTGCGTATATAATCCGCCGCCTCCCGCACATCCACTTGGCGAGCTCCGAGATACAGTTTGAGGCACAAGGGGCGGCGATTGCCATGGATGGCCAGCAGAGTTCCGTCCCCGACCAAGGCCATGGGCTTAACACCTCCAGTGGTGTGCCACGCAGTACCATCCGTGGAGACCACCCATGGCCCTGCATAGGCGGCTCGTCGAGTCACCCAGGCCTCTTCCCCGGCGCTTGCATAGAAACGTTCCAGAACATCCTCCGGTGCAGCGAGGAGGCGCCAGGAACCGGTCGGGTTACCAGATTCGGACCAAGTTCTCAGGCTTCCCGCCTGGTCTAGTGACAGGATGCTGGCATCCCCTTGTTCCTGTGCCCAAACCAGGCCACATTCATGTCCTTCAAGCACTTTGAGCGAGAGACCATTCGGTGACCAGAGGCGCAAGGTGCCATCGTCGGACCATGAAAGCAGCCGTCTGTCCGAGAGCTCTGCCACCCCCTGAATTCTCCCTTTGCCGTGACCTTCCATTGCTGCGAGCGGATCGCCTTGTGCTGACCAAAGGCGAAGGATGCCACCTGAGGACCAACACCCACCAGCCCAGGAGAGCAGCCGGCCGTCCTTTAATTCAAGCAATTCCCCTGTGCCCTCAGTATGGCCCGCCATGGCTTTTAGGGGGGCGCCCTCCGCGGACCAAAGCCGCAACGTGCCTTCCTCATCCATGGAGAAGATCCGCCCATCCCTCAGTTCTAGGGCATGCGTGACAGGCTTTGCATGCCCTTCAATGGAACGGAGAAATACACCCTGGGCGGACCATACGGTCAGCCTGCCATCGTAGGCCCAGGAGACGAGACAGCCCTTCCGGAGTTCCAAGGCGCCGATAACGGCCTCCCTCGATTTGTAATGCACGCTTTTGCCGTTGGGAGCGCACAGCGTGGACAGAGGCGCCCCGTTAGGAGACCAGAGGCGCAAGGTTAGGTCCTCGGACCAGGAGAGGAGCCGTCCATCCAGCAATTCCAGGGCGCCCCAAACCCTCTCCGTGTGCCCCGAGAGGATCGACAAGAGAAGGCCATCCGATGACCAGAGCCGTAAGGTGGAGTCATGGGAAGTAGACAGGTATCGACGATCTCGCAAACACACTACATCGGTCAATTCGTTGGAATGCCCTTCGGAGGAAGCCGGCTCAGCCTTCTCGAGGGACCAGAGACGCAGAGTGGAATCATTGGACCAGGACAGGATATGCCCACTGGCCAAGGGCAAGGCCCCGATGACCCAACCCGTATGCCCCTCCATGCAGGCCAGGGCTTCGCCTTCTTTCGACCAGAGGCGCAAGGTATGGTCGTCCGACCAAGATAGGAGGCGGCCGTCCTTGAGTTCGGTCGCCCCCTCCACGCCCTTTGGGTAGAATCCGGGGACTTCGTATCCGGGGAGATATTTGCCAGCGGTCGTTGCGTGCCCTTCCATCGATCGAAGATGGGTTCCCTCCGCTGTCCACAGGTCCAGGGTGGCCTCAGTCCAAGAAAGCAATCGGGAGTCGGACAATTCGACCCATCCATTGATATGGCCCCCCGGGGCTCGGAGGACTTGGTCGAGGGAGCCATCTCGATACCAGATCCGGAGAAGTCCGTCATTTAGGGAGAGCAGGCGACCATTCATGAGTTCCGCGGCGCCATTCACCCAGCCCCCGTCAGTTTCAAGCGTGGCCACGGGACTGCCTTGGGCCGACCAAAGGCGCATGGTTCCCTCACCAGCCCAGGAGAGGATCTGCCCGTTCCGCAACTCAAGGGCCCCAGCAACATGGTTGGTGTGGCCTTCCATGGTGACGAGCGGCTGGCCTGCATGTGAACAAAGGCGTAATAGACCCTCTTGAAACCATGTAAGCAGGCGGCCATCTCTCAATTCCAGAGCTCCTGCAAGGCTTAACCCTGGTTCATCCAGGGACGCCAAGTGGCCACCATCCGAAGATCGGAGTTCCTGGGCCAGAAGCCTCCCATCCTTGAGTTCTATGGCACCGTTGGGAAGCCCTGGACCCTGGAACCTGCACCAGAAATTTTCCACAGGACCGCCCTCGATGACTTGCACCAGGGCGCCTTCGGTGGACCATCGGCGCATGGTCTTAGAGCCCCAGGACAGGATTTGTCCGCATCTGAGCACCCGGGCGCCCTCTGCGCAATTGTCACCGCATGCCATGACAGTTAGCTCTGAACCCTCGGGCGACCATAACCGGAGGGTTCGGTCTTCTGACCAGGACAGGATCCTGCCATCCGGCAGCTGGGTGGCTCCTAGTACCAGCCCCTGATGTCCCGCCAGCACCCGTAGGCAGGGATCGACCGCCGCATGGCCGGGGCGCCAGGGGTTGCGCAGCCACAACCATGAGCATGCATTCTGGGCCAACCATTGCTCAGCCTGGTGTGTGACCGGACTGTCGTCACCGTGCTCGATGGCCAACTGTAGAAAAATTTTATAGGCTGGCCAGGCCTCACGGCCTCGCTGCAGGATGTGCACCCGCTCTCGCAGGAAGGCCTCCCAGCGAAGCTGTTCTGGGCTCAGGACCAAGCCCGAAGCCATCACGAGTTCCCAGTCTTGGAGCAGGCCTGGGCCTCCCCCCGGCTGGAGGGTGGTTAGCCGGGCCATGAGATAGCAGAAGTCCGTGAGCAAGCTGAGCGCTTCTCCGAACAGGCCCGCTTCGACCAGATGGCTCACTCCTTGGCTGAATAGGTAGGCGGAGGCCGGTGCCCCCGGAACGTTCATAAGCACTGCCGTAGATGTGGCGTCTCTGGCCGTTTGAACCACCGTCCTCATGCGCGGAGTGGCAAGCACATGCTCACGAAAGGAGTGGTGATAAAGGGTAAAACTGTCCTTGCCGTCCGCGCCCGGCCGACGACGCAAGATTGTGCCTATGGCTGCAAGGGCTTCCTGAATCAGTGCCTCGCCCTGGGCGTCCGGAGTCACTAGTGTGCGGCGGGCAAGGAGGTCCACCAATGCGGCCAGTTGGAGAGGCTCTCTGAGAATTCCAAGCAGGCCCACCAGGGGTGACAGAACCTGTTGGAGATTGCCAAGGTCGCAGCGCTCCAGAATTTTTTCGTGGTAGGCCGCCAGACTGGGTGGGAGGTAAGAACCAGCTTCTGGAGAGAGCTTGCCACCCAGGGCATCGTTCACCACATAGCGGACATAGATGGGCAGGCCTTCGGCATACCGGGCCACGCGCTGAACGAATGTATTTACCACCCGATCCCCTTCGTCCCTGTCCCCCCGTATCAGTCGTTTTCGGAGTGGCCCTAGGCGGTCTAGCAGCATCTCGTGCAGGTCGGCTTCTCCCATTCTAGGCAGTCCTCCAGGCCAGGGCTCCAGCGCCCCAGCCTTACGGAAAGCTTCTGGCAGGCCGGCCTCTTCGCGTCCGACGCAGACCCAGAGGACCTGAGGTAGGGCCAGGGCGAGTGGAATCTCCAGCGCAAAGCGGGGATCCATGAGAGCGATCTCATCAAGCCCGTCCAGCGTGAACACCACCCTGTGCCCCTTGAGAATGGCTCGAAGCCTCTCCCTAAGGGTAGAAATGCTACCGTTCGTTGGGCCAAGCTCCTTCGATCGAGGGGCGAGCCCGTTCCAACCCTCAAGCCGCTCCATCGCCAGGTTAAGGAACCCCCCTCTTGTGCAACGCTCGTCACCCGCCTTGAATCGGTACGGAATCAGTAGCGTCTCGGGCGCCGGATCGAGAAGCAATGTCGCAACAGCCTTGGCTATGGTGAACGACTTCCCGCTGCCCGCCTGCCCACCGACCCAGATGACCCCCTGGGGCATGCCCTTAAGGATTTCTATTAATTTACCTGTCTCGTCTGTGCGCCCTACGACTTCCCCCGCATCTCGGTGGATTTCCTCCTCGAAAGGGCGTGTTCCCGGCCCCCGGAGGCCTGATAGCAGGTCCAACTTGAACAGGAAGCGGAAGTCTCGCAGGATCTGCTCATTGCCACGTGTATGGAAAGTCCAGTCCTGACCTAGCGGGGTGAATTCCAACCCGGAATCGTCCCGGCGGATATACACCTGAGGGACCTCGGTCCCTTCGATCCGTTCGCCACCGGTTGGCCATGGCTCCCCGAACAGGGCCATGGGCCAAAGGGTCAGCACCTTGAATCCCCTTATGAGGAAGACTGATCCTTGCGCTTGTCTCAATTGGGCGAGTTGTGGCGTGAGCTCCAAAGGGGCCAGGCGGCCAGAAGGCCCACGCAATTCGCCCAGTTCTCCGTCCAGCGTGCGCACGACCAAAGTACACGCATCAAGGAAACTCGTTTGGTCTAGGAGCGCCTCAATGGGGACCTGCCATCGGTCCATGAGATGGCGTGCCCCGGCTCGCGTGACCCCGCCTCCATGGGCCAAGGCGTTACGAAGCTCAGCGAAGGAGGTTTCGGCGGTCGCTGGCTGGACCGTGCCCAAGATAAAAGGGGAGATCTCCTCAAGGACTAGGTTCCGCAGCTCCGGCAGAGCCGCCGATTCAGGATCGAGGCGTTTGGCGATGGCCCTGGCCATGGCGTGCCAACCCCTCAGGGTCGGCCGTTCAATGTGCTCACGAAGTTCCAGAAGTAATTCCGCTGGAAGTTCTTGGGTTGACCGGTGTTCTGCGATCCCAGCGATCACCAGGAAGCGCAGCAGCATCTCAACCGCCTCGCACGCGCACCAGAGTTTGAGCTTGGCTTCCGTTGTGGCTGATACCTGTAGATACTCCTCCAGGGCGATGGCCAGCACGCAGGGCAATGTTTCGACCCTTCCATCCAGTTTGGAAGGCGTCGGGACGGATGCCAGAGGCCCGTGTTCTGGGCACAGGGTGAACTTCCCAACGGTCTGAAGGGGCGTCCTGCAGTGGGGGCATAACATTAGGGCTGACTCCCTAGGTTTGGCAGGAGGCCGGCGTCGCCCTCTGTCCTGGTTTGTCTTGTGACGGATTGGGACTCCTCCCGCAAGACTTGGACCTCAAGGCCCGTATCCGGCGTGAAAGAACCGATCCGTTCCGCATACCTGCGCACCGAGGTCCCACCATGGCGGACAGGCCGGATCATAAACCACCCGGCTTGCCTGAACGCTTCGAAATACTTCCAGTCTTTCCTTCGCATTCGGGGAATGGGCCCACCTGTTAATGCATAGGCGGCATGGCCTTGGAACTTCATGGCATTGGCCAGATTCATTGGTTAGCTGCCGTCCAGGTCCACAACATTGCAACCCCTTGCCGGAGGAGGTTATTACCCTTTCTATAGGTTAACTGAAACTAGTGCGTACACGCACACACCTTGTCTTCAATGTGCTTGAGTTGGTCTCCCCAAGAGAAAAGTATCGGCTTTATTGGCATTTTAGAGGTAAATCATGCGTCAAAGATCCCATGGCATGGTCCTGAAGGACACCCTCCCCCAATTGAAAACCTGTAACCCAGACCAGGGATCATGCGAACTTCGGCCCAATAATGCGCGGTCCCAAGAAAATAAAATGTCAGTGATGCAGTGCCGAGAATTCGGGCCAGGTTTGCTGGGGTTCTATCGCGATGCTGGGGCAGTCAGTCACGCATTTGATTGTGGTGAACGAAAAACGTCATAATCGGCGGCACTTATTCACATCCTTTGCGGGGTATGGTCC
>SESG01029878.1_pt1 | contig 10541 bp, 7 predicted proteins | sample 3171421 | NCBI WGS metagenome assembly SESG01 (sample SAMN10866946, study PRJNA518727) | freshwater metagenome | biome: subpolar coniferous forest; feature: holomictic lake; material: water; isolation source: holomictic Lake 227, 6 m and 8 m depth | place: Canada: near Kenora, Ontario | collected... | reverse complement strand
TCAAATGCCGGGACTAAACATTTGTTGCGCATGACAGTAGATACACGACAAGTTCGAATTTCGAACGCGGGTGAGTGGGCCAACGCCGCCTTCACTGCCTATACCGGCTATACCGTTGAGGAAGCCATCGGCAAAACGCTCAGTCTGCTCAAGTCCGACAAGCATGGCCAGGCGTTCTACCAGAACCTCTGGCAAACCGTCTCTTCCGGGGCGGTCTGGCACGGCGAAATGATCAACTGGCGCAAGGACGGCACCCTGTATCCCGAGGAAATTCACACCCAAAAATGGGCGAGTGAAGGTTGCCATTTCAAAGAACAACAAAGAAGCGGGCGTTTCGGTTACCGATAACGGCTCTGGAATACCGAAGGAGTTCCATCAACGAATTTTTGATAAATTCGGCCAAGTCGACTCGAAAACGAGCAAGAAGCTGGGCGCAGGGCTTGGGCTCGCCTTTTGCCGTTTGGGGTTCATGCTTGCGCCAGCTCGCTACGCCCCAGAGCTTTGCGTTAAGCCCCATCAGCAGAGACAAACCCCTTGACTCGGAACATTCAGCCCATTAAACGATCCCGACGCCCCCGCCTTCCAGGCTAACCGCATGATTCCAACTCCTTCGCCCTCTCTTACCGGCAAGTCCACGCTCCCTTCCCGGTTGCCACTCGGCACACGCTTTGAGCATCGGTTTCTGGCCTTCCTGTTCCTTGTGATGCTGGCTTTGCGCACGCTCCATTGCTTCAATTACCAGTTCGACAGCGATGAAGCGCAGCATCTTCACGTCGTCTGGGGCTGGGCCAACGGACTTCTCCAATATCGAGATATCTTTGACAACCATGCCCCGCTTTTTCATCTGGTGTGCACCCCGGTTTTCAAGCTCTTTCCTGAGCGCCCCGACATTCTGGTGGTCATGCGTCTTTGCATGGTGCCGCTCTGGGTGTTCTGCCTGTGGTGCATTTTTCAGATGGGGTCCACCCTCTATGGTCGTCGGCTCGGCCTCTGGGCCGCGCTTCTGGCGGGGCTGAACCCCCGCTTCTTTTCTACCGCCACAGAGTTTCGAGCAGACGATCTCTGGATCGCCGCATGGTTTTGCACCTTGGCGGTGCTTGTTTCCGGCGCCCTGACGCCAAAACGCTTCTTCGGCGTCGGGTTCCTTCTCGGGATCACCTTCGCCGTCTCGCTCAAGACGGTGATGCTTCTGATCTCCCTGCTCCTTGCCGGCCTTGTGGCACTTGCCTTCCTGTGGCGGGCGGGCAGCAAACCGCGTCCCCTCCAGCTTATCCGCGGAGCGTTTCTCATGGTGGCAGGGATGGCGATTGTGCCGGCTTGCCTGATCCTGATGTATTCCTCGCAAGGCGCGCTCAAGGATCTCTACTACGGGACGGTTGGCCATAACATCGTGCCCGGCCTCAAGCGCTCATCCCAATGGACAGAGAATGTGCTGATGTGCCTGCCGGTCCTTGTGCTCCTGATCCCCACCGCGGCTTGGATTTTCAAGAGCGTCCCCGATCTCGGCCGCGGCGCGCGGCGCGCGCTCCTTTTCATGGTGCCGGGGTTTTACTTCGTGCTGCTTTACGGGCTCTGGCCGGATGTGACCCGTGAAAGCATCCTTCCCTTCAGTCCCCTCGCCGTCCTGGCTGGCGCTTGCGGGCTCTTCTTCCTGGCCGGCTGGATTGCCCGGCGCGCTGTAGCCCTTCCCGCTTATACGCTGTTTGCTTTGGTGGCGCTCATCGAGTGCCTCTGGCTTGCCACAACCGAAAAACCATGGCTGAACCGCACCAACGGCTATATCCGTGTGGTTGCCGCCGCACTGGATCTTACAAAAAAAGGCGATTACCTGATGGATGGATGCGCGGGTTGCATTTACCGGCCCCGGCCATTCTATTACGCGCTCGAGACCGTGACCCGTGCACGGATGCGCAGGCAACTGATCAATGACGATGTGCCCGAGCAGATGATCGCCGTGCGCACGGCCGTCGCCCGCATCAGCGGCCAACCCAAGTCGATGCGCGCCTTTGCCTTCATCAAGGAAAATTATTTGCCCATCCTGCCTCCGGGCGATGACTTGCGCGTCATCGGCAAAATGCTGGCCTGCGGCGAAGATCCGGCGGTGTTCACTTTTGATGTGGTTGCACCCGGGGAATACGTCCTCCTGAACGAATCGGATTACCCGCCGGCCCAGCATGTCGGAAAGAATGCCGTTCCGAGCCCCAAGCTGCCGGGCCCGGTGCGTCCCATGGCGGAAGGCGTCCTGGATGGAATTCCATTGACCGGGCGGCGCGACCTCGCGCCGGGCCGTCATGAATTCCGACGGGGGGCGGGCTCGGGGCGGGTTGCGCTTTTCTGGGCGCAAGCCTATGCCAAAGGCTACTCCCCCTTCGCCTTTCAGGACAACAACTGAGGGTTCACCACAGGATCTGGAACACGGCCGCTTTCTTTTCCTCTCTTGCCTCACAAACCTGTTTTGAACAAGATGGATTGATGCCGTCCGATCAGCCCAAACGATTCCAGCGAATGCTCCATGTGCCCCGATGGGCGGAAGCCATTTTATGGGTCATTATCCTCTGCCTGGCGGTGGGCATCCGGCTTTATCTGATCCATCTCCTGCCAGTGGCCTTGTGGTCAAAGGATGCTGGTTCTTATACCAGCTCTGCGTTTGACTGGATGCATAGCGGCGTTTGGGAGACCAGCCCCCGAAGGGGGGCCGTCTATTCGTTATTGATCGCAGCTTGTATCAAGGGGTTCGGCTCGTTACACGCCGTGATGATTTGCCAGCATTTGCTGGGGGCGTTGGCCATCGCCGCCACCCTGGCCGCTGCGCGCATTTGCCTGGGACGCAGTTCCCTCATCCCGTTGTTCATCCTTGGCTTGAGTTTGGCGCTTTACGGATTGCCGCTCTACTTCGAGCATTTGCTTCGCAACGAAACGCTCCTTTTTTTCTTTGGCTCCATGCTTTTTGCCTCCTGGTTTCTCGCCGTGCGGCGGCATCAATCTGGCTGGCTGTGGATCACGGGGATCAGCGCAGGGCTTCTCGCCCTGACCAAAAATGTCTACGGCCCGCTGCCTCTCGTTTTGGTGGCTGGATATCTTTATTTCTTTAGAAATTGTTTTGAAAAACCCGCCAAACAGGCGGCCCTGTTTGTCCTCGCGTTTGCGCTTCCGCTGCTGGGGGTCAAAGCGCTCAATGCATTCACCGTGCATACCCGCCCGGCGGAGCCCCAGGCGGGTATCTTGTTCTATGGCCGGACGGCTCAATTTACGGTTTTGGATGCGGGGGAATATCCCGAGATCAAAGCCGCCATCCGCCAGGAAGTGGAGGATTACCGCAAGCGGCCCAGGCTGGATAACAATGTGATTCTCAAGCTGACGGTTGTGCCGCATCTCGAACGCATTCTTGCGGCGCAAGGGAAAAGCCCGGCAGATCTCAACCGCCTTTGCTGGAAACTTGGTCTGGAAGGGGTCAATGCAAACCGGGGCGCCTACTTTCTCCAGATGCTTGAGGATCTGCGTAAAGTTTTTCTGAGCGTTTCCAAGCGCCCCCCGGAATTTTCCTCCAGCGATTTGAAGAACGTGCGGGAAATGTTGGTGACGCATGACGATCCCGATCCGTTGATGGATGTTCCACATACGGTTCCTCTGTTGGATGCAGCTCATACGCCGGGGCATTTTGTGCTTTATCGCAAGCTTGTGTCATTCAGTGTGGTGTTCCGGTTCGGGGCGGTCGCACTCACCACCCTGCTGCTTCCCTGGCTTTTTTGGCGTTCGTCCCCCGCCATGCGTTTTTGGTGGCTGGGTCTTGCCTCCGTGTGGTTCTTTAACCTGGGGCTGCTCTGCACCGTGGGGCGTCCGATAGATCGCTACCTGATTCCCGTGATTCCGGTGATGTTCTGGACGCTCGCTTGCGCCTTCACCCACGGTTGGGCATTTGTGGGCGCGAAATCCGGGTCTGCCTCGGCCCAAACCAGGGCACAGGCCAACACAAATCATGAGAACCACTGAAACCGAATCTCCAGAAACCAAGGGAACGGCAATCCGGGTGCGCGGATTCTTTGGCGATCCGCGTCTGCTTCAACTCGTCTCCTGGTGCCTTCCGGCGCTGATCGTGGGAGCGCTGCTGCGGATCGCCCTTACAGTCGATATGCCGTATGGCTATACCCAATACGATTCTGCTGATTTTCTGACCACGACCCGCGTATTTATTACGGAGCACCGGCTGCATATCAATCCCAAGCGGTCTTTTGTGAGCCCGGTGCTCTTCAGCCTCCCGTTTTTGCTGCCCGTTCCTGCGCTCGTCACCATTCCCATTGCCCAACATTTATTGGGATTGGTTGCTATTTTGATCACGGGGGGGATTGTCCGCCTCTGGTTTACGCATTGGAAATGGTTTGTCATTCCCGTCACCCTTTTGGTGGGGGCCAACCCCATGATTATTTGGTATGAACATACTTTGCTCGGGGAGTTCCAATATCTGTTTTTTGAACTCTTGGCGGCCTTGGCGGGAAGCATCTGGGTCAAGCGCCCTTCGCGTCTTACGTTCGGCTTTTTCTTGGCAAGCTTGCTTCTCGTTACCGGAACGCGCCTGGAGGGGAAGCTGTTCTTTTTTGTGGCCCTTGCGCTGATTCCCTTTGTTTTGTGGGGGCGCTGGCGGTCTCTATTGATCCATGCCGCGCTGACCCTGGGGCTCATGGCCATCGGATTCGCCGCAAGCGGCGGAAGGGACGGATCGCCGCTGCTGCTGGCCACGATGATTCATCTTGCCCCGGATCACCTTAAATCAAGTCCCGGCCTTGAACCTTACATGATTCCGTTGCGGGATGAGCTTCGGATTCGCTTCCCGGAATATCCGGGTTCCTTGGTGAAAACATCCAAACGTGTGGAGGAACAAGTAGATCGCTATCTCGAGGAAACCTGTAAGGGAAAACTCTCGCAGGGTGCAATGGAAGCAAAGCGGGCCACGGTCATGCGCGGCCTTTGCGTGGAAATATTCGAGGCGCGGCCCTTGGAGGTGCTGAAGTTACCGCTGGTGAAGTTTCGCCTGGCGGTTGACGCCTGGAGTGCCTACTGCTGGAACGACCATTATTTACATGTTCGGCAGGTGGAAGCATTAGACCAAAAGCCTTGGATGTTGCCGGTGTTAAGCAAGGGACTTACCGGACGGACAAGAACGCTTGAGGAAACAGGCGCTTGGGTGAACGCGCAGTTCGATGAGAAGCGGACGCAGTGGTTCACGCATTACCAGGGGCTTTGGAACGATGCCGGACTCTACTTTCGGACTCCAGATCGCCCGGCCACGCAGGTGCGCTCTGTGCATGATTTCTTTGGCGGTGTGGAGGGAGGGCTGAACACCCTGCCCGGTATTCCCTTCTTTTACATGGCGGCTCTGGCGGGGATGTTTGCCGCCATCATGCGTTGGCGCGATCTCGGCTGCTTCCATCTCATGTGGGCGGGCTGCATGCTGGCGACTATGTATGCCGCCTTGATGGTCGGCGTGACCAACGGTCGGTTCCGGTTTGCTTATGAGCCGTTCTTTTTCATCTATTGCCTACTGCTGCTTGATAGTTTGATAGCCTTCCTTTCGCGATTGATGCCGCCCTTCCCGCAGCCGCTCAATCAAGACGGCAAGTAACAGGATGGCGGAGGCCTCGGCAAGAAGGGTGAATATCAGCTGGTTTTTGGTGTATCTGCTAACCTGCGTGGTGTGAATGATGGCTATGGTCAGGCAGTTCCCAAGATTGAACAGGAAGACATAGGCAACCCAGAGGAGGGCTTGATCGAGATGATTGGCTTTTGCCCACTCTCTGCAATGCTTCCAGCCGAGGCTGATCACAGCGGCAACTACCGCAACGAACCAAAGAAGGTAGGTCGCGTTGAATATTTTATGCAAAGCGGTAGTGATCGGCTGCTGGTGCCAGACAAGCTTCGAGCTTAGGAGGGTTTTATTGGCCTCAGTATATTGGTTGAAGGGCGGGCAATCCTCCTTCCAAAAGGTGTTTTGCAAACTTCTCTGAGCTCTTTCCTTGATGACAATGGTACCTCCACCGTGATCATCAAAAGCGCCGAATTGCCCGCCAAAAAAATTCCACATCTGTCTGCATACCTTGGCGGCCATTTTGCCTGGCTGATGTTTCCATGCGGCCAGGTAGTAGTGGATGCAGAATCGGTTGAAGCCTTCATTATCCATTTGATAGTATGCTCTTAGAGCCTCAATCAAGCTGTGTTTGTAGAGCAAGTTATCGGCGTCGAACCCCAGGCTTTCCTTGTACCGTTTGCCTGGATGGCGCAGCTCCGCATCAATCAGCGCCGCTGAGGTATTCAGCAATCCGCGATCAAAGATGCCGTCGGAGCGACCCTTGAGATCGGCGTCGATTTCGTTGCGAATGATGTCTGCATGAAAGCAGAGCAGCAGCTCGGGCAGAAAACTGTTGGATTGTTTATCGTAGGTTTCCACGAGTTTTTTTTCAGGCAGCCAAAGGGTAACGGCGACCAGGCAAAGCGGGAGGGCGAAGAGCCCTCCTTTGGCTGCGAGGGGCCATTTCAGCCGCTTCAATGACAGAAGCGGCGGGAGAAAGGCGACGCCCACACCCAAACCGAACGCCGGTTTGAGGCTATAAATGACAAATGCATTGTAAACCAGTCCACACGCCAGTGCGCAGATGATTGCGGGGTTTTTCCCCTCGCGAATGGCCGTAAAATAGCGGCACGCCAGGAAAATTGCGCAGACGGTGAAAAGCGGAAAGACCGATTCAGGCCGGATGGAGTGCTCCATCAGAAGGGTGGTCTTCGAAAAGAGAAAGCTTGTCAGAATGGCGAGCCCCAGGAGCCGATGGGTGATGCGGCTTGCAAAGCCCAAGGGAAAAAAAACCGTCGTTTGGTGCCAAACCGCCATCATCAGGCACGCGGCAAGAAGGCCGCCAAGGTGTTGCACCAAGCTGATCGCATTAAAATTGCCGGAGATTTGCAGGACTTGGCTGACAAAATACGGATAAAGGAAATTCCGTCCGGCCTCATGACTAAACATCCCCACGGTGAACTGGTCGATGCTCGGTTTCAGGTATCCGGCGATATCAGGATCGATAAACGGAGTCAGCGGAAGCGATAGCCGCGCGAGGGCGCCGCCGATGAGAAGCAATGCAACCAGTGGCCAATAGATCCTCTCGAAATTTTGCAGGAATGCCGGTGCGTTTTTTTGGGACGAAGACGTCATAAGGCAGTGCGTTTTTTTGGTCACGGATTATACAAGGGTTATGCGGGTATGCTTGAGCGTGAATCCGCTCCTTTTTTTGTGAAAAGTTTTTGCACAAGCTTCCCTCCCGAAACCAACACGGCATCAAGCCCCACGGCAATGAGCGTGAGCGCGACCCATTCCGCAGGGATTACGTAATGGCCCAAACAATCGCCAATGGAGAGCACCGTCAGCAGACAGAGGATGGCTGGGAACCAGAGCACCGAGGTCGCAGAAAAACGCGAAGGCAGCAAGGCCACCAGCAACCCGAAGAGGGCCAGCGCCCCAAGCCAGCCCATCTTCAATTGGTGTTTGCCGGTGGTCTGATCCACTACGTCGTGCGCCCAAGCGATTTGATTCGAAACGGCGTTCATCAACGGGGCGATTGGATTGGTTCTCGCATGCCGCTTGTTGAAAAGTTGTTGGAATCCCAGGTAGTCCGTGCCGTAAAAAAATTTGACGGAATTGGGATCCCCGTTCCACCGTTCAAGGACTTCGTCTGTCTGGTTTTTCCAAAAAGATGCAGGTTCAAAATTGTCGATCGGTTCTTTGTGAGCAAAAGCGATCCCAATCTTTGTCAAAGTGAATTTCAAGAAGGTGATGGGGTGCTCACGGATCGCGCCTTTCGCCAAATCACCGCACACTTTGGAGTATTCCGTTTTGCGACCCACCAGACCAGTCCAGGTTGCGGTGATGCTGGGGGGGGAGTTCGGATCATTCAGCCGCTTTTTAAAAAGGCGTTCCTGCCATGGATACTGGCCCATATCATCCCGTGCTTCCTCAATGGCCGGTCGGAGCGCTTCGCGATATTCCTTCCATTTTGGCGCATCCAAACTCACCAGGGGAAGCGCGGAATTGAGCATCAGCCAGTTCCCCTGACGTTTTGAGCCTGAAGTGGCGATGATGAAGATCCCCAGCGCGACCGCCATCCAGCATTTCCATCCCCAGCGATGGGGGTTGCGCGTCTGCCACGCTGCGACCAGCATGGCAGCCAGCCAGATGCCACGGCCATGGGGTTTGAGGGACACCACGAGGGCGGCGGCCATGAGAAAACAAAAGAGGCGATTCCGATTGGACAGGCTTCCCAACGGCATTGCCAGCGCGGCCATCAGGATGAAAGACATCACCAAAAGAGCATCGCCAAGGGCCTCGTGCTCAAACCAGATCAGTTCCGGCCACATTGCAAACAAGATCGTCACGAATGGCACCCAGATTTTTTTCAAGACCGTTAAATTCCCCACAATCCAGCCGATCCCAAAAATCGTTGCCAATCCCAGCAAGTGCTGGAAAAGCGGGATCGAAAGGGCCGGACTGATCGGGAGGGCCGGCAGTGGCAGCATCAACATGGGGTAGAGCCAGCGACGTTTGTCGGAGAAGTGAAGGCGATGCTCTCCGGCAACCCATACTTTGGCGGCTGTCGAGGTATAGGACGGCGTGTCAGCGCCGTTGAAACCTTCTGGAATGGCATACAGAAAACCGATGCGAAGCACTGCTCCAATAATCAGCGCTGGCAGGCAGAGTCTGAAACACTGCATCAGTGAAAATTTTGTAATAGAGCCAGAGTTTAGAGCCATAAAAGCGAAATTATAGGGCGCGCCATCCAGCGGCAAGAGGAATGCATGGGGCTTTGAAATTCCGTGCATCGGGATCGGGTTGACGATTGTGAAAAACGGTGTTGAATCGTGCGGCGGCACGGCGGCCGATTGACCCATCCATGATTCTGCCCACATTCAAAACCTTTCTCGCCTCGTTGCCTTGCTTGCTGCTGGGAATCCCAGCCCTCGCGGGCTCGACTTCCTTTCCCTTCGCATACGAACAGCGCGTGCCTTTTGTCCAGGTTCAACCGGCAAACCCCACGCAACCCCCGCTCTGTTTCATTCTGGATACCGGCGCTTTGACAACCGTTGTGGATTGGACGACCATCGGCTCTCTGGATCTGGGCCTTTATAAGATGGCGCGGCCAGGGAGGGATTTTGCAACGGCCACGACGTGCGGAATGGGCAATGCGCCCGCCGGGTTTATTCAGGGGATTCGCGCAACCTGCGGCGGCTTCCCCTTAAAGAATACCGCCATCCGAACGGATCTCTCCAACATGAGCCAGAGTTCCGGCCACAGGGTTGACGGGCTGCTGGGAACCGACTTTTTACGGGACAAAATTCTCACCCTCAGCTTTGCGACCCATTCCTGGCGCCTGGAGCGCGCTCCCGGCACAGACAACTTTTTCACGCGCATGATCAATAGCCTCCCCTTCGACCGGTGTGATGCGGTGTTTGTAAAAATCACCACGCCGATGCTGAAGCGACCGCTCACGTTCCTGGTGGATACGGGGGCTTCGCACTGCGTGATCGATTCTGCGGTTGCCAAACGCCTCCAGCTCTCACCCGGCGCTCCATTCCGCATCAACGTCATCGGTGGGCAAAAAGCGGCCTCCACTGCGAACCATTTTGTCGGCAGTTGGGAGGGACACCCGCTGCCATCCCAAATCAACACATCCGACCTTTCAAAGGATCCCTGGTTACGCTCCCATCATATTGACGGCATCCTGGGGATGGATTTTATGGAAAATTACACAGTGAAAATGGATTTCCACACCTGCCAAATGCAGCTTCTGCCGAATCAGACGCCCTTGCCTTAGAGCTTATACCCTTTCGCGTCATAATCCAGACAAACGCAGGCCATCCATAACCCGAAGGGTTTACAGAAAATAGCCGGGGGTTGAGCGAAGCGACACCCCCGGTATGGGGAAAATTTGCGTTGACCCCAAAGGGGTCGCAGAAACCCGTTGCAAGCTTCTGCCACCCCTTTGGGGTGAGGCGCCGGATTGCAAGGTTCCGGTGGTGTCGGCGCGCAGCGCGCCTCATGGACACTGGAAAACGACGACCATGATTTCATCCATAAGGCTTGACGCTGAGAGTGCCGCCATGACCATCTCTGGGGCCGCCGATACCGAGGTTTTCCGCGCCTACGTCGGCGAAGTGCTTTGCCCCACCTTGCGCCCCGGTGACATCGTGATCATGGATAATCTGGGTGCGCACAAAAACGAGGAAACCCTGGAGCTTGTGCGCAAAGCCGGAGCAGATGTCCTCTTCCTGCCAGCATATTCTCCTGATTTAAACCCCATTGAAAAAATGTGGAGTAAAATCAAGTCGCTCCTGCGCTCAATTGAGGCGCGAACCCTTGATGATCTGATTGCCGCCATCGGCCTGGCTCTTTCCAAAATCACTCAAAAAGACGTCCTCGGTTGGTTTATCTCTTGTGGCTATAGTTTTCTGTAAACCGCTCTAGCGACTCTTCCTTGAGTCTCCTTTCCACGGCTCCGGCCTGTTGA
>SESG01027894.1_pt1 | contig 10542 bp, 9 predicted proteins | sample 3171421 | NCBI WGS metagenome assembly SESG01 (sample SAMN10866946, study PRJNA518727) | freshwater metagenome | biome: subpolar coniferous forest; feature: holomictic lake; material: water; isolation source: holomictic Lake 227, 6 m and 8 m depth | place: Canada: near Kenora, Ontario | collected... | reverse complement strand
TAAGCTGGGGGTTAAAACGCGCAGTGCGGATATCCAGGGGGAAGTCCTTTCGGAGCGCCCTTTTGAATCCGTGACCCAGGCCATGGTCGAGGCGTCTTTCAGGAAATTCACGGGGCTGATTGACCAGGTCCCTCCGATGGTATCGGCGGTAAAATACGAGGGGCAGCGCCTCTATAAACTGGCCCGGAAGGGGATTGAGGTCAAGCGTGAACCGCGTCAGGTCAGGGTTGACGTGCTGAACTTGATTGAATTCACATCTCCGCTGGTCCGTTTCCATCTTGATTGTTCCAAGGGGACGTATGTCCGTCAGATCGCCGAGGATGTCGGCGAGGATCTTGGCTGCGGTGCGTGCATCACCGAGATCCGCCGCACGAAGGTAGGCCCATTTATCATTAACGACGCGGTTAAACTGGACGATGTCAATGAAACGCATATTCATCCGTGGCGCCCTTCCGCCTGAACTGAAAGCGTCTGTCGCCGCCATTGGGGTATTTGACGGCGTGCATCGCGGGCATCAGAAGGTCATTGCCCGGGCGGTTTCCGAGGCAGGCCGGATGGGTGTTCTTTCGGCGGTTGTTACATTCGATCCGCACCCCAGTGCCGTGCTTCAGCCGCTTCATCCGTTCCCCTTGATCACGACGCTGGAACACCGCTTGCGGCTCATTGAGGCCATGGGGGTTGATGTTTGTGTTATTGTGCGTTTTGACCGCCGTTTTTCTTCCTGCCTTCCTGAAAATTTTGTTTACAGATTTCTTGTCGGTTGGATGAGAGCCAGAAAAGTCGTTATCGGCCGCGATTTTCATTTTGGCTGTGGCCGCGCAGGCACGGTGGCCCTGCTGAGATTGCTGGGAGAGGCGAATGGCTTTGAAGTGGAACAGATGGATATCATCCGTAACACCCGAAAGAACATTCGCTCAACGACCATCAGGGCCATGATTGCCGAGGGCAAGCTTACCGGTGTAAAGCGGTTCCTCGGCAGGCCTTTTGCTTTTCTGGGCGAGGTGGAAGGCGGGGACGGGCGCGGCAGGACGCTGGGGTATCCTACTGCGAATTTTAAGAAGGAAGACACCGTCAGTTTGCCTCCGGGTATTTATCTTGTCAGGGCTTTATGGCGTTCCAGGGCGGTTAACGGCCTTTGCTATATCGGCCGCCGCCCGACGTTCAAGGGCAAGGATGCGCCGCTCATGCGGGAGTTGCATTTGCTTGATTATCACGGTAATTTGTACGGCCGCGAGATTCTTGTTGAGTTTTTTAAAAAACTCCGTGATGATCAAGTTTTTCCTGACAAAGAAACGCTCATGGCGCAGATCGCCCGTGATATTGCCAGCGCCCGCCGCTTCTTCGCCCGGAAGGTGTCCTCCCGAGCGGTATAAAAATTAATTTTATCTTGTAAGTGGGATTGTTGATCCGCATGGCTGACTAAGGTGTCGGCCTTTTATTATTTATAAATTATTATGCCCGCGCAAAGTTTTATTTGTGCGGGCTTTTTCTTTTATTTCCCTTTTATTTTGTTGACACTCTTACGTGCCGGACTATAATTGTGAGTGCTGGTGGAGGAAAGTGGTGTGAAGTGGTGTATTCCTCCGCAACGAGAGGGCTGTCATGTTTTACGGTGAATACGCGCACAATTTGGATACCAAAGGCAGGTTGATCCTCCCGGCAAAGTTCCGGGAAGCAGCCCAGCAGAACAGTGTGCCGAAGTTCTTTGTCACCCGGGGATTAGAAGCTTGTGTTTTTATGTTCGCTGAAGCGGAGTGGCGGCAGTACGAGCAGAAGTTCCGCGATGTTCCTTTTACGAAACAGGATTCGCGCACATTCAACCGGATGTTCTTTTCCGGGGCGATGGATGTGGTACCGGATAAACAGGGCCGGTTTCTTCTTCCGCAGTATTTGAAAGATTACGCGGGGATTAAGGATAAGTCGGTTTTGATCGGGGTTTCCAACCGTATTGAAATTTGGGATCACGCACGTTGGCAGGAATATTACGCGAAGTCGAGCCGGCTTTTTGAGCAGACAGCGGAAAATGTCCTGAGTTTATAGATTTTGGAAAAGATTAATCCCTGTGTGAGGAGGTGCGTATGATCACCGCTCAGCAACGATTTATTTTCAAACACATGGTTGAACTTCCGCATTGTGAGTGTGTTTTTTGTTCTACCGAAGAAGATCATACCGGGCGGACACGTCTTTTCCTGGTGTTTCGCGGGAATCGCAAGGTATACATGCGGCATAGCATCAAGGGCCATTGGGAAATGGTTGTTGATCCTGAAGAGCAGGCGTTGGTATGGGAAGGTTTTCAGCAGGCGGTTTTGGAGCGCAAGATCCCCAGTTTTGTGGCGGCATCCGGCGATTTGGCGTCATTGTGATGATCATGGAAAGGGGTTTTGCTGAATGATGCCGGAGACGTTGCATGTTCCTGTTATGCCGATTGAAGTGTTGGCGTTGCTGAATCCGGTAGAAGGAGCTGTTGTTCTTGATTGTACGCTGGGTTTGGGTGGTCATGCGGCGTTGATAGCGGAGCGGATAGGGGCTTCTGGGCGCATGATCGGCATAGATCAGGATAATGACGCAATAAAGCTAGCACGTGAGCGCCTTTCAGGATTTTCGGGGCGCCTGGATATTGTAAAAAATAGTTTTGCACGCCTGGGATCAGCCCTGGATGGTGTGGGCGTCACGGTTGTTGATGCGGTTCTTTTTGATTTGGGGGTTTCCAGCCTTCAGCTTGATGATGCCGGGCGGGGGTTTAGTTTTCGGATGGATGGGCCGCTTGACATGCGCATGGACCGTGATGCCGGCACTACAGCTGAAGATCTGGTGAATGACCTGTCGGAAGAAGCTTTGGCAGATATTATTTTTAATTTTGGGGAAGAGCGTTTTTCCCGGCGAATTGCCCGGGTGCTCGTCGCGGCGCGTGCCGGGGAGCGGATCAGGACAACGGCCAGGCTGGCGGAGATTGTGCTGAAGGCATTGCGGCGGGGGTATCAGCGGAACAGGCTTCATCCTGCGACGAGGACATTTCAGGCGCTGAGGATCGCGGTAAACGGTGAACTTGATATTCTTGCCGGAGCGCTAACGCAGGCGTTTGAACGGCTCAAGCCCGGCGGGCGGATGGCGGTGATTGCGTTCCATTCGCTGGAAGACAGGATTGTTAAGGCAAAATTCAGGTCATGGGCACGCGAGGGGCGTGCTGTGTTATTGACAAAAAAACCATTGAGGCCGGGGGATGCAGAGGCAGCGGATAATCCGCGTGCCCGCAGTGCCCGGTTAAGGGTCATTGAAAGGATAGGGGACGATGGGGCATTTTCTTAAAGGCATGGGGTTGGTAACAGTGATGGCGTTGCTTTATATTCATTTGCAGATGAACATTTATGCCCTGGCGTACCAGGGGAAGAAGAAAGAATCCCGTATTGAAAAATTGGCCGAGCATAATGCCGGGGTAAGGAATGATATTCTTCGCCTGCAGTCATCGGATAATATCGGGCGTGAGTTCCTTGCCAGGGAAAACAGCGGCTATCGTTTTGCCAGCCGCAGGAATGTGGTCGAAGTTGAATCCGCAGCGACGACGAATGTTCTGGCGGACGGTATTGAGCGCGGGCAGGGCCTTGTGGGCCGTGTCATGACACTGGCTTTCGCGTCTCGTTGAAACTGTTTCCTACAACCATTTAGAAAAGTCCCCGGCCTTGCATTTTCAAAAATATCCCCCACGTGTTGGCTTGATATTCTTCTTTTTTCTTTTCTGCATTATTCTTTTTTGCGTCAAGCTGTCCCTGATTCAGATTTTTCGTTTTGACTATCTTGCGGAAAAGGCAGATAAACAGCACAATCATATTGTTGATCTTGAACCTGTTCGGGGAACGATCTATGACCGCAATATGCGGTTGCTTGCCCTGAATGTTCCGGCGTACTCGCTTTTTGCTAATCCGCGCATGATGACACAGGCCCAAAAAGATACGGCCGCCAGGGGGGTGGCTGCGATACTGGGTGGTTCAGCTGATTTTTATGCCGGGCGTATGGCCAGGGACAAGAGCTTTGTATGGTTGGCGCGCAAACTCTCAGCGGAACAGAATGACGCGTTGAAGTCAAAAAAGATCCAGGGGATCGGTTTGGTGAAGGAGAGCCGGCGTTTTTATCCCAACGGCAGTCTGGCCGCGCATGTGATAGGTTTTGCGAATATTGATAATACCGGGTTGCAGGGAGTTGAACTTGAGTATGACCGCCATTTGCGCGGGACCAAGGGGATGGCGCAGTTTTTAAGAGATGCCCGCATGCGGGATTTGATGATTGAAAAAGATTTTGTCGCTCCGAAGAATGGGGATAGCGTGGTGCTGACAATCGACGAAACGGTTCAATATATCGCCGAGAAAGCATTGCAGAAATCATTCGAAAAGTATCACGCGGTGAGCGCGTCGGTTATTGTCATGGATCCCAAGACGGGTGAAATACTTGCTTTTGCTAATTGCCCGACGTTCCGTCCTGATGCTCCGGAGGCTTCACCGCCGGAAAACAGGACAAACCGCGCGGTGGCTTTTGTTTATGAACCGGGATCCGTGTTTAAAATTGTCACGGCTTCTGCCGGGCTTGAAGAAGGGGCGTTTAAAGAAGAAGATATTATTTTTTGTGAAAATGGTAAGTACCGGGTGGGGAATCATATCCTCAATGACCATGAACCTTTGGGCAACCTGACGTTCCGGCAGGTTGTTGAGCATTCCAGCAATATCGGTGTGACAAAGATTGCCGAGCGGCTGGGTCCGGCAAAGGTGTATGAATATGCCCGCCGGTTCCGTTTTGGGATGAAGACGGGGATCGGGATGGTGGGTGAGGTGGGGGGGCTTTTGAAGCCTCCGGCACAGTGGTCAAAGACGAGCATCGGAGCGATTCCTATTGGACAGGAAGTGACTGTGACGCCGGTACAACTGGTGAGTGCGATCGCCGCCATTGCCAATAACGGGCATTATATGAAGCCGTATTATATTAAAGCTATTAAGGATGAACGGGGGAATACCGTAACGGAATTTATGCCGCAATCGCAGGGGGATGTTTTGCATCCGGATATCGCGCGCCGTATGCAGAGCATTCTTCAGGGCGTGGTTGATGAGGGTACGGCGACAGCCGCGAAAATGAAAGACATTACCGCCGGCGGCAAAACAGGAACGGCGCAGAAAGTTGTCAACGGGGTATATTCGCACAGTAAATTTGTGGCGTCATTCATAGGGTTTGCTCCGGTGGATGATCCGCAGCTGGCGATTGTCGTCACAGTGGATGATCCGCATCCGATTTATTATGGCGGCCTTGTGGCGGCGCCTGTTTTTAAAGAGATTGTTGAGGATTCATTGAGGTATTTTGCCAGTGCCCGCAGGCGGGGTGTCCCGGGTGAATGATCAAGGATGGTGCTTATGCGGTTGAAAGATTTATTAGAGGGGATCCTGGATGCGCGGGGGCTCGGTATTTTCGCGGATGTGGAGATCCCGTCTGTGTGGGATGATTCACGCCGTGTTACGCCCGGCAGCCTTTTTGCCGCTTTGCCCCCGGTTGCCCGGATAACGCGGAATGGTGATGCTTTTATTGCTGATGCCGTATCGAGGGGGGCTAAAGTTATTATTCTGCCGGAAGAATCGTCTTCACGCTTTTTGGATGGGGATTCTGGCGGGGTGTACTTTTTGCATGTGAAGGATCCCCGTGCGGTGTTCCATGCCGTTGCCGGCCGTTTTTATGGGTCTTTATCCCGGCAAGTCCGGGTAATGGGGGTGACCGGCACGAACGGTAAAACAACCATAACATATTTTCTGGAGTCTGTTCTTGGCGCGGCAGGATTGGCGTGCGGGGTTGTCGGAACAGTAAACCGCCGGGTTGGAACGCATGTTATCCCGTCGAAGAATACGACGCCTGGTTTTTTGGATAATCAGATATTCCTGGCCGATATCGCCGCTGAAGGGGTGGGGTATGCTGTCATGGAAGTTTCTTCGCATGCTTTGGCGCAGGGGCGCGTGGACGGGATTGATTTTATCGGAGGGATATTTACCAATCTTACCGGTGATCATCTTGACGAACATGGGACCATGGAGGCGTATTTTCAGGCCAAGGCCCGTTTATTCAGCGGGTTGGCTTCTTCGGCTTTTGCGGTTATTAATGTTGATGATGCGTACGGCCGACGCCTTGTTCCCATGACGCCGGCAAAAGTTTTGACGTACGCCCTTGACAGGCCGGCCGATATCACGGTGCGTATTGATGATTTTAGCCTTGCGGGAACGCGTTTTTGTATTATCTTGAATGGCCAGGAATTTCCCCTGGTGACGCATTTTATCGGCAGGCATAATATTTACAATATGCTCGCGGCTTTTGCGGCGGGCATTGGAGCGGGATTCCCTCCGGATGTGGTCTGTCGGGGGATTGAAAACCTTTCGTGTGTTCCGGGTCGATTGGAACGAGTTGTTTGCGGGCAGGATTTTTGTGTGTTTATTGATTACGCGCATACAGATGATGGTTTGCAGAATGTCCTGAATTGCCTTAAGATTGTCCCGCACGGGAGATTGATCCTTGTATTCGGATGTGGCGGTGATCGCGATCGGACCAAGCGGCCGCGTATGGGGCGCGTGGCATGTGAGCTTGCGGATCATGTTTTTTTGACATCGGATAATCCGCGCAGTGAGGATCCTGATGCGATTATTGCGGAGATTGTGCCTGCTTTTTCGCGTCCGATTTACACTGTTATCCCTGATCGCGGGGCGGCGATTGGCGCGGCATTGGCAATGGCCCGCAAGAATGATATTGTTCTTTTGGCGGGCAAGGGCCATGAAACCACACAGATCCTTCGGGACGGGGTGATTGATTTTAATGAAAGGGATATCGTTTCCCGTATTTTAGGCGGCAGGGGGTAGGGGGATGGGGTTCACACTGGGAGAAATTGCGGCAGCTGTCGGGGGTGAGCTTTTGGCGGGCACTGCGCGTGCGCGTATCGCGGGGGTTTCTACTGACACACGGCTTGTCCGGCGCCATCAGATTTTTGTGGCGATTAAGGGGGATCGTTTTGACGGGCATGATTTCTTGGCACAAGCGGTAACGCAAGGCGCTACAGCTGTTCTTGTTAGCCGTAAGGATGTCGCGGTTCCTTTATCCATCGCGGTAATTATTGTTGAAGATACGGTTAAGGCGCTGGGCCGTTTGGCGCGGTATCACCGGTTTCGGTTTCGTATCCCGGTTATTGCGGTGACGGGCAGTGCGGGGAAAACATCGACGAAGGAAATGATTGCGGCGGTACTGGGTCAGAAGTACAGGGTTCTTTATAATCAAGGCACGGAAAATAATCATATCGGCGTGCCGATGACCCTGTTGAAAATGAGCCCGCGGCATGAAGTCGCGGTGATTGAGATGGGGACCAATCATCCGGGAGAAATAGCCTGGCTGGCAGAAATTACAAATCCTACAGCAGCGGTATTCACGAATGTCGGGCCTTCACATTTAGAAGGCCTGGGAAGCCCGGAGGGGGTTTTTGAAGAAAAAATTTCTCTCCTTAAATATCTGTCTGCAGATGGTTGTATCATTACGAACGCGGATGATCCTTACTGGAACCGGCTCTTGAAAATGGGGCTTCCGCAAACTGTTTTATCTTACGGGATTAAAGCAGAAGCGGATATTCACGCATCCGCGGTCTTTCTTGATGCCCGCGGGATTCATGTGGTGATGGCGTCTAAAGAAGAATTTATATTAAAAACATTTTCCCCTGGCGCGGCCGCGAATGCTTTGGCCGCGGTGGCCTGCGGGAAATCTCAGGGGGTCGCGATGCCTCTTGCGTTGAAGGCTTTAAGCCGGTTACGTCCGGCCAAGGGCCGTCAGTGCTTGATTCGTGCCGGGGGTATTACGTTTGTTGATGACACGTATAATGCGAATCCTGTTTCCTATGCCAATGCATTTAAGGCGATTGAGATGATGAAGATCCGGGGCCGTGCTATTATGGCTGCGGCCGATATGCTGGAATTAGGGGAACACTCCGATGAATGGCATCGTTCTGTCGGGTTAGCCGCAGCGGGATCACGGCTGGATGCGTTTTTTACGTGCGGGGCCAAGGCCAAACTGATGGGGGACGCCGCCAGGTCGGGGCGAACATCTCTTGATGTCAGGCATTTTGATGGCCAGGAAGCCATGATTGAAGCCCTGAAAGTTTATCTTCAGCGGGGAGACGTATTTCTTGCCAAGGGGTCGCGGGGGATGCGAATGGAAAAAGTGGTTCAAGAGCTGGTTGAATTTGTGAAAGGATAAAAAGATGTTTTATTATTTGTCACAGCTGCGGGCTGAATTTTTCCCGTTGAATATTTTCAAGTACATTACATTCCGGGCCGGCATGGCGGCGGTGACGACTTTTCTTGTCTGTGTGATCATCGGGCCATGGTTGATCCGAAAACTCAAGGAGTGGAATTTAGGTGAAAAGCCTGTGATGGGGCAAGGCCGGGGAAACATCCTCGGCGAAGAGCTTAAATCCAAACAGGGTACGCCGACAATGGGCGGCATTCTGATCATCGGCAGTATTGTTTTTTCAGTGCTCCTTTGGGCGGATATGGGCAATCCGTATGTTTTATTGACGATGTTGACCAGTATCTGGCTGGCGGTTCTCGGTTTCTTTGATGATTATATGAAACTTTCCGGCCGGAAAAAGAATGGCTTGAGTGCGCGGACTAAAATGATCTGGCAGGTTGTTCTTGCCGGCATTGTCAGTTTTTATGTTTATACGCAACTGCATGTGGCCACGACGCTGGATGTGCCTTTCATGAAAAATCTTGTGATTGACCTGGGTGCTTTTTATATGTTGTTTGTCATGGGGGTTGTTGTCGGGACGTCTAATGCGGTAAATTTGACTGACGGGCTTGACGGGTTGGCCATCGGGTGCACGCTGATTGTTGCCATCACACTGGGTTTTCTTTGTTATGTCAGCGGCAACATTAATTTCAGTGAATACCTGTTTATTCCATATTTGCCGGGCACAGGGGAATTGACTGTTTATAGCGCGGCGATTGTCGGCGCAAGTCTCGGTTTCCTCTGGTTTAACGCGCATCCGGCTGATATTTTTATGGGGGATGTGGGGGCATTGGCTTTGGGCGGGACCCTGGGAATTATTGCTGTTTTTATCAAGAAAGAATTGTTGCTTGTTATTCTCGGCGGTGTCTTTGTTTGGGAGGCGATGTCGGTTATTATCCAGGTCACATCCTACAAGCTGACGCATAAAAGGATTTTTTTGTGTTCTCCGTATCATCATCATCTTCAAAAGATGAACTGGAAGGAATCGAAGATTGTTATCCGTTTTTGGATTGTAGGGATTATTCTTGCGCTGCTGACGCTGACAACATTGAAGATCCGCTGATATTGCCAGGCGCGTGCCGGGAGGATTTTTGTATGAAATTACAAGGGAAAAAAGTGACGGTGATCGGTGCAGCCAAAAGCGGGGTGGCGGCGGTGAACCTTGTGCTGGATCAGGGGGGCATGGCGAAAATTACTGATGCCAGGCCGCTGGAGGATATTCGTTCGGCGCTTGCCGGTTTCAGGGATGACGCGGCGGTTGCTGTTGAGTCCGGCGGGCATACGCGTGCATTTATTGAAGATTCTGACCTTGTGGTTGCCAGCCCCGGCGTTAGAAAAGACGCTGAATCTTTGCGCTGGGCCAGGGACAAGGGCATTCATGTTATAGGAGAAATTGAATTCGCGTGGCGATTTTGTTCCAAACCTGTCATAGCGGTTACGGGGTCTAATGGCAAAACAACGACGGCGACACTCATCGCGAAGGTGATTGAAGCGGCAGGCAGGAAGGCTGGCTTGTGCGGCAATGTGGGTGTCCCTTTTTCAGAAATTGTGCTGTCAGCCGATGTGGATTATTTTGTTGTTGAAATCAGTTCATTCCAGCTTGAGCTTATTGCAACATTTCGTCCGACGATCGCGGTTTTTCTTAATTTCAGCCAGAATCATTTGGACAGGCATCCTGATATGCAGGATTATTTTAATGCGAAGAAGCGTATTTTCATGAATCAGACGGCAGATGAATATGCTCTTTTGAACGCGGATGATCCCCTGGTTTGTGCCTTGGCTGACGGCTTTTCTTCGAAAGTGACATTTTTTCATCAGGAAGGTTGTTCTAATCCTAACTTTCTGGCGGTAGCGGCAGTGGCGCGCATCCTTGATATCCCTTCGTGTGTGGCGGATAAAGTTTTTCAAGAATTCCCCGGAGTTGAACATCGGATGGAAAAGTCCGGGATCATTGATGGTGTGGAGTATATCAATGATTCGAAATCAACAACCGTTGAGGCAGGTCGCTGGGCCCTGGAGCGGATGGACCGTCCTGCGGTGATGATTGCCGGAGGATCAGACAAGTGCCTGGATTACTCTTCTTTGCGCGACCTTGTACGGCGTAAGGTGGCAGCGTTGGTGGTTATCGGGGTGATCAAAGAACAGTTGCGGGATACTTTTAATGATGTCCTGCCGGTTGCGGTGATCCGGGGCGGGCTGGAAGATGCGGTGGCGTGCGCGCAGCGGCTGGCGGTTCCAGGCGGGTGTGTTCTTTTTTCC
>SESG01027001.1_pt1 | contig 10546 bp, 20 predicted proteins | sample 3171421 | NCBI WGS metagenome assembly SESG01 (sample SAMN10866946, study PRJNA518727) | freshwater metagenome | biome: subpolar coniferous forest; feature: holomictic lake; material: water; isolation source: holomictic Lake 227, 6 m and 8 m depth | place: Canada: near Kenora, Ontario | collected... | reverse complement strand
TCCGACGCAGTTCACGGTGATTTTGGGTGAGGGCGGCGGCGTAACTGGACGGCGAGGCATCGGTTGCAAAACCCACGATGAATATCGAATTTGCCTTCAACCAGGCGCAATGCCCAGCCCGCTATGAGAGCACGGCCAACAATCGCGGGAGCTGTGCCAGGAGTTCAAGCCCGAACAGGAACGCCAAAACGAAGGCCATGGCGGCCAGGGCTAGGGTGACGAGCCAGACGAGGGTTCGGCGCACTCTGCGGGCGGATACTGCGGCGGATCGGCGTTGCAGACGCTCGGTCAGGGTCTCGAAGGCTGGCCCGCTCATGCCGATCCGGGTCAGTGTCCGGGAGGCGGAGGCGGGAGATACCGGATCGCGGCCAGGATGACGCCGACAGCGGCAACCATGGCTGTGCCGAACCAGATTTTCAGGTCGCGCTTGAGCAGCTCCAAGTCTGACTTGGTAGCAACCTCTTCACCCATGGCTTCGGCGATGGCCTCGGCGGTATCGCCCGCCTGCTTGGCCGGGTAGCCGGCGGCCTCCAGCTTGCGAGCGAGCTTGAGGGTGTCGAAGGGGATGGCGGTCATGGATGGTCCCCTCTGAGCGGCACCACGTTCCCCGTGTCGGTCAGCACCTTGCGGTAGGAGTCGACAGCGGCGGCGTGCTGGTCAATGGGGCCGCGATAGGCGCCCTCGGGGTTCACATAGATCATCTTCGTGCGGCCCCGAGTGACGCGGTGAATGGCGCCGACTTCCTCCAGCACCTTCAGGGCCTCGGAGACATCCTTCGGGCGGGCCTTCAACAAATCCGCGATCTCGGCCGCAGTCTTTGAGCAGGCCGCATCTTTCCAGGGAAGCCACCGGACAATCTCGGCCATGACGGTTATCGCCATCGTCCGCTTCGGCAGCGTCAGCGGAAGAGCATGAACGCGGTCCCGGATGGTGTCGTGGTATTCGTCGGCCACGGACCAGTTCCCTTTGAAAAAGTCGAATTCGAGCTGAGCGGGCTTGTTCGCCAGTTCCTTGAGAATCGCAGAGGCATGGCGCGCTTTCAAGGCCCGTTCGGAGTCTATTTCCGCCAGAGCTTCCTGATCGGTCAGCAGAGCGGCTTGCCCATACCGGCCCCGCTTGCGAAGCTGGCGGTCCGTCAGGCTGGCGGGCTCGGAGGTGGAAGTGGGCCGACCGTCGATAATTTGGCCGAGCGTCTGGACGGGGCTTCCGGTGCGGCGCTGGGCTTCCTGGACAATGCGGGCCGTCCTGATGTCTCCATCGGGCACGCCGCGCCGCCTGAGTTCTTTCGCCGAGATTGCCATTTCGCACCGAACCGTAGCCGTGTAGGCTATGATCGTAGCCGTGGGGGCTACTATCGTCAATGGCTATCTGTCGGAGAAACCGCGCAAAAGGCCGTTTTCTTCCGGCGGTATCCATACCCTGAAAGAAACTAAGAGCCTTTGCAAGCCCGACTCGACACAGCCGCCTCTACTCCAGCTCGTCCAGGTCTTCCTCGTGTGTCCCACCCGACAACACCACAGCGGCCATCACGGCAGCTCGGCGTTGCTCCTCGGACCCAACCACAGCAGGCGCAGCCAAGTGGAAACCCGCCGCCCGCATCCGATCCAGGGCAAAAAACTGGATCGTGTCCAGCTCGATATCCTCGGCGTCCGTCAGAATGCCGGCAGCGGCTCGCTCAAGGAGCTGGACGTATCGCTGCTCCTCTGCCCCGCGCTCGATAAACTGCCCAATGACGGCGGGACGGGTTGTCGGGGCCAAAGTCCGCTCGATTCTGCCCAGTCGCTTCGATAGCTGGCCCATGCCGTCCTCCAAAAGTGTCGCCCAAACCACGATACCGCCAGAAGCTCATTAGATCGCCACTGGTGCGTTGTTTCTGCGCGTGATGGATTTCACCAGAAAAAGCTTTCAGGCAAGCAGACGGCGCTCTGGCGGCCTCGTTTGAGCCTGATTGCCAATTTCTCGACGCTCGGACGGGTTAGGCGGCCAGAAGATCGCCGGAATCGAGCTGACGGCGGCCGTAGAGGGCGATCAAGGCGGCATCGGCCCGGCCGTCGTCACGCACACGGGCGAATAGTTGAGCGTCACGCTGGAACATCTCTTTCGCCATCGCCCGGTTGGCATCCTTGCCTGCGCCCGGCTTGATGCCGACGGCCCGTTGCCATTTGACCGGCGCCACGTCCACGATCTTGACGAAGTGGGCTCGGAGTATCCCCCGCAGCAGCCCGAAGCCCCTTCCGAATGTGAATGCGCCGACAGCGCCCTCGCCAGGACGGGAACCGACCAGCTCCAGAAACGCACAGGCGATAGGGCCGGCGGTGCCGATCAGGCGGGCCAGCTCGATTTCGTCAATCGTGCGCTTCGTGCCGACGGTCAGCACCGGCATGTCGTGGACCACGAGCTTATCCGGGCTCAGAAGGGCCAAAGCCCCGCCGAGACCCGGATCAACCCCGAGGACGAGCCCAGCGCTCATGCCGCCCATCGGCCCCGGCCACGGATCGGGTAACTCGCCCCGCTCCCCTGGCCCGCGAGCGTCACCCCGAGAGCGGCGCTTTTGCCCTCCCGGCCCGCGCCGACTTCGAAACGCAGCTCGTCGCCGATCCGAACGTCAGAAAAGCCCGCACGGACAAGCTCGCTGGCATGGATGAATACATCGCCGCCATCATCTCGGCGAGCGATGAAGCCAAACCCCCGGTCATGATTCCAGGTCTTGAGAAATCCGATCATTTTGCCCCCTATACAACAACAATTTGCCCGCTGGCGATATCATCGCACCGGGCAATCATAATCTCGGAGAAGTGAGGATTATTCCGGCTGATATATTCCTTCGGGGGCTTGGCCGCGCGAGTATCAACAGGGCGCTCGCCACGGGCTATTGCGGCAAGATTTGCCTGAAGATACTCGGGGTCGCGGCTAAGGCGCTTCCATGTCTCATTGTCCATTTCACGCACTCCGATTTTCAGGAAATCCGCCCGCCAGATTTTATGAACGCCATCCGCTTCTGCGGGTTCATCGCCTCAAAATCCCTTCGGGGCATCACCCTCGGCCCAGCCGGAGTTAGCGCTGGGGCATTGCCGGACCCGGCGCCGGGCATGGCCGGCTTTTTGAACAAGACATTCGACAGGGAATGGTTGCGGGCCATAATTTCGGTGGCTTCTTCAAAATCCGCCACCTCTCCGGGACGCTGACGAGAGTAAATCTTGCCGTGTTTGTCGCTCGCAACAATCTTCCCGTCCTCGAATGAGAAGCTATCAGCGAACAGGTCGCCAACCATGTCGGCGGGCCAGTCAAAGGTATCATTGAGGCGCTTCGAGCTATGAAACATGCTCTTTACCTTGAGCCTGTCCCGCTCCTTGACGACATCTGCAGCGTTATGGACAACCTCTTTTCCGTTCGCGATATAGATCGGATGGCCGTCCTTCAGAATGGCGTGGCCGTCGTTATCGAGCTTCAACTGCATTGGTACTACTCCGGGACTACACCGGACGCGGCCAGTATTCTGGCGGCGGCGGCGATGGTTTCAGGGTTTGTGATGAAGTGGTGAGACGGGGCGGAGGCGCCACAGAGAGCGTCGTCGGTCTCGGTGATGGCGAGGACGGCCCGGCCGTCACGGGGTGTCGGGTCAACGCCCTGTCGATGGCAGGCGGTGGCCATGGTCTCGCCGTCACGGCACACCACAGTCACGAAGCCGGGGCCGGTGGTGGTTTCGAGGCGGGCGAGGCGGGATGCGAGGCGGCTCATGTCCGCGCTCCGGGGCGGAAGACGATGCGCCCGGTCTCGGCCATCGTCCCCGGCTCGATGAAAATCACCGTCAGCTCCTCGGAGCCGGCGGCATCGGGGCTGCGCTTTTCGAGCTGTGCGAGGCGCTTCATGATCGGTTTCATGCTGTGCGGGCCTCCAGCTCCGTCAGGCGGCGATCCAGGTCGCAGATTTCAATCGCTCGGGCGAACTTCTCGACCATTCCGGCCAGATCATTGGCCTCAGATGCCGTCAAGTCCCCAGAAGCCACGCCCGAGACGATGGCGGCCATGGCGCGGGGTGCGTCGGCGGCGGCCTCCAGGCTGGGCATCGTGAAAGACACCGCCCGGTCTTTGCGCGGCGGTACCAGTCGCTCGATCAGGCAACGGCCGGCGGCGGTGTCGCCGTTCTTGGCAGCGTCAATCATCGCGCGGACGATCTCGCGGCCCTCGCTATCAATCAGCTCGCCGAGCAGGATCGAAGCTTTGTTGCGACAGCCGACAGGGCGCCCGTTCGGGTTTCCGGACTGGCCCTTCTTGAAAGGGCGCCCGCGCAACTTCGGGCCTGATGTAGCAGCGTTCTCGGTTTCCATGTTCGGCCCCGCGTTAGTCGTGTCAAACGAAACGGCGTATCACTAGACACATTTATACCCTAACCAAACAGCGGCGTCAACAGCCGCAGCATCAGCGCAGCGACTCGCGAACAACGAGAATATCAGACGACACGCACACTTCAGCACTTTGTCCGATTCAGGTATACCCCAGCCTGACGAAATCGTCGGACAGTCGGGTTGGCGGATTTCCTCGGTTTCGAGTGTCAGATTAGGGTTGACTTCGGCATTATCTGACAGTAAGGTAGGAACATCTAAACCCTAATCGTACACTTCAAGCCCACGGAGCCCGCCATGAGCAAAATCGGATACGCCCGCGTCAGCACCACCGATCAGGATACAGCGATCCAGGTTGCCGCTCTCCGGGCCGCCGGGTGCGACGTGGTGCGGGAAGAGAAGGCCAGCGGCACCACCACAGCCGGGCGCACCGAGCTTGCCACGGTGCTGAACTTCCTTCGGGCTGGCGATGTGCTGGTGGTGACGCGGGTGGATCGGCTGGCCCGCAGCATCGGCGACCTACAAACCATCGTCCGCACGATCCGCGACAAGGGCGCCGCGCTTCAGGCGACAGAGCAACCGGTGGACACCAGCACCGCCGCCGGCAAGGCATTCCTGGACATGCTCGGGGTGTTTGCCGAATTCGAGACGAACATCCGCAAGGAGCGGCAGCTCGAAGGCATCGCCAAGGCGAAGGCGGCCGGGGTCTACAAGGGTCGCAAGCCTACGCTGGACGTAGAGCAGGCCAAGGCGTTGAAGGCTGAAGGGCTAGGGGCGACCGAGATTGCGAAGCGGCTCGGGTGCAGCCGGGATAGCGTGTATCGGGTGCTGGGGGCCTGATAGCGCCACCCGGAAACGATGAAGCCCGCCCGGAGCGATCCGAGGCGGGCTTTCTGTCGGCATGTAAGAAGCGGCGGCAAGGTCAGGGGCTCCCCGCAGGCATCTCCAGCAGCCGAGCCGCAGGCGGTTTCCCTTACCGAACACCCCCAAGCCCGGAGACGATGCGGAAGCCGAGACTATGACGGTCACAGTCCGCCGCAAGTGCAGTAGCTTCGGCATCGCCAGCAACCACAGCCAGGATCAATGTCGCCAGCTTCTCCGCGTTGGCGGTCTGGCGGTCTTGCTCCTCCCGCCAGCGGCGAGCCTCCTCAATCTGTTGAAGGCGCCGCTTCTCGCGATTGGCCTTGCTGCGGGCTTCCTTCTTGGCTTGCTCCGGCGACAGCTTGGCCTTGCGCTCCTCCTCGCGTACCCGCTTCGCCTCCTCCCGCTCCTGAAGCTTGGCAGTAGAGACGATCTCCTTGACCGACTTAGCGGTGACGGCCTCGCCACTCCTGACGGCTTCGATAACCTTAGCGCGGGCAGGCTCCGGGGTTGACGGGGACGAGAGCGCATAGACAGCGGTGGGTGGCAAATACGAAACGATTTCGGAATTGGCTTCGGCCCACTCGGCCGCCGACATGTAATTCTGAGCCGTGCGATCCGACCAGCCAAACTCAGCAGCGATCCAGGCCCCAAAGGTTCCGTGGACCATCTGCGCTTTAACGTCCAGCAGCGACCGGCCGATCTCCACGTAGGCCCCGATCATGTTTGCCCGGATACGCTCCGCCGTAGCTCTGGCGACACGGGCGACACTCTCGTCGAGGGTTGAATAATCGAAGGCGGCGGGCATTCCGACAGCCGCAACAGTAAGGTTATGCTCAGGCATGGCTATAATCCTGCGTTGGTCAGTTGGTAGGGGTCTCAGAGGGAAGAGGCGACATATCCGCCAGCCGAGCCGCAGGGGCCTTGCCGGCCTCCCGCACGACATCCACCAGCCCAGCCGCCTCCAGTGCGGCCAATGCCCGGCGGCGGGTAACTTCGCTCAGCCCGATAGAGCGAGCGACGAAATCGCCGACAGGAACGCGGCCATCAGGATACCGGCCTTCCCGAGCTTTAATCGCAAGGGCCAGGGCCAGGGCCTCGGGGTGTGTCTCTCGACAAGCTTTGATCCAAGGAACAGGGATAGGCCCCCGGACGAACGGAACAGAAAGCCCCGGTTTAGTAGGGCTTCCTCCAGTCCCCGAACGCTTCCGCTTGAGAGCCTTCACAGCATCAGTGTCATAGGGGACGGCTTCAACATCTGAGTCATCCCAATCTTGACCACCACCCGAAGGTTTATGCGGATATCCCACTAGAGTCTCCTATAGCTATTATCAGATAAAGGATAAGGATAAGGTAAAGGATAAGAATAAGGATAATAGGGCAGGGTGTACCTATCTGTCACCCTACCCCGACAAAAATGTAACCCATGGGCGACAAATTAGCAACCCTACCCCGACACTCCTGTAGGGGTGTCCATCTCGTCCAGGAGCCGCATTGTCCGGTCCCACATCACCAGCCCGCGTTTATCCATATAACGCTCGGGGTAGCGAACCAGCTTCGCGTCGGTCCTGACTTCGAAGCCGTCGAGCACGATCCGGGATGCCTCGCCCATGATCTCGCGCAGCCGCTCGGTGTCGGCGTCCAGGCGATCCAGGGGTGCAGCCAGCAGCAAGGCGTCGTGGACGGGGCAGCAAATCTCGAGCCCGGCCTCGGTGGCCATGCAGCAGGCCAGCCGCATCATTTCCGCCCCGTTCCCCTGCATGGGGTAATTCATCAGGGCGCGCGGGTTCGCCTCAGCTCCGATGTGGATCGGCCAGCCGAACGCCGTCGTCAGGCGGTTTGTGAGCATGGCGGTATCGACGGCCGCCTCTGACCAGCTCCAGAACTTCGGGTAGGTCTTCCGGTGCAGGCGCAGCAGCTCTCGGGCCACAGCAGGCGGTTGCCCGATGCGATTGGCGAGACTGTCTGGCCCCATGCCGTAGTTGGTTCCCAAGACGACAGCCTTACAGCGGTCCCGAACATCTTCGTGAGACTGCTTGGTTGCGTCGGGCGGCACGAGCTTCGCCTGCTTGGCAAAGGCCAGATACACGTCGCCAGACTGATACGCGGCCATCAGGGCGCTATCGCCACTCAGGGCGGCGGCAATCCCGATCTCCTGGCTACTGAAATCGACATAGGCCAGCCCCCAACCCTCCGGCGGCTTTATCAGCCCGCGCAGCCATGCCGATGGCCCGAACACGAACCGGGAGTTGGACGGCTGATTGCGGCCGGTCCTGGCCCGGAAGGGCGACAGCAGGCAGCGGTTCCTGCCGTCCTGTCCCACGGCCAGCTCGTTCAGGCGCATTTGGCCGAGAGCGTGCCGCAGCTCCCGGAGGGGCTGGACGGCGGGCACGGATCGGGCGATCTCGCGGAAGGTGTCATCCGTCAAATCGAGGGCGCCAGACGGCAAACGGGGCCAGGGGATGCCATTTCGGTTCAGCCAAGCCTCGAAACGGTCGGATTTGAACGTCAAGCCGTCGAAAATTCCGTAGTCGCGGTCGATTTCAGCTATCAGGCGGCCCTTGATGCCGTCCCAGCCCGCCCGCAGACGCTCCAGGGCCTCCAGGTCTATCGGGGTGCCCGCCCATTCCATCCGAGCGACGGCGGCCATGTAGCGGCCCCGGAGCAGGGCTTGCCCGAGGGCGATCTCGGGAGACGGCTTCCGGGCCAGGATGCCGGGGAGCATGGCAGGCAGCAGGCGGGCGAGGGCGTCAACGTCGGACTGGCAGTAGTCAAGAATCGCGATCCGCTCGGCCTCTGACCAGGGGCCGCCGCCCATGATCAGCTCCCTCATGTCGTGTTTCTCGTCGGCCGCCATGGCGTCCAGTCCATGAGCGACCAGGGCGCCGAGTAGGCCCTGTCCGGCTGGCGTCGAGTGCCCGTTGGTGCTGGCCCTGAACTCGATAAACAGGTCGAGCAGCCGCTCCGGGGTCGGCCAGCCAAGGGCAAGGTGACAGGACATTTCCGCCGACGCGAAGTAGGCGACGAACAAGGTATCCGGGCCGGTGCCGTAGGGCGGGCTGGGCATCGCCAGCAGCTCGTCGCGCCAAACCCGGAGCACGCGGCCAGAGCGCAGCTCGCGGGCGACGAGGCAGACGGGGGCGGCCCGCTCGCCGTCCGGAGCGACGAATTCGAAGTCAGCGGCCCAAATCTCGCGGTAGGGGAGACGGCTAAGCGGCATCTGGGCATCCGATCTCGCCAGCGATGGCGGCGTAGCCGGCGGCGTCAATGAAGTCGTCGGGGTTGGCGGTGCCCGTCTTGGTCCGTGCCACCTTCAGCAGCACCATCAGCAGCGCAACGTCGCGGGCTGTGACCGGCATCCCGAGATAGGCCGACCACAACGCCGCGATGTTGGTGTGCGCCTCCAGCGCGTCCCCGTGCTGGAGGGCACGCTCCCCGCCGACCAGATCGGCCACGCGGAGAGCGATATCCCTGGCTTTCATCGGTTACGCCTCACCACGCAGACGGCGCAGCGCCGGGTGGTCGGGCGTGTCGATATAGGACCCGGTGAAGGCGATCTTCAGCAGCTCGTGGAAGGTCTTCTCCGGCCACGTCGGATCGGGCAGATCGCCCGCCGCGACGAAGGGCTGGTATCCGCCCAAGCTCATATCCGCCTGGATTTTCACCCACCTGGACATGCCGAGTTCAGCGGCGGCCAGGGCAGTGTCGTACCAGGGGTTCGCCCGTCCGTCCGGGGGCGAGAGCTTGCAGGGCCAGAGCGCGACGACGCCCTGCCTGTTGATCGTGGTGTAGATGCGAACCGGCTTGATCTCGGCGAACATCTCACCGCGCAGGGCCGGGGCAACGAGGTAAACCTCGCGCTCTTCCTTCAGCTCCAGGACGGCCGTTTCCAGGCGGTAGTCCTCGTCCGGGTGGACCCGGAAGAACTCTTGGGCGCCGGGCTTGCGGACGGGGACGCGGTTGAGGATTTTCTGCACCCCGACGCTGGTAGCGAAATCCTGCGACAGCCGGAGCGAAGCCGGGTCGAAGGGATCGGGCGCGGCAATCGGGGCCTTGGTGGTGGCGGAAGACGTAGCGGTAGCGGTCATGGTGGCGATCCTTATTTGGAAGAGGGCGGGAAAGTAGAATTGACGTAGACGACGAAGGTAGTAAGGGCATCCCGGACAGCCTGGAACTTAGCCAAGGTGTTCTTGGTGTATTCGCCATCCATCGGCGAATAGTCTTCCTCAAGCTCGTCGTATATATCTTGGTCGAGATACTCCATCGCGAACGTGAGCTTAGTCAGAGCCTCGGAGATATTATTGGCGGGAAGGCTGCGGATGCGGTCGGACGTGTCGCACAGGCGGGTCAGCACGCCTCGGTAGCCGTCCTTCATGTGACCGGTGTCCCAGTCGATATGCCGGGAAAGCTGGTGTTTGAGACCGCAGTGGAGTGCCTCCATCTCGGTGATGGTGGCGGTGGCGGAAACGGCCATGGTGTGAACTCCTTGGGTTAGTTGAAGTCGGCGAAGAAAACGGCGAGCTGATTGACAGCGACGCGGAGGCAATCCTCGTCTTCCGTCAAGTGACCGGAGGAGGAACCCAAGCCATCGCCGAATTCGAGGCAGGCCATTTCGGCGGCCATTTCGACTTTGACGATGGCTTCGGCGGCGCATGTCGGTGTCGTGCGCAGGATTGCCGCGTACGAGTCCTGAATCGCCCGCTCTACTTCCGGGTCCTCGCGGCCCGTGAGGCTGTAGAACTTTTGACTGGTGCGGCGGTCCCGGCCGAGACGCCCGTGAAGGTCGGCGATGCTGCCGGGGATGGGGTTGCGGATAGCGAGCATTAGCTGTGTCCTTGCAGATCGACGCGGCCGTCGAAGGTGATGACGCCAGCGGTGTGGTAGTCGAAGAGCGGAGGCATGGGCTCAGTGACCCAGCCGTTGCGGACCAAGGCCCGGACGGTCTGGACGGAGACGCGGGCGCCTCCGGGCTGGATGGTGGTGGTATTGCCGCCGTCGATAACGAGGCGGGCGTCGTCGGCCAGGGCCTTGAGCACGCGCCGCTGCACCGGGGTCGGCTTGGGGGCGGAGGGGGTGCGGATGCTGGCCATCAGGTGGCCCTCCCCGCCGAGACGAAAGGGAGCTGAGTCAACTCCACGAGCAGCAGGCGCAGATCGCGCAGCCGGACTCGGAGCTGCCGGGCAGCGGCTCCCGTGTAGTCGGTGACGCTGACCAGCTCGGCGGCGGTGGCGGTGCGGGCTGCGTCGATTTCGTGGATCAACGCGAGGATGTGGGGCGGGGCGGTATCGACCATCTCTAGCCCTCCGACTTCAGAGAGGCGGTGGCTGTTAGCGGCGGTCATGA
>SESG01037126.1_pt1 | contig 10548 bp, 10 predicted proteins | sample 3171421 | NCBI WGS metagenome assembly SESG01 (sample SAMN10866946, study PRJNA518727) | freshwater metagenome | biome: subpolar coniferous forest; feature: holomictic lake; material: water; isolation source: holomictic Lake 227, 6 m and 8 m depth | place: Canada: near Kenora, Ontario | collected... | reverse complement strand
TTTGGTAAATTGCTCTAGCTTCCACGCTTCAAGAAACGAGCCCCTGAATGGAGACTGGGGATTCACGAGAAAAACCGGCGCAGCAGCCGGTTTTTTCATGCCCTGGCCTGATTCCCTTGTCGGGGTCTCCTTGACATTGAGGCGGCACCTCTCTATTTCTTGCGATCAAGCAATTAAGCATGCAAAACGAAACCGCGGATTTCGAGATTACCCTTCGCCCCAACACCAGTTGGCTCCAACTGGAACTCAAAGGAATCTGGCATTACCGGGATCTCCTTACCTTGTTGGTATGGCGCGATTTTGTCGCCAAATACAAACAAACCGTTCTCGGCCCGCTCTGGTTTATTGTGCAGCCGTTGATGATGTCGGTGGTGTTCACGGTCGTCTTTGGAGCCGTGGCAAAGATCCCTACCGACGGCCTGCCTCCCCTTCTCTTCTACTTGTGCGGCCAACTCGGCTGGAACTATTTTGCGCAGAACTTCAACTCCAACTCCGCCACGCTCGTCAACAATGCGGGGCTCTTTAGCAAAGTCTATTTTCCCCGGTTGGTGGTTCCGCTGGCCGGGTTGGTGTCCAATCTCCTGACCTTTGCGATTCAAGCAGTCACTTTTTGCGCCTTCTTCCTGTACTTCAAACTCATCCTGCACAACGGCAGCTTCCATTTGGACTGGCGCGTTGTTTTTCTGCCGCTGCTGGTATTGCAAAGCGCGGCCCTCAGCCTTGGGCTGGGGCTTTTCATGTCGGCGCTTACGGCCAAATACCGCGACCTTGTGCATCTGAGCCCGCTGCTCATCCAGCTCTGGATGTACGCCACGCCGGTCATCATCCCGCTTTCCAAATTTCCCGAACAATGGCGCTGGGTGGTGGCGATCAACCCCATGACCTCCATCGTTGAATCCTTCCGGCTCATGCTTCTGGGCACCGGCACTGTCGAACCGCTCTACATGATTTGCTCGGTCGCATTCACCGTCGTCATCCTCGCTGTCGGTCTGCTGCTTTTTGGAAAAGTGGAAAAAACCTTCGTCGATACCGTTTAGCCCGCCATGTCCCTTCCAGCCATTGAAGTTCGCAACGTCTCCAAGGTCTATCAACTCGGCACCATCGGCGCCACCTCGTTGAAGGACGAGCTGGGACGCGTTTGGGACCAGGTGCGCGGGCGCGCGGAAGCCCGCAAAAGAAGCGAGTTCGCCGCGCTGCGCGATGTCTCATTTGACGTGCAACCCGGCCAGGTGATCGGGGTCATCGGGCGCAATGGCGCGGGCAAATCGACGCTGCTCAAAATCCTTTCCCGCATCACCCAGCAGACCACGGGCGAGATCACGCTGCGCGGGCGCGTGGGCAGTTTGCTGGAAGTCGGCACCGGCTTTCACCCTGATCTCACCGGTCGCGAAAACGTCTTCCTCAACGGCGCGATCCTCGGCATGACCAAGGCGGAGATTCGCAACAAATTCGACGCCATCGTGGAGTTCGCCGAGATCGAAAAATTCATCGACACCCCCGTCAAGCGGTATTCGAGCGGCATGTATGTGCGCCTGGCGTTCGCCGTGGCTGCGCATCTGGAGCCGGAGATTCTGATTCTTGACGAGGTGCTTGCCGTGGGCGACCAGCAGTTCCAGCGCAAGTGTTTGGGCAAAATGCAGGAAATCTCCTCGGGAGATGGCCGGACAATCCTCTTCGTCAGCCACCACATGGCCTCCATCCGGCGGCTCTGCCAGAAGTGCGTCGTGCTCACCCAGGGAGTCAGCTCGCCCTTGCTGGACATTGAGGAAGCCATCGCCCTCTACACATCCAATCTTACGGAATCCGAGTATTGCCTGGATGTCGCCGACCGTCCCCGCGCTTGGGGAACCGAGGGGAACGCATGCAGGATGAAGCGGGTGGAGGTGACCTCCCCTCACCTCCTCGCCTATGGCAAGCCGCTCGACCTGGAGTTCACCATCGAGTGCACCAAGCCGATTCCCGAAGCGATGATCGGCCTCGCCTTCAACTCGATGGAGGGAACGCGGGTGCTCACCCTTGACTCGGACATCAACGGGAACTTCCTCCACCTTGAGCCGGGCACGCACCGCTTAAATTTTCATCTCGATGCGCTGCCCCTGCACCCCGCCTACTACCATTGCAGCGCGGCCCTGGCCGGGAGCGGATTCTTTTACGACATCCTCGATCCCCTCGCGATCTGGCAGGTGAAAACCAGCGATGAAGACCGCTGGAGCGACCGCGGGGCGGGAGGCTGCCGGATGGAACCGAGCGTCACAATTCTTTCGTAAAAGAGCAAAACAGCGGCCTATGCCTCCGAACCCGTCTAATCCAGCGCCTGGTTGCGGCATCTACATCCTGGCAAACGACTGCGTCCTGGAATACGCAAAAGCACTCTTCCGGAGCCTTCGGCATTACAATGCGGAGATCCCCGCCTTTGTCCTCCCGTTTGACGCTCAAATCGACGCCATCGCCAAAGAAGCAGAGGCTTTCAACATCGGGATGATCCACCCGCCGCACCTGGAGGATTTGGATGCGCTGGCTGCGGAACAATTTGGGGAGAAAGAACTCTCCCGGCAAATGTACCGCAAATTCGCCACATTCTGGGGTCCTCTGGAGACCTTCCTCTATTTGGATGCGGATATTGCCCTTCTGGATGATCCGGCAAAGATGCTCAACGAATTCCAGACGGCTGGCTGCGATTTTCTCTCCTTCGACAACGACGAAACCCGGGCATACGAGCCAGGGCCGCTTCGTGAAAAAATGCAGCGGGAATACGGATCGAAGTCGTTTAACGCCGGGGCGTTTATTTCGCGCCGGGGAGCGCTCGATTTTGAGCGTGTCCGGCAACTGGCGCAGGAAGCGCAACCCTTTAAGGCTCAATTTGCGCCCGGGCTGGGGGATCAGCCGTTTTTGAATTTTGCCATTGATAAGAGCCGGATGTGCCAACGGCGTATGCCGGAGATCAATAAAAACTACCCGGACAAGCAATGGGGCGACCAAACGCCCATCGCCTGGAAAGAGGGCGCTTTCAGGCTCCTGGACAAAACATCCGCCGACTACGGAAAAGCGTTCCCGTTCATTCATTGGGCGGGTCACTGGCAGCTCGAAAACTTTCCCAACCGGCACATTTTCTACCAGTTCAGGCTCCTGGATGCCTCCCTCCTGGGTAGCATCCAATACAGGCTGGCGGATCGCTGGCGCTGGGACAGCGAGCCCTTGCGCAATGCCTGGGGCTGGCTCCGTCACAAATTTCGGCGGCTCCTTCAAAAACTGGGAATCCACTGATGCGCAAGACTTCCACCCTGCTTGTCTTCACCCGTTTCACTCCCCTCAACGGGCTCTCCGGCACCGGCACCTATCTCTTTTCCATCCTCAGCTATCTGCACCGGCATGGCGTCGCGGTCGCCATTTGCTGGAGTGAGCGGCCCGAGATCGCTGCCCGGCGGGGCTGGTGGATTGTGCCCAAGGATTTATCGGCCATCGCCACTCTCCTCATCCCCGGCGCTTTTGCCGTTGGCCGGCTGCGCATCTTCCCCTCGGTTTTTATGGATCCCCTCAAGGCTCGTTTGCGCCGAGCCTTGAAAACGGCGGTGCTGGCGCTGGGCCTCGGCTCGCGCTTGGGAATAAGCGGCCCGCAAGCCCCGGAAACGGGGGAATGCGCCCCTGCGGCAAGTTCACAACCCTCGGTGAACCCGTATGCGTGGGATCGTCCGCCAGACCCTTACGAGCACGCATTTTTCCGGCAGGCCGTCGCCAAAATCCAACCCGACGCGCTCGCTTTCAACTACTGCTGGATGACCCCGCTTGTCCAGTCGCTGCCCGATCCCGGTCGCTTCCTCAAAATGGTCATCACCTACGACCTGCGCCACATCTACAGCACGTTGGTGGAGGGGAAAATCCTGTGGAGCGAAGGGGACTTCATGAGCAAGGAGGCCGAAACAAACTACCTCCGCCTCACCGACCTGATCGTGGCCATCCGCGAAGACGACGCGGAAACTTTTCGCACGCTGCTCCCGGATAAGGAAGTGGTGACGGTCTATCCGGCCTTGGAGCCGTGCCCCACGCACAGCATTCCTTTGCCCAACCGCTGCCTGTTCGTGGCCGCAGACAATCTGGCCAACCGCGAAGGCATTCTCTGGTTCCTGGAAAATGCCTGGCCCATTGTGCGCGCAGCCAACCCGCAGGCGCACCTGCAAATCTGCGGCACCATCTGCAAAACGCTCACCAAGGATTACCCCGGCGTGGTTCGGCTCGGGTTTGTCGATTCTCTGGACGCGGTCTACGGGGAGGCGTCGGTGGTCATTGTCCCGCTGCTGCGCGGCAGTGGCGTGAAGATCAAATTAATGGAAGCCATCGCTCGCGGCAAAGCCTGCGTCTCCACGCCCATCGGTGCAGAAGGCGTCCCCGCGCTGGATTCCTGTGTCGCCATCGCCGGCACGGCGGACGCCTTTGCCGCAGACGTTCTGCGCTTGCTCTCCGACACGACAGCGCGCCAGGGCATGGAAGAGCGCGCCGTGGCCACCGTTCGGGAACATTTCTCCGCCGAAGCTTGCTACGACGCGCTCCGGGCGCAAATTCAAAAACCCCGCCCTCACGCATGAGCGACCGCCCAACCATCAGCGTTCTCATGCCGGTCTACAACGGGGCGCGCTACCTCAAGGAAGCCGTGGAAAGCATCCGCGCGCAGACCTTCAGCGACTTCGAGATCATCGCCGTGGACGACGGCTCCACCGACGACTCGCTCGCCATCCTCCAGAAGCTCGCGCAGGCAGATCCGCGCCTCCGCATTGTCAGCCGCCCGAACACCGGCATCGTCGGCGCGCTCAACGATGGACTGGCAGTCGCCCGCGGGGAATTTGTGGCGCGCATGGATGGCGACGACATTGCGCGACCCGAACGCCTGGAGGTTCAACTCCACTACCTGCGCGCGCATCCTGAATTGGTGGCCATTGGATGCGGCGTGCGCATGGTGGATCCCGCCGGACGGGTGCTCAAAAACTTCACCGCCTGCACGGATGCGCCCAGGCTGCGCCGTGACTTGATTGAGGCGACGACCATCGGCATCATTCACCCCACGCTGCTCGTCCGCCGGAGCGTCCTGGAGCGCGTGGGCGGCTACCGCCGCCAATACAACTTCGTGGAGGACATCGACCTCTTCCTGCGGCTGCTGGATGAAGGCGAGCTCGGCAATGCCCCGGAAATTCTTCTGGATTACCGCCAGCACCTCCAGAGCACCAATTCCACGCGGCATGAAAAGCAGCACCAGTTGATTGCGCAATGCTATGCCGAACACCGCGCGCGGTGGAACCTTCCCCCCATGGAAACGCAGCCCAACCATCCCCCCATGGCAGTCCGTGGAGCACAGAACATTCTCTGGGCCTATTGGGCGGTGGAAGGAGGCCGCCGCGGCACCGCACTGCGCCACGCCATCACGGCGATGATCCGAAGTAAACTTGCGCCCGAGGCGCGCAGGTGTTTCAATTACGTCGTTCATACGCTGTACGCTTCATGACCCACACCGACACCCCCGTCGTATTCGTCCACACCGGCCAATCGCAGGTGATCGTTACGGCGTGCGTGGTACAAGCCCGGGGCGCGGGATGCAAGCGCATCATCGTCATCAGCGACCGCATTGGCCCCTGGCGCTTGATTCCCGGCGTGGAACACTTTTCCGTTTTCAACGCCGAGGACTATGGCTTGCGGGAGTTCCGCTCCCTGTTTGTCAATTACAGCAGCTACCCGGACGACTACGCCCGGGTCATCATGGAAAGATACTTCGCCCTGCGCGCCCTCTTTGCCAAACGCTCCCTCAAGCGCATTCTGCATCTGGATTCCGACCTGCTGCTCTTCGCTCCGGTGCAGGAATTGGAGGCGCTCTATGACTGTGATTTTTCCGGGTCAGACTCGGCTGCGGACAACCACGAGAGCGTCTCGCCGCACTTCATGTTTCTCACGCCGCAAGCTTGTGAAAGGGTGTGCATGGATCTTCTCGCCACCTACGGCTCGGCGGAGGGGCGCGAACGGCTCGCGCGGTTGTGGGAGCACAAAAAGGCGACGAACCCGGAATGGGGCGTGAGCGACATGGACTTCATCGCCTTCCTGCGCGACTCCGGCGACTTCAAATACGCCCGCGTCAACCAAGGCAATCCGCGCGTGGACATCTCCATCCAATCCGCCGAAGGCTTCATCACGGAAAAGGGGCTCAAGCGCATCGCCTTTGAAAACGGCAAGCCCTACGGCGTGCTTGAAGCGACTCACGAACGCGTTTTCTTCCACGCCCTGCACCTGCAAGGCTACCTCAAGCACCTGATCATTCACTACGCCCAGCTGAACCGTTTGTACAAAAAACTGTTCTACGTTCTTTGGGCGCTTGAGGGGCGCGGTTGGCTCAAGTGGCCCCTGGCAATGTTCCCCAACTGATGAAAACCCCGGTCGTATTCCTCGTCTTCAACCGCCCGGAGCCTGTGCGCCGCGTGTTTGAGCGAATCCGGCAGGCGCAGCCACCGCGACTGCTGGTCGTATGCGACGGGCCGCGCACGCACGTCCCGACCGATGCCGCGCGGGTTGCGGAGGTGCGCGCCATCATCGCCAATGGCGTGGACTGGCCGTGCGATGTGCGCACCAACTACGCCGAAGAAAACATGGGCTGCCGGGAGCGCGTCAACTCGGGCCTGGACTGGGCTTTTTCCCTCGCGGAAGAAGCCATCATTCTTGAAGACGACTGCCTTCCCGACCCTTCCTTTTTCCCCTACTGCGAAGCGCTGCTGGAACGCTACCGCGACGAGCCCAAAGTCATGCACATTGGCGCGAACAACTTCCAAGGATGGAGATGCAGAACCACCAAGAGCTTTTTTTTCAGCAAATACAACCACATTTGGGGATGGGCGACATGGCGGCGGGCATGGCAACTTGTCGACAAGGACGCCACCTCCTGGAGCGACCCCGAACGGCGCGCGAAGATCGAGCGTTCGTTCGACACCCCGGAAGAGAAAGCCTATTGGTCGCCGATTTTTGAGTCCATCACCTCGCCTGAAACCCGCCCCAACACGTGGGACTACGCGTGGATGCTGACCTGCTGGGCTCACGACGGTCTTGCAACCTATCCCGCCGTGAATCTCGTGGAGAACATCGGATTCGGCGGCGACGCAACGCACACGCAGGAGGGCGACGCCAGACAACTTCCCGCACTGCCCCTGGGCAAGCTTTCCTTTCCGCGAAAGATCGTTCGCAATGTGGCCGCAGATCGGCTTACATTCCACACCGTCTTCCTGCTGCGCGCCGTCTTCCCCCAAAACATCTGGAATCACATCCGAATTCAGGGCGGCTGGCTCAAACAGCGCCTCTGTAAGATGATGAATATCCATCCATGATAGCGGAAAAAACAGAACCACCCGGCATTCCGGCGCGCGCCGGGGAGCACATTCTGTTTCTCGACAGCATCCGGGGTGTCGCCATTTTTCTGGTGCTGGCCTTTCATGCCGTGGTCGCAAGTTATGGAATGAAGCAGGTGATCTCTTGGAAGGGCTGGATCAGGGACTTATCAGGAGCGCCCCTGTTTTTGCAGCCGTTCTCCGCCGGTTTGCTGGGCGTGGCGATCTTTTTCGTGGTGAGCGGCTTTTGCATCCACTTGAGCCATGAAAAATCCAGGGAAAAGGGATTCAAGGTATTTTTTGTCCGGCGCTTTTTCCGCATCTACCCGCCTTACCTCCTGGCCCTGTGCATTTTCGCCTGCCTCTTTCCTTTCACGAGGCTGAAATTTGATTCCTGGGCGGATTTCTCCCAGCTTGCCAGCCATGTTCTCTTGATCAACAACCTGGACAAAGGGTTGTTTTACGGGATCAACGGTTCGTTTTGGAGCGTCGTTGTCGAGGCGCAGCTTTATCTCATCTATCCCCTGCTCCTCCTGATCGTCCGGCGGCAGGGATGGGAGAAAGCGCTCTGGTTTACCGGCATCCTGGAGGTCACTCTGCGAACCGGTTGCGCCGTCGCTCTTCCAGACTGGCTGAGTTGTTCGCCTTTCTATTTTTGGTTTAGCTGGGCGCTGGGCGCAAAACTCGCCGACGACCACCTGAAAGGCCGCCCGCTCTTGCTGGCCGCATGCCCTTTATGGCTGTGGCCCGCCGTCACCTGCGTTGCCTATGTTTTCAGGCCAACCGCGCTTTTCGCTTTTCTTTTCACGGCGCTGGCGACGGCAAAATGGATTTCGCATCTGCTCTCCCGGCCCGCAGCGCAGCCCTCGGGGGTTCCGATGTGGTCACGCTTTTTCCAATGGCTGGGCATCATCAGTTACAGCCTCTACCTGATTCACGAACCTTTGCTGAATGCCATGATCCGCAGCCTGACACGCGCGCCCGGAGACTTTAGCGTCCCCCCTCTGCTCTTTTTCCTCTGCATCATCGGCTTCTGCGGGGTGATTTTTTTCATCGCCTGGCTTTTCCACCGTTTTGTGGAGCTTCCGAGCATCGCAGCCGGGAAACGTTTTTTGAAGCGACTCTCCCCCCACCCAAAGCTTGCCAGCACGGGGAAAACATTTTAATGCTGCGTGAGCGTGCGGCAACCCTCCGATGAAAATCCTGATTATCTCCGATCTTGAATCCACCGGCGGCGCGGCCATCGCCTGCCAGCGCCTCACGCAAGGGTTGATGGGGCTCGGCGCGGATTGCGTGCGCGGAGTGGGCAGCATGGACGGGGGCGCTCCCGGGCAGGAAAAATTCCTGCTCTCGCCAGGAAAACGGCTTGAGGGCATCGTGAGCCTCGCCTCCTCATTCCATTGCGACCGGGTGGCTCAAACCCTGGCGAATTTTGGCAGCCGCAGACAGTTGCGCTGGTGGATCAAACATCTGCAACCCGACTTCATCAACATCCACAACCTGCACAAGGCCAAGTGGGAGATCGCTCTTGTGGAAGAGTGCGCCCTGCACGCCCCGGTCGCCTGGACGTTGCATGACATGTGGAGCATGACGGGGCGGTGCTGCTACCGCTACGACTGCGAAAAGTTTACCACAGGGTGTGACGCTTCCTGCCCCACTCCAAACGAATATCCCGCCCTTGAACCGGGCCGCATCGCCGCTGCATGGGCGGCGAAGCAGCGGGTGTTGGCGAGGCACCCCAACATCAGCGCGGTCTGCCCTTCGCAATGGATGGCATCCGAAGCCCGGCGCGGCATCTGGAAAGGCAACCGGGTCGAAGCCATCGCCAACGGGCTCGACCTCACCGTTTACAAACCTTGCGACGCGCAGGCCGCCCGCGCCGCCCTTGGGCTCCAGCCGGATCTTCCCACCATCCTGATCGTCGCGGATTACCTGAAAGAACGCCGCAAAGGAGGCGGCCTGCTGGAAGGCGTCCTTGCCGCGGCGAAGTCGCGCCCGCTGCAAATCCTCACGTTGGGCCACTCCCCGCCGGAAATTCACGTCAGCGGCGTCCAGCACACCCACATGGGTTACATCTCCAGCGACCGGATGAAAGCCATCCTTTACTCCGCCTCCGACCTGCTGCTGCACATGGCGCCGGTGGATAACCTGCCCAACACCGTGGCGGAATCCCTCGCGTGCGGCACCCCTGTTGTCGCCCATGCGACCGGCGGCGTGCCAGAGATGGTCAAGCCGGGGGAGACCGGCTGGCTGGCGCAACAGTTTGATACGGACCATTTCGCGGCGGCACTGGATACGGCTCTCAGCGCCCTCAAGTCAGGCAACACCCTGCGGCAAGCATGCCGTCAGTTTGCTGAAACGCATTTCGACATCACCCGCCAGGCCGCACAATACCTGGCCTTGTTCCAAACCCTCAGCAAATCGCGTGAAAACCTTTAACCAAGCAGACGCCTACGATTCCCCCTGGTCGCTCCGCGACCGCATTGCCATGCTTTTGTGGGATTTCTGCTGGGCTGTTTTTTGCAGTTGGACTCCAAAGCCCTTGAATGCGTGGCGGCTTTTTTGGCTAAAACTGTTCGGAGCAAAAATGCACGGCTTTCCGTTTGTGCATCAACGCGCGCGCATCCAAATCCCCTGGAATCTCACCCTGCATGATCGCGCCTGCCTGGGCGACCGCGCGAACGCCTACACACTCGGGGAGATTGAGATTGGCGCCCGCACGGTGATCGCCCAGGAAACCTACCTCTGCACAGGGACGCACGATTTGAAGGACCCAAATCTCCCGCTGCAAGTGGCAAAGATCACCATTGGCGAGGACGTTTTCATCGGGGCACGGGCGTTTATCCTGCCGGGAATCCGCGTGGGCGACCGCGCCGTGGTGGGAGCCTGCTCGCTGGTGACCCGGGACGTGGAGCCAGAGACTGTTGTCGCAGGAAATCCGGCTGCGGTGTTGCGGACGCGAGGAGGCAAAGATGCGCCCCAATTCGCATGAAAAATTCCGGCAGGCAGTCCAAACCATACAGGCGATTTTCTGGAGCACAGTTACCGGGGAGAAAAACCTTGGAAAACATTGTTTGGCATCTATGGAGGCCATAAAGGGCGGCTGGTGTTGGCCGCCTTTTATTACGTCATCAAGTCCTCGCCCCTTTTTGTGATCCCGGTTATCACAGCCAATATCATCGACGGGATCGCAAACCCG
>SESG01008396.1_pt1 | contig 10548 bp, 10 predicted proteins | sample 3171421 | NCBI WGS metagenome assembly SESG01 (sample SAMN10866946, study PRJNA518727) | freshwater metagenome | biome: subpolar coniferous forest; feature: holomictic lake; material: water; isolation source: holomictic Lake 227, 6 m and 8 m depth | place: Canada: near Kenora, Ontario | collected... | reverse complement strand
GCTTCCTTCGATAAAGCGCCCTTTAAGCATCTCTTCAGCAAGGGGATCTTCCACATATTTCTGCAGAGCCCGTTTCAGGGGACGTGCACCATATTTCTGGTCATAGCCTTTATCAACAAGAAACTCTTTGGCTTTTTCATCAATTTCGACCTCGATACCCATGTCATGAAGCCTCTTGAAGAGCTTTCCGGCAGTAATATCAATGATTTTGAAGATATGCTGCTTTTCGAGCGGATGAAAGACAACAATGTCATCAATACGGTTGAGGAACTCAGGATTGAAAACCCGTTTGAGGGCATCCTCAATGGTTGATTTCATCGCCTTGTAGCTTCCGCTCGAATCCTCCGGCGCAGTAAAGCCCATGCCTGAACCAGCTCCAAAACTCTTGATATCTTTGGCACCGATGTTCGAGGTCATGATGATAACGGTGTTACGGAAATCAACTTTCCGTCCCATGCCATCCGTCAACACCCCTTCATCAAGTACCTGAAGCAAGATGTTGAAGACATCGGGGTGCGCTTTTTCGATTTCGTCAATAAGAACGACCGAATAGGGTTTGCGACGCACTTTTTCAGTCAATTGACCACCCTCTTCATAGCCGACATAGCCGGGAGGGGCACCCACAAGACGGCTGACGGAGAATTTCTCCATATACTCGCTCATGTCAGCGCGAATCAGGGCATCTTCGGTATCGAACATATAGCGGGTGAGTGCCTTGGCCAGCTCCGTTTTGCCAACACCGGTGGGACCGAGAAAAATAAAGGAGCCAATCGGGCGTGAAGGATCTTTCAGCCCGGCACGTGTCCGCTGGATGGCCTTGGTAATCTTTTTGATAGCCTCATCCTGTCCAATCACCTCCTTGGTCAAATCAGCCTCCATGGAGAGCAGCTTTTTCGATTCCGACTGGGCAACCCTGGCCACAGGAATGCCGGTCATCATGGCAATCACGGAGGTAATATCCGACTCGGTAACATCGTACACGCTTTCGGCGGCCCGATCTTCCCACTCCTGCTTGGCCAGGTCAAGCGCATCGATCAGATGTTTCTCCTTGTCGCGCAGCCTTGCAGCCTCCTCGAAATTCTGCATCTTCACCACCTGGTTCTTCTCGTTCTTGACCTCCTCGATGGATTTTTCAAGTTCCAGAATCTCCTCCGGCACATGAATATTGCTTAAATGTACCCTTGCACCGGCCTCATCCATCACATCAATGGCCTTGTCGGGCAAAAAGCGGTCGGTGATATAGCGCTCGGAGAGCTTTACCGCCTTCTCGATGGCATCACCTGAATAGTTGACATGATGATGCACCTCATACTTCGACTTGATGTTATTGAGAATCTGGATGGTCTCATCAACCGAAGTTGGCTCAACCATGATTTTCTGGAACCTGCGGTCAAGTGCGCCATCTTTTTCTATAAACTGACGGTATTCATCAAGCGTTGTGGCTCCGATACACTGGAGTTCACCACGCGCCAATGCTGGCTTGAAGATGTTGCTTGCATCAAGCGAACCCGAAGCACCACCGGCACCAACAATGGTATGCAGCTCGTCGATAAACAAAATCACATCACGCGACCGCTCAAGCTCGTTCATAAGTGCCTTCATGCGCTCTTCAAACTGTCCACGGTATTTGGTACCGGCAACAAGTGCGGCCAAATCGAGGGCAACCACCCGCTTGTCGTACAAAACCCGCGACACCTTGCGCTGCACAATTTTGAGGGCAAGACCTTCGGCAATAGCGGTTTTGCCAACGCCGGGCTCACCAATCAGCACCGGGTTATTCTTTTTGCGGCGGCTCAGCACCTGGGCCACTCGCTCAATCTCTTTTTCACGCCCAATAATCGGGTCAAGCTTGTCGTCGATGGCCAGACGGGTAAGATCACGGCCAAAATTATCGAGCACGGGAGTCTTTGTTCTCTCGCCCTTTTTCACTTCTGGCCTTCTTGACTGCCGTTCAGGGCCTCCTGACGGGAATGCTCCCTCCATTGGCGGATCATCCGACTCACTCCTGCTGCTGGTGATACTCAAAAGCTCATCACGGACAAGCTCGTAGGTCACCCCGAACTGTTCGAGAATCTGGGCGGCTATATTATCATCACCTTTCATGATGGAGAGCAGAAGGTGCTCGGTACCAATCACATTCGACTTGCAGATTTTTGCTTCGAGATAGGTAATTTTCAGCACCTTCTCCGCTTGCTTGGTGAGGGGAACGTTGCCCATCTGCGCCTCAGCAACTCTGGAGTGGGTGCTCTCCTCAATCTTCAGCTTGAGACCGAAGAGATCTATTTTAAGATTTTTCAGTATTCTGGCACCAATACCCTCACCCTCTTTTATAAGGCCAAGGAGAAGATGCTCAGTCCCTATATAGTCATGACCCAACCGCAGAGCCTCCTCCCGGCTGAGACGGATCACATCCTGCACTCTGTTTGAAAAATTTCCTTCCATTCTGGCCTCTATCGGTAAAATTATTGTGGATACCCCGTTCCATCACCTCCTGATATGCACACGGCAAATAAATTCCATAAAGATAGCTACTTTACAGCAATTCCATAAAAAAGAGAAAACCCGTACTCTTCTGTAAAGGTTCTCTGCCATCCCTGAACTGCGATGAATGTTCAACATATTCTTATTGACGACAATAATGCAGCACACCGCGACCTCTCAATTTATCGTAACGGACAAATAAACCGTATACGACTTCGTGATACAATATACAAAATATACCATTCGATAGAGATCGGAGCGCCTGATTATGCTGCATTTTTTCATTACGGTTTTCCGGAAGCATTAAACCAGCTCCCCTTCATCTCTGAAAGCAACAATGGACTCGACAGTTGGGACGAGGCTTTTCTGCACAACAGCAGCCTCGCCATGATGAATACCATTCTTGGTGAATGCGCAACAGCAATCAACCCGAAAAAACATGAGATGATTCTGCTCGGCTGGCAGGATCAGCCGGTCGGGGTGGCTTACCTCCGCGACCTTGACCCGGCAAGGTTTCTGGCCTTTCTGGGTACTCTCCGGCAGTTTGTCAGTGAGTCGGAGGCCGAGGGGTACGATCTTGAATTTATCTTGTGAGAGAGAAGAGAGTGGAGGGAGCTTCACGCTTTTCGCCCCAGTAGAGATGAATGTATGATGCTATGGTGTTGTTTTTTCTGAAAACAGGTGTTGCTACCCTTTCACCTCGGGCGTTGGTGACCGTAGCAATATTCTTCAACGCTCCCTGTCGGCTGATGCGTGAGTAATGAAATTCGTGACCTCGCAACTCTTGGGCAGAACCCTCCACAACAACGTTCCTGTACCCGAGATTGAGTCTTGCCTCCTGCATGGTGGTCTCAAGATCAAGCGCACCGCTCATCGGATAGAGAGATCCATCGTTGAGTGTTATCGTTCTCCCAAGGTACATCATGCCGCCGCACTCCGCGTAGAGATGACCTCCCTGCTCACTGTACGAGGCAATCTGCTCACGCATGGAATGGTTGGCGGAGAGTTGTGCCGCATAAAGCTCAGGGTAGCCACCCGCCAGATAGAGCATGTCAGCCTCAGGCAGGAGTTCGTCATGCAGAGGGCTGAAAAACACCAGACGACCATACTGCGCAAGTGCCTCAATATTTTCGCGATAAACAAAATGAAAAGCCTCATCACGTGCTACAGCAATGACTCTCTTCCCCTTGCCACCTGCCGCAGGAGCAACGGGTGAATGGGGCATCTCCACCTGTGCAATCTCCAGCAACCGCTCAACATCGACGGTTTTGCCGACATGGTCAGCCATTGCGGCAATCACCCCCTCCCGGTCATATCCCGCAGAGGTGTCGAGCCCAAGATGGCGCTCACTGATGGCCACCGCTTCGCTGCGGGGAACATAGCCAAGCGGTTCAACTCCGGCATCGCGTGCTGCCGCTTCAAGATAGCTATAATGAGAGGGAGTATTGACCTGGTTGAAAATGACTCCCGAAACCCTCAGCGCAGGCTCAAAGGTACGGAAACCATGAAGAAGAGGGGCCGCTGAATAGGCCATGCTTTGCGCATCAATAACCATAATAACGGGAAGCGAGAGCAAGATGGCAATTTCGGCGCTGCTCCCTTCCCACTTTTCCGCTCCGTCAAAAAGCCCCATAACCCCCTCAACCACAGCAACATCAGCATCCGATGAGTAACGGCTGAAGAGCTCCCTGGCATGCTCTTTCGATGCCATGAAGGTATCGAGATTGAGGCCGGCAGGAGAGTTCCCTCCCCATGAAGCCGCCATTGCATGGAGCCGGGTATCAAGATAGTCCGGCCCGCACTTGAAGGGCTGAACAACAAGCCCCCTCTGAGCAAAGATCCTCAAGAGGGCGAGCGTTATGGTCGTTTTCCCGGAACCACTTGAGGGTGCGGCCAAAAGAAAGGCTCTCTTTGTTCTTGCCATTATTCAGCCACGCTATTTCAGTTGAGCAATCGGGTCAGGGTGGAGAAACTGGTAGTTCAATGCGCTGACCAGCTTATCACTGTTCACCACTTTAAACGGAGCTGGTTCATCGGATGGTACCAATGGCAGTGGCTCAATTCCCGCAATTTCCGCCGCCCTGCCGTAATACTCCTTTCTCAGGGGATGAACCGGACTGCACGCATTGAACACCTCGCCCCACTGCTTCAGGCGGATGATTTCCGAAATAATCTTGATGCAATCGTCACGATGAATGAGGTTCATCGGCTGCTCGGGATGCGTTATTCCGGTCAGGCTGGCGAGATACTTTGCCGGGTTGCGGTCATACCCGACAAGCCCTCCAAAGCGCAGCACGGTAGTCTGAAAACCGCTCTCCTGCATCAGCATCTCCTCGACAAGGAGAAGCGCCTGACCGGCAAGAGATTCAGGATCGCCCGCATCCTCTTCGGTAACCTCCCGGTTGAGTGCCGGATAGACCGAAGTGGAGCTGACCAGCAGCACCGAGCGCACCGGTGACTGGCCGAGAGCATCTATAAGTGAAGAAAACTGCTCAATATGGTACTCCACAATATCGTCACGCCGCAGAGGCGGGATATTGATAACGAGAATGTCACTTTGCAGAAAAGCGACAATATCGTCACCTGTCAACTCCGGGTCGAGCCGTACCAGCCAGGGCTCAACGCCTGCGTCATGCAGTGCTTCAAGCTTCTCTTCCCTCGTGGTCGAACCCTTGACCGAATAGCCCTCTTTAACCAGCTTCTGTGCAAGCGGCAATCCAAGCCAGCCGCACCCGAGTATCGTAATCCGTTTCTTTTTCATGGCACTTGTTTTGCTGTTTACTGTTACAATGCTGCCGCAATGTACATGATCAGTGACTGCCATTCAACTGAATTCAAAATTGAGTTTCAAGCATGTCAACGGAGCGGCAAAATCAAGGTTCTTTATGGCAGACAAAACGCAGTTGACGGCTCAGGCACTTTCACCCGTACCCGCCTCCTCAATCAGCCGGTCGAGGCAGGTGCTGCAGACGCATGTTGTAAAACGCTCAGCAAGAGACTCCTTCACTTCAACCGGAACCTTTCTGGTAGAACACCAGCATGTTGAAGAGAGCAAACAGGTAAACTGCTGGCGGCAAATAGGACAACGCAGCGTTCTGCCGTTGCCGGGAACAGGCTCAATGGAATGGGTCATGGTTCTATTGGTCAAGATTGTTACTTAATAATTATGTGATGAGCGTCTGACGAAGCGCTTTCTGCCACCCCAAAAGAATCTCCTCTCTTGCTGCCGGCTCCATTGCGGGCAGGCAGATGCGCTCTCTGTGTTGCAACCCCCGCAGCTCATCGGTTGACGACCACACCCCGCTCTGCAACCCGGCAAGAAAAGCGACCCCGAGAGAGGTCGATTCACTCTGCTTGGTCAGCAGCAGGGGCAGACCGAGGAGGTCAGCCTGAAACTGCATGAGAAAGGCGTTACCCACCGCTCCCCCATCAACCATGAGCGCTTTGGGAGAAACGCCCGTATCGGCCACCATCGCCCTGAAAAGATCATACGACTGCAAGGCAATCGACTCAAGCGCTGCACGGACAATGTGGTTCCGGTTTGTCCCCCTCGTCAGCCCCACAAGCGTGCCCCGCGCCTCCATCTTCCAATGCGGCGCACCAAGACCGACAAAGGCAGGTACCATGTAGACACCGCCATTGCTCCCGGCCTCCCTTGCCATCGCTTCAGATTCGGCGGCGTGCTGGAGAAGCTGCAAGCCGTCGCGCAGCCACTGAATCACCGCGCCGCCCATAAAGACCGAACCCTCAAGGGCATAGCAGGGATTGCCCTCCGCATTGAGCGCAAGCGTGGTGAGGAGACCGTGGTGTGAGCGGATAAATCGGTCACCCGTATTCATCACCATAAAGCAGCCCGTTCCGTAGGTATTCTTGATGGAACCCGGCTCAAAACAGCATTGGCCAAAAAGCGCCGCCTGCTGATCGCCCGCAAGAGCGACAATCGGCACACCCTCAAGCTCCTTCAAGGCAGTCACGCAACCGAAATCATGCATGGAGTTTTTCACCTCCGGCAGCATTGATTTCGGGATGGCAAAGAGAGCGAGAAGCTCATCATCCCACCGCTTCTCCCTGATATTAAAGAGCAGCGTCCTGGAGGCATTGGTGAAATCAGTAACATGAACTTCGCCTCCGGTCAACTTCCAGAGCAGCCAACTGTCAACCGTACCGAACAGAAGGGTTTCGGGATTCAACTCAGGAAAGTGTTCAAGAATCCAGCGGATTTTGGTGGCGCTGAAATAGGCATCGAGCAAAAGACCAGTTTTGGCCGTGATTCGATCCCCTTCTGCCGCATAGCGCAGGCAGAGATCGCTTGTCCGGCGACATTGCCAGACAATTGCACGATGCACCGGTTTGCCGGTATTTTTGTCCCACACAATGGTGGTTTCGCGCTGGTTGGTGATGCCGATGGCGGTAATTGGCTGCGAAGAGAGCGTCCTCAGCTCCCTGACGCCCTGCACAACACTCTGCCATATCTCCTCTGGATCGTGCTCCACCCACCCCGGACGAGGATAAAACTGGGTGATCTCCCGGTAAGCTTTCGCAATGATTTGAGCCTCAGCGTCATAGAGGATACAGGTGGTGCCTGTGGTGCCCTGATCGATTGCCAGAATGGCCATGATTCTCTCTTGATTGCGTTGCTCAAACTCCTGCTCTGTTGCCTCCCGTTCGCGTAAAATACCAATTCGGAAAGAAAACTCCTTGCACCATCATCGGAGAACAAGGCCAAGGGCAAACCGGTATGCCACCACTTTTTTGGTGTAAAAAAACCTTTACTTGTATTAAGATGGCACATTTTAAGGCAGAAAATGAATTAAAGTGGGACATTTCAAGTTCAAAACTCTTTCGTCATGAACTGACCGCAAAGATGAACCGGCAGGAAAAAGCGTTCCAGTTGATCAACTTCCCCGTTTACATGTTCAACCATATTGAGCGGATTGTCAGTTAGGGATGAGTGGGGCACGCCCGAATTTTGAACCTGAGACTCTACCTTCATCCTTGTTCAATATCCTGAAAACAGCCATAGCAGAAATAGTGCAAGGATAGGCTCAGAACAAACTCTATTTTGCATAGAATTACAAATTTATTTTCATTTACTCTGGATATTGGATGAACATGCATCAGCAACAAAAATCCGGCACCGACCCTTGTGTTGAGTTCATTGATGTCGGGGTAACAAAGCAGAGCCCTGCAGATACAAAGATGGTCATTCTTGACCAGATCTCTTTTACTGCCCGGCAGAACGAAATAACCGGAATAATCGGAGCTTCAGGAAGCGGCAAAAGCACCCTGATTCGACTCTGCAACCGCATGGACGACCCTTCGGAGGGAACGATTGAACTGAACGGGCAAAACATTGCAGCCATTAACCCGCTCTTGCTACGTCGAAAAATTGCCATGGTGCTGCAAAAGCCATTCATGTTTGAAGGGACACTTCTTGAAAACCTGCAACGCCCCTTCCTGTTCCGCAACATGGCTCCGCCTTCAGCCGACAGCCTGGAAATTGCCCGTGTGCTTGATCTGGTTCAACTCCCGGCAGAGATGCTGAAACGAAATGCCCGCTCACTTTCCGGTGGTGAGCAACAGAGAGTCAATCTGGCTCGTGCGCTTATCAGCCATCCAGAGGTACTGTTGCTCGATGAACCAACCAGCGCCCTCGATCGTCCTTCAACAACACGCCTGGCCAGCACACTCATCAACATCTGCCAAAGTGAACATCTCGCCATTCTTGTGGTGACCCACGATCTCGCTCTTGCTGAACACATTGTCAATCACCTGATCTTCCTCGAAAAGGGACAAATTGTAGAACAGGGCGTTGGCCCACAGATGCTGGCCATGCCGCAAACGACCGCATTCAGCAATTTTCTGGCGAAACCTGAGAAATCATCCTCATGAACAATCCGAAGCACATCATTCCACTGGATGTGATCCAGTTGGTCTACGCTTACGCGCTGATTCTGCTCTCGCTGGCCCTTGCACGCTGGCAGAAGATTGGCCACGAAAAACAGCTTCTCTGGAGCTCAATGCGTATGCTCTTTCAACTCATAGCGGTCGGCTACCTGCTGCATCTGATCTTTGCCATCAATTCTCCGCTCCCGGTCTTGCTCATGCTGCTCGCCATGGCCGGTTTCTCACTTCAGGTGGCAGGATCGCGGATCAAACAACGGATGCCAAACTTCTATCGTGTGGTCGGCAGCTCCATTTTCATTGGCTGCGGAGGAGTTACTATCTATTTCTCTTTTCTGATCGTCGGCTTTTCGCCGTGGTTCGATCCCCGCTATCTCATCCCTCTGGCAGGCATGATTTTCGGTAACGCCATGAACGGTGCAAGCCTTGCCGCCGAACGGCTCTCTTCAGAAATGCATGAACGGCGCGAAGAGATTGAATGTGCCCTCTCGCTTGGAGCCACTTCCCGACAATCCGCCGCAGAGGCCATCCGGAATGCCTACAGTGCTGCCCTGCGCCCAACTATCAACACCATGGCAGCCACCGGAATCGTTGCACTGCCCGGTATGATGACCGGCCAGATTCTTTCGGGGACAGAACCCATCATCGCCGTGCGGTACCAGATTGCCATACTCTGCGCCATAACGGGGGCTGTGGCCGTGACCTCATTTTTGATTGTGCAGCAAGGCTACCGCCGCTTCTTTACCGACGCCCATCAACTGAAGAGTGAGTGACGGGGGGGGTGACATTTTAGGTCAAGCTTATTGTACCCTTTTGCAGCAAAATCTTGTCTCTTTTGGAAGGTGCAAGTTTCAATGATCACCAGGGGAAGGTATGAGCGCCATGTCAAATCAACTCGAATTGCTTGAAGCTGAAGCGTTTCTATAGATTTGCGCAGCGCTGATATAAAACTTGACAGCGTATAACTCAAGGCCTGTAAAACAAACGACAATATAAAGTCATCAATCAATCGTTCAGATAGCTTTTATTATGAAAATTCAGCTACAAATTGATGATATAATCAGCAAAGATTTTATGAACCTCATAAAATTATTGCCACAGGATAAAGTGCGTGTTATATCTATTGACCGTAAATCAAGCAATGTTAGTGGCTTGAATAAGCTTGCCGGTTCAATAAAATCTTTGAGCGTTGATCCATTAAAATTTCAGGAGGAGCAACGTAATGAGTGGAAGTGACTATCTCTTTGATACGAACGCCGTCCTTTATTTTTTAATCAGCCAAAACAATTACAAGATGATAATTCTGCCGTCTATATTTCATTTGTTAATGAACTTGAACTTTTGTCGTATAGTAAACTGAGTTCGAATGAAGAAAAGGCAATTAAACATTTTTTAAAACTAATCGAGATTATAAATATTGATCAGGAAATAAAGAACATTACGATAACACTACGTCGAAAATATTTACTGAAACTCCCTGATGCTATTATTTGTGCAACCGCAAAGATTCACAAGCTATCCCTTGTAACGAAGGATCTGAAATTGCACAAAATCTCTGAAATTAAATGCTGTCGCCTGGAAGATATTACTGAATGACGCTCTCCGCCACAAGCAGTGGGGGCGCTTGGTATGAGCTGAATCATGCAGCCGCTGGTCCGAAAGAGTTATGTAATTTTTTCGCTGTTTGGTAGAGCTATTGTCACCAATGAGAAATGAGTACTATGGGAGATAATCTCGAATCGCTTGAAGCTGAAGCGCTGACATGAAACTCGACAGCACTGAAATTACACATCTTTCCAGAGAGAAAAAATTGAGGATCATGGAAGCTGTATGGGATTATCTGACGCATGAAGCGGAATCACTGGAATCTCCTGACTGGCACAAGCAGGCGTTACAGGAAACAGAACATCGACTGGCAACAGGCGAAAATCGAACTCCGAAAACGATTCGAATGAAAAATCAGACTACCAGAAATTGTAAGCTTGATTGGGTACCCGATTATCGAGTTTACATTGGTCGGGATGGGAATAAACTAATCCTGTTGCTTTGTGGTGGAACAAAAAAACGACAGTCAAAGGATATTTAGCAAGCGCTTGAGCTTTGGCAAGAGTACAAAAACAGAAAAGCAGGGCTGAAAAAGAAACAAGGTTTGGTTAAATAGAT
>SESG01017180.1_pt1 | contig 10552 bp, 5 predicted proteins | sample 3171421 | NCBI WGS metagenome assembly SESG01 (sample SAMN10866946, study PRJNA518727) | freshwater metagenome | biome: subpolar coniferous forest; feature: holomictic lake; material: water; isolation source: holomictic Lake 227, 6 m and 8 m depth | place: Canada: near Kenora, Ontario | collected... | reverse complement strand
TGCCGCTCGATCGAGCCCAAATCCTTCCGAACCTGATGGCGGGGGTGACGCTCGCGGCGCTGAACATCCCGCAGGCGATGGGCTATACCAAGATCGCCGGCACGCCGGTCATCACCGGCCTCTATACGCTCCTGCTGCCGGTCATCGCCTTCGCTGTGTTCGGCGCTTCGCGCTACCTGGTCGTGGCGGCGGACTCGGCGACCGCGGCGATCCTGGCGGTGGGGGTCTCCCCCCTGGCGGCAGCCGGCAGCGAGAAGTATCTTGTGCTGGCTTCGATGGTCGCGCTATTGACCGCCGGGTGCCTGCTAATGGCGCGGCTGCTGCGGTTGGGGTTCCTGGCCGATTTCCTTTCGCGCACCGTCTTGATTGGGTTCCTGACGGGAGTCGGCTTTCAGGTCGGCATCGCGGTGCTGGGTGAAATGGTGGGAATCCCGGTCAGCAGCAAGACCTCAGTGGGGCAATTATGGACGGTGTTGGGGAAGCTGCGGGAGCTTCACTGGCCAACGGTGGCAGTCTCGGTCGGGGTGGTGGTGGTGATCTGCGCCTCACGCCGGCTGGCGCCGCGCCTCCCCGGAGCCCTGCTGGCAGTGGTGGCGGCGATCGGTCTGAGCGCGGCCCTTGATTTCGCCGGCCACGGAATCGCCGTGCTGGGGCCGGTCGCGGGCGGCCTGCCGCACCTCGGTTTCCCCGCGGTGTCGTGGGCTGAGGTGAGTTCGTTGCTCCCCGTCGCGGGGGCCTGTTTCGTCATGATCGTGGCCCAAAGCTCGGTCACCGCGCGGGCCTACGCCATCCGCCATCACCAGACGCTGGATCAAAACCGCGACCTGCTCGGCTTGTGCGCGGCAGATGCCGCCGCCGGCCTGAGCGGCACATTTGTGGTCAACGGGAGCCCGACGCAGACCGCCATGGTGGAAACCTCCGGCGGGAGTTGCCAACTGGCGCACCTGACCACGGCGGTCTCCGTCGGCGTGGTGCTGTTGTTCCTGACCGGGCCGCTGAAGTTTCTGCCCCTTTGCGTGCTGGGAGCGATTGTGTTCGTCGTCGCGGTGCGGCTGGTGGATGTGAGCGGGCTGCGCCTCCTGCGGCGGAACTGCCCCACCGAGTTCACCCTGGCGGTGGTGACCGCCGCGGCCGTGGTGTTCATCGGCGTCGAGCAGGGCATCCTGCTGGCGATGGGCCTCTCCCTGTTGCAGCATGTGCGCCACGGCTATCGCCCCGGCACTACGATCATTCTGCGCGACCCGGTGGAACATTGGCGCATGGAGCCGGTGACCCCCGTCCGTATGCTCGAACCCGGGCTGGTGATGTATTGGTTCGGAGCCGATCTGTATTACGCCAACGTGAATCATTTTGTTGAGGAGGCGCACCGGCTGGTCAGCCAGGCACCCTCCCCGGTGCGGTGGCTCGCGGTGGACGCGGGGGCCATCACCGACATCGACTTCACCGCGGCGCGCGCACTCATAGACCTGCAACAAGACCTGGCCCGCAAAGGCGTCGTGCTGGCGCTGGCCCGGGTGAGCAGTGGCCTGCGGGAGGACCTGAATCACCAGGAAATAATCCAGGCGATCGGCGCCAACCGCGTCTTCACCTCCCGGAAGCACTGTATCAAGGCCTATCTGGCGGAGCACGCCGGCCAGCCTTTAGCGCCTTGACTTGCCGGCCGTTTGAATTAACACTGGCGGGCCATGCGGGAGCCCAATCGGTAGCAAAGACTTTTGGCCGCTGACTCCGGGGCAAAGATGTTGCTCGCAGCAATCGACAAAGCTATGACAAAAAGAATGATCTCCAGGATGACGCTGGCCGTCTGCTTCCTTCCGCTCTTGGCTTCGCTTCCGGGATGCAAGGAAAAGGAGCAGGCCCAACCCGCGGCACCGCCGGAGGTGGTGGTGGTGGCGGTCGAACAGAGGGATGTGCCGATCTATCGCGACTGGGTGGGCACGCTGGAGGGCGAGGTCAACGCGACGATTTCCGCCCAGGTGAGCGGTTACCTGGTGAAACAGGCCTACAAAGAGGGCCGCATGGTGACCAATGGCCAGGTCCTCTTCCAAATCGAGCAGGCCCCATTCAAAGCGACCCTGGATCAGGCGAAGGCGCAACTCGCGGAGGCTCAGGCCCGTAAAGGCAAGACCGCCATGGACGTGGTGCGTTACACCCCGCTGGCCAAGAGCCAAGCCATCAGCCAGCAGGAACTGGATGACGCCAAACAGTCGGACCTGGCGGCCGCAGCCCAGGTGGCCAGCGCGCAGGCGGCGGTGGATTCCGCCGAACTGAACCTTGGGTTTACGACGATCCGCTCTCCCGTTGATGGCTTGGCCGGTCTGGCGCAGGCCCAGTTGGGCAACCTGATTGGCCCCAGCACTGGCCCGTTAACCACAGTCGTGCAGATCAATCCGATCCGAGTTTATATTTCGGTCGCGGAGGAGTTTATTACACGGATGCAGGAGCAGGCGCTGGCGGAGGGCAAGGTGCTCCGGGGGGGGAAAGATGCCGAGTCCAAAGGCCCGCCCCTGGAATTGACGCTCTCCTCGGGATCGGTATATCCGGAGCCGGGGCACATCCGGTTCGCCAACAATCAGGTAAACGTGCGGACCGGCACCATCCAGTTGGTGGGTGAGTTTGCCAACACAAATGGTCTGCTGGTGCCCGGTATGTTCACGCGGGTGCGGGCGGAGGTGGAGCTGAAGAAGAACGCGCTGCTGGTGCCGCAGCAAGCGGTAGCCGACATGCAAGGCCGCAACCTCATCGCGATCGTGGGCGCGGATAACAAAGTCAGCATCGTGCCCGTGGATGTGGTCGGCGAACCCGTGGGCTCCCAATGGGTGATCCAAGGGAAAGTGAAAGCGGGGGACCGCGTAGTAGCGGAAGGGATTCAGAAGGTGCGCGATGGCGCCGTGGTGAATCCCGTCCCCGATGCCGAAAAGACGGCCTCGGCTGCCGCCGCCCCGGCGGCTAAGACGGGGGAGAAGAAACCGTAACCGGGGGCACGATGACCTTAACCCGGACAATTCACACCTGCGCGCCCGGAGCGCCGGCATTTTGCCGGCTTACGCGGTGCGGCGGGCCTAAGCCGGCAGCAGGCCGGCGCTCCGCCTGGCCGGTATTCCGCGTTCCGCACTCCGCATTTCGCGCTGCCTAATCTATGTCGAAATTCTTCATTAACCGACCGATCGTGGCCATCGTGATTGCCATCCTGATGGTGATCATCGGGCTGGTCGCCATGTCCAGCCTGCCCGTCGCGCAGTTCCCGAATATCGCCGACCCGCAAATCCAGGTGAGGGCCAGCTATCCGGGCGCGGACGCGATCACCGTGGACCAGTCCGTGGCGACCCCGATCGAGCAGCAGATGTCCGGCGTGGACAACATGGAATACATGTATTCCCTGAACGCCAACAACGGCGCGTCCACGCTGACGGTGGATTTCAACATCAAGACCGATCCGAACACCGACCAGATCCTTGCCCAGATGCGCCAGGGCCAGGCCAATTCGCAGTTGCCCGGCGCCGTCATCGACCAGGGTGTCACGGTCCAGAAGTCCACCTCGGCCCCCCTGATCATGTTCGCGCTCTATTCGCCGAGCAACACTTATGACGGCATCTTCCTGGCCAACTACTCTTACATCAATATCAATGACCAGATGACGCGCGTGGCGGGCATTGCGAGCGTGCAGGTCTTCGGCGCCGGCCAATATGCCATCCGCCTCTGGGTTCGACCGGACCGGCTCGCGCAGATGAGCATCACCGTCCCGGAAATAATCAACGCCGTCCAGGCGCAGAACACGGTGAATCCCGCCGGTCAGATTGGCGGCGAACCGGTGCCCGCCGGCCAGCAGTTCACCTACGCCGTGCGGGCTCAGGGCCGGCTCGAGACGGCGGAGCAGTTCGGCGAAATCGTCCTGCGGGCGGCGCCGGGCGGGGCGATCGTGCGGGTGAAGGACGTAGCCCGGATCGAGCTGGGCGCCCAGGTTTACTGCGTGTCGGGGCGGCTCAACGGCAAACCCTCGGCGCTCGTCGCGCTGTATCAGCTCCCGGATTCCAACGCGGTCCAGGCCGCCGCCGACGCCAAGGCGCTGATGGAGAAACTCAAGCAGAGCTTTCCGCCGGACATGGACTACGTGGTGTCGCTCGACACCACGCTGGCGGTGACGGAAGGCATGAAGGAAATCGAGCGCACGCTGGTGGAGGCCATTTTGCTGGTGATCCTCGTGGTGTTCGTCTTTCTGCAAGGGTGGCGGGCCACGCTCATCCCGCTGCTGGCGGTGCCGGTGTCACTGATCGGCACCTTCATGCTGTTTCCCCTCTTCGGCTTCTCCATCAACACCCTGTCGCTTTTCGGCCTGGTGCTGGCCATCGGCCTGGTCGTGGACGATGCCATCGTAGTGGTCGAGATCGTGGAGCACCATATTGAAAACGGATTGTCGCCCAAGGAGGCGGCGCTGAAGGGCATGACGGAGGTCTCCGGGCCGGTCATTGCCATCGCCATCATTCTGGCGGCGGTGTTTATCCCGACCGCGTTCATTCCGGGCATCACCGGCCGGCTCTACCAGCAGTTCGCGGTGACCATCGCCGTGTCGGTCATCATTTCGGCCTTCAACGCGTTGACCCTTTCACCCGCGCTCTCGGCCCTCCTGCTCCGGCCGAAAAAGAAAGGCACCGGGCCGCTGCAAAAGTTCTTCGATTGGTTCAACCGGGTCTTCGGGAGCGCGACCGACGGCTATGTCGGGGTGTGCCGGTTCCTGGTACACAAGAGCGCGCTGGCGCTGTTTCTGCTGGTGGGCGCGGTCGTCCTGACCGTCCTGCTCGGCAGTCGCATCCCCACCGGCTTCCTGCCCGATGAAGACCAGGGCTACCTATTCGCCGGCGTGCAGTTGCCCAACGCCGCCTCGCTGCAGCGGACCGACGAGGTCGTGAAGCAGGCGGAGGAAATCCTCAAGCACGCCCCCGGCGTGAAATACTACGCCTCGGTCCTCGGCTACAGCATGTTGAGCGGGGTGAACAGCACCTACAACGCCTTTTTCTTCATCGCCCTGAACAAATGGGACGAGCGCAAGAAGCCCGAGGAACAATACAACGCCATCAAGGCGCACCTGAATCGCGAGTTCGGCCGGATACCCGGCGCGGTGGGCTTCGCCTTCCCGCCCCCGGCCATTCCGGGCGTCGGCAGCTCGGGCGGGGTGACCTTCGTCCTGGAGGATCGCACGGGCAAAGGGCTGGAATTTCTGGCGCCGAATCTGACCAAGTTCATCGCCGCCGCGCAAAAGCGCCCCGAACTGGTCGGTGTGTTTACCACCGCGTTGTTGGCGGTGCCGCAGGTGTATGTCAATGTGGACCGCGACCAGGTGCTGCAGCAGGGGGTGAAGCTGCAGGACGTCTATCAGACGATGCAGTGCTTCATGGGGGGCGCGTTCGTGAACTACTTCAACCGCTTTGGCCGCCAGTGGCAGGTTTATGTGCAGGCCGAGGGCGATTACCGCAACGCGGCGCAAAACCTGGGTCAGTTCTATGTGCTCAACAACGCCAGCAACATGGTGCCCCTGGCGGCAATCACCAGCGTTACGAATACCGTTGGGCCGGAGTTCACCCTGCGCTACAACCTGCACGAGTCCGCGCAAATCAACGCCTCGGCCAGGCCGGGCTACAGCTCCGCCCAGGCGATGAAGGCGCTGGAGGAAGTGTTCGCGGAGACCATGCCGCCGGGCATGGGCTACGATTACCTGGGCATGAGCTACCAGGAAAAGAAGGCGCAGCAAGGCGTCTCGCCGATGGTCATCTTCGGATTCTCGCTGCTCTGCGTCTTCCTGATCCTGGCGGCGCAATATGAGAGCTGGAGCCTGCCGTTCAGCGTGCTGCTGGGCACCCCCATCGCGGTGTTCGGCGCGTTCGCCGGTTTGTGGATTGGGCACTACGAGAACAACGTCTATGCCCAGATCGGCCTCGTGATGCTCATCGGTCTGGCGGCCAAGAACGCCATCCTCATCGTCGAATTCGCCAAGATGGGCTACGACCAGGGCAAGCCGCTGCTGGACGCCACCCTCGAGGGCGCGAAGCTGCGCCTGCGCCCAATCCTGATGACCAGCTTCGCCTTCATCCTCGGCTGCGTGCCGCTGGCCAAGGCCACCGGCGCCGGCGCGTTGTCGCGGCAAGTCATGGGCTTCACCGTCATTTTCGGCATGCTGGCCGCCAGCAGCATCGCCATCTTCCTCATCCCGGTCACCTTCTACGTGGTAGAAAAACTGGGAGGCGGGAAGCACGAACCAGCGAAACCCGTGGGAGCGCCGCCGGCGGAAAGCGCCGCCCATTAATCCAGTGATCCGTGTAGCCACGAAAGACAGCCTATGAAGATGAAAATGAAAGAGATCGTTCAGCACAGCCAGGAAGTCACGACTCCCTTCCGGGTCGCGAAGGGGAAGGGCTTCCGCCTCAAGGACTTCGATCCGGGGGACACCCTCCAGTTCACCGACAAGGACAAGGATCAAGCCAAGGAGGCGCTGGCCATGGGCGTCAAAGCGTTGGCTGAACTCCAGGACAAGCTCTACGCGCAGGACAAATGGGCGTTGCTGCTCATCTTCCAGGCCATGGATGCCGCCGGCAAGGACGGCGCGATCAAGCATGTCATGTCCGGGGTCAACCCGCAGGGCTGCCAGGTCTTTTCCTTCAAGTCCCCTTCCGCTGAAGATCTGGACCACGATTATCTCTGGCGCTGCATGAAGGTTTTGCCCAACCGCGGCCACATCGGCATCTTCAACCGCAGTTACTACGAGGAAACCCTCGTGGTGCGGGTGCATCCGGAATTCCTGGCCAAGCAGAAGATGCCCGCGACGCTGGTGACCAAAGACATTTGGCAAGAAAGATTCGATGACATCCGCAACTTCGAGCAATACCTGACGCACAACGGCGTCGTGGTGCGCAAGTTCTTCCTCCACCTCTCGAAAAAGGAGCAAAAGCGGCGGTTTCTCGACCGTATCGAGAACCCGGACAAGAACTGGAAGTTCTCCTCCAGCGACGCCGCCGAGCGAGAGCATTGGGACGATTACACGGCAGCCTACGAAGACATGATTCGCAACACGGCCAGCGATGCGGCCCCGTGGTACGTGGTGCCGGCGGATAACAAATGGTTCACCCGCGTGGTGGTGGCAGCGGCCGTGATCGAGACACTGGCTTCGCTGGACCTGAATTACCCCGAGGTCGGCCAGGACAAACTGAAAGAACTCGCCGTCGCCAAAGCCGCGCTGGTAAAGAAGTAATGCACCACGAGAACTCCATGAGCACCAGGATCAAACGCGGCTTGGTGGTCGTCGCCGCCGTGGCAGTTCTCGGCGGCTGTGCCGTTGGCCCGAATTACAAACGGCCATCCGTTGGCGCGCCGGGCGCCTATCGTTTTGCCACCGGGGAGGGCACCAACTCATTGGCCGACCTGCCCTGGTGGCAGGTGTTCCAGGATCCTCTGCTGCAAGGCCTGATTGGCACCGCGCTCACCAACAATTATGACCTGAAGCAAGCCGTGGCCCGGGTCGAGCAGGCTCGGCAGCAGGCGGTCGTCGCCCGCTCGCCATTCATGCCGCAAGTCGGCTATGGCGGGGATATCGGCCGCGGCCGCAACGCGCTCTTCAACTCGCCGGCCAGCGTGAACGGCGGCACGGCCAGTTCCGCCCAAGTCAATCTCAACCTGGCTTGGGAGATCGACTTCTGGGGCCGAATCCGGCGCCTGAGCGAGGCCGCTCGCGCCCAATACCTGGCCACGGAAGAAGCCCGCCGCGGCGTCACGATCACGCTGGTGAGCGACGTCGCCACCGCTTATTTCCAGCTGCTGGAGCTGGATCGGGAGCTGGAGATCCAGCGTGCCGCAACCAATGCCTACACGGCCACCTACCGGATATTCAACGACCGGTTGACGAACGGGGTCGCCTCGAAGCTGGAGACCGACCGTGCCGCCGCGGCGCTGGCCAACGCCGCAGCCATCATTCCGAACCTGGAGATGCAAGTTGCCACCACCGAGAATCAGCTCAACTTGCTGTTGGGCCGCAATCCGGGCCCGATCACCCGCAATACGCTGACGAATCAGCCGCAAGTGGTCCCGGAAGTGCCGGCGGGCCTGCCGAGCGAGCTGCTGAAGCGCCGGCCCGATGTGTTGGCCGCGGAGCAGTCGCTGATCGCGGCCAACGCCAACATCGGAGCCAACCTGGCGAACTTCTTTCCGCAGATCGGTTTGACCACCTTTCTGGGGCAGGTGAGCCCGGAGCTTTCCGCCTTCACCTCAGGCACGGGCAACGCCTGGAACGTCGGCGGCAAACTGGCCGGACCGATTTTCCAGGGCGGGCAGCTCCGCGCTCAATACCGGTCGGCGAAGGCCAAATTCGACGAGACCAGCGCGGCCTATCAACAGAGTGTGCTGACGGCGTTCCAGGAGGTTTCCAACGCCCTTATATCCCGACAGAAACTGGCCGAAACGCTCGTTTATGACGGGCAGGCGGTGGTGGCGCTGACCTCATCGGTTGATATCTCCACCCAGCGTTACCTTAACGGCAAGTCCAGCTACTATGAGGTGCTCCAGGCCCTGCAGGACCTTTATCCGTCGCAGCGGGCCCAGGTCCAGGCCCAGGTCGGCGAATTGATAGCGGTCGTGCAGCTCTACAAGGCCCTCGGTGGTGGCTGGCAACCCAGGGTGTCCGCCAAGGAACCGTCGCACGCACCTTGATCCTGCCAGCCGTTCGGTGGAAGTTCTGTTATGGGGCAAGTATGCCCACTGTAACCGGCGGGTCGCAGCGGGCGCATTCGCGAGTCCCTGGCAACCCTGGAGACCCAGGGTTGATTTAGAAACGACATGCCAGGCCTGAACTTATGAACCGATTGCGCTCTAAACTGGAAGAGAACCTTGGCTGGGTCGTCCTGCTCGCCTTGCTGGTCGGCTGCCTCTTCGTGCTGCGGCCTTTTGTCACGGCGCTGCTCTGGGCGGTGGTGCTCACCTTTTCAAGCTGGCCCTTCTACGGCTGGCTGCTCCGATTGCTCGGCAACCGGCGCACCCTGGCCGCTCTGGTGATGACCCTCGGCATGGTTCTCATTTTGTTGTTACCCTTTCTCGTCGTCGGCATGACTCTGGCCGACAACGTTAAGGAGCTCACCGCGGCGTTTCGATCCTGGGTCGCCGGCGGACCACCCGATCCGCCCGCATGGCTGGCTAAAGTGCCGCTGGTTGGAGCCCGGGCCGTGGCCTACTGGCACACTCTGGCGGCCGACACGGCGAAGCTGTGGACCGAAGCGCAGCGCTTCATTGAGCCCGTAAGTTCATGGTTGTTGAAGATCGGCCTGGCGGTTGGGGCGGGCGTGTTTGAATTGGCCTTGAGCATCTTCATCGCCTTCTTCCTGTTCCGCGATGGGGTCGCCGTCGGCGCACGCCTGGCCGCGGTGATTGAGCGCATCGGCGGCACCCGGGGCGGCCACCTGCTGACCGTGGCCGGCAAGACGGTCCGCGGTGTGGTCTATGGCATTCTCGGCACCGCGCTGGCGCAGGCAGCGGTGGCGGGGATCGGCTTCGTCATCGCCGGCGTGCCCGGTGCGGCTCTGCTGGCGCTGCTGACTCTTTTTGCCTCCGTCGTGCCGCTCTTCGGCACCGCCCTGGTCTGGTTGCCAGCCGCTCTCTGGCTCTTTGATCAAGGCTCGACCGGCTGGGGCATCTTCATGCTTATTTGGGGCATCGTGGTCGCAAACCTCGACAACGTCGTCAAACCCTGGCTTATCAGCCAGGGGAGCAACATGCCGTTCATCCTCATCTTTTTTGGCGTCCTCGGCGGGGCGCTCGCGTTTGGTTTTATCGGTGTCTTCATTGGCCCCACGCTGCTGGCCGTCGGATTCCGGCTGGTGGAGGAATGGTCCGCCATCGCCCGCGGTTCAACCGTCACCCCGGAGGACACTGCCGCGCGCCTCTCGACCGCCCATGAATAACTCTGCTCATGGAATACCCGCTGCCCCGCGCCGTTCCCCGGCGGCGGCCCTCGGCCGGAAGTGCCTCCTGCTGGCGGGTGGTCTGCTGTTGCTTTACTTGCTGGCGGCCTACATTATCGCGCCGCTATACTGGCGCGCCGACACCCGGCATCATCCCGATTTGTCCGGCACCCCCACTATCACGCATACGGCCTCTGGTATTCCGGGCGACCCGTTGAACATCGGCCTGGTGGGTTCGGAGGAGGATGTGATCCGCAGCATGATCGCTGCCGCCTGGTATCCGGCCGACCCCATCACGCTTCGCAGTAGTATTCGCATCGCGGTGGACTCGGTATTCCGCCGCCCGGACGACGATGCTCCGGTGAGCGACCTCTATCTGTTCGGCCGCAAGCAGGATTTGGCGTTTGAGTTGCCAGTCGGCAACAGCCCGCGCCAACGGCACCATGTGCGCTTCTGGCGCTCGGACAAACTGGATGAGGAGCGGCCCATGTGGCTTGGCTCCGCGACGTTTGACGAACGGGTCGGCCTCAGCCATACCACCGGAGAGGTGACCCACCATATCGGCCCGGAGGTCGATGCGGAGCGGGACAAAATTGTTGACGGATTGCGGCAGGTGG
>SESG01035024.1_pt1 | contig 10564 bp, 8 predicted proteins | sample 3171421 | NCBI WGS metagenome assembly SESG01 (sample SAMN10866946, study PRJNA518727) | freshwater metagenome | biome: subpolar coniferous forest; feature: holomictic lake; material: water; isolation source: holomictic Lake 227, 6 m and 8 m depth | place: Canada: near Kenora, Ontario | collected... | reverse complement strand
TATTTTCCAGCGCCCGCTTCGCTGCGTGCCCTTTGTCAAATAAATCCATAAATAAACCAAAAAATACCCCGCCGAGCCGTAGGGGCACCAGTCTCTATACCTTTCACCTTCAGGTGGGCAATCTGACCTCAAGTTTCCATCTCCCGCGCTACCGCGCGGGCCTGTGGGCACATAAGGGATCAATCGCCCTTGCCATTCAATAACGGGTGAGAGATTGTAGCCCGTACACGAACTTAGCAGGGTACTTATAATCCACATATTCGCAGGCATGCCGCCCGCATATCAAAGAGCTCCTGAACAAACGGCCAGCGTTTGATCCCCTCCAACCGGAGGACAGTATATCACGTTCACAAAAGCAATGCATCCAGTTATGATAGACCCAGCCATGACAACATCCAGCGCTTTATTTTCCCGGGCCCCGCAGAGCTTCACCCTGATCTTAGGTGGCGCACGTAGCGGTAAAAGTCGCTTTGCACAACAGCGCGCGGAAGCGCGCTGGCAGCATCCGCTCTATCTGGCCACGGCGGAGGTGCAGGACGACGAGATGGCTGACCGCGTTAAACGCCACCGCGCCAGCCGCGGTGCGCGCTGGACCTGCATCGAAGAACCACTCAACCTTGTCGGCGCGCTGAACCGCCTGCCGTCCGGCTGTGATGGCGTCCTGCTCGACTGCGCCACCATCTGGCTCTCCAACATCCTGCTTCAGGAAGGCCGCGATGCAATCACCTTACGCACACGCGAGCTGCTTGCCGCACTGCGCGACTCGCCACGCGAAATAATCATTGTCAGCAATGAAGTCGGCCTTGGAATCGTACCCGGAACCCCGCTCGGTCGCGAGTTTCGCGACCTTCAGGGATGGCTGAATCAGGACCTCGCCGCCGCCGCCAGCACCGTCGTTTTGATAACCGCCGGACTTCCCTTGTGCCTCAAAGGCGCCCTCTGAAGATCCAATCGCCCCCCTGAAACGGGCCTTCCATGCAGCGCCACAAAAAAAACATCCCGTTTCACGCTTTTTTACTTGTACACCACAAGATGTAGGGGCTAATAATATCCACACACAACATATAGTGGCATCACACTTCGATCATAAAACCAAAAATTCTCAATAATCTGGTCAAATACCGCAAAAAATTGGGGCAAAGACATGCGCAAGACAATCCATAATACATCCAGCGATACAGCTCAAACCGTTCCGGCGCCAGCCGCCAACATTTCGCCACGGCGCCGCGCCTCCAGCAAGGCTCTGTCCATTTCACCTGTATTCAGCCATGCCGGGACGGATCCGTTCGATGAGGTCGAATGGGAAGAACGCACCGCCGCAATTACCGACGACCACGGCAAGGTGATCTTCCAGCAGGAGCGCGTCGAAATTCCAAAGGCCTGGTCCATGCTGGCATCAAAGATTGTGGCCTCGAAATACTTTTACGGCGGGCAGAAAACCGCCTTTCGCGAACACTCCGTACGCCAACTCGTACACCGCGTCGCGCGTACGATCGCGGACTGGGGCCATGCCGACGGCTATTTTGCCACCGCTCAGGACGCCGAAACCTTCCATGCGGAATTATGCGCGCTATGCGTTAACCAGGTCGGCGCATTCAACAGCCCCGTGTGGTTCAACGTCGGCTTGCACCACACCTACAAGATCTCATCCAAGAGCCGCCACAGCTTCCACTGGAACAGCCGCCTGGGCCATGTCGAACCGACCACCGACAACTACCTCCATCCCCAGGCCGCCGCCTGCTTCATCCAGTCTGTAAAAGACACGATGGAGGACATCATGCGCCTCGCGACTTCCGAGGCCATGCTCTTCAAATACGGGTCGGGCACGGGCACGGACTTGAGCACGCTGCGCAGCAGCTGCGAGAAACTTTCCGGCGGCGGTACGCCGTCCGGCCCGCTGAGTTTCATGCGGGTCTTCGATCAGGTGGCGGCCGTCATCAAGTCGGGCGGCAAAACCCGCCGCGCCGCCAAAATGCAAAGCCTCAAGGTGGACCATCCCGACATCGTTGAATTCATCACCTGCAAATTGAACGAAGAGAAGAAAGCCTGGGCCTTGATCGAGCAGGGCTATGACGGGTCCTTCGGTGGCGATGCCTATAACTCAGTCATGTTCCAGAACGCGAATCTCTCGGTACGCCTGACCGACGAATTCATGCAAACCGTGCTGAGCGACAGCGAGTGGACCACCCACGCAGTTTTATCCGGCGAGCCAGTTGGCACTCACAGAGCACGCGAACTCCTGCGCCTGATCGCCGAGGGCACGCACGTCTGCGGCGACCCCGGCGTACAATACGACTCTACGATCAACCGCTGGCATACCTGCCCGAACAGCGGGCGGATCAACGCCAGCAATCCCTGCTCGGAATATATGTTTGTGGACAACAGCGCCTGCAATCTGGCGTCGTTGAACTTAATGCACTTCATGTCACCGGACGGAAGTTTTGAGATCGAGCGCTTCCGCGCCGCCGTGCGGATATTCTGCATTGCGCAGGAAATCATGGTGGATAACGCCAGCTATCCAACGGAGGAAATCGCCCTTAATTCGCACCTCTTCCGTCCGCTCGGCCTGGGCTATGCCAATCTCGGCGCAGTGATTATGAGTTTGGGGCTGCCATACGACAGCGACGAGGGCCGCACCTTCGCTGCGGGCGTTACGGCGCTGATGACGGCCACGGCCTACGAAACCTCCGCGCAGGTGGCTGCGGCGCGGGGGCCGTTCGCCGAGTTCGCCAAAAACCGCGACTGCATGCTGAATGTGATCGGACTGCACCGCGATGCCATCAAGGCCCTTGCACCCCTGCCCTGCGCTGCACCGGTCATCGCCGCCGCCCGGGAAGCATGGGAACGGGCGCTGGACGCCGGCATGCGCCACGGCTACCGCAACGCCCAGGTGACGGTGCTCGCCCCTACCGGCACGATCGGATTCATGATGGACTGCGACACCACCGGCGTCGAACCCGACACCGCGCTCGTCAAGTACAAACAGCTCGCGGGCGGCGGCAACCTGAAAATGACCAACCACTCCGTCGCACAGGCCTTGCGTCGGCTGGGCTACAATGGCGAAATTGAAGCCATCCTGAAACACGTGGACAGCACCGATACGATTGAAGGCGCGCCGGGCCTCAAAGAGCAACACCTGCCGGTGTTCGACTGCGCCTTCAAGCCCAACAATGGAACGCGCTTTCTTTCCTGCCACGCACATATCAGCATGATGGCGGCTGTCCAGCCGTTCCTTTCCGGCGCAATCAGCAAAACGATCAACATGCCGAATAATGCGACCGTGGACGAAATCATGCAGGCCTATATCGAAGGCTGGCGTCTCGGGCTCAAGTCGGTGGCCATCTACCGCGACGGCTCAAAACGCACGCAGCCGGTAAGCTCCAGCAAACGCGGGCTCAATGCCGTCGCGCCCGGCAGAGCGCGCGGCGAAAACACTCCTGCGCCTGTACTCGATGCGCGCCCCAACCGGGCCCGCATGCCATCCACGCGCCTCTCAATCACGCACAAGTTCGAGGTGGCCAGCCACGACGGGTATCTCACCGTCGGGCTTTACGACGACGGCAAACCCGGCGAGTTATTCATCACGATGGCCAAGGAAGGCAGCACCGTCGGCGGGATCATGGATGCTTTCGGCACGGCGATTTCGCTTTGCCTGCAGTACGGCGTGCCGCTGCGTGAACTCGTGCGCAAGTTCTCGCACAGCCGCTTCGAGCCGGCGGGCTTTACCAAGAACCCGGATATTCCGATCGCCAAGTCACTGGTGGACTACATCTTCCGCTGGATGGAAATCACCTTCCCCGACGGTCACGCGGCACTGCCTGGTCACGCTGCAGCCAGCGCTCCCCGCGAAGCGCAGCCGCAGGATCCGTCCGCACCGGTGAAACCGGAATCCACATCCGCCTCTGCCTCGAATTTCACCTTCGTGAACCAGGAGGACGCTCCAGCCTGCGACCGCTGCGGCCATATCACCGTCCGTAATGGCGCCTGCTATCGCTGCAACAACTGCGGAAACTCCATGGGTTGTTCGTAAACCAGACAGCTGTCACATTTCGCCGGGCATACGCAGGCGTATTGTGATAGGCTCGACTGAGTGAAAACCTACCATAACCGCCGCTATCTTCTGGTGACTGCGGATGTGCGGGCGAATCTGGCGCGCCTGGCGCGGGATAGTCAGGCGCCCAGGCAGGGGTTTCTGGAACTGGCCCGCGCGCTGGATGCCGAAAGCCTGTCGTTCTCCGACACCGGTTTAACGGCGCCATTTTTCGTGCGTATGGTACGTCAGGTATGGGGAGCAGCAGGCCGGGCGGCGGTGCTACGTGACCGCACGCTGGACAGCTTCGTGGAACGCATCGCCGGCATTTGCCGCACCGCTCAGGAGGCCCGCCCATGAACCCCGGAACAGCGCTGAGTCTGACATGGCGGGTGACATTAAGCCTGTGGTGGCTGCGGCACTGCACACGCGTCGGACGCTGGCCGAGAGTCTACGGACGACCGCGGATTACGAACCTCGGGGCTCTGACAATTGGCGAGCGATTCCGTTTTTTCAACCATACCGTTCCTTCGGAGATGGTGACACATCCGCAGGGACGCATCGAAATTGGCGACCGCGTTTTCGTGAATTACGGCGCCAGTCTTTCGGCCCACCAGCTGGTGAAACTTGGCGATGGCTGCCAGCTTGGCTCTTACGCCTGCCTGATGGACAACGACTACCACAGCGTCGAAGATCGCGAGGCGCCGGGCAGCTCGGCGCCGATCGTGCTCGGGCGCAACGTGTGGCTGGGCGTGCGGGTGATCGTGCTGAAAGGCGTGACCATCGGCGACAATGCCGTGATCGGCGCCGGCAGCGTGGTCACACACGACGTGCCGGCGAACTGCCTGGCCGCCGGCGTGCCCGCGCGGGTAATTCGCAGCTTTATGCCGAAAGCCAACGCCATGCCGGAGGGGAGCTGCTCAGTATGATTATGTCCGCGCTGACCTGGGGTTTGGCGTTATCAGGGCTGGCCCTCGCAATTCCGGCGCTTTACTTGCTGATTCTTACGGTGGCGGCGTTACGTCATCCCGGCCGCCGGCAAATTGACGGCGTGTTTCACGGGCTGCGCGAAGCCCGGCAGCGGTTTATAATTCTGATTCCGGCGCACAATGAAGAATTGCTGCTCGGCACAGTGGTTCAGCAGCTGGACAAGCTGTCTTATCCACGCTCCCATTTTGAAATTGTAGTGATTGCGGATAACTGTGACGACCGCACAGCCGCGGTGGCGCGCGCGGCGGATGCGGAAGTCCTAGAACGCCACGACCTGTCGCAGCGCGGCAAGGGACACGCACTCGACTGGGCGTTGCGCGGCGCGCTGGCGCAATGGGCGCGGCCCTACGACGCCGTCGTCGTGCTGGACGCCGACTCGGTTGTCAACGCGGATTTTTTATGGTTTATGCAAGCACGTCTGGAGACCGGCGCCGAGGCTTTACAAAGCTACTACGGCGTACTCAATCCGCTTGAAAACTGGCGCACCTCGCTCTCGCTGGCAGCGCTGGCAGCTTTTCACTTTTTACGTCCGCTCGGCCGTGACCGGCTGGGCCTGCCTTGCGGGCTCAAAGGCAACGGCATGTGTTTTACAAAACGGCTTGTATTAACTTACGGCTACCCGGCCTTTTCAGTTGTCGAGGATGTGGAGCTGGCTATATTTCTGCTTCGCAAGGGGGTGGGCGTGCGTTTTGTGCCGGGCGCGCAGGTATTCGGGCAGATGACCACCTCCGCACATGCCGCCAGCGTGCAACGCGCCCGCTGGGAAGGCGGCAGATGGGCGCTGATCCGGCGGCTGAGCGGGCCGCTCCTGCGTGAAGGCTTCCGCACCCGCGATGCGGCAATGCTGGACGCAGCCGTGGATCTGCTCGTGCCACCCTTTACCATTTTGACAGGGATCAGCGGCCTGGCGGCCATCTCCGGATTGCTGCTGGCAGCCCTGCACACAGCCCCGCTTACGGTGGGGGTGGCCAGTGGACTAGCGGCAGTGCTGGCTGTAGAGATGGTATACGTCTGGGTGGCGCTGGCGCTTGTGCGGGCGCCGGCAAAAATCTACGGACGCCTGATCTTTGCGCCTTTGTTCGTGGTCTGGAAACTAGGCGTCTACCTGCGACTTGCCATGGGCCGTGGCGGGGCAGCGGTATGGACCAGAACAGAGCGTCAACGGCTCTCATAAACATGCAACGGAGGCAAGAATTATGACCGCCAAGTCATCACCGCAAAACAAGCCTTGCGCACTGGTTGTGCTGGGCCTGCCGTTTCACAACGTTACCTTTGACGAGGCGGTGGCCTGGGTGCGGGAGCGCATGGCCGGTGGTCAACCGGGCTATGTGGTGACAGTCAATGTGGATTTTATCATGCAGGCCTGGCGCGATCCGGAAATGCAGCGCATTCTCATTGAGGCCGATCTGGTGGTGGCCGATGGCGGCCCGATCGTCTGGCTGTCACACCTTTTCGGTCCGCGCCTTAAACAACGCGTGACGGGCAGCGATCTTACGCCGATGCTGGCCGGGGCCGCCTGTGACGACGGCCGGTCAATTTACCTGCTCGGTGGCGCGGCGGAGGTAGGGGCGCGAGCGGCCGTGGAGATGGCCAAGCAGCACTCCGGCCTGCGCATTGCCGGCCACTATTCTCCGCCACTCGCGGAGGTCTTGAAAATGGACCACGCTGATATTCTGGAGCGCATCCGCAAAGCGCAGCCGGCGCTGTTGCTGGTGGCGTTTGGCGCGCCTAAGCAGGAAAAGTGGATTAACATGCATTTTCGCCAGTGGGCAGTGCCAGTCAGTATCGGCATCGGCGGCACGCTCGATTTTCTGGCCGGCCAACAAACCCGCGCGCCGGTCTGGGTGCAAAAGATCGGCCAGGAGTGGATCTGGCGCTGGGGCACAAATCCAAAACGCTTAACCAGACGTTACTTGAGCAATCTGGCATTTCTTGCCTCGGCAGTGCTGAAGCTGTTGCATGTGAAACGTTCGCACAAAAACACCGGACCACAGGTGGCCGTGCCAAGCACTGCCGCGCAGAGTTGGGCAGGCGCCGAAACAGTCGGCTTCGAGCCACTGCCGGACGAAGCGGCAGCGCGGACGGCGCTGGCGCGCTGGCGGGGATTGGGCCTCCGCGGGACGCTGATTGTGGATTTAAGCCGGATGACCTGGCTGAGCAGTCTGGAACTCGGCGTGCTGCTGACAGTCAGCCGCGATGTGCGGCGGGCAGGGCGAAGGGTGTACTTGTGCGGAGTTTGCGAACGCGTGGTCCGGCTGATCCGGGCCTGCCATCTGGATGCCTATCTTGACCTGCCAAAAACCGATGCGGAACTGGCGGCGGCACTGGCAGTGCTGGAAAAGCCTCCGGCAGGCAGCGTTCTGGTCGAACGTGAGCATGGGTTGCAGGTCACGTTACCAGCAGAATTGACGGCGGCTAATCTAGACGTTTTCCGCTCCAAACTCGCGGATGGTATGGAGGCCTATCTGGCCCGGCCTGATGCGCGGACTGTGCTGGTGGATGCGGCAGAATTAACATTTCTGGACAGCGCGGCAATGGGATATCTGGTCCATCTGCGCCAGCAGGCTTTAACCGCCGGCGCCTCAGTGCGCTTCAGCGGCTTCCATGGCACGGTGCTCCGGTCGCTTAAAATAGCCCGCCTGGATGCCGTCTTGACGGATAAATAAACCGGGGGATTTACCCCGTTTTCATTCCGGCGATGGTTTCCTCCACGACTTGCTTGAGTCGCTCCACGTAGCTATCCAGATTCATGCGCGCTTCTACCAGTTGTCGCCCGTTGCGCCCCAGGCGTGCGGCTTCTTCAGGCTGATCGAGCAGTCTTTGAATTGCGTCGCGTAGTGCGGCAACATCGCCCGGCGGCACATACAGCCCGTTTTCTCCCTCAATAATTACATCGGTCTGTCCGGTGGTGCGGCTGCAGATCACAGCCCGCTGCATGGCCAGCGCTTCGAGAATTGCGGTGACACCGGCCTGAAAGGACACGTTAAACAACGGCATCACCATGAAGGCCGAGCTGGCATATATCTGGCGTAATTCGTACTGGGTGAATTTTTTAACCATCACGTTGGCTGGAATCTCAGAGTGCTGCGAACAGTCGCTCTGCTTAGACCACGGGCTGGATGCGGCAATGACAACTTGTACATCAAGGTCACGTACGGCGGCCATCAGCGTGGGGTAATCGCGACGCTCCAGACCAACAGCGCAAATCATCCGGGATTTTGCATCTTGCGGCGTGGCGGCGGGAAGACTGGCAAGCGAGAAAAACCGCTCGTCCACCATGAACGGCGTAAAAACAACCCTTTGATCAGGCACCTGCCAGCGCGTTTCGATAAAGCGCTTCTGCCATGTCGAATAAACGAGAAACCGGTCAACGTGGCTGGCAATTTTGAAAATGTCGAAGAGCAGCATCTTCTTACCCACCGACAAAACATGCGTAACCATCAAGTGCCGCGTTTTCAACCGGCCGCGCCCGAAGAATTTGAGCAGCAGCGCTAGCGGAATCCCGACCTGCTCGCCATCGGTAAAGATGGCTCGATATTGTCCACGCCTGCGCCAGCAGGCCCATGCCAGCAGAGCGTTCCTGCCGCCGAGCTTCTCGAGCCACCGGCCCGGCCAGCCGCTCTGACTGCGCGCCTGCGCATAGTCAACAAGCTCCGCGTCAAAGGCTCTGGCCAGTTCAAGATAGTCGGCGCGCGGATGTTCACCACACGCGATCCGGCCTTCAATGGTGGAGTCTATCCTGCCTGAGACAGTTAAGAGAATTTCGCTCTTCACTCTTTCCCCTTCCCTGTCAGCCATTTTGCTTGGTGAAGCACACCGTGAACCAGAACTCCGAACCTGCTCCGCCATGGCTGATACCGGGCGCTTTCGCAGGACTTATAACGCCGATCTCGCCGCCCATTAGCTCAACCAGCTTTTTCGAAATTGTCAGTCCTAATCCAGTGCCGCCATACTTTCGTGTAGTCGAGCTATCCGCCTGCGTGAACTTATTGAAAATACTCGCGCGCTTCTCTTCGGCGATGCCAACGCCGGTGTCCCGTACGGAGAACCGGATCACCGCTCCGGAATCAGTTTCCGACACCAACCCGGCGTGCACGGCAATCTCACCCTGATGGGTGAACTTGATCGCATTGCCCAGTAAATTGAGAAGTATCTGGCGCAAGCGCCCTGAATCTCCGCAAAGCTTGTGCGGCACGCCCGGCTCGACAGCACAAACTAAATCCAGCCCGTTCGTGGCGACCTGCGGAGTCATAACGGCGATAGTTTCGTCTATCAACTCGCGCAGGTTGAAGTTCAATTCCTCAAGCTCGATCTTGCCGGCCTCAATTTTAGAAAAGTCCAGAATGTCGTTAATGATCGTCAACAGCGCCTGCCCGCTGCTGTGTATGGTTTCGGCGTACTTGCGCTGTTCTTCGCTGAGCGGAGTGTCCATCAGCAGCCATGTCATGCCCACAACGCCGTTCATGGGAGTGCGGATCTCGTGACTCATGTTGGCCAGAAACTCGCTCTTGGCGATATTGGCCTCCTCGGCCTTGGCCGTGGCCTCTTCCAGTTGCTGGCTGCTCTTCAGAAGCGCCGCCTCAGCCCGTTTGCGTTCCGTGATGTCGCGCACAATCCCTACGGCATGCCATACGCCATTAATGCTCATCGCTGAAATCGAAAGCTGAACCGCAATTTCCTTCCCGTCTTTCCTGCGGGCATCCAGATCGAGTGTTTTACCAATGGCGGGGCCCAGCCCAGTCTGCTGAAACTCCGGAAAGGCCGCAATGTGCATTTGCCTGTGACGCTGCGGCGCAAGCAGTTGATGCAGGTTCCGGCCTATTGCTTCATCGCTTGTGTAGCCAAAGATCCGCCCGGCGGAAGGATTCCAATAGGAGATGTTTCCTTTCTGGTCCATCGTGAGGATGGCGTCCTGCGCGGAGTCGGTAATCACCCGCATATGGAGTTCCCTGTCCCGCAGCGCATCCTCGGCCTGTTTGCGGGCGGTAATGTCGGTCAACACAATCTGGCACAACTTCGCCCCATCGGACTCCTGCGCGAGCGACACCAGAAGTTGCGACCAGAACACCGTTCCATCCTGCTTCATCATCCGCAGTTCGTAGTCCTGCTGCGCGGCGGTGGTAACGAGTTGTTTGTGATGCCGGTAATAAACGTCCTGCTCCTCTTTCTGGATGAAATGAAAAAAGGGATGATTGACCAGCTGGCCCCGGGCCACACCCAGCAGTCTGGCGGCGGCCAGATTGGCATTCTGAATCAACCCGTTTTCATAAATCGAGATATACCCCACCGGCGCCAGCTCATAGAGGTCGAAATAACGCGCCCGCTCGGCGTTCAGGGACTCCTGAATCCGGCGCAGTTCAACGTTTTGCAGCTCCAGTTCGACCTGATGCACACGCAGTTCGTGCAAGGACTGGCGGGATGCTTCGGGCGACCGGGCTTCTTCTGATATTGGTGACTGGATAATTTTTTCCTCAGCCTGCCTGCGTAGTTTATCCTGATCATTCATGGGTCCTGCTTTTCAGTTAAGGCTCTTCATGCTTTTCC
>SESG01016590.1_pt1 | contig 10568 bp, 8 predicted proteins | sample 3171421 | NCBI WGS metagenome assembly SESG01 (sample SAMN10866946, study PRJNA518727) | freshwater metagenome | biome: subpolar coniferous forest; feature: holomictic lake; material: water; isolation source: holomictic Lake 227, 6 m and 8 m depth | place: Canada: near Kenora, Ontario | collected... | reverse complement strand
TGCCTTGAAGGGAAATGTGGCCTGAAAAATCGCCTCGAACTCTTTTTTGAGCGTTTTTTGCAAGAATCCTGAGCGGACGGGTCAGAAAAAATGCTGCCAGAAAACCAGCGATAAGGGAGAAGAAGAGCGCCAGAACGATTCCTTGAGCGATCTCTCGCCGAATTCCCGTATCGAGCACTCCAATATCATACAGTGGTTTGCCGAATCGAAGGATGGCGAAGGGTTTTGGAAGTCCGACAGGGAGGGCCATATAGAGCATGTGCTCTTTTACGGTTTGACTGTACCGGGTTCTTTCTCCGTACCCTTTTGTCATGGCATCCTGTACTTCCGGCCTTTTCCAGTGGTTTTCCACAGTGAAAAGTTTGCCGGGGGGGATGGATGAGTCGGCGATGACCCTTCCCTGAAGATCAATAAGGGTGACTCTGATGTCGAGCGCACGGCCGATTCGCTCTACCCATGCGTCGCTTTGCCGGGTTGCCTGCCATTCTCCGGCTTCCTCTTCGAACATCTGTTTGCTCTGCAAAAGATCGCGGTAAAGCTCTTTTTTGGTTGCCGTGACCAGTATTTCCGTTAATCGGTGCTCAATCGAGAAATAGCTGATGACTACGGAAAAAAAAATAATCATGCCGATAACAAGGGCGAGCTTTATGGAGAGCTTAACCTGCATGGTCATCGCCCTCTTTTTCCTCAAACTTGTAGCCAAGTCCCCGCACGGTTTTGATCATTTGGCCTGTTTCTCCAAGTTTTTCGCGAATTCTCGTAATGTGTGTGTCGATGGTTCTGGTGTTGATGCTTTTATCGATATCCCAGACATCGCTGAGCAGTCTCTCCCGCGACTGCGCCTCCCCCTTTCTTTTAAGGAGGGCAACGAGAAGCTTGAATTCCATCAGTGTCACCACCAGTTCTTTGCCTTCCAGTGTGGCAATGTGGCGCGTCAGATCGATTTCAAGTGCACCAGCCTTGAGTAACTCTTCCGTTTTTCCGCCCTGTCGGTGATCCCGCTTGAGGATTGCCCGTATGCGCAAGGTAAGCTCACGAGGGCTGAAGGGTTTTACTACATAGTCATCAATACCAAGTTCAAAGCCGAGAATCCGGTCGATCTCTTCTCCCTTGGCAGTCACCATGACGATGGGCAGATCCTTGTATCGTTGGTGCTGCCTTATTTTCCGGCAGAGCTCAAAGCCGTCCATTCCTGGCAGCATCACATCAAGCAGCACAAGGTCAAAGCTTTTTTGCGCGAGCTGCTCAAGCCCATCTTCGGCTGTACCGGAAAGATGACATCTATAGCCAGCGCGATTGAGATTATATTCAAGCAGTTTTGCAAGGTTCTGGTCATCTTCGACAACAAGAAGCAAAGGATTTGACATGGTATTCAATTTGAATTTGTATTCTCTGGCAGCGGATATTCCGCGTTATAATCCGGTACGGTTGTTCCTGAATGTACAGCAAAAATGAAGACGTTGTTCTTAAAGTGCCTCCTGCCAGCTGCAGTATGCTGAATTATTTACCGTTTTGTGACAATCACGTAACAGTATTACAACACTTTTCATTGTATCATCACATGGTGAGTTATCCTGAACGCATCACATGGATCTCGCCTTGTAACAATGCATAATTAACTTCGTGGCTGACCGACGTTTCATGGTAGAGGAGATCAAAAAAAAACTGCCAAACTTTTGGGATGGTGCTGCTTTTATTCTCGTTATGGGAATGGTTGCCTTGTTGGCATGGGGTAGTAGGCAGATGGCAGTACCTTATGTGCCGGGTGAAGCGATCCCTTTTTCGCTCGATCCGATGCACCTTCCCCTGTATGCGCTGCGTACCGTGCTTCGAATGGTTGCTGCGCTCGTTCTTTCATTTCTGTTTACCTTCACCTACGCAACCTTGGCCGCTAAAAATCGTCGGGCAGAAGTAATTATGGTTCCGCTGCTCGATATCCTTCAGTCGGTTCCAATTCTCGGCTTTCTCTCTGTTACGGTTACCGGATTTATCGCTCTCTTTCCCGGCAACCTGTTCGGTGTTGAAATGGCTGCTATTTTTGCCATTTTCACCTCCCAGGCATGGAACATGGCTTTCAGCTTTTATCAGTCCCTAAAAACCACTCCCAGGGAGCTCAAGGAGGCTTCTGATCTTTTTGGTCTCTCATCCTGGCAAAAGTTCTGGAAACTGGAGGTCCCTTATGCAACACCAAACCTGATATGGAATACCATGATGTCGGTTTCAGGCGGCTGGTTTTTTGTTGTTGCTTCTGAAGCCATCACGGTTGGCAAGACTTCTGTGACTCTTCCCGGAATTGGTTCCTATGTGGCACAGGCGATCAAGAGCAAAGATCTTTCTGCAATTGGCTTTGCACTGCTCACGATGCTGATTGTCATTTTTCTTTACGACCAGTTACTCTTTCGTCCACTGGTAGCATGGGCCGAAAAATTCAAATTTGAGTTGACTGAAAGTCAGGAGCCTGCGGAATCATGGGTGCTTACACTCTTTCAGCGTGCACACGTGCTTCGCCGTTTTGCAAGAGTTGCAGGTGAGCAATGGAATGGTTTTGTTGAAAAAATTCCGAAATTGCCCCGGCGCAATCTGCATTTCAGGGAGCCGTCACCTCTTCTGATCATAGTAAAGGGAGTTACCTGGTATGGACTCTTGATTGGTGCAATGGCTATCGGTCTATGGATGCTGATCAGTTTTGTCAGCAGCGGTGTGGATCATGCCGAGATAGGGAAGGTCTTTATGTTGGGACTTATAACACTTTCTCGTGTGATGGTCTTGCTGCTTCTTGCCTGTCTTGTTTGGGTACCGCTGGGTGTCATCATCGGGCTTAATCCCCGCTGGGCGACAAAGGTTCAGCCTATAGCACAGTTCCTTGCAGCTTTTCCGGCAAACCTCCTCTTTCCTGTTGCCGTCTTTCTGATGGTGCGCTATCGACTTTCGCCGGAAATCTGGACTGCCCCGCTGATGATCCTTGGTACGCAATGGTATATCCTTTTCAATGTCATCGCCGGAGCATCAGCCATTCCTAATGATCTTCGTGAAGCAGCCCAAAACCTTGGTCTTTCGGGTTGGCGTCTCTGGAAGCGCCTTTTGCTTCCAGGTATTATTCCTTCACTGTTGACGGGTCTGGTCACCGCTTCGGGGGGGACATGGAACGCCAGTATCGTTGCAGAAGTTGTGAGTTGGGGTAACACAACACTCACGGCAACCGGTCTTGGTTCCTATATCGCCCACTGGAGTGAAAAGGGGGACTATCCGCATATTGTTCTCGGTATCGCCGTTATGAGTCTCTATGTTGTATTTTTCAACCGTTTCTTTTGGGGACGGCTTTATACTCTTTCCCAAACCCGCTATCGTCTGGATTAAATGAGCTACATGACGGAAACCTTACAGCCGGAACACGATCTTCTGACACTCAGCAATATTTGCAAATCCTTCAAGAAAACAGGAGGTGAAGAACATCTTGTCCTTGATGGGGTAAGCCTGAATATCAAGGAGGGTGAGATCGTTGCGCTTCTGGGGCGTTCTGGTTCAGGCAAATCTACCCTGCTCCGAATTATTTCGGGCCTTGCCCGACCGGGCAGTGGCGAAGTGTTGTATAGTGGAAAACCGGTTACCGGGCCTGTACAAGGGTTGGCAATGGTGTTTCAGACTTTTGCCCTTTTCCCCTGGTTCACGGTTCTGGAAAATGTTGAACTGGGATTGGATGCTATGGGGGTACCTCAAGGAGAGCGCCGTCAGCGGGCATTGGCCGCAATTGACTTGATAGGGTTGGACGGTTTCGAATCGGCCTATCCAAAGGAGCTTTCGGGCGGGATGCGGCAGCGGGTCGGGTTTGCCCGTGCATTGGTGGTTGAACCGACATTGCTGTTGATGGACGAAGCTTTTTCAGCCCTTGATGTATTGACCGCCGAAACTCTCCGTACCGACTTGATCGAACTCTGGCTGGAACGGCGTATCCCTACCAAGGGGATTTTGCTGGTATCGCATAATATCGAAGAAGCTGTTCTTCTTGCAGACAGGATTGTTATTCTTGGAACCAATCCGGGGACAATTCTGGCTGAGATACAAATTCCCTTGCAACACCCGCGCGACCGTGAGGCTCCGCCGTTCCGCCAACTTGTTGATGAGGTGTATGAGCTCATGACCAAGCGCCCACGCAGTGCTGCCGGCAAGAGCGAAGCAGTACCACTCTCTTATCGTTTGCCGAGTGCTCCCATCAATAAATTGGCTGGTTTCATGGAAGCCCTGGCAGGGGAGCCTTATAATGGAAGAGCTGACCTTCCTGAATTGGCTGATCAGATGGGATTTGGAGTTGAGGAGCTTTTTCCGCTGCTTGAAGCATTGGAAATTCTTGCTTTTGCCCGCACCGAGGGTGGCGACGTTGAGCTGAGCACGTCGGGAAAAAGCTTTGTGGATTCTGACATCCTGCACCGCAAGGTCATTTTTGCCGAACATCTTATCCGTCATGTCTCTCTCGCGGCACATATTCGTCACATTATTGATGAGCGGCCGGGCAATCGGGCAAAGGAAGATCGTTTTTTGCGTGAACTCGAAGATTTTTTCAGCGAAGATGAGGCTGAAAGAGTTTTGCAGGTCGCCATTGAATGGGGTCGATATGCGGAACATTTTGCCTATGAGGAAGCATCAGGCATACTCAGTCTGGAAAACCCGGGCAGACTTGATGAGGGTTAGACTCTTTCACCGGGGTTTTAGTCCGGCAATCTGTATGATTTTTTTTGCGATATCGGTATTGTCGTAAAAGCCATTGAGTGCTTCAGCTCCACGCCCTATGGCAAAAACCTGAACAGGCACTGCCGTATGGGCGTTGCTGCTCCAGCCGATTGCGGCTCTGTTATTCAACAGGGCGCACACGGTCGGGCTAAATGTATCGTTATCCTTTGTTCCCGGAGCCTCAATTTTCATGGTTGTCAGGTAGGTTTCCTGCAGTGCGTTGCGATCATGGGTGGAGAGTGCGAGTGGTGAAGCGGCATCGACATTTCCAGGTCCGAAATAGACCTTGACACTGTCAAGCGCCATGTCGAAAGTGACGGTGCCTTGTTGTTTCCAGGTTGAGACTTTTTCTGCAAACCGTTGCAGCGAAATTTTTTGATAGCGGAGAAGGTCAAAACGGGTTTCGTAGCCGTTTGCTGTGTTGCCAAGTGAAAGCCCGCCGCATTCGTGATCGGCGGTAACGACAAGAAGAGTCTCTCCGGGGTGACTGCGGTAAAAGGCAAGGGCCGTCGCTATGGCTTTGTCGAATGCCTCTATATCGTGAGCAACAGCAGCAGCATCGTTTGCGTGGCAGGCCCAGTCGATCTTTCCCCCTTCAACCATCATGAAAAAGCCTTTTGGGTTGTCGAGCAACCGGATCCCCTCACGGGTAAATTCTGCAAGCGATGTTTCACGCTCATGGCTATCCATGGCAAAGCTGAGCGCTCCTTTTCTGTCATAATTGCTGTATGCCCAACAGCGTCCTCCCGGTTTTACAGATGCGAGATCAGTTTTGTTTCGGGCTATAAAATAGTGAGCCGATTGCATGAGCTCCGTAATGTCTCCTTTGAAGGCTTTTGATTTTGCCTGATTTTCAGGAAAGTTTCCAAGGCTGTACCCTCCTCCGAAGTAGTCGAAACCGCTCAAAGCCATTTGTCGGGCAATATCGTACAGGTTGGAGCGTGAGGCATTGTGTGCATAGAAACAGGCGGGGGTCGCATCATCTATTCCAACGCTTGAGACAATTCCGATTCTCATCCCTTTTGCCTTTGCCATTTCAGCAATGGTTTGCAGGGTGTCGAGGTGGTTCCCAGCCATCGAAATGGTACCAATGGTAGTTTTTTTGCCGGTAGCGAGTGCTGTACCAGCGGCTCCTGAGTCGGTTATAAGGCGATCTGATGCATGGGTGGTTGCCATACCGAGCACAGGAAATGAGGTCATGGCGAGGGCGTGGCCGCCCTCGAGCAGCGTGCTGGAGAGTTTCACTTGTGCAGCTCCCAAGCCATCTCCTATAAAAAGAAAAATATAACGAGGCAAAGAGATGCGCTTTTTTGCAGCGGCCTGCAGAGAATGGCTTGCGGGGCAAGATGCTGAAGCTGATATCATGATGATCAGCAGCAGAGCAAATTTCAGGGCTCTGAACAACGGCTCTTTTCGACCGCACTCTTTCATGAGCATGAGTTTATCCGGTGATGGGTAGTTGAAAGCTTGAATTCCTGACGCTCTATATACCCTATATCTGCATTTTAATTCAAATACACTATGTTACGATAGTGTAAACACTGAAGAGGATTTCTGAACAGGCGGGGAATGTTGAAGAGGTTGAAGCAAGAGAGGGTTAATCGCATGTTTCAAGCTGCGTGCAAAGCTCCTGCCAGAGGTTTCGATAGGCTTTTGAGGCTGGAGCATTGGGCAGAACGGCATTGAGTGGTGCGCGGTAGAGACCCATTTTTTCAACCTCTGAGTTATAGGGGATGGTCTGTGTGAGAAACTCCGGGTCATTGCCGAATTCAAGAATGATGTCGCGATGTAATTTTTTCTGTTTTTCCACCATACTGAAAAAGGGGCGGATTTTTGAGCTGTCGAGTTTATTTGCCTTGAAAAAATCCTTTAACTGGATATAGGTGCGCATGGAGAGGGTTGTGGGAATCAAGGGCACCAGAATCAGGTCGGAGGCTGCAAACACGCTTTCTGAAAGGAGTGTGAGGTTGGGCGGGCAGTCAAAAAAGAGGTAGCGGTACTCCTCGCTGAGCTCTTCAAGGTTCTTTTTGAGCTTTTTTTGAGGCTTTTTCTCTTCAGAGAGTTCGATATCAAGATTGCGGTAGGAAAAGTCTGAAGGGAGCAGGTCAAGGTTCTCAAAATCGGTCGCCTTGATGTTGCGGTAGATCTTTTTGTTACCCTTCAGAAATTGGTCGCTGTTAAATTTTTTTGATGCGGTAATCCTGAAATAGTAGGAGCTGGCTCCCTGCGGATCGAGATCGCAGATCAGGGTTGGCTGAGAGAGGAGGGAAGAAAGATAGGAGAGGTTGACTGCTGCCGCAGTTTTTCCCACTCCGCCCTTGATGCTGTAGAGTGCTATGGTTTTCATGGCATTGTACTTGTGAGAAGATCGTGAAACAGTTGAGCGGTTTTTTCATGGTCAAATGTTTCAAAGGTTTTGTGGAATCTACCTCTTGCCTCTTCCTGTTTTTGAAAAAGGATAGCCATAAGTCCACCCATTGATGCAGCCAGCAAGTTCTCCTCTTTTCCTGGGGGCAGTGCGGTCAGACGTTCACGAAGAAAGTGCAGTTGAACCGAAAAATCGACAAAGTCACCAAGGTTGTCCTGCAGCTCCTTCAGTTGGCGAACCACAGGAGCGATCGATTTATGGGGAAAAATGGAGGAGAAGAATTCAAGCAGATAGCGCAGTTTTTTACAGTCGATGCGTAGCGCATGGAGTTCGAGGTCGGTTGTTTCCTCACTGACCTGACGCCCATGGCGGATTACTGTTTTCCATGCCTTTTTAATGCTTTTCACAGCAACATTTGCGGTTGAAAGGGAGGCATTCGGGCAGTGCTCTGCATCAGGCACCGATTGCCGGTTTACAAAGTTTTCCCATTCGTCAAGAAATGATTGGCAGGTATTGGAGGCAAGATAGCGGCAGAACTGCCGGTGCAGTTTTTTACGGGAGGCGGCAATGTCACTGAAAAAAAGCTTGAGCGAGGGCTGGAGACAAGGGGGCAGATCGTGGAAATAGCTTGCCTGCCGCAAAAGGGAGACATCCCGGTCACGCAATTCGTTGGTTTGCTTTCCAAGCTCCCTGAAGAGATTGAGATAATTTGCACTCTCTTCACGCTCAAAAACACCTTTGAGCTGCTTCAGAATGGAACGGGTTCGGCGGACGGCAACACGGTAGTCGTGCAAAAATTCGGAATCAAGGTTCTTTTTTATCCCCTCTTCATTTGCTCGCATGACAGAGAGGGTAAACTGAAGCAACTGACGGGCACTTAGATGAACAGGAGCATCAGGGTCAAGGTCAAGACTGATTTTTGAAGAGTAGCCATGAACGCTGAGGCCAGCCTCTTTCATAATCAGCAGTAATAGCTCCCTGAAATCAAGAGCGACTACCATTTCACCGTTGTTCGCCAGAGAGTGCACCATCTGTTTCATCTCATCGTCATATCCCCTGAGTGGCAAGAGTGATAAGAGACGCACAAAGGGTTCCGGATTTTCCCTGTCGGCAAGGCAGAGTGATTCGGAGGTCAGAAAGGCGACACTTTTCTCCTTCTCGTCAAGGATGCGGTATGAGGTGATGAGGGCATCAATGGAGCAAAGCTTGATGAACGCTCTGATCTCCGTCAGAGAAGAGAGCGCCGCTTTCAGTGTGCCAGACGGAAGTGCGTCGGCAAAAAAAGAGGAGGGGGTTGCCGGGAAGGGGAGTGAGGCTGTTTCCTGGCCGCTATTGAGATCAGCCAGAAAAAGGGTTCTCCTCTTTTTTACAATCGACATCCCTTTATCAAAAGCTTGCCACTCGAACGTATCGTAATACTCCCGCCGCTCTTTGCGGGAGGTGTTGATTTTGAGCTGCCAACCGGCGGGAAGTACGTTTTCAAATAGAGACTCACCGGATTCAGCCTGATTGAATCTGAAGGATACCGTCTTCGGGGTGGTGTGCATTCGTAGCCTGCATTTAAAAATGGAATGGTTTGATCGAACGATAAACGATGATACCACCAAGATAAAAGAGTTTACAGCAAAGTAAAAAACAATTTAAATTCATTGGTTTTCTTTTCAAATGGACAGGGAAGGTCAATTCTTTTTAATTCTTGCTCTTGATTGTTCAGAAAAAGAGAAGAGAAATTTTCACCAATGTAACAGAGTGCCTCTTGCCAGTTCAGTGAAAAATCGATAAACTTTGTCGTAGTAAAACAGATGTTGTGACGTGCGCCCTTAGGGTGTTTTTTATGCAGATAATTACCTCTAACCCCTTAACAAAAAAGTGTAATGGAAAACAATACATACGAAACAACGGCATCGACACAGGAATTGCGCGAGGAAGAGATCAGGCTTGCGGCATACTATCTGTGGAAAGAGAAGGGCGAAAATCATGGGTCAGATACTGAAGACTGGGTTCAGGCGGAAGAGTATCTTAAAGACTGAACAAAAAAAAACAGTTTGAACAGAGGCCACTTCTAAAAAGAGTGGCCTTTTTACTATCATTCACATCGCATCATGGTATTGGCGGTATTGGAGATGGTTGTTACAATGAGGGCTCTTTTGCTGTAATTGGTTTTGATTCATTGATATAGTTTCCTTTTATCGAACAAATTGTCCGATTCTCTTTTTCATCAAATATCCAGGCATTTCCTCCGCAAATAAAGTCTCCACCAACCTTCTTGAGTGCTCCATCGAGAGCGGTTAGCAGGTTCCCTGAGCAATCAAAATGTCCCTTGACTTTTTTGGGAACACCATTGAGAGAGGTTAACTGGTTGTTTGAGCAATCAAAATTTCCCTTGACCTTTTTTGAGGCTCCTTTGAGCGATGTCAACAGGTTTGCTGAACAGGAGAAATTTCCCTTGACTTTGTGGGGCGCACCGTGGAGTGTGGTCAACAGATTGCCTGAACAATTAAAATTTCCAACCTCTTGAGGTGTTCCCGCAAGTGAGGTCAGTTGGTTTCCTGAACAATCAAAATCTCCTTCAACCTCTTTTGGGGCTCCCTTGAGCGTCAGCAGCTTATGGTTCGAACAGTCGAAGTTTCCGTAAACAACAATCGGCCCGCCTTTCAGTGATGTCAGTTGGTTTCCGGTGCAAAAAAAGTCACCAATAATAAAATTCGGGCACCCTGCCAGTGAGCTGAGATGATTTCCGGAACAATCAAAGTCGCCATGAACTTCATCCGGGGCACCTTCGAGGGAGATCAATTGATTATGGGCACAGTCAAAATCACCAACTTCCCGGGGAGCGCCCTCAAGTGAGGTAAGTTGGTTATCCGAACAGGAAAAATCTCCGTCAACTTTTTGAGGTGCACCATAGAGTGAGGTCAGCAGGTTATCTGAACAGCAGAAATCACCACCTACTTTTTTTAGAGTGCTTTGGAGTGTTGTTAACTGGTTGGCGGAACAATCAAAATTACCAGTCACCTTTTTTGGAGCACCTTCAAGAGAGAGTAATTGATTGTGAGAACAGTCGAAATCGCCGTGAACTTCATCCGGAGCAGATTCAAGCGATGTCAACAGGTTATTTGAACAGGAAAAATCCCCCGTTACGCTATGAGGGCCTCCCTCCAGTGTTGTCAACTGATTCCCTGAACAATTGAAATTCCCTGCCACAATCCCGGGGCAACCATCAAGTGAAGTTAGCCCCCTGTTTGAACAATCGATATCCCCGGTTCCATTAAGAGTGCCCATAATATCGGCGAATACCCTCTTCGCTCCTTTTGTACTCATTTCCATTCTCCTCAAATAAATGATAAATATTTAAAACCAGGTGTGTTAGCAGATCTCAATTTTGCTGTTTCTTTGTCGGCGAAGACAAAAGATTGCCCAATATACTTTTCCAAAAATGAGAGCCTCTTTTTTCCCCCATCTTTCCCGTGTTTGTTTT
>SESG01018994.1_pt1 | contig 10569 bp, 8 predicted proteins | sample 3171421 | NCBI WGS metagenome assembly SESG01 (sample SAMN10866946, study PRJNA518727) | freshwater metagenome | biome: subpolar coniferous forest; feature: holomictic lake; material: water; isolation source: holomictic Lake 227, 6 m and 8 m depth | place: Canada: near Kenora, Ontario | collected... | reverse complement strand
CAATATTCGATCCTACTTTACCGGCTAACATCAGGCTGAGAACAGTACAGGAGAACTCAAGAATCAGTGTGTCGCGGTTCCCCAGACCAATAAGATAGGTAGGCATCAATGGGTTGGACATGTTATAGGTAAGCTGCAGGGTGATAATACCACCCATAAAAACTGAGATAATTGCCACAATCCCGATCGACTGAATTCCCAGCTTTTCGATCTCCAGTAACAGTTGCCGCCAATATATACGACCCTTTTCAGGTTTACTGAAGACCCGAAACATCAACAAAAAATAGGAGCCGATTTCGTTGAATATCCGCATGAAATTTTTTGTTAAAAGTACAAAATTTTTAAATAATGGCCGGAAGCTAATTGTAGTTTCGTTTTACGTACAATATGAGCTCATTTTGAAAATTTATTCTAATTTTGGTCAAAATAGCCTGAACATGGGAAATTGTAAAAATTATTGCGTCATCATGGCGGGCGGGATCGGAAGCCGCTTCTGGCCATTAAGCACCGCTGACCGGCCAAAACAGTTTATCGACATTCTGGGAATCGGGAAAACACTGCTTCAGCTCACTTTCGAGCGTTTTAACCGGATCATGCCTGCAGAGAACGTTTATATTGTGACCAGTGAAAACTACAAAGAGCTGGTCATGGAACAGCTGCCGCAGCTAAAAGAATCCCAGGTATTGCTTGAACCTCTCAGAAGAAATACGGCTCCATGTATTGCCTATGCCTCCTATAAAATTCACAGCATCTGCCCAACAGCAAAAATCGTCGTTTCCCCTTCCGACCACCTGATCCTGAAAGAAGATCTTTTTCTCAACGAAATAGAAAAGGGATTGCAGTTTGCCGGCGAAAAAGAGGTACTGGTTACTTTAGGCATTCAGCCATCCCGTCCTGAAACCGGTTATGGCTACATTCAGGTCAACGACAAGGTCGATTTCAACAGCTTTGATAATCTGTACAAAGTGAAAACATTTACAGAAAAACCCGACCGTGCCATGGCGCAGGTATTCCTTGATACCGGAGAGTTTTACTGGAATTCCGGCATTTTTGTGTGGTCAGTCAAGGCCATCATGAATGCCCTGGAAAAGCATCTTCCTGATGTCAATTCACTGTTCGACAACGGGAAAAAGCTGATCAATACCCCCGATGAATGCTTCTTCATCAACAAGACCTATTCAGAATGTCCCAACATATCCATCGACTACGGAATTATGGAAAAAGCGGACAACGTATTTGTCCTGACTGCCGATTTCGGATGGTCTGACCTTGGAACATGGGGCTCACTCTACGAAAACCACACTCTCGATAAAAATGGCAATGCCGTTTCGGGAAAGAAAATCTTCCTCTACGAGACAGAAGGTTGCATTGTCAACCTGCCTGAGGAGAAGATCGCAGTCATTCAGGGATTGAAGAATTATATCGTTGTTGAATCGCAAAAGACCCTGCTGATTTGCAAAAAGACAGACGAACAACAAATCCGACAGTTTGTTGCCGACGTCATGCTATCCGAAGAGAAAAAAATCTGATGATCAAAGGGCGGATTTCATTTTAGAGACTTGAGACTTCGCACTCTTCAGTTCCTTCATCAGTTTGTCTCTCACAGTCAGGAAGGCAGGTCTGTTCTTATCTGTAACAGGATCTGCCGGAGGTGATTTGACATTCAACGGATCAACCGGTGACCCATTCATAAAGACGCGAAAATCCAGATGCGGGCCGGTGGCAAGTCCGGTTGATCCGACAAAACCAATCATATCTCCTTGTTTTACACGTGATCCGGGCTGAACACCGGGAGCAAACTTTGAAAGGTGCATGTAAGTGGTGGTATAGACAGAGTTGTGTTTTATTTTGATGAAATTACCTCCGCCACCTGGTTGATAGGCTCTCGTTACTACTACCCCATCACCAATGGTGTAGACCGGAGTCCCGGTCGGAGCCGCATAATCAACACCAAAGTGAGGTCTGACAATCCTCAGTACCGGATGCATTCTTGCCGTCGAAAATCTCGAACTAATTCTGAACATCTTCATCGGAGCTTTCAAAAATTCCTTACGGATACTTCTTCCCTGTTCATCAAAGAAATTCTGTCCATCTTCCTGAGAAAAGAAAATGGCATAAAAATCCTGCCCTGATGAATTAAAAACTGCTGCGTGAATTTTTTCTATCCCAATTTTTTCACCCTTCACATAATCCTGATCATAAATCACCGTAAAATGATCCCCCTTCTGAATGGCAAAGAAATCGATGGTCCAGGCAAAGAGTTCCGACAACTGAATGGCCAGCATCGGATCAAGATTGTTTTCTTTCATCGCATTCCAGAGCGATGAATTAATCACTCCCGTTGCCACTTTCCGCTCGGTTGTGACCTCATTTTTACCCGCAACCACATTACATGAATCAAAGGCAAGACGATACAGATAATAGTTGACAGGATTTTCGGAATAGGCAAAATAAAGAGGCTTCCGGAGGGAATCCTTCGAATAAAAAACGGCATAATCGTTGCCAACTTTCATTTTCCGGAGATCAAATACCGAGGCTGGCAGGTGGGCTAAGCGGTCAATTACCTGGGAAGAAACCCCTCTGTCGGTCAGAATGTCTGAAAGGCTTTCATTCATCCTCAGATTATTCTCCTCCACATGAAAAGAATCTACGGGCAGACCATACAGAAGTTTTGGCTCAGCAAGCAGGATATCATCCTTTTGATCGACGGTCGGAATCATGTAGTTGTACCACAAAATCCGTGAAAAAGTAAAGATCAGGAGTAAAAACAGAGAAATGCCCAAAATCCATTCAGGCCAATATCTTTTTTGGGTAGATCGTTCTCCGGCATTTTTTAGCCGGTTAAAAATTTTGATTCTAATGTCTGATTTCATCAAACCCCTTTCCATAAACACCCATCACAGAGCCTTGTGAGATAAAGGCATCAGGGTCGATCTGTTTAATTTTCTGAAATATCATGGGTGATTCCCGCTTCCTCACGACCGTCATGATCATCTTTACCTGTTTCTTGGTGTACCATCCTGTCCCATCAATAATAGTCAGACCTCTGCGAGATTCCGTATTGATATAGTCGGCAATCTGCTCATATTTATCAGAAAAGATGAAAAGTTGGACGGATTGCTGTGCTCCAGTAAGAAATGCATCGATCGAATAGGCAACAATCCACATGGTAACGTAACCATAAACCAGAATTTCAACTGATTTGAGAACAAAAAATGAGGAACTGATAATAAGGACGTCACAATACATAATAACCCTGCCCGGACTAATATTCCGGTACTTGTTGATGATCATGGCGATGATGTCGGTGCCTCCCGTACTGCCACCCTGGTTAAAAGTGAGACCCAGTCCGACGCCACCAAGTATCCCCCCCAAAACAGAAGAGAGAAATAGATCCTTCACAAGCGGCTCTTTAATAAAAATCGGCATAATGTTAAGCAACAATGAGATGACGACCATACTAAAAAGTGTCTTCAGCCCAAAATTGGTACCCAGGATTCGAATCGCAAGGATGATCAGAAAACAGTTGATGAGGAAATAGGGGTATCCTGCCGGAACACCTGTTGCATAAAATATCAGCATGGAAATCCCTGTCACGCCACCGGCCGTAATTTTCACAGGAAGAAGAAAAGCAGTCACTCCAAATGCGTACAGTGCCAATCCGAGGATGATAACGGTGTACATTTTAATGGCTGAAAATATTTTATTCCTCATTGCGCTTAATTAGGAGCGCTAATTTAAATCTTTTTTAAAAATTTATTTAATTTCACATCGAATTAACAAACTAAAATTTTCAAGCATTCAATTCGTAAATACAAAAAATCTGATTTCATCACCAGCGAACTCATTTTAATCAAACAATATAGATATGAAGATTCATGAATATCAAGCGAAGGAGATATTTTCCCGCTATCTGATACCTGTTACCAATGAAGTAGTCTGTTACACAGTTGATGAAGCGGTGGCTGCAGCAGAGAAACTTGGACTGCCGGTAGTTGTCAAAGCTCAGGTTCTTGTAGGAGGAAGAGGAAAAGCCGGCGGAGTGAAACTGGCCAGGACAAAACAGGAGGTTCCTGAAATGGCAGGTAAAATCCTTGGCATGGATATCAAAGGATATACTGTCGAAAAAATCCTGATTGCACAGGGGGTTAAATTCTCCTCGGAATTCTATGTTGGACTGACCATTGACCGAAATTCCAAATCGGTGATCTTCATGGCCAGCAGTGAAGGAGGTGTGGAGATTGAAGAGGTAGCGAAAGATAATCCGGATGCCATCCACAAGTTTATCATTGATCCGGATTTGGGACTTACTCCATTTCTGGCAAGAAAAATTGCCTTTGCACTATTTAGCGATTTCAACCTGGTCAAGCAAGGTGCCGATCTTTTCCAGAAGCTTTACCGCATTTTCATGGATACCGATTCCTCGTTGGTAGAGATCAATCCATTGGTGATCACGGAAGATGGTAAATTACTCGCTTTGGATGGCAAAATGAATTTTGACGACAACGCACTCTTCAGACAGAGCGCCATAGAGGCCTTGAATGAGCCGACAGAAGATGAACTCAAGGAACTTGACGCCAAAGAAAAAGGATTGACCTACATCCGGCTTGATGGCTCTATCGGCTGCATGGTGAATGGTGCCGGTCTGGCAATGGCTACACTCGACCTGATCAAATATTTTGGCGGAGAACCTGCCAACTTCCTGGATATCGGCGGAAGCTCCAATCCACAGAAAGTAATTGATGCCATGAATCTCATCCTTTCCGACAAAAATGTGAAGGTCGTCATGATCAACATCTTCGGGGGTATCACCCGTTGTGATGACGTGGCAAGGGGATTGGTCATTGCACTGGATAAAATCAAAGTTGAAGTTCCGATCGTGGTGCGTCTCTCAGGAACCAACTCCAAGGAAGGACTCGAGATCCTGAAAGAGGCCAATCTGCCGATCGTTGAGACCATGAGCCAGGCTGCTCAAAAAGCCATAGAATTGTGCAAATAATATTACGAACCACCTTATTAATTACGATATGAGCATTTTAGTCAATCAAAATACGAAATTACTTGTACAGGGGATCACAGGCAGGGATGGCAGTTTCCATGCCGGCAAAATGAAAGCATACGGAACAAATGTTGTAGCTGGCGTCTCTCCCGGGAAAGGGGGTACGGCAGTCGATGGCATTCCGGTTTTCAATACAGTTGAAGCCGCCGTTCTGGCAACCGGCGCAAATACATCCATCATCTTTGTACCAGCCCATCTTGCAGCCGATGCAATTCTTGAAGCTTCTGAAGCCGGCATCGGACTCGTTATTGCCATTTCCGAAGGTGTTCCTACCCTGGATATGGTTAAAGTGATGCCTTATCTCGCAAAAAAAGGCACCAAACTGATCGGACCCAACTGCCCCGGACTGATTTCGCCGGATGAGGCACTTGTTGGAATTCTTCCCGGAAACATCTTCCTTAAAGGTAATGTCGGATTGATGAGCCGCAGCGGTACTTTGACCTATGAGATGGTTTACCAGTTAACGAGCAATGGCATTGGTCAAAGCACTTGTGTTGGCATTGGGGGTGACCCGGTTGCCGGACTGTACTACCTTGAGCTGCTTCAGATGTTTCAGGATGATCCAGCCACTGAGGCCATCGTGCTGATCGGTGAAATCGGCGGTGATGCGGAAGAACGTGCCGCTTTATACATTCAGGAGCACATCACCAAACCGGTAGTCGCATTTATTGCAGGTCAGTCAGCGCCTCCGGGAAAAAGAATGGGTCATGCAGGAGCGATTATCTCAAGTGGAAGCGGAACAGCTGAAGAGAAAATCAAAGCATTTGAAAGAGTTGGCGTTAAAGTGGCCAAGATTCCAAGTGAAATTCCTGAACTGATCAAACAGGTCTTAAAATAAAAATAACCGGTATATCATAAAAAATGGCGAACAATTGTTCTCCATTTTTTATGATATACCGGTTATTACTCACTTTTCATTTCTTGCTGCATTCAACACTTCATTCACGGAGCCATGAAGCAGAAGCAACCGTTTTGCCTTGTCTTCGCTGTAGCCCAGTTCACTGACAATCATTCGTGTTCCCCTGTGAACCAGTTTTTGATTGGTCAGTTGCATGTTGACCATTTTATTCCCTTTTACCCTTCCCAGTTTGATCATCACAGAGGTAGTGATCATGTTTAGAATTAATTTCTGAGAGGTTCCTGATTTCATTCGTGTACTTCCGGTTACGAATTCTGGTCCTACCACCGCTTCAATGGCAATATCTACATGTTTGGCCAGGATGCTGCCCGGATTGTTAACGATGCAAGCGGTAAGGATTCCTCGTTCACGAGCCTTTTTTACAGCTCCAACGACATAGGGTGTACGACCTGAGGCAGCTATTCCTACAACTGTGTCCAATTCATTAATTTCCAGTCTCTCAAGCTCCTTCCATCCCATCTCCTCATCATCTTCAGCCGCTTCAACCGCTTTACGGATGGCTTTGTCTCCACCGGCGATGAGCCCGATAACCAAGCCATAGCCTACTCCGAAAGTCGGAGGAATCTCGGAGGCATCCAGTATTCCCAGTCGACCGCTGGTACCGGCACCCATGTAGAACAGTCGACCCCCTTTTTTCATCCTGAGGTAGACTTCTTCCACCAGTTTTTCAATCCGTGGTATCTCAGCATGGATCGCCGGAAGAATTTTTTTGTCCTCCTCATGGATATTCATTAGTAACTCCTTCACAGACATCTTCTCCAAGTCGTGGTACAACGAATCTTTTTCGGTAATGCTTTCGTTCGTCATTTTATTCTGCTTAAAAGTTTGGTTTCAAGTGATATTGTACTAATCCTTCCATTGGGTCCTTAACAACTGAGATGCAATTCATTTGATTCCTGGCACATAATTCATGGATAATCTCTTTGAAATAAAAGGCAACGGATCCGACAAACCCAATCGGATAAGTTCGGTACCCAGGAATTTTTTTCACATTGCGTTCAAAAAACTCATTCAAACTGACCTGAACAAGTTGTTGGCAATAGTCCGATGAAATTTCCGATGAAAGGAAAGGAGCAAAAGAGGCCAGAAAATGATTGGGCCGTTCCGTTTTATAAACTCGCTGAAGGGCTTCATCCCTGGTCAGGTGGTATTTATTTTCAAATTTGATTCTGAGTTCTTCAGGCATGACCTCCTTGAAATAATCTCCAAGCAGTTTTTTTCCAAAAATCGCCCCGCTTCCTTCGTCTCCGAGTATAAATCCCAGCGGGGAAATCCCACCGACGACTTGTTTCCCGTCATACAGGCATGCGTTGGATCCTGTCCCAAGAATGCAGGCAATTCCTCCGGTAGTTCCAAATATGGATCTGGAGGCAGCCATCACGTCGCTGAAAAGTTCAATTTCAGCATCCTTGTAAAGTTGCCGAAGTGCGGCATGGATGACTTCCGCCTTTTCAGCGTTGACGATACCCGATCCGTAGAAAAAAATCCTGTCCACATTTTCAAGGGTAAAAGGCAACAGTTCCTTGTGCAATTCTTCGAAAACAGATTCCGTGGTACGAAAGTAAGGGTTGATGCCGGATGTACTGATGCCGCTCATGTCTCCGGTTCGGGAAATTAATTTCCAGGCACATTTGGTAGATCCGCTGTCTGCTATTAATATCACCTTGGTAAGTTTAATTCTAGCCATAAAGATAAATATTTTAACAATATAATACAGGTATTATACAACATGTATGACCAATATTGTATTTTTCAATTTTTAATCTACTTTTGGTGTTTACTGCACCGGATTTCACCTGCTTTATTTCATCGTTATGAACAGATTTATCGGTATATGCATGCTTCTTTTCAGTATTGTTTTTCAGGTAACAGGCGATGAAGTGATCCGGATCAATCAGATGGGCTATCTTCCTGATGGTGTTAAAATTGCAGTATTCCTGAGCGATCAGACTGTTTCTATAAAAAAATTCAGGATAATCGAGAATCTATCCGGCAAGGTAATATTTGAAGGAAATCCGCTCGTGGCGAATGGAGCCGCCTGGAGTAAAAAAAGTGCATACCGGCTCAATTTCTCATCTGTAGTACAACCCGGAGGATACTATCTCGAAGCCGGCAATTCCGTATCCCCTTCATTTGCGATCTCACCCCTTGTTTTTAACGGAACTGCAGATTATATTCTACAGTACCTCAGGCAACAACGGTGCGGATTTAATCCCTTCCTGAAAGACTCCTGTCATACCGCTGACGGCATCGTAGTAGACCATCCAACCAAATCCGGCAAATGGTTGGATGTGGTGGGGGGGTGGCACGATGCCTCCGACTATCTTCAATATACCCTTACATCTGCCAACGCGGTTTATCAGATGCTTTTCGCCTACCACGAAAACCCCAAAATCTATGGAGATAATTTCAAGGCGAACGGATTACCGGGGACCAATGGAGTTCCGGATATCCTGGATGAAGCAAGATGGGGATTGGAATGGTTGCTGAAGATGAATCCGTCCAAAAATGAAATGTACTACCAGGTCGCCGACGACCGCGATCACCGTGGGTACCGTCTGCCTAACCTCGACACAACTTCATACGGTTTTGGAAAGAAATTCAGACCGGTCTATTTTGTTACCGGCCAACCCCAGGGAACAGGCATACATCAAAATCGTACGACCGGCGTATCATCTGCTGCTGCCAAATTTAGTTCCTCGTTTGCTTTGGGTGCAGAAGTTTTCAACCGTCTCGATCCGGTTTGGGCAGATAAACTGAAGATAAAAGCAAGGGAGGCATGGGAATTTGCGTTGTCTGATCCGGGAGTTTGTCAGACGGCATGCGTGGTTTCCCCCTATTTTTATGAAGAGGAAAACTATGTGGATGATCTGGAGTTGGCTGCCGCTACAATGTTCATCTCTTCCGGTTCAATGAATGATCAAAAAATTGCAGCAAAATGGGGAGAACTTGAGCAGGTGACTCCCTGGATGGAACTCCATCGCGCCAGGCATTACCAGTTCTATCCTTTTGTTAATCTGGGTCATACCCTGCTGGCCCAATCGACAGACACCATCATTTCAAAAAAATTTGCAGCCTTCCTGAAACAGGGATTGACTTCGCTGCAGTCGTTCTCTGTCAATGATCCATTCCCGATAGGAGTGCCTTTTATCTGGTGCTCGAACAATCTGGTGGTGGCCGCAGCCACCCAGGCAAGACTTTATCGCCAAATTACAGGAGACCGCGAGTTTGAAGAGCTCGAAGCCTCCCTGACAGACTGGCTTTTCGGGTGTAATCCCTGGGGAACTTCCATGATTGTCGGCCTTCCTTCAACAGGCGACTATCCCACAGATCCTCATTCCGCCATAACCTACCGGATGAAACAGCCCACCTACGGCGGACTCGTGGATGGACCGGTATATACGCAGATCTTCAAATCGCTGCTTGGAATCACTCTCCACAGAACAGATTCCTATGCCGGATACCAGAACGGGAAAGCCGTTTACCACGATGACAACGGAGATTATTCTACCAACGAACCCACCATGGATGGAACTGCCAGCCTGAGTTACCTCCTCTCCTCCCTGGAGGCTGAAGGTCAAAAAACGGCCACTTTAACCATGACCCCGGATAAACAGGGAGCTATTGTAAGGATGAATACTGAGGAAAAGAAGATTTACCTGATATTTTCGGCACATGAATTTAGCGAAGGCGGACCGGCCATCGAAAAATCGCTCTTGAAATTTGGCGCCAAAGGTTCATTCTTCCTGACAGGTGATTTCTACCGAAACAAACAAAATCACCAACTAATCAAAAAATTAATCGCAGAGGGGCACTATCTGGGGGCCCATTCCGACAAGCATCTTTTGTACGCCGACTGGAACAAGAGAGATTCACTGATGATCACTCAGATCGGGTTTGAACAGGACTTGAGATCAAATTATAAAGAGTTGAATCAACTTGGGATTACGGTCCCACAAGCCCGCTACTTTCTTCCTCCCTATGAATGGTACAACCAGAGCACAGTTTCATGGGCGCACCAGATGGGGCTTACCACCATCAACTTTACTCCCGGAATCAGGTCAAATGCTGATTATACCACACCTGACATGCCCAATTACCGTTCGTCAGAACAGATCATGAACGATTTGAAACAGTTTGAAGCTACTGACCCGAAAGCCTTTAATGGAACATTGATCCTGATTCACCTGGGTACTTCTCCGCTCAGAACTGACAAGTTCTATCTAAAATTGGACGAACTACTTGATTTTTTGACAAGAAAGGGATACCGGTTTTGCAAATTGGGAGAGGCAGGATCCTGATGCCAAATATTGACCGGACATTGATTTATTATTTTGATTAATTTTAGCTTATGACCACCCTGATCAGAAAAATGATATTTTCAGCTTTTATCCTGGCAACTCTGACAGGATGCAGCCTCACGAACAGTCAGGAAACCAATGCCCAGGCTGAAAGTATGCTGGCCAAAGGCGAGCTCACAAATGTTTCGAAAATTGCCAATGCTATCCTAAAAAATAATAATATTCCGGTCAAAGAAAAGGCTAAAGCTGATTCCTTGCTGGAAATATGCAACAGGATCAGGAAGGATTTC
>SESG01036613.1_pt1 | contig 10570 bp, 9 predicted proteins | sample 3171421 | NCBI WGS metagenome assembly SESG01 (sample SAMN10866946, study PRJNA518727) | freshwater metagenome | biome: subpolar coniferous forest; feature: holomictic lake; material: water; isolation source: holomictic Lake 227, 6 m and 8 m depth | place: Canada: near Kenora, Ontario | collected... | reverse complement strand
CAATTCCGGAAGGATGAACATCAGAATCACAAATGTTGATCCTCTTTCAATTCTGGCGGATGCTGTGAGACGTTTTTTTCCTGCAGCTGAGCGGGAGAACATTCTCCTGACGCTGACTGCTGAATCCAGCACCTCTGAAATCGCAGTAGACATTTCGATAATGGCAAGGGTGATTGCTAATCTTGTTGGAAATGCTCTTAAATTCACTCCCGAAGGCGGATTCATTACTATTTCATGCCGCAGCATTAAGCAGAGTGAGCTTCACTGCATCGAGCGACCGCACTATGCTGTACTTCCGAATGTTTTTCCTGTCCCTGAATCTTATGCTCTCATCAGTGTCAGTGATAACGGCAACGGGATATCTCCCGCTGAATTGACTTGTATCTTTGAACGCTACGTTCAAGCTGGCAACTCCTCGAGAAGAGGACAAGGCGGAGCTGGTCTTGGCCTGGCATTCTGCAAAAAAGCTGTGGAGGACTTTAATGGCTGCATCTGGGCAGAAAGCGTGGAAGACAGCGGGAGCAAATTTTTCATCCTGATCCCTTGCCATGTAGCTGACGCTTCATACACTAATCAAATGCCGGAGCCATGTTCATGAAACTTAAACTCACCCTCTTTTTTATGGTAACAACAATGTTATTTGCGGCCTCGATGGCCACGGCTGCCCCTATTGACACAGCCAGATCAATTACCATCGGAAACGGTTCCAAGACCGTATTTGAGTTCACCGATCCGGACTGTCCCTTCTGCCGGAAGGCCTCCAAGTATTTTGAGACTCGATCAGATGTGACCCGGCATATTTTTTTCTACCCGCTCCCCAGACATCCCAGAGCAAAGGAGAAAGCCCGCTTAATCCTATCAATGCCGGATAAGGCCAGGGCCTACCATGATGTTATGTCAGGAAAAATGGATGCTGCGCCTCAACTTGCATCGACACCGGAAGGCGTGAAACTGCAGGAAGATCAGTTCGAAATTGCCAAAAAGAACAAAATCGACTCCACACCGACCTTTATAATCAACGGCAGAATTATTGTGGGATTTGATCAAAAGAAAATTGAAGAGGCTTTGGGGCCAAAACCTTAGGCTCAGCAGGATTACTGATTTAAAGCGAAACCAATATCAGGTCGCGTCCTGCAAATGCTGCAGCACATGTAGCAGGGTATCGGTATTATATGGCTTAGGCATTGCCGCCCGGAACCCGTAATTTTTGTAGTCTGTCATGATCGGAATATTTGAATAACCACTTGAAACTATCAGACGGGCATCAGGGTTTATAGAAAGAATACGGCGGGCGGCCTCATCGCCTCCCATTCCATCAGCAACCAACAGGTCAAGCATAACAATTGGCAGAGTTGAACCTGATTCCCAGCTTTTTTTGTAGGACTCTACCGCCTCTTCCCCATTACAGCAGGCCTGCGCCTGAAACCCCAATTCGCTCAACAAGCTTAGTGTCAGAGTCCGAATATCCTCTTCATCATCCATTATCAAAACCGGAAGCCCGGAGGGGATATGCATAACCTCTTCTGTCTCGACTCGGCTATCTGAATCGCTACTATTGAAACCGGGTAAAACTACCGTAACGGTCGAGCCACGATTAATTTCGGAAGTTACATCTATATGTCCGCCATGTTTATTGATTATGGAATGCGTCGTCGACAGGCCAAGCCCTATACCGTTTGTCCGGGTAGTAAAGTATGGGTCAAAGACTTTCTGTATGTGATCTTTTTCGATCCCGCAACCGCTGTCTGCAAAGGTTATCCTGACGTAATCCCCATGCTTCAGGAGATACACATTGTCTTTTTTAAGTTGGATGTCATCGATATTAACCGTTAACCTCCCTCCGTGCGGCATCGCATGGACAGAGTTCAGCACTATGTTGTTGAACGCCTGGTGAATCTGCTCGCTATCGACATAGACCGTTTGAGCTGTTCTATTTTCAACTATTCCCTGTATATTACTTCCGCTCAAAAACAGCGAGAGTGACTCCTGTACGATATTGCCTGCAGAAGTATGCTCTCTGAACGGGACACCACCCTTGGAAAATGTCAGTAATTGACGGGCAAGGCTCGCAGCCCTATTTGATGATTTTTCAGCGGCTTCAAGCAGTGATCTTACTTTGTCATGATCCTCAAGATGTTTTCTTGCAAAAGAGATGTATCCGATGACCCCTGTAAGGACGTTATTAAAATTATGAGCGATGCCAGTGGCAAGGACGCTGAGAGACTCGAGCTTTTGCACTTTCATCAACTCTTTCTGGATAAGTTTCTGCTCGGTAATATCACGACCGATACCGATAAGCGATACAGTCCCATCCTTGTCAATAAGACGGGAACCGTTAGCAGTGTAGCTCAACCAGGTGCCGTTTTTATGCAGCACGCGGTACTCTACACCGCATTTTTTTTCCCCGGTTTCAAGAACATTGGAGAGGAAGGTATAACAAGCCTGCAAATCGTCAGGATGAACAAACGGCGCAAAAGGTTTACCGACAACATCGGCTATTTCGTAACCAAAGGAATCTTTCCACTGAGGAGAGACATAACTGAACGTACCTGAGGGGGTGAGGACAAAAAAAACATCATTGGCGTTTTCCACAAAAGAACGAAAGCGCTGTTCGCTCTGTTTTACCGCGTCATCATCTTTGCACGTCGCACCGGTTAAATTAACGTGATCTTCTTCCATGCAATCAAAATCCCTTCAATAATTTAAAGCAAAGCCTGTAATTTCAAAGTCACCTGCTACTGACATCCGATTGAGACAGTATCACCTAAAAATATCGTGGGTATCAATAATTGTGAATAATTATATACAATAATGTAACCTTTGTCAAAACTCCATAGGCATTGCTTTGACTTGCTTAGCAGTAAACACCGGACCATCCTTGCAGACATAGACATTACCCACGTTGCAGCGACCGCATTTACCGAGGCCGCATTTCATGCGGTTCTCAAGGGTTGTATAGACCTGCTCGTCTGTGAAACCCAACCGTTCGAAGACCGGCAAGGTAAACTTGATCATTATGGGTGGGCCGCATACCAGAGCGATACTGTTCTCTGCAGAGGGAGCAGCCTCTTCCAGCACTGTCGGCACAAATCCGACTTTGCCGTCCCAGTCGGGGCTATTACCGCCAGGGTCAACGGTCTTCACTAAGCGGACGTCACCCCGTTCCTGCCATTCCTGCAATTCCCGTTTGTAGACCAGGTCACTTTCGGTGCGGGCACCGTATACTATGGTGATGTCACCGAACTTATCACGCAGGTCAAGACAGTTCCAGATCAAGGTCCTGAGCGGCGGAAGAGCAATACCACCGGCGACGAAGACCAGGTTTTTTCCATAAAAATCTTCAATTGGAAAAGAATTGCCGTATGGACCCCGAACACCCATGGTGTCACCTACCTCCAGGCGGCGCAACTCTTCCGTAACCCTTCCCACAGAACGGAAGCAGCATTCGATGTGCCCCTTTCGTGTCGGAGAAGATGCGATACAGAAAGTGGACTCACCGGCACCAAAGGCTGAATACTCACCAAACTGCCCGGCTCTAAAAACAAAACTGTCCCGCACCTTTTCATCCTGAAAGACCAGCTTGAGAGTACGCACGTCTGGAGTCTCGTCGATAACCTCTTCAACAGTTGCCAGGTAGGGGAGATAGATGTTTTTGTTGGTGTGATCACACATAGTTTAAGGCCTTTTTAAAAAATTATACGCTGTAGATAAGATGAGTAAACATTTTAAAGTATCAACACTAAAATCTCTTTGTTTTGTGTCCTTACCGGCTTTTAATGTTTCTCATATCCTCTGCGTCTCGGCGTTATATTTATTTCTTGTTTATCTCTTCCACTATCGCGGCAATATCAATCCCGACCGGGCAGATCCGAACGCAGCGACCACAACCGGTGCAAAGGGTCTGGCCGAATTTATCATCATAATACTTAAACTTGTGCATGATGCGGTTGCGGTACCTTTTAGGCTGAAGATCTCGCGGGTTGTGCCCCGAAGCGTGGTGTGTGAATTTCCAGAAGCCGCAGGCATCCCAGTTTTTTCTACGTTTACCGGCTTTTTCTGTACCTTCATCAACTATATCGAAACAGTGACAGGCCGGACAGACGAAGGCACAGGCACCGCAACCGACACAACGGGTAGCAATACCATCCCAAAGGGGGTCTTCAAAGTGGTCATTCAGCCAGGCTTTGACTTTGGTCAGATCAAACGTATCCGTCTGCGGTTCTGCGAAAGGGATGGGATTCGAAGTAGAAGGTCCATCGAACAGCGCCTGATTGTTGGCGATCAGAGCTTCACCCTTTTCAGAGCAGGTATCACAGGCATAGCCGCCCCCTTCCAGTGCAGTCAGAAACAGGTCGCTTCCCTTGCTTGCAGAAGGTGAGAGGCCCACAGCGGTACAGAAGCATGCATCATCTGCAGCTGTGCAGGCCAATCCGATGATGGTGGTTTTCTTTCTTCTTTCGAGAAAAAATTCGTCCTTGTAATCCCAGGAGAAGACCGCGTCCAGCACAGGTATTGCAGCGGCATCGCAGGGCCGTACACCGAAGAGTACTGTTTCAGGAAAACGACCTGGGTCGATATCAGTGATCGTGACTTTCTGCCCCTCTTTTTTGTAGGACATAATGTCCTCACAAACCGGAAAAAAAGCCTCTTTGGCAGAACGTCGCGGCAACGTATCACTGACTACCTCACCGGAACTGCCGAGGGGTTCATAGAGCGGGATACCGGCGTTCATGCGCGGGGCTACAACGCGGATACCCCGCTTGATCAGGGTATCGAGGAGGGTGTCAAGGTTATGCTGTGAGATATATTTTTGCATATAAAACCTTTTTTAAACCAAAGAGTCACAGGGTACACGGAGAATCATATTCTTTTGAGGACTGGTTAAAAGTTGTATCTTTTTTTGCCTTTGACGTTCTCGGTGCTCTCGATGGCTCTTTGGAGAGTCTATGGTCATTTATTTTATAAAACTTTGATCATCTTTATCAGTGAACATCGTTAACGGCCCCTTGTCGAGCACATCAAAGCCGGCCTCATAGTCGTAAAGCTCTTTTAGCTCCATGGCCATTTTACGGTTTAAGAGGTTCAGAGGTATATCCATCGGGCAGACCCGTTCGCATTCGGCACAACCGGCGCATCTACCGGCCAGGTGCATGGCTCGAACTATGTGCCAGGCAGCGTTGCCGGCAGGCCTAGGTGTGGTATCCACCATCTGTGGCTTGTTGCGATCACAAAGGCACTGTTCGCAGAAACAGAATGGGCAGACCTGGCGGCAGGCATAGCACTTAATGCATTTGGTAAACTGTTCTTTCCAGTAAGCCCAGCGCTCGGCCGGGGTCAACGCTTCCAGTCGGGCAATCTCGGCTGCGTATTTATGCTCTAATTTGGTGACAACCGGAGTTTGTGCCGGTACGAAGTCACACCCCTGTGGCAGATGGGCATCGCATTCGGTACACTTGGGGGCAATAGTTTCAGCGGTAAGTCCGGTTGCCGGCTGAACCGTTGATGCCAGGACTCCGATGCAGGGTACGCCGATCAGGTACATATCCTCACGCTTTAGCTGCGATTCACCCATCAGTCCTACCAGAGCTTTCAGGTCACATCCTTTAACTACGATACCAATCTTGCCTGTTTTACTTATTTCTTTTTTAGCTTTAGTGAGATAAACGGCAAGATTGTTGACGCAGGATGGGGTAAAGATCAGTTGTCCGGCATCAGCGGCGGTATTGATGACAATCGGCTGGGCGGAACCTTTTCTGCGGGCGGCTGCGTAGCCGACAACAGCGGTCACTTCACCTTCAGAAAGGATACGCGCTGCTTCGACCCTTATGGCTTCAGTAATGGCTGAGTAGATGGTTGTGTCAATTAAGCTTGTCATAAAAACCTTTTTACCTCAGAGGCACATAAGTACACAAACAAAACCAAAATTCTAAAAACAGTGTAAAAACTACCGTCTCTGGTAGGTCAACCATTATTATCCGGTTTTTATTTTGATGTTGTCTGTGCTCTCATATTCTCTGTGGTGAATACCATTAGATTGCGTTATACGCTTCTTGCAATTCCGGCGTATCTATAGTGCCGGACCACTGTTCTTCCAGAGCCAGTTCTTTAAACTCTGTCATCGGACCCATGCTACGCACCTTCTCGGTCAGGTCGGTAACAACCTCAACCCATTTGCCACCCTCGGCGGCCGAAACCCAGGAAAACTGCAGACGATTAAGGTCAACACCCACGAATTCCAACAATTTACGAAACACTGCAAAGCGGCGGCGGGCGTGGAAGTTACCGGCTATGTAGTGACAGTCGCCAGGATGGCAACCGGAGACAAGAACACCATCAGCCCCCTGCTGGAAGGCCTTCAGAATAAAGACCGGATCGATGCGACCGGTACAGGGGAACTTTAGCACTCGTACGTTGGAAGGGTACTGCATACGACTGGTTCCGGCCAGATCAGCTCCGGCGTAGGTACACCAGGTGCAGACGAAAGCGATTATTTTGGGTTCGAAAGTATGTTTTTGTTTTTCAGGATGCATGGAAATTCCTTATCTAAAATCGAAAACCGGTTTCACGCGGGGAAACCAGGATTAAAAGTTTAAAAACTTTGGGGATTCACTGTATATCTTTTCTTGCTTCCTCCGCTAACACCGTATCTCCGTGTGAGACAGCCACTATAAAGCTTCAATCATTGCAATAACCTGCTCATCTGTATAACCATCAAGTTCGACACATTTCGACGGGCAGGTGGCCTGGCAGGTACCACAACCGGCGCAAACCCCGGGGTTGACGAAGGCTACTGTCTTAACCAGATTACCCTGACGGTCGCGTATTTCTTTTTCTTCCACGGCTCCATAGGCGCAGACTTTTTTACAGGCAAAGCAGCCGACACAGCCGAATTCCCTGACCCTCGCAACGATAGGCTCTCGTTCCAACTGGTCTTTAGAGAACAGCGTCATAACTTTGGCAGCGGCGGCTGAGGCCTGCGATACGGTCTCCGGGATGTCTTTGGGCCCTTGACAGGCGCCGGCAAGATAGATGCCGGCAGTGGCACATTCTACAGGACGCAGCTTGGCATGGGCTTCTGAGTAAAAATTATATTTATCGTAAGATATGCCCAGCTTCTGAGCCAGGGAGTCGGCACCTTTTTGTGGTTGTATGGCGGTGGCCAGCACTACCATGTCAGCTTCAATTTCAACCTGAACACCAACAGCAATATCGCTGCCCATGACGACTACTTTGTCACCTTTCTGGTATAGGCGCGAGACCATTCCTCTTATGTAGACGGCCTCTTCTTCCTCTATGGAGCGGCGCCAAAATTCATCGTAGCTTTTACCGGGGGTTCTGGCGTCCATGAAAAATACGTAGGCCTGACCATCGTGCACTTTGTGGTGATAGAGCATGGTGTGTTTGGCTGTGTACATGCAGCATACTTTGGAACAGTAGGAGATGCCTTTTTCACGGGCTCTGCTGCCGATGCATTGAATGAAGACAATCTGTTTCGGCTCTTTGCCGTCTGAAGGACGCAGAATTTTGCCGCCGGTAGGTCCGCTTGCCGAGGCAAGGCGTTCGAATGTCATGCCATCGATGACATCCGGAATTTTGCCATGACCGAATTCGCCGTAGCCTTTGATTGGCGAGCCTTTCGGTTTTTCATCGATGGTGTAAAGGTCGAAGCCGGTGGCAACAACTATTGCCCCGACGGCTTCAACAATCAAGGTATCCTGCTGCTCAAAATCAACGGCACCCGGGCCGCAGACTTTCTGGCAGACGCCGCATTTGCCGGTTTTGAATTTAGTACAGTTGTCACGGTCGATGACGGGCGTATTGGGTACCGCTTGAGGAAACGGCACATATATGGCGCTGCGCAGGCCGATGTTGCAGTCAAACTTGTTGGGGATCTTTTTCTGAGGGCATTTGGTTATGCAGACACCGCAACCGGTGCATTTATCTTCATCAACAGATCTGGCTTTTTTCTTGATAGTGACCTGAAAGTTACCGATGTACCCTTCGACCCGTTCTATTTCACTATAGGTGTAAAGTTTAATTTTGGGGTGATTGGCAACATCGACCATTTTAGGCGTCATGATGCACTGTGAGCAATCAAGAGTTGGAAAGGTTTCGGAGAGTTGGGCCATATGACCGCCAATAGAGGGCTCGCGCTCTACAAGAATGACTTCATGACCGCAGTCGGCGATATCAAGGGCTGCCTGAATGCCGGCTATGCCTCCACCTATGACGAGGGATCTCTTGGTTACGGGCACGGTGATGGTGGGCAGGACACGGTTTTTCTTGACCCGCTCAACCATCATGCCAACGATGTCTATTGCCTTAACTGTGGCTTCTTCTCTGTTTTCGTGCACCCAGGAGCAATGTTCGCGGATGTTGGCCATTTCGCAGAGAAATGGATTCAGGCCGGCTGCCTCTACTGCTTTCCTGAAAGTTTTCTCGTGCATGCGTGGTGAACAGGCAGCAACAACAACATGGGTGAGTTTCTGCTCCTTTATTGCGTTTTTGAGCAGATTCTGGCCTGGATCGGAACACATGTATTTGTAGTCGGTAGAGAAGGAAACTCCGGGAAGTCGGCGGATTTCCTGCGCAACTCGTTCAACATCGACTGTTCTGGATATGTTTTCGCCGCAATGGCAGATGAATACGCCTATTCTTGACATCTATTTATTCCTTTTGATTACCTTAATCCTGGTAAAGATATCTGATTGTTCTGCGTTGAAGCTCCAATCAGCTTCTTCTCGGTCAGGAGCGGAAAAGGGTTGACTATCATAGCACCCAAACCCAGGTTTTCTGGCGGCAGGCCGACAGAAAGCCCTACCAGTTGCGTGAGATAGAAGACCGGCAGGTCATAACTGGTGCTATAAACTTTTTCAATTTCCTTCTGACGAATATCCAGGTTGCCATGACAAAGCGGGCAACCGACCATAATACAGTCAGCTCCGGCGGCTTTTGCCGCTTCGAGGATTGCGTTGGTCAATTGAATGACGACTCCCGGGCGCGAGAGGGTGAAGTTGGCGCCGCAGCATTCAAGGCGGTGCGTCCAGGGTACAGTTTCGGCGCCGACCGCTTCGATGATCTTCTCCATAATGGTTGGGGCTTCAACACAATCAAGATTCGGAACATCGGTAGGTCGGGTCAGTAGACAGCCGTAGTAGCAGGCGACTTTCAGGCCGGACAGTGGTTTATTTACTGCAGCGGCCAGACGCTCAAGACCGAGATCTTTCGCTAGTATTTCCAACAGATGTTTAACGTTACCGTCCAGTTTCAGAGGAGCATCAAGGGCTTTTTCAACCTGCTTACGTTTTACTGCGTTCTCGCCAAGAATATGCTGTGCCGTCTTTAAGCGTGAAAAGCAGGCGGCACAGGCGACAGCAACATCACCTTCGATTCCATCTGCCAACTCCAGGTTCTTAGCACACAAGGAGAGCGACAGCAGCTCGTCGACGTTGTGGGCCGGAGTGGCACCACAGCAGAACCAGTCGGGTATTTCGGTGAGGCCGATCCCCAGGTGCTTGAAAAGTTCGCGTGTGGAAAGATCGTATTCACCTGCTGAGGCATGTAGCGAACAACCGGGGTAGTAGGAGTAATTAAGTTGGTTTGTCATTGATGATACCCAAAGTCCTTGAGTTCAATTTGTAATTCTGAATTGCCGTCAATTAATTTAGAATTCAGAATCCAAAAATGTTTTACAGTGCTTCGCCTTTTTTTCGCATTTCTTCAATCCGTGTGAAGATTTTTTCAATTTCAGACAGATTTTTGTTTTTGCTGTGGAACATCTTCAGCTTACCCTTTGCGAGCAACTTAGGCCCGAGCATCAGGTCTTTCAAAAACTGGCCGGATTTGACGTTGAAGACGGCAGCGAGGCGCATTTCGTACTGGCGACCATAGGTGCGGATGTTCTGCAGAAAAAGCTTATTGGCCAACTGGACGTAGCTTTCCTTCGATGCGCCTTCAGCATCCCAGGAAAGTTTACGCAGGGCATCCATAATGGAGGCAAGATGAACCTTATTTGGACAGCGTGTCGAGCATGTTTCACAAGAAGCACAATACCAGATGGAGCGACCGGCAAGGATACGCTGCCACTGGCCAAGCTGCAGCAAGCGCACGACACGATTGGGAGGATGTTCCATGAAGGTGGCCATGGGGCACCCGGCGGAGCATTTGCCACACTGGAAACAACGACGCACTGAGGTGTCGGAAAGGGCCTCGACCTTGCGTACAAAGTCAATGTCCATCGTCTCCTGGGAGATAATCATTTTTTTCTTTTTCACGTGGGAGCTCTTTTAGTTAAAATAAAATTTGGTAGAGCGAAACTTATGCAGTAAATACTTGTCACACTTTAGCTGAACCTTCATAAGACCGACTATTTCGTCATTGTCTACACAAATGATGTATAAAATGCAAGTCAATAATTGGCTGTATTTCTTTTTTAGGAAAAATTAAAAGTCGTCAGACCAATTTACCATTGCAATTATAGTTTAATTCACTATTTATTCGAATTAAAGTAAAAAACACCCGTAAATCCATCTCGCTGCTCATCCGTATTACATATTTTTTACTGAGCCAA
>SESG01026863.1_pt1 | contig 10571 bp, 15 predicted proteins | sample 3171421 | NCBI WGS metagenome assembly SESG01 (sample SAMN10866946, study PRJNA518727) | freshwater metagenome | biome: subpolar coniferous forest; feature: holomictic lake; material: water; isolation source: holomictic Lake 227, 6 m and 8 m depth | place: Canada: near Kenora, Ontario | collected... | reverse complement strand
AAAGAATTTTAACTGAAGTATATCATGCTAAAACATCGAAGAATGAATATATTTCTGATTATGTTTGGTATGATGATAGAGATGGTGGTTGGTTAGAGAAGTTTGAAGAGGCATATGTTGAGTATGCTATGGGAACATCTGCAAAAGATAGAATAGATAGAGAAGATTATCTTGATGAATTTGTAGATAATAATTATAAAAATATAGTTAGAGATATTATGAAAGACCCCGATAGAAAAGAAGAATTTATGCAATTAAAATAAATGAGGTATTACTAATGCGAAAAGGAAAATCTATAAAATATGTTGATACATTACTTGAAGAATTAAGTTCAGATATTAACGCTATTGATGCACAAGGTGTGGTAACTGAATTAGAACACAATCTTGATGATGTATTACAACAATTAGAACGCGATGTAGAATGGGTAATAACTGATTTACCAGAACCTGATGAATATAAGATAAGAATACAAAAAATAATATATGATTTATCAGAATTAAAAAATGATATATTAGAAAAATATAGTAAATTAGATGAAATGATGGCTACCTCAGCTTCTGCGGGCGGTATGGATTATTCTACACCTATGGCATTTTCAAAATCCGGGGAAACGAGTAAAAAAATTAAACAGATATCCACTATGTTTGGTATGAAACCAGTTGAAAAAACAAATAAATGGTTTAAAAAAACCGATAATAATGGTCATATAATTAATGAACATACAGATAATAAACTTAAATTAAATACATCATTATATACAAGAATGATGAAAACTATTAATGGTGATATATAATATAGGAAATAATTATGTTATCAAAATTAAATAAACAAAATATCAGTTCTGAAAAAGAACAAAAACTTCGCCAATTAATTCGAAAAGAAATAATGAATAGTGGTCTGATTTCTAATAGATATGGTAAAACACATTATATTTTTGATTTTAGAGTTTCTGATGAAAATTGTACAGATAGATATACTCTTGAGGAAATAAAAAGTGGTTTAAAAAAAGGTATATTTGAATTTACTGAAAATAGTATACTTTGTGATAAATCAAAAAATGGAAAAGTAGTTGGACAAGTGGAAAAAATAATATTAAAACAATCTACAATAGGTTAATCATATCATTTAGAAAATAAAAATATTGGAGTATATAAATGAATAAAAAAATAAACTATATAAAAAATCTTATAAGAGAAGAAATTATACGAGTATTAAATGAAGATACTCAATTAATGGAAGTAAGTGATGAAAGACACGAATGGGCACAACGTATGTTTAAAAAAACATATGATGCATTAACTCGTACTGAAAGAGATGAAATTAGTACTATTCTTAAAAATATTAGAAAACGTGAAAAATTAGCACAAAGTATGTTTAAAAAAACATATAATATACTAAATGATGAAGAAAAAGAACAGATTGGTACAATACTTATGAGACCCGCCGTAGACCCAAAGATTGAGTTTAGTAAATTAACTAATATTCAAAAAGATGATTATTTTAAAGAAGTAATTGAAAAATTACAATATAAATTAGATAGTGGACAAGATTATAAAGTACGAGACGATTTAAAAAAAATAAAAGATGCATACATAAATTTTTTATTTAAAAAGAACAAATAATTAGGTAAAGAACTGATTATAATTCAAGAGAAAATAGAAGCTAAAATAGATGAACTGGACCCAGAAGAGAAATTTATATCGGGTCTTATAAAGTAATAATAAGAAATTAAATTCGGAGATAATAATGAAACAATTATTAGTAGATTATATACCATTTATACCAGACCGTCAGATGATTCAAGAGGCAATTTCTCAAGGTAGACCAATACAAGTTAAAGGTGTTCTACAACGTGCTGATGAGGTGAATCAAAATCATAGAAAATATCCAAAAAAGATTTTGGCAAGGGAAGTTAATATGTATATGAATAGAGAAATTAAAGAAAATAGAGCTCTTGGTGAATTAGACCACCCCGATTCAACAGTGGTAAATTTAAGTAATTCATCACATATTATTAAAGAAATACATTGGGAAGGTAATAATGTTATTGGTACAATTGAAATATTGAATACACCATCAGGAAATATATTAAAAGAATTATTAAATGCAGGAATTAGATTGGGTATATCTTCAAGAGGTTTAGGTTCAGTTAAAAATATTGATGAAAATACTGTTGAAGTTGATGAAGATTTTAATTTAATATGTTTTGATTTTGTAAGTAACCCATCTACACAAGGTGCATTTATGAATAGATTAAATGAATCTGTATCTATAAATAAAACAGATATTGTAAAACCTAAATACTATAATATTAATAAAATAATAACAGATATTTTAACAAAAAAAGATGAAAGTATTTAATAATGGGAGTAACTAATGTATTATCTTTATAACAAAATTGTAACATACACCACTGGTTCTATCCAAATTGCTACACCTGGCCCAATATATTGGAATACGGCGTGTGCTGCAATAATGACATCGGGTTCGGTAAAAGGTACTGGGTCATTTATAGATGGTGGTGAAATTAGTTTAGCAGATTTAACTACTAAAAAAATATATCCATTTAGATTATCATATATGAATATAGATAGTGGTTCAGTTTATTTATTATATTAAAATTTTATAGGATTTAACATAATGTATAATAACAATTTACAATTAACAACTGGAATATATTATTTTAAAACACATTTTCCAGGCGCATTAATGACAACAAGTGGTATTATTGGAGAAGTAATATTACGAGACGGTGGTGTATTTGATTTGGCTAATTTGGATACGGGAGAACTATATAATTTTTCAGTACGATTTATTACTATTGATTCGGGAAATTTATATTTATTTAATGTGAATACTACTGATTATGTTATTTTAATAAAAATGACGACAGAAGCTGGTGATATATTAACTACCGAGAGTGGTGAAATAATAGTTATGAATTAAAAATATAGGAGAAAAAAATGACAACAGAAAAAAAAATATCTGAATTAAGTGCAATTAGTCAAGTTGATGTGACCTCTGGTGATATTATACCAATAGTCGATGATGGAACATCTACCACAGAAAAAATAACTATCGGACAAATTTATACCTTTGTATCTGAAAGTTTAAATTATACTGCTACCGCTAGTTTTCAAACTGTTAGTGCTAGTTACTATACTTTGAGTAGTAGTTATTCTACGTTGAGTGGTAGTTATGTAACAACAAGTGGTAGTTATTCTACGTTGAGTGGTAGTTATGTAACAACAAGTGGTAGATATTCTTCATTAAGTGGAAGTGTAGCCACTCACATAAGTCAAAGTGGTAATTTATCTACAACATTAACATTTGCCACAGGTAGTGAAACTGGTGTAGTATATCAATTATTTATTATAAGTGGTTCAATAATATCAGCTTCATATATTTAATAATTAAAGGAGACTTAATATGCCATACGGTGTAAAAAAACAAGGTAATGGGTGGGTAAAATACAAAAAAGATACTGGAAAAATAGTATCACATCATGATACAAAAGAGAAAGCTCAAGCATCTATTAAAGCCTATTATGCTAATAAAAATGAAAATATAATACCAAATAAAGAACTTAAAATTGGAACACGAGTACAAGATTTATTATCAGATAAACCTGAAAAAAATATAGGTTCTATTGAAAATATTGATAAAAATTCTAAACAATATTTTGTTCGATTTGATAATGGAAGATATGAAAAAAGAAAATATGATGAAGTTCAACCAATAACCAATAATTCAAATGTATCGTTTTATAAAGCATTGATGACAGAACAACTTAAACAAAATCCTATTACATTAAAATCTTATGGTAATGAAGAACAAGTTATAATAAAAGATGGTAAATATGGTAATGGTGCAACAGCAATAACTTTAATATCAGTATCAGATGGACAACCTTATGCAACAATATCTGTAAATATCACGGGTGAATCAGAAAAATTACCAAAAAATGAATTTTATGTAAAGGATTATAGTGAAAATGAAGATATAGTACGACAACTTATTCAACAACAAATTTTAATACCAACTGGTAAATCAGTTCAAACTGGATTTGTAACAGTAAAATCGTATAAACTTGCATCATATGATTCTATGAATGAAGTTCAAGGGGTTGCTCAGACAACAAGTAAAAATGGGGTAACCATTTCAATGCCAGGAGATAAAAAATCTGCAGAAGAGTTTAATAAATTAACTAAACCAGACAAACAAGTAAAATATATTGACACTGCAATAAAAAGTTCAACCGGTACAAAACAATTTAGTGTGTCAATAAAAACTCCATCAGGTAATAAAATATTAAATATAGATGCTAAAAATGATAAAGATGCGGAAGATGCAGTGAAGGATGTAGTAAAAAATCCAAATGATGTGAGTACTGTAGAAAAAGGTACAATTATTAAAGAACAAAAACTTCGTAAATTAATTAGAAAAAAAATATTAAAAGAAATGAATAATTCTAATCTTGAAAATATAGAAGATGATTTTACAAGTTTACAGTATGAAATAAATGCAGAATGTGAGTATGAGGATTCAGATATTAGATTAGATAAAGGGGAATATAGTATTTGGTTAAGAAAATCAGGAAATAATATTTTTTCACTTGAAGCTGACTATTTCCCTTCAAAATATAGAAAATATTTTAAAGAATTTGAAACAAAATACCCAGTTGTTAAAGAATACGTAAAATGGGTATAGGAGAATAAATAATGTTAGATACATTACAACAAATACAACCTACGGGTTGGTTAGGGGTAGATTGGATAGCGAATTGGTCAAACTATATATTCTATATAACACTTGGTTTATTATCTTCTTTATTTTATTTCTATCAGAAGAAACAAGTATGGAATGTAGGAGAGCCGAATAATTGGTCTAATATGTGGTTGAAATATAAAAATATAATAGTAACTCATGGTATATTATATTTTATGATAGTATTTATATGGATTACAAGTGGCGGAAGTAGTTTATTTTTACCATTAACAATACCATTAAAATTAATATTATCGTTAATTGGTACTGAAGCCGCAGGTACAATAGATGTATTTAATAAATCTATTGAAGTTGTTATGCCAATACATCAATTAACTTGGTTCACAATATTTTGGGGATTCTGTATGACAAGTATAATAAAGAATTGGATTCCTAAATTTTGGACTTGGTTTTATAATAAATTTTTTAAACCGAAAGATATAAATTAAAATAAGGAATATAGTATGAAAACAAAATTAAAATTCAAATTGAATGAAAAATTTTTAAGAGGGTCTAATGAAAAAGAAGAATTAGTACAACAACAAGAACCAAGTATTGATTATACACCCGATGAAAAGAAACAATTTATTCAAGCCGTTGCAAATTTTAATGAATATAGTATGAAGGTTTATAGAGATTATGATTTAAAAGATATTACTAAATCTCTTGAAACAATATCAGAGATGGGTGCTAATATGATGAAAAAATCAGTTGAAGATGATGAATTATGGTTTGATAATATTACTATCGGTAGACATATAAAGACATTAAAAGAAAATATTAAATTATTCTCAAGGACTGCAAGAGAAATAACTGAATTACAACATAGATTAGAAAATTCATATGAAGAACTTGGTCAGTTATTAAGTAAATATTATGATATAAAATAAAATTGAGGACTATAATGAATACGTTATTAACATCAACTATTAATATCTATGATACAAAAATTCGTGAGGTATTTGATTTAGCACCAAACTTTATATTTTTTAAAGATTTGAATAATAAATTAATTTGGGCGAATAATGCTATGGTTGAGGCATATCATTTTACAAAACAAGAATTTTATGATTTTTTTAATAATCTTATTAATTTTGATGATGAAACTATTTTAAAATATGCGGTAGATGATAATTATGTATTTACCACAGGAACTCCATTATATAATATTATAGAACGATTATATAAATGTCCAACACTTTCGTGGATAAATACAAGTAAAATACCAATAAAAAACTCAGATGGTGTAGTTATGGGACTAATTGGATTTTCATATGATATAACAGAAATACGTGAACAAACTTTAGAATTTGAAACATTAATAGATTCTATTCCTGAAAGAATATTAATTTTTAATTATGAAGGATTATGTACGAAAACATTTGGATATAATAAACAGAATGAGATATGTGGACACGATATAATTGGAAAAAATATAAATGAAATTGAATGTTTTTCAGATATTGTTGATTCTCTTTTAGAGAAATTCAATATTATAAAAAATGATACAACACAAATTGAACATTTAGAATGTTCACTAAAAAACGACACTTATTTTGAAATAAGTATGTCAAGATATAATGGCACAAAAATAATGTTAATTATTAGAGATATTGCCGATAGAAAAAAACTCGATGTTTTAAGTTCATTTAATAAATCAGTTAACGAATTAGTAGTATATAATCAGAAAATTTTAAAAACATTGGGTGTATAATATGGATAATAAATTTAAAATCCCGGAAATGAATGACTTTCAACAACTTAAAGTATTTGCAGATGCAACTTCTGCTTTTGCTGAACATCTTGTTATTTTAAATAAATCAATTGAAAGTATGGCCAAAGACCAAAATAAAGTTCTTGAAGGTATGGCCAAAGACCAAAAAGATATGAAAGAATATTTTATGAATGCTAATGGGTTTCAAAAAGATTTAAAAACTATGCAAGAAGATGTAATAGAAGTTGTTTTAGAAAAAATGAAAAGTGAAAATGATATTATTAAAGAAAAAATAGAAACATCATCGAGAGATATAACAAAATCAATAATTAATAAAATAATAGGATTATTATTGGGTTCATTATCAATCGGTGGAACAATAATCTATGTTATTCAAAATGTAATGTTAAGAGGTTCTATAAATACAATAGTACAAGAAGTTTTAAAACAAATTCCAAAATAAAAATAAGGAAAAACACATTATGAGAGATGATACTCATTACTTCAAACCATTGGGAGTAAAGGTTATAAATGGTAATGTTGATTTGGCATTGAGAAAATTCAAATCATTAATAAAAGATTCAAAAATTATTATAGAAATAAAAGAAAGACAGTCTTATGAAAAACCCTCTGCTATTAAACGGGTAAAACGGGCTAAGAATAAGTTTAAAAAACAACAACTAACTAAACAAAGTAAATAACTTTTTTAAAGACGGTATAATAACCGTCTTTTTTTTGCTAAAAAATCACGAAATATCGTTTGTTATTTTTATATGGATATATTTATTTCTATAAATACATTATTCATATAATGTTAACACAATTTTAAAAACATTTCATTATAGTTCTTATAATAACTATATATTCCAAAATTACATTAATTTGAGGAGTTTAATTATGGCAATAAAAAATTCTTTATTGAAAGAAGCAATCGCAGATGCAAAAGCTATACAAAGTGTAGCTGTTGAAAATGCGAAACAAATCCTTCAAGAAGCGTTCACACCAAAAATTCAGTCAATGTTGGGTCAAAGAATCCAAAATGAAGCTGAGGGTGATGAAGAAAATATTGAAGAACCAACGGAAGAACCAGTAGATGGTGACGAAGTTCCTATCTCTGATGAACCAATGGGTGACGAACCAACAGAAGAACCAACAGAAGAAGAACCAACAGAAGAACCTATTGAAGAACCAACAGAAGAAGAACCTGTTGAAGAACCAACAGAAGAACCTATTGAAGAACCAGTTGATGAAGGTGATTTAGAGTTGGAAGCTTTAATTCGTGAATTAGAAACAGAAGGTGACCAACTTTCAGAAGAACTTGCAAATACATCTGGAATTGCAACTGGTGATAATAAAAAACCAAGTACATCCGCAAGTAATTCAAGTAAAGTCGGTTCTAAAAAGGAAAAAACAATCGGTGATAAATCAAAAGAATCTAAAAATTTCTTAGGCGAAGGTGAAGGTTGTGAGACTGAAAACCCAGAAGAAGAAATTGAAGAAACTATTAATATTGATGAAATCATTGCAGACCTTGAAGGTGAAGAAAATGGTAGTGAAGAAGGTGAAGACGATATTGAAAATACTGAAGACGAGAATCCAGAATATGGAAGTCAAGACGAATCAGTTGATATTGATAAAATTATTGCTGAACTTGAATCACCATTAGAAACTGCAACACAATCAAGTCACATCACAGGTAATGATGTAATTAATGAAAATAGACAATTAAAAAGAGAAAATAGAAAATTAAAAGACGATTTAAAAGAACACTCTGAAGCAGTAACGTATATGAAAGGTAAGATTAACGAAGTTAATTTATTAAACGCTAAATTACTTTATACAAATAAATTATTTAAATCACATATGTTAACTAACGAACAAAAAATGATGGTAATTGAATCATTTGATAGAGCTATCAATACTCGTGAAACCAAAATGACATATGTAACTTTAATGGAAACATTAAATAAAACTGCAAAAACAAAAGTCGCAAAAATCCAAGAGTCAGTATCGAAACCAGTCGTTTCTACTAAATCTAACAAAGCCGTAATTCTTAATGAATCACAAGTTATTGCACAAAGATTTAAAGAATTAGCGAACTTGGATAAATCTAAAATGAAAAATTATAGACAATAAACAATTTTATTATAAAAAAATATTTGGAGAAAATATATGAGTACAAATTTAAGAAACGTTGAGATGTTAGTCGAAGGACAAAATCCAATGGCACAAGTACGTGAGTATACCGAAAGATTAGTAGATAGATGGGGTCAATTAGGATTACTTGAAGGTTTAAATACACAATATGAAAGAAATGCAACTGCAATTCTTTTAGAAAACCAAGCAAGACAAGTACTTTCAGAAGCATCATCAACAGGTACAACCGCCGGTTCAGAAGAATGGGCTGGTGTTGCACTTCCGTTAGTAAGAAGAATTTTCGCCGAAATCGCAGCAAAAGATTTCGTATCTATTCAACCTATGAACCTTCCTGCAGGTTTAGTATTCTATCTTGATTTTAAGTATGGTACAAACCAAGCTGGTTTCACAGTTGATTCATCATTAAGTCAAGTCGGTACAGTACACGGTGTCACATCAACAATTGGTGCAGACGCAAGTGGTGGTCTTTACGGCCCAGGTCGTTTCGGATATTCTATCAATGATTATACATCATCAATCACCATTACATCAGCTATGACTGGTTCTGCAGTAACTTGGGCAGATGTTCAGTTTAATGGTAATTTATCTGCATCTTTAGCCGGTTTAGTAAAACTTACATTTGATGTAACGTCAACTACACCAACTATGGCACAGATAGATACAACTGGTGTTAGAGCCTTCGCCATTAGTGGTTCAGGTATTTTAACTTATTACCCAGGATTTACATCACTTTCTGGTAATAATTTATCATTTATTTGTAGTGGTTCTTCCGTAGCAATGACATCATCTGCTAATACAAAAGTATGGTGGCACAAACAACCATATATGGGCGCAGTTCCTGATGATTCTCATAGTGGTACACAAGCAATGGGTGATTTCGAAGATAAAGGTGCAGGACTTGATATTCCTGAATTAGACCTTCAAATGAGAAGTCAATCTATAACAGCTAAAACACGTAAATTGAAAGCAGTTTGGACTCCTGAGTTCGCTCAAGATTTAAACGCTTATCACTCAATTGACGCTGAAGCTGAAGTAACATCTATCTTATCAGAATACATCTCGATGGAAATCGACCTTGAAATTCTTGATATGTTAATTCTTAACGCAGCAACAACTGATTACTGGTCAGCAAGAGTAGGATATGAGTGGGATACTGCTACATTATCATTCTTCCCTGATACAAACGTAGTCGCAGCCAGTGCTTACAACAAAATGACTTGGTATCAAACACTTGGTATCAAATTACAAAGAGTAAGTAATAAGATTCACCAGAAAACAATGAGAGGTGGTGCAAACTTCTTGGTATGTTCACCTGACGTTGCAACTATCCTTGAATCTATTCCTGGATACGCTGCCGATACAGACGGTAACAAACAACAATTCGCAATGGGTGTTCAAAAAGTTGGTTTATTAAACAACAGATTTAACGTCTATAAAAACCCTTATATGACCGATAATACTTTACTTATGGGTTATAGAGGTAATGCGTTCCTTGAAACCGGTGCTGTTTACGCTCCTTACATTCCGTTAATTATGACACCATTAGTATACGACCCAAATACCTTTACACCACGTAAAGCAATAATGACGAGATATGCTAAGAAAATGGTTCGTCCGGAATTCTACGGCAAGATTTATGTCGGACATTTAAACTTTGTTTAATAGTAATTGAATATTATTTAGATATATTAAGAGTGGTTAGAAATAACCACTCTTTTTTTATATAACAAGTTCATATTTAAAATTTCCACAATCCCAAATCCTATCATATCCATTTAGTTGCATATTTTGCCATTCGGTGAGTTTATTATCAAATTTTAATAATTTTTTTGAAAGTAATTTTTTTCTAAAATTAAATCTATGGTATCTATTTTGTTTTAAATCAACATACCAATAACTTGGTAAAATAAGATTAATAAAATTAAATCCA
>SESG01022059.1_pt1 | contig 10573 bp, 5 predicted proteins | sample 3171421 | NCBI WGS metagenome assembly SESG01 (sample SAMN10866946, study PRJNA518727) | freshwater metagenome | biome: subpolar coniferous forest; feature: holomictic lake; material: water; isolation source: holomictic Lake 227, 6 m and 8 m depth | place: Canada: near Kenora, Ontario | collected... | reverse complement strand
ATCTCAATGAGAGCAAAGCCTGGCTGGTCCGGCACACGAACCCGCGCAATTTGAAGGGGCGGATACAGGACGCGCTCCGCGGTGCCAACGTATTCATCGGCGTGTCCGGACCGGGAACGTTGCAGGCCAAACAGCTTCGGCGCATGGCCCCCAAAGCCATCGTCTTTGCTCTCGCCAATCCCACGCCGGAAATCATGCCCGAGGAAGCGGCGAAGTACGCATACATCGTGGCCACGGGCCGCAGCGATTACCCGAACCAGATCAACAACGTGCTCGCGTTCCCGGGCATCTTCCGGGGCGCCCTGGACGTTCGTGCGACCCAGATTACCGAAAGCATGAAGCAGGCGGCGGCGCGCGCGATTGCCGGATGCATCTCACCGCGTGAGGTCAGCGCCGAGTACATCGTCCCGAGCGTATTCAACCGCCAGGTGGTCCAACGTGTCGCCGCCGCTGTCCAGCGTGCTGCCCTCCAGGCCGGCGTCGCCCGTAAGGGCAAATAGGGCCCGCCGCCTGTCCAGACAATACCGCTTGCGGCGAGCATTGGTTTGCTTCCCTTCGAGCCGGTTCTGCGCCCGCCCGCCCGCCAGCGCAGGCCTCGGTTTAGGGCCGAGCCGTGCGTCCACTGTTCTCCGCGCCTATTTCATCGTTTCCGCTGCGCGCCTTCCCGTCCTCCTTGAGGATGCTGCGGCACCAGCGGCTGACCGGCGCTTCCCGGAGGCGCTCAAACGCCACCCCAACCAGTCAAAACTCTTCTTTGCCAACCCACTTTTGCGTATATCCGTTCAATAATTCTCCCAACTGTTTCTGGTCGCTGATGTTCCTCGCTTTGGTCTCAAAACCAGCCTGATTAGCCAGGATTTCCTTCTGCAGTCCGGCTTTATAGGCCGCATACTTCTTGATCCTTTTCAGATAGTCGGACTCAATCGCAGCGCTGCTGTCAACATACTTCCAATAGCGATGGTCGGGACAATTAGTTCTGAAATCCCTGATGTCAGTCAGGTGTTTTTCCAGCGCTTCCTGATATGAACCGAATCTGGAATATCCTTTCGGAGGTTGAGTCATGCCCGCGTACCAGGGCACGAATACTTTGCTGCATGGGTGATAGGGGGCAATCCACATGACGGCGCCTATTTCAGCCGGCAGGCCGGCCCGGAGCTGGGCCACAAAACCATATTGCGTTCCGTCGTGACATATTCCGCCGGCATGGCCCTTGTTTTGCGGATGGGTTTTTCTGCTGTCAACCTCCGTGCCCTCGTAGTGATCGGCTAAGACGGCAAAAAGGTCAGGCAGGGATATTTTTCCCACTTTCGGGGTCGTGGAAAAAGGCAACGCATCGGCATCGACCGCATATTTCCGACCGGTGAGTTTGGATAATGCGGCCCATTGGCGCTTTACGTTATCGGGGTGAGTGCGACTTCCGGGGTTGCCATACGCTCGCTTGAACGAGAACTCGCCATCCTTTTGGGGATCGTACCACCCTCTGGCAATGGCGTAGGTGATGATATCCCTTGCTCCGCGGTAATTCGTGGTGTCGTTGAGGTCAATCTTGTCCAGAGTATAACAATTTGCCACCGCCATCACCTGGTCGTCAGGAACACGTGCGGCAGCCCAATGTCTTCCGCGCACCGCACACAACACCCAGGCTTCCGCTCTATCCGCAATAAGGTAGGAACGTCCGCCATCAGCATAGCCATATTTTTCAATCAGTGCGCCCATCATATCCACGGCCGACGACGCGGAAGCGGCACGCTCCGCGGCCATGCGGCGCAGCTCATACAGAATGCCGCCCGCGGTGTAATCGGCTCGGTCTTCGCGCGAGGGACATCCGTCCGAAGCGATGGCCACTGCGTTCTCATTTAGAAAGGAGTCGGAAACCTCCATCTTTGGCAGCTCCAGCCATAAGTACTTGTACGTCATGGCTGGTTGCTCGGTGCTGCCGCCGCGGTGGAATGTGAATCTGTCGTCTTTGGCGTGTGTTTGCCTTTCGACAATATACCAGTTCAAGAACTGCTCGCCGCCGTCATCTTCGTTATGGGCCAGCATGACCGAGCCATCGGCACTGGCGTTTTTCCCTACGAGGACTGCGAAGCAGCTAAAATCTGTGTCGATCGGCTGTGCGTTTGCATACGAAAGAATCGACAGCAGCCCGAGGGTTCGCAGCGAGGCAGGTAGGTTCATGATTTTGGCTCAGATTATGTTTATTCCAGGGAGAAGCGTACGGAAAAAGGGTTCCTGGGTCACGGCATAAAACGATTGAAAGAAACCGGTGCTTGCGGCCATCTTGAGTAATACGTGACCGTATTGACGATGGAATCAACTGCCAAAACATATGACCAAAGCCCAGACAAACCAAGGACGCCCGGTAGCGCCGCGCAACCCCACACTCAAAGCGGCGTGCTTGCTGTCGTTTTTCATAGCCATCACGCTCTCCGCTGAACCATCGCCCCTGGTTCTGCCCGGAACTCAGCCATTGACGATGCCAGGAGATCTCGCGGCCCAGATCGTCGGCGGGATTGACACGTACCTCGATCGCTTGCTGGCCAGCGCACCCAATGATCGCGCACATAACTGGAACCGTGATCTCAGTTCGCCCGAAGCCTACGTGAAGTCCATTGAGACGAACCGTCAGCACCTCGCCTCCATCATGGGCGTGGTGGATAAGCGGGAGCCGGTTCAGCTTAAGGTCTCCGCCCCCATTTCCGGTACCCTCAGTGGGAACCCGGCTGAGATTGGCCGCGGCCGAGGATTCAAGATTCTGGCGGTCACTTGGAATGTATTTCGCGGGGTCGAGGCCGAGGGGCTGCTGTTGGTGCCGGACGGTGAAATCAAAGCCTCCGTGGTGGCGATTCCGGACTGCGACTGGACGCCGGAGCAGATAGCCGGTTTACAGGCGGGCCTCCCGGCTGCCAGCCAGTTTGCCCGCCGGCTTGCAGAAGCAGGCTGCCGCGTGATCGTGCCGTTCCTGGTGGATCGGTCGGATACTTGCAGCGGCCTGCCCGGAGTTCGCAAGCTCAAGCAATCCCAGCGCGAGGTGCTCTGGCGTGCCGCCTACGAGATGGGGCGCACTGTTCAGGGTTACGAGGTGCAGAAGGTCCTGGCCGCAGTGGATTGGCTTGATGGCCAGCCCAAATCCGCGCAGCGGACCGCCCGGATCGGGGTGGTAGGCTACGGTGAAGGGGGGCTGATCGCTTGTTTCGCCGGCGCGCTGGACCCGCGCATTGACCTCGTTGCCGTGAGCGGCTACCTGGTGAACCCTAACCTCCACGAGGAACCCATTTACCGTAATGTGTGGTCCTTGACGGCCGAGTTCGGTGCCGGCGAGATCGCCGGACTGATCGCCCCACGCCAACTGCTTTGGGAGCAGGGCAACTACCCCGAGGCCGAGTATCCCAAACCCGGGCAGCCCCACAACGGTGCTGCTCCGGGGAAGCTCCAGCGCCCCAGTGCCGACACGGCCAGGCGCGTCCTGGAAGAGGCCACTGCGTGGCTGAATGACGTCCCGGGAACCGATCGCTGGAAGGTCATTCCAGGCCAACCCGAAGATGTGATCAACGATGAAACCCTATCCGCCATCAGTGAATACCTCGATCTATCCAGTACAGCCGCGATGCCGGCAGCACCCGTGACCGCAGTCCACCCCGCGCCAGACAACAATGCGCGCCGGCTCCGTCAGTATTCGCAGATCCTGGAGGATACCCAGTGGCTGATGCGCGAGGCGGAATACACACGCGTGGAGTTCTGGAAGAAGGCGGACCGGAAAAGCGCCACCAGTTTCGCGGAGAGTGCCAGGTGGTATCGCGATTATTTCCTGAATGAGATCGTCGGCCCCATCCCCGCCGCCACGCTTCCCGCCAACCCGCGCTCCCGCAAGGTTTCTGAAACGGACGCGTTCACCAGTTACGAGGTCGTGCTGGACGTGCATCCCGGCGTATTCGCCTACGGCATCCTCGTGTTGCCAAAGGGCATCAAACCGGGCGAGAAACGGCCGGTGGTTATCTGTCAGCACGGGCTGGAAGGACGCCCCACCGACGTGGCGGATCCGAAGGTGGACAGCCCCTACTACCACGCATTCGCCTGCCGCCTGGCGGAGCGCGGCTTCATCACCTTTGCGCCGCAAAATTGTTACATCGGCGAAAACCGATTCCGCCAGGTGTTGCGGAAGGCTCAACCGCTTAAGCTGACCCTCTGGTCCTTCATCATGCGCCAGCACGAGGTCATTCTCGACTGGCTGGCGGCCCGGGATTTTGTGGATCCCTCCCGCATGGCGTTCTACGGTCTGAGCTACGGAGGCAAGACGGCCATGCGCATCCCGCAGATTATCGACCGCTATTGCCTCAGCATCTGCTCCGCAGACTACAATGAGTGGATCTGGAAAAACGCCGCCGCTCGCTCCGGCTACTGCTACCTCTACTGGGGCGAGTATGACATGCCGGAGTTCAACTTGGGCAATACCTTCAACTATGCCGAGTTGAGCTGGCTGATGATCCCCCGTCCCTTCATGGTCGAACGCGGCCACGACGACGGCGTGGCGCCGGATGAATGGGTCGCCTACGAGTTTGCGAAGACCCGGCGTCAGTACGTGAAGCTCGGCCTGGGCGACAAGACCGAAATCGAGTTCTTCAACGGACCGCACTCCATCAACGGCAAAGGGACTTTTGATTTCCTTCACAAGCACCTGAACTGGCCTGAGCGGAAGTGAACTGGCCCCGGCCAATCCAAGCCGGTTGGCCGGAAGTGCGCTGACTGGTTTGCCAGCGCGCTGGCCATGCCTGTTACATCGGTGAGCAAGCAGTGGCTGCTTGCAATGTAACTGTGCAGACCTCCATTGGAGCGCGGACGCCTCGTCCGCGTGTTTCTGATGATTCGAGACACGCGGACGAGGCGTCCGCGCTCCGATGCGGCGCTGCTTTCCGACGCGACCGGAACAGCTACCTTGCAGTTTTTCAATCGAGCACTCCTCGCAGTTCTTATAGTCGGACACCGGCCGGCCGGTGCTGGTGCCGTTGGAGTGGAGGAACTCCCTGATCTTGCGGATGAGCCCTTATCAGTTTCCCGGAATGGTCACGCTTTCGCCCGAACGCATTTTGACGGGTATCAGGCGCCCGCCGCTGCGCACTTGGGTGGCCGTGCCGCCGACGCTGTGCAGCGTGGCAGCAACCAGCTTATTGTCCTGCCAGCTCATATCCACCGCGAAGCCGCCGCGCGCCTTGAGACCTTTCACAGAACCGTCCGGCCAGAGTTTGGGCAGCGCCGGGAGCAATTCTATTTCCCCGGCCTGTGATTGCACCAGCATCTCGGCGACGCCGGCGCAGCCGCCGAAGTTGCCGTCAATCTGGAACGGCGGACAGGAGTCGAAGAGGTTGGGCAGCGAACCGCTGCCGCCGCCCGCGGGACGCAGCAAGGTCTTGAAGAGCTTGTGCGCGCGATCGCCATCGCCAAGCCGGGCCCACAGGTTCATGCGCCAGGCCAGCGCCCAGCCATTGCTGTCGTCGCCGCGAGCATCGAGGAACTGGCGGCAGGCGGCGGCCAGTTCCGGCGTGCCGCGCCGCGTGATTTCGTAGTAGGGATGCAGGCCATACATCGGCGAGGTGTGGCGGTGGGTTGGTTCCGGTTCCGGATAGGGCTCCAGCCATTCCTGCAGGCGGCCGTCTGGACCGACCTGGTTTGGTGCGAGGCGGGCGCGTTTGTCGGCGAGTTCGCGGCGCAGGTCAGCATCCACACCCAGGATTCCAGCGGCCTCGGCGGTGTTGCCGAACAGCTCGCGCAGCAACTGCATGTCAATCGTCGGGCCCAGACAGACGGAAGCCGCCTTTCCATCCAGCAAGCGAAATGTGTTCTCCGGCGAATTGGCCGGGCCGGTGACGAGCCAATGGTGTTTTGGCTCCTCGATCAGGTTGTCCAGATAGAACAACGCGGACTCTTTGAGGATCGGGTAGGCCCGCCGCAGGAATTCACGGTCGAGGGTGAAGGCGTAGTGCTCCCACAGATGCTCGCACAGCCACGCCGAGCCGCTGGTCGTCGCGCCCCAGGAGGCGGCCTCGCCGGGTGCGGTGAAGCCCCACGGGTTCGTGATCACGTGGGCCACCCAGCCGCGGGAGTTGTAATAGGCTTTCGCTGTCTTACGCCCCGGCTCGACCAGCGAGCCAATCAGCCGGTGCAGCGGCTCGGCCAGTTCGGAGAGGTTGCAGATTTCAGCCGGCCAGTAATTCATCTGCACATTGATGTCGAGGTGCCAGTCGCCATTCCACGGGGTCTGGATTTCCTCGGCCCAGAGACCCTGCAAATTGGCGGGCAAGCCGCCGGGCCGCGAGGAGCTGATCAGTAGATAGCGGCCGAAATTGAAATACAAAGCCGCCAGCGCGGGATCGGGCGCCCCGTTGGCATAACCGGCCAGCCGGCGGTCGGTCGGCAACGCGCTGTTGGCGGTCGCTGGCAAATCCAACTGGACGCGGTTGAACCATTTCTTGTGATCAGCGCTTTGTGCCGCGCGCAGTCCGTCGAAAGTGCTCTTGGCTGCCTTGTCGAGATCGTCTTTCGTGGCGGCGATGGGATCATCCAGTTGTCGGCCGGCAAATCCTTTGAAGTCTGTCGCGGCGGCAAGAAGAATCACCACCTCCGGCGCCTTTTCCACGACGAGTGTCTTTCCTTCGGCCTTCACGGTGCCGCCTGGTGCCAGCACGCGAAGCCGGGCCGCGTACGTGACGCCCTTGCCGCCGCGACCGTCGTTGAGGGTGCCGATCATCAGCAATTCGTTGGGGCCGGTCGGAGTGGTCGTGAAGCGTTCCGGCCGGTCGAGTGAAACCGCGAGCGCGATTGCGCCGGAGCGCGAAGCCGTCAGGCGCGAGACGAAGACCTGGTCCGGCGCGCTGACGAAATGGGTCCGCTCGAAGCGCACGCCGTCCTGTTCATATTCGATCCGCGCCGTGGCTGTCGCCAGGTCAAGTTCGCGATGATACTTCTCTACTCCCGCCATGCCGCTGATTGCGTCGGCGTGGACACCCTCTATTTCCATTTCTGCCAATTGGAAATGGGTCACCCCGGGATTCGGCATGAACGTAAGGCGAAAGAACTGGCACGCGGTCGGCTTCGCGATTTTGTAGGTGCGGGTTTCATGTCGGTTGGCGAATTCGGGTTCATCCTTGTGTTCGTCGAGCACCTGCCAAGCCTTGCCGTCCTTGGAGCCTTCGAGTTTCCAGGTCCGCGGGTCCCGCGTGGGAACGTCTTCGGCGGAGGTGAGGCGATACTCGCGCGGGGTTGCGGCTTTCTGTCCGATATGGAGTTGCCATACCACGGGTCGGCCGTCGTGGATGACGCACCACTTCGTGTTCTGATCGCCATCAGTCGCGGCCTGGACTTCCTGGGCCTCTGACCAGGCGCGATGCCCGCTCACACACTGGGGCCCGGGTGCGGCCTGGTCGCGGCCGAACCTGAGGTGCAAATTGCCCAGCACTTGATAACAGCCAAAAGGCACATTGGCTCCGGAGCCGGAGCCGGAGCCTTGACCCTGGCAGGTGAAGTTGCGATTCACCAACGCCTCGGCCTCGACGTTCCTGCCCTCCAGCAACAGGCGGCGGATTTCGGGTAGAACCGCGTGGGCATTGGGACGGTCGGCTTCCTCGCGCGAGCCTGACCAGACCGAGCTTTCGTTCAGGACAATGCGTTCCTCGTTCACGCCACCGAAGACCATCGCGCCGATGCGACCGTTGCCGAGCGGCACGGACTGGTGAAAGGTGGTCGCCGGTTTGTCGAACCGGAGCACCGTAGTTGAATCCGCCCCAGGCACGGCCAGGGGCAGCAAAATGAGCGAATTAAGCAGCTTGGGAATAAACTGTTTCATGGGTAATTCGATATTCGATGATTAAGTTCACCGCGCCTGGTCACCCACGGCGGCGATCCACTGCCGTGTCCACTCTACTGTTTCAAGGTCCAAATCGCAGAGGTTGCTTGCCAGAAAAATCATTCCCTCGATTTGGCCGTCCCGAAGCCGGTTGAGTCCGAACTCGCATTGCTTCTTCATAGCTGCGATCGGCATCGGTTTGGCGGTCCCGAAATCCCACATATAGCAGCCGAGCCACGTCCGCTTCTTCGGCACCAGTGCTTTGAACCGGATAAAGTTCTCCTCCAAGCGCTCGAGGTCCTTTGCTTCCCAGGTCCAAAGGGAGATCACATCGCAATACTCAAGGTGGGGCCGAATCTTCGGATCCAGTTGGTAGGTGTAGAGCGTCACCCCCAGGTCCAGCCTCCGGCCATTCACCACCAGGCGATCCCGGATCTTCTGCAACTGCCCTACCGACAGTGCCGCTGGCGCTTCCGCCTTCGCCTCCTCGTTCAATGAATCCGGGCCATGTCCCGCGTAGCTTGAGTTCGCCTTCAGTTTGGCGCTCTTCAGGGGTACCGCCTCTTCTCCGGCCCACATCTCAACCCGGCTGAGGCCACAACTGCGCGCCCCCTCTTTGTCGAGCGTATTGAGAATCCCAACGCGGAACCGACGCCGGCCTATGCCATCCAGAGCAACTTTGACCTTCGCCCCCGCCGCGTTGGGCAGTGTGCCCTTGGCCACCTCGCGCCAGACGCCCCCTTCCTCGGGAACCTGCAACACAAAATCCCCTGACCGATAATCTCCCGTGCCCCAGTCAGATTGAGCTAATTCCACGGCGGTCAGTCCCTTCGGGTTCGTGAGCTCCACCTCCACGTAAACCGGGAATTGCGGGTCGTTATCAGCCAGCCATTGCGGCTTGCCACGCGCGCTGAATTGGAAGAAGTCATCCATGAACACGCCAGTCATGTTTGGTAGATTCGCGGCCAACCGAAACACCTGCTCCCGTTCCTCGTCCGAAGTAGCCCCCCCGGCTCCGGCGATCGACCAGAACACCCGCTTCAATGATTTGAACGGAACTGCGTATTGCTCGAAGGGTGGAGCCGGCTTTCCCTCATAGCGGATCAGGATGATGTTGGGCACTCCCAGGTACTGCGCCCCCTCTACCGGTGTGATGCGTCCATTGCGCGGCAGCCCCCACGCATTGTCGTAAGAATGAGCCTCATGCGCCCACATCCAAAATCGATCGCGCACCGTGCCTTTCTCGGTGGTCGCCGCGTCCGCACAAAAACCCTGGCTCCCAGCCGGCATAGCCAGAAGCCCTATCGCTTTAAGGAACCGCCGTCGCGAAGAATGCGGAGCAAGTTGCATATGAGATACGAATTCGTTTGTGCCCCCAAGGGTGCTACTTCCCAGTTCAAGAAGGAAGAAAACAAACATGCCGGTTAGCTCTCCATACTTGAACCCCGGAACTCCAGCATGGCATGCTGTCTCCGTGAACTATAAGAAGACTCAACGTTCCGTCAGGCGTATCGGCCTTTTCTGCTGGCTAACCATGGTTGCGAATCTCGCCTGCGCCGAGAACTGGCCGTGCTGGCGTGGACCGCGAGGCGACGGCACGAGCCTGGAGAAAGAGCCTCCCACCCGCTGGAGCAGCACCGACAACGTCCTTTGGAAAACTGCCGTCCCGGGCGAAGGCCATTCCTCGCCGATTATTTGGGACAACCGTGTCTTTCTAACATCGGCGTTGAAGGAGTCGCAGGAGCGCGTCCTCCTTTCGTTTGATCGCAAGACGGGTGCCTTGCTATGGCAGCAAGCCGTGGTTCGTTCCCCGCTGGAAGCCAAGCACAACGAAAACGGCTATGCCTCCGCAACGCCTGGCACCGATGGCGAGAAGGTCTATGTTACGTTCCTGGATGGCGTGGATGTCGTCGTGGCGGCTTATGATTTTAGCGGGAAGCAGGTCTGGCTGGTCCGTCCCGGACGATTCAAGAGCCAGTGGGGCTTCAGCCACACCCCCGTCTTGTTCGAGGACAAGGTGATCGTGGTCTGCTACAGCAAGGGGGAGAACTTCGTTGTCGCCGTGAGCCGTGCCGATGGCCACATCGTCTGGAAAACGGCCTGCGAGAATCCTACCCAGAGTTACAGTCCACCGCTTATCCGGCCGATGGCCGGTCGGGTTCAGATGATCACGCCGGGCAACAAAGCGGTGACCAGCTATGATCCGCAAACCGGAAAAGTGCTGTGGACGGTGGCGGGCCCTTCCGACGATTCCGTGGTCACACCGGTGTACCATGAGAAAGCCGGCTTGGTGCTCAGTTGCAGCAGTTGGCCGAGCAAGATGCTGGTGGCGATCAAACCGGACGGGCAGGGAAACGTCACATCCAGCAAGGTCATTTGGAAAACCGCAGAAGGGGCGCCGTATGTTCCTTCGCCCATTGCCGTGGGCGACTGGTTCCTCACCTCAGCCTATGCGGGCAAGGCGGTGTACTGTTACGAAGCCGGCACCGGGAAGATTCTCTGGCAGGAACCGATGGGGCTGCACCACGCTTCGCCGGTGAGCGCCAATGGGCTGGTCTATTTCCTCAACGATGAGGGCGTGATGCACGTGGTCCGGGCGGGGGCGAAGTATGATTTGGTGACCCGGAATGATCTCGGCGAAAAAACCTATGCCTCGCCGGCCTTGAGCGGGAACCAGATCTTTCTGCGCGGTTTCAAGAATCTCTATTGCATTGGCAAGCCGGCGTCGTAGTCACG
>SESG01028679.1_pt1 | contig 10574 bp, 9 predicted proteins | sample 3171421 | NCBI WGS metagenome assembly SESG01 (sample SAMN10866946, study PRJNA518727) | freshwater metagenome | biome: subpolar coniferous forest; feature: holomictic lake; material: water; isolation source: holomictic Lake 227, 6 m and 8 m depth | place: Canada: near Kenora, Ontario | collected... | reverse complement strand
CTTAGTACTAAACTTTAACTAATTAGAAAAGGTGATTATTTAATGATAGTAGGCTCAAATTCTAAATCAGTAAATCAAACTTCCTCGCAATTGATCACTGATTGGGTGACATCACATGTGTATACTGCAAATGATTATGTCCGTTATGTTACCAACACTCAATTATATGTATGTATAACTGGACATACATCAGGGACATTCAACACTGATTTAGGTACAGGTAAATGGGCATTGGTGAATAATCAGAATTTAAATATTGCGTTGTCGCTTGTAATGGGGTAATAATAGATGAAGCAATATGGAGTTATTTATAAAACAACCAATCTCTTAAATGGAAATGAATATGTTGGTCAGTCTACTCAAACAGGAAGAAACCTAAAGTATTATTTGGGGTCGGGGATAGCTCTCCAAAATGCCATAAAAAAGTATGGTGGTTCCAATTTTGAGAAAGAAATACTTTGTGAGTGTTCAAGTAAAGAACAACTTGATAGGTTAGAACGTTTATGGATTTCCTTGATAAAGCCCTACTACAATCTGGATATTGGTGGAAACGCCGCAGGAAAGCACTCTGAAGCTACAAGAAAAAAGATAAGTGATAAAAAGAAGGGTAAAAAGCTCACTCCTGAACAGTATGAAAGATACTTGGCTACGAGAAAACCTGTAACTGAGGAAACTAAACAAAAAATAAGTGAAACTTTGACAGGGAGAAAACAAAGCAAGGAAACTGTAGAGAAAAGGTGTAAAAAGTTGAGAGGACGTATAAACTCAGAAGAATCCAAAAATAAAATGTCTAAAGCTCATATTGGAATTACTCAATCTGAAGAGTCTAAGCGTAAACAAAGTGAGTCAAAAAAAGGAAAACCTTGGACTCAAGCTAGAAGAGATGCCCAAGAGAAAAGAAAATTAAGTAGGGAGGGACAACATTAAATCCTTGTTGGGAATTGATATTCCGGCTACGTTAACATTCAACAAAACAGCAGGAACTCTAAATATTGTAACTAACCAAACATTTACAAGAGCCAATATGCTCTTGATTGTAAACGCAACTAGAAACCAAGTGATGATGAACTTCGTTGATCCTTCCTTAAGCTATACTATCACAAGTGTTATGGGCATGGATAGCATGTGTACTTGTACCGTCACATTTGGATATTCCACTTCCTCTATGGCAGATACAGACCTAATGCAGGTATATGTTGATGTTCAAGGCATAGAAGAATCGTTACAAGCATTTTTAAGAAGATTGATATCGTTAATGGAAAGCAATGCTATAGTTGATTCCTCCGGTAGACAGAAGATAATAATCGATGCCATTACAACTGCGGCAGTAACCAACACAACCGGATTTGGCCCTAACGTAATCTCATCTACTCCGGGTTCAGCTACACCTTATGCCGCACCAACATCAATACCAGTATTGACAGTATCAGAAGGGCCAGTTGATCAAAGATGGAGACTGGTGGATTCCACGCAAATGTCCTATGGAGTTGCGATTAGGAATCAATTGAATTGGTAGTTGAATGAAACAGTTGTTAGGAATTGATACTTTTGGTTCTTATACCTTTAATAAGGCTAATAAGACTATAACATTAATTGGATTGAAAACAAGGCTAACTGTCCAAAACTTAATACTTATAAACAATGCTACCAGTAATATTGTCATATTCAGTGTAACTGATATTACAAAAAAAGCTACAATAACGGATAATGTCATTACCCTAGATTATGATACAACCTCAATGGCTAATACAGACATACTGGAAATTTGGATAACGATAGCTACAACAGCAGAATGCTTGGAAGAACTGATGGGGAGGGTGGTACAATTAGCCTGGCCTAATAGTGTAGTTAATGTGGATGGGATGCAAATGCTCATATCTGATGCCAATGCTCCAACCTACCCAATCACCAATAACACTGGATTTGGACAATCAATAACAAGAATGGATTTAGTCGCAACACCATCATTACCAATCTCTACATATGTGATATACAGAAATGCGGCGTTAGAAACTGATCCTGACAATATTCAAAACTTATGGATTGCTGACCCTTCAGGTTTATTGTTCCCTAATCAAGATTATTGGACAGCAACTCCAGTTCAACACTTAACTATAAGTAAAGGGCCTGTTGACCAAAGGTGGGATTTACTCATAGACTCCCAAACTGAATACGCTGTGGCTATTAGAAATAAATTGACATGGGGAGCATTAACCATAACTTATAGTGGGAATGGAAATACTGGTGGAGCTGTTCCTGTAGACAACAAACTTTATTATTCAGATGATGGCACTTTAGCATTGTCAAATTCAGGTAATTTGGTGAAGAATGCCAGCACTTTTTCAGGCTGGAACACCTTAGCTAATGGATCAGGAACAAATATTGCTGTCGGACAATATTTCATTGTGACTACATCCATACCATTATATGCTAAGTGGGTATAATTTAATACTAATTAGTAAAGATAACAGGGAGGATAAACATGCGAAAAGTTGATGAAAAAAAGTATATATGCGATTTATGCAAAAAAGAGTTTGATGATTATCCTGCACCACAAACAGTGGTAGTAAATGGAAAATTTATAGGAGCAAATGTAGTTCCTGACATGTGCGAAGAATGTCAAAATAAAGTTTCCGATTTTATTGATACATTGAGGGTATAGGGGAATAGCAATGGTTTGTAAGCTCTGTGGTGCAGAAAAACCTCAAGAAAATTTCCTTGCACATAGGAAAATAAAGGAGTTATATTTTGAGTCTCACAAATAAATTACAGAAGACGGTAGATAGGCCAGTTTGGGAGTGGTGTCGGTTCAATCCCATCGGTAACACTGCCGCCGCATCAGTACTCTGCACCTCAGATGATGGTTCTGGTAGGTATATGTATTATCTTCATGGTAATACCACTACTTTCTATAGATATGATACTTGGACTGATGGATGGCAATTATTGGCCCCGGCATTGCTAACTTCAGGAACAGTGTCTTCAGCTTTGAAATATTCGATTCATGGTGGATATAGGGGGAAAGTATTGGCTCTAGGGACAAATACCCCAGCGACAATATTAATTCCGGGTCTTGATAATAATCTGTTAGGTAAATTAACAGATAACACATCAACCAAAATACGTATCATGGCGGGAACTGGTGCTGGGCAAGAAAGAACAATAACTTCAGCGGGGCAACCAAATATAAATTTCTCTGGTAGTGCTACTGGTGGTTCTACTTCAACTGTTGTGGATTCAACCGCATTGTGGAAATGGAATCAATGGAGAGGCTATCAGGTTCGTATTACATACGGTACTGGTTTAGGGCAAGTCCGTAAAATACTTTATAACAATGCTACCACCTTGTTCACTGCTGATTATAACTTGCAAGAGATTGATACTTGGAATACAGCATTGTTTACTGTTGGAGCCGCCGCTGGTTCCTATTATCAAATAGAATCCAGTACCATCACCGTAAATTCCAACTGGGATGTGATACCAGACGCAACATCAACCTTCGTATGTCTGACTGGTGGAATTTGGTACGTTACCACAGCGGCTACTCCCGGTTGGGCACATCTTTCATATTATGATATTCATTCTGATGTATGGATACCTAAAACTGTGCCTATGGGGAATTTAACTGGCGCTTTAGCTACAGATTGGTCGATAGAAAGAACAGGTGAAGTTGGTGGTTTTTATGTAGGTCCAGTGGCGGCTACCAATGGAGGTTCCAATACAGTAAGAACATTCACTGATACTGCGGCATCATGGACTTTAGACCAATGGGCTGGATATCAAGTAAGAATCACAGCAGGCACTTGTCAAGGTCAAAGAAGAAGAATTGCTGGTAACACTACCAATACATTGTTTGTTCAACGCCCCTTTGATGCAGTGCCAGGTTTAACTGATACTTATGGAATTCTAGGTGACACTGACAAGATATACTTATCAGGTAATGGTGCAGCTTCAATGTATCAATACTCAATTGAAAACGATCTTTGGTCCTCTGGTGTGCCTTGGGATTGGGGTGTCGCTCGTATTGGTTCCATCCAATTAAAGAAATCAACATCTATAATGGGTGGACAAGAAGCATTTGGAATAACCTCGATTTCAAGTTATTTAGCGGCGGGAATCACATCAATAAGTGGAATGGTGGCCGCTGGGACTGGGTATACAAAAGCCTCGGTTGGTGTATATTGCACCATCGCTGGTGGCACTGGTGGAACTTGCGTAATTACAGGGGTAAGTGATGCTGGTGGTGTTTCTTCTGTGGAGTTAGCACATTCTGGAACAGCTACTTACACAGCAGGGACTCAGGTTCTTACTGGTGGTGGTGGTACACTGGCATCAGTTACATTAGTAGTAGGTAAAACAGGATTAGTCACAACAGCTAAAATACATAATCTTAAAACTGGTGATCCAGTATTGATAGCTGGAGCAGAGACTGATACAGGTTGGAATGGGGCTTGCACTGTTTTAGGGGTTTCATCTCAAACTACGCTGTGTGTCACTCCCTATAGTGGTGCTACTGGGGGCAACCCTACATTCACAGCACAATCAGCAACTTTACTAAGGGATACTGCACAAAATTGGACTGCTGGTGAGCATATTGGAAAGATACTGATGACATATCATACACCTACCGCCGCTGGTGTGTATACCTTACAAACAATATCCGCATCAAGAATAACCTCAAACACAACCAATTCGTTGACGGTAGCCGCATTAACAAATGCCCCTACAAATGGGCTTACCCGTTATGTCATATTCACTCCTGAAGCTCTAGGTAAAGAGGAAGTGTTCAAGAATGTAGGACAAGGGTCTAGTGGATATGCAACTGCTGGTGGAGCAACTTCACTTACTGATAGCACAAAAGCATGGCAATTAAACCAGTGGGTTGGGCATAAAGTAAGAATTGTCAGTGGAACTGGATTTGCAAATGGTGAACAGGCTATAACTGCAAGTGGAGCAACTTCATTGACTGTAGCTTCATGGGCATCAGCTACCCCAGATACCACATCAAAGTATCAAATTATGGATAGCTTCGGTAATACCACAGATACTTTCTCAACTACAGTTATAAAAGATGCAGCTAAGAACTGGCCTACAAACATTTTAGTTGGAAAGAAAGTTAAGATAATGAGTGGGGTTAATTGTGGTGCTGAATCAGCTTTGATTACAGCGAACACAGCCAACACCTTTACCATCACAGCGTTAGGAACAATGCCAACCGTTGATATGACATACTCCATTTTAAGTTCTCCTGTGAGGGCATCAAGTACAACATTGCAATGGGCATATAACCCTTCAGTTATGACAAAGGGAAGATATATGATATCTGCTAGGGGTAACACTCCATATTTCGATATCTATGATATCTGTAAAAACACATGGGAAGGAAATACATTGTTTACGCCACAAACTGAAATACTGGTTGCAGGTACAATGTATGCGTATGATGGTGCTGATAGGCTATACTTCACTATAGGCGCAACAGGTAAGGTTCAGTATCTTGATTTAAGCACTGGTATGATTATGAGTTCTGGACAAACACCTTACGCTCAAGGTGCGGCTCTAGTAGGCAATAGGATGGAAATAGTCAGCACCACTGATGGATTGGATTATATATACATAATGAGGCATACTGGTGCTGAAATGTGGAGAACATTGGCATTCTGGTCTGGTTGGTAATAAGGAATAAATTGTGGCTATAGTCATTTCAGCGTTCATGACAAGTGGTGGTGCGCCTTACTCTTCATATACACCTACGATAAGTATATGGAGAGTAAGTGATAATTCACTGATAGTATCAAGTGCATCGATGGTTAACATAGCCTCATCTATCTACAAATATAACTTCACTACATTTGTATATGGTGTTGCTTATGTATATCTGATAACAGGTGATTCTGGTGTACCTCCACAAGAACGTTACCAATGGGGCAATTGTTATCAAGAAATACCAGATAGGACAATAGGCACAGTTCAAACTGATGGTGGTAATTCAGCTACTCAATTCAAAGCAAGCCAAACTGATGGAACTACTGATTATTGGAAAGATGCCTTATGTATATTCTTGAGTGGAAATTTAACAAATCAAGTAAAAAAAGTTACTGCATATAATGGGACCAGCTATATATTAAGTTTCACTAATGGATATACGGGAACACCAGCAAACGGAGATACCTACGCATTAGTCAACTTCTAGGGGTATTGAATGTCACGAATACTGTTTGATGCATTCGATACCACTTCAGGCCCAGTAAACTGGCCAGTATCAATAAACGAAACTTTAGCATCATCAGAAATATCTACCTGTACCTCCACAGGTTCAATTACAGGTATAGTTAACGAAACAGCAATCAGTGGTACTACGGACATAACCGTAGTAAGATATATAAGCTCCATAAATGAAACATCTACCTCAACAAATTCTGATGCAACATCAACAGCAACTATTCAAAATGAAACCTCAACCTCAACAAATTCAGATGTAACACGTATTTCAACCATCCAAAATGAAACTTCAACCTCATCTGAATCATCTACATATACATCTTCAGGTTCACTTTCAGGTATGGTTAATGAGACAGGAACTGCAACTACATCGGAAATAACCTTAACAGCAACCATCCAAAATGAAACATCAACCTCAACAAATTCTGATGCAACATCAACAGCAACCATAATAAACGAAGCAACCAGTAGCAATGATACTCAAGTATACACATCTAAATCAACTGGTGTAGTGAATGAGAATGGTGTTACAAATGCTGCTGATACAACTTCAACTTCAACAATAATAAATGAAACCTCAACTGCATCAGATACCAGTAATTTCCAAAATAGCAATATCCTTGGTATAAATGAAACCTTCACTTCCAATGATTCAAGTTTACCTGTACTGAGCGCACAAAGCATAATAAGTGAGACATTAAGTTCAGGTAACTTGGAATCAACATCAACTTCCACACCAATAAATGAAAATATATCCAGTACAGACTCTTCTTCTGCATCATTAAAATTGATTGGTGTTGTAAATGAGACATCAAGTATTTCAGAAATCAGTTCTGTTTTAGATGGAAATTCACTAACAGTCAACGAAACTTCAACATCATTTAACTCTGATACGACATTAATCAGGACTACATTGAATGAGGGTATAACCTCTGGAAATTCTGAGACAACCATAATTCAATCAAGAATAGATGAGACAGCAACAACTGCTGTTAGCTCAGATACAACCTTAATCAGGGCTACACTGAATGAAGGTGTAAGTTCAAGTAACTCTGATTCAACCTTGATACAAACTAAAATAAATGAAACTGGCATAGTTACTGAAAATGGAGCATTAAACCTACGATTACAAATAAATGAATTCAGCATAAGCACTGATACAAATACTTGTGTATACAATGCACGCTCAACATTGAATGAAAATATAACTGCGATAAACAATGAGACAACCAACACAATAACGAAAATAAACGAGGGTGCATCCACTAGAGATTATTATCGTTTAGGTGACAGGCGTGATGTTGATGAAGCTATGATTACTGACGATTCAAGCATGTCTAAACTATCTGCAATAGGAACAGTTACAGAAACACTTACCACCACCCATACCCAATTATCATCATCCATTATAGTAGCTGTAGTGAATGAAACTTTAACTGCATCTACTTCAGACTCCACCAAGTGTGACGCTAGCAGGAATATAGTGGAGATTATAACGGCAGTTGAGTCTAGTGTATCCAATATAAAAGCAAAAGCATCTGTGATGGAAGATAGTGCTATTACTGGTAATGGTGAAGCTTTCAATTGTAGATATAATGTCAATACAAAGGAAAATATCACTGCTTATGATTTCTATGCTTCCGCAGTAAGAAATGTAAAAATATTAAATGACAATGAAGGCATAACTTCATCTATATTAGCAGGATATGTATTACCACGTTCAACATCAGATGTATCAAAGTTCTCAGACTTGCCATTGACAACAGCAATCAAACGTGGTGCTGGATTCAGGGACAATGCTGGATATACAGATGGGATTTATCTACAGAAAACCAGTGGTATTACCATAACCAGCAAGATTTATGTAATATCCGATCATGCCCATTTCAGGGATGGGTATGATACTCGTCTTATTAAAGGCAAGTCAATCTTGATTAAACCCACTCGTCCAAGAAAGATAAACATCACTGATACATCTAGTATAACTGACAGTAAAACCGCAATATCCACAACTGTTTTAAATCCAAGGGTAATTAATGTTGAAATTATGACTAATTCAGGATATAGAGGTTAAGAATGTCAATTCCAATCCAACAAGATTTAACGGTTCCGGTTTCAGGGACAATGGTAACTCCTGGTTACTCTCCATATACACCGTCATTAAGCCCTATCGTAACCAATATAAAGTTATCAACTCTTTTTACTTATACACCAGCACAGGTCAGAGATACTTGGTTCTCAATGGGACAATTGGAAATTGACAATAGGACTAGGGTATATACCCGTAACACTGTATTCAGATGTGTTGAGGCTACAGCACCGTTGAATGGTGCCATGTTCTATTGTGATTCTGATTATACTTTGAACCCCAACTTCTCTTGGACAAACATGATGGTGGAGGACATAAATTCAGGAACCATCATAGATAACACCACTTATGTTGTCGATCCTCATTTTTTCATTGTTTTAACCCAAACTGCATTTCTAGCCATAACATCACCATATGATAATTCATGGGTTCCATTTCAGGAAGTCAACTCTAATTCAAAAGTCATCATTGATGATGATGATATAAATAGAATTCTAATTGATATTGGTGTACCTTTCATTAAAGTTGCTGAACTGGAATATAGCAGAGATGACATATGCAACTACATGATATTTCCAGCGTTACAGGTATTCTATAAATGGTTCCCAATTGAAACTATGGCTAATTATCCTTTACCTGATGCTACCTTCAACATAAAGGTTCCAACATGGGCATTTGGAGCAGGTAGGATAATGTTGAATCCGGGCTACCCAGTCGGACCAGTTCCGGGTAATCCACTATACAGATATTTTGATGAGGTTTTAATGTCAATATCACCTAGGGGCGCATTCTCAACACCTAATATAAACTCATCCCGTAGACAGGGTTTTGTTGATACCATGAGTTTCAGTACCTATATATTAGAGAGAGCAGCACGTTCAGGTATAATAAATTATGGTTCAAGAACAAGAATAAAATTCTTTCAGAACCAAGGATATATCAAGGGTTACTGCACTAAACGAGGAATATTGGAAATAACATGGTTGAGCATGAGCAATTTCTGGTCTGACATACCTATGAATAGAGTTGATGAGGTACGTGATTTGGCTAAATCATATGCATTGAGGGCATTCGCACAGTTGCGCTCACAGGCTCGCTCAGACATACCTGGAGCCATCAATTATGAGCATTTCATGAGTAGGGCAGATTTACTTGAACAAAGGACAATAGAACTCTGGCAAGCGGCGAGTAAAGCCGCAGTGGTCCGGGTTTAAATTTCACGCTTAACAGGTTTTGGAGAAAATATGAATGAAGCACGATTACCATTAGAGAAACGAAATTTGATACAAGGTAAATTATGGCAACAATTGGTTCGTGATGGTATAGTTCAGGATGATGACACCGATGCGTTTTATGCTCTAGGTAAGTATTATGCTGACTATGAGAAGAAAACAGGTAAAGTCCTACCTTATCCCAGGCTAGCCGCATATGCACAGGGATATTTAAGTGAGAGTCTGAAAGAAGTGGCTATAACCGATACTCAATTCTTAACATGGTTTGATAAAAGCAAGGTTAAAGACAAGTATGGGAAACCTCGTACTGTATATCATGGCACTTTCTCTGATTTTGATAGGTTTGATATAAGTCAAACCACCCCGGATTCAATGTGGGGACAGGGATTCTATTTCACTTCATCAATACCCGATGTGAACAAAAACTATGCGATTCAATCTGGTCCTGACATAACAAATAGAATGGACATGGGAATAGAGGAGTTTGACTCCAATTTAACTGACAAAGATAGGGATAGGATAATTGCTGATTACAACAAGAAAAATAATATTTTACCTGGTTCAACTATAAGCTATCAGTCAAGAGGGAAAGCCATTAGAGATTATGTTTTATCCAATCCAGAATTGCAAAAGGAATACCTACCCCAAATCCAGTCTTTAGGCATGGTTAAACCCTGTTATTTGAAGATATTAAAACCCTGTTATATTGGATTTGGTAAAAAGGACACCTACTTTGATTATAGTGAACCCTACGATGAGGATAGTGATGAGTTTGTTGAAGCCACAGGTAGTGCTGTTGATGTAATATCCTTTTTGTCCAACTTTGATGACGAACTATCGGGGATATGGGACAAGGTTTATGAGGGTGGAATTTCATCATTTGAGATATATGAATACTTGCAGACATTGGATTTATATGATGAGGAAATGTCAGCAGGAAGTATATTAGCTGAACTGATATTATATTTAGGTTATGATGGAATCATCCAAAACGCATCTGCTTTTTTTGGTAAAAAAGCAAATAGAGCAAT
>SESG01013087.1_pt1 | contig 10575 bp, 6 predicted proteins | sample 3171421 | NCBI WGS metagenome assembly SESG01 (sample SAMN10866946, study PRJNA518727) | freshwater metagenome | biome: subpolar coniferous forest; feature: holomictic lake; material: water; isolation source: holomictic Lake 227, 6 m and 8 m depth | place: Canada: near Kenora, Ontario | collected... | reverse complement strand
AACACTACCTGTAATCAGACTCACATCTACTATAACACTCCCCTTACCTTTACATGTGAATAGATACGTGTCCCTGCCTTTGATTAGAATGTCCTGATAGAAGTCTGTAGCCTTTATTGGATTAAGAACCTTCTCGAAGAACATACCGTCTGCGGTAATGGCATCTCTAGTCTCGACGCTACCTGTAATTATAGTCCAACCTAGATTTCCACTTTCGAAACTTCCATTATTGATTGGATTTGTAACTGTAATGAAACGTGTATCTAGACCACAAGTGATAGTAGCTGGACTCGATGACGGACTTTTGGATCCACCCAATGCAGATATTGCTTTGATAGTGTAGGTTTTGCTTCCAGACCCGTAAGCTTGTGTGGCCTCAAATACCGTACCATCCACCGTCGCATTCAGTGTACCACCTATATAAATCTCGTATCCACCGACCCATGGTGTGGTAGTCGGCATATCCCATGATATTACTGGATTTCCTGCCACTGTTTTAGCAACTACGTTCGTGGGCGCATCAACGGATTTATTAGTCATATTATACCTCCTTCGCTATTAATTCTAAAGATACTCTTTCATCCTTACTTTTTACATTGTGAGTTAGATAATATCTGGTTGCATCTATATCTGTGACCAGTACCGCAGCAATCATATTGCCATTAACATCTTTTATTGCCATCGCTGGTATACTTGTATGAGATGGTTCGACTACTTTAAGTGCCATGCATAACGCTAACATGGTGCTCCCCGCATTAACGGGTATCGATTGAGATACGCTACCACTGTCTATTTGTATAGCACTCTCATATAACATCCCTGCTGGTGCGTCCACCTGAGCTATATTCTTCTTGGTTTTTGCAACCCATCCATTAGCTATTGACCATGTGAGATCGAACCCGCCATTGATTGCTTTGTTCTCCAGCGTTAAGAACTTACGCATCGCAGTTGAGTGGTTGTGTAACATGGGTGTTAATGCGCTTTCCAAACCATTGCTACTAACTGTAGATATAGCATAATAATAATCTGTTTCATGCTTGGCATAAATATGACTCGCTTCATGCACACTGGCATCTACATTTGCTATTAATGCGAGACTGTTTACATTATTTACTTCACTCATATAAATATTGTATGATTCGATAGTTAGACCAGCTATATCTGCGGGAGTTGTCCATCTTAATATTGGGATTCCAGATATTTCAGATACTGAGAAGTTCTCTGGAGCTATAGGTGAAACGGGGTTAATGGCGCATTTGACCGCTGTTTTTGCCCCCGCACCTAATGTATTCTGAGAATCTATGAAATAACAATATTCGCCTGTGGCACTTATAGTATGCCTATATTCCAAGCCAGGAGCCATCACCTGTGCGAATGGTGTGGTAGCGTCCTTTCTATAAATATTGTACTTCAGTATAGTGTCGTTACCATCTAGTCTGGGCGCTGTCCAGGTTAATAAATTGGATGTGCTACTTGTATTAGTAACTGCGAAGTTTCTAGGTACGGAAGGGAAGAATATTTTCTGTAATAGCGCTATGGTTGGATCCGTAGACCCCCATATAGATGTCGCTATAATCATATACTTCAATGCGTTAGTGACTGATACAATATCAGTATATTCTAATGCTGTGGTAGCTACCAATAGAGGTGTGGTAGGGTCGAATTCCCCATATGTTTTGTATATATTATAATTAACCCCTGTTAATCTATCATCCCAAGTTAGGTGTACGTTATATGCTCCATTATCTATAATCCATCCAGCATCGAAGTTTGCCACACCAACAGACATGTCTGGTGTCCCTAACGTAGCCATATTAGAACGTTCACTCTCACCAGTGGATGTTACCGCTGCCACTTGATATTTGTATGTGGTAGCTGGCTCTACGGGTGTGTCTGTGAACGTCAATATAGTTGGATCATCTATAAATATATATTCTTCAGGAGCGTCTGTAGACATGCTCCTATAGATGTGATACCTAATTACGGGAGCTATGATGGAAGCGGGAGGAATCCATGCGATAGTTATTGAACGCTCCGTGGTACTCACCACTGAATTTACAATAGTCGGTGCTGATGGACTTAAGGTTGTTTCAATAGATACACTAGTTGAGTTCTCACCATACGATGACTTACTCATCGCTTTAACTATATAATAATATGTAGTTTCGACTGCTGGAACTTCATCTATGTAACTATTCGTATCTGAGAATCCAACGAAAGATAAATCATCCACCGCTTCCCCTCTAAATACTAAATACCCAATAACACCACTGTCTGCTGTAGCTACACTCCACTGTAAATTAACATGTTGTAATCCGTCTTCATAAGATAAATATGGCGGGTCAATAACGGGGATTGTGGGTATATCTATCCAAAAGCCAGTACCTGCCCCATATTCTATCGTGGGTAGTCCATGCATGATAGATACCAATGCTTCCATCGCTGTAACTGTAGGTTCGTTTCCACTACCAAATACTGCTGTTAGATCGATAAGCATCAGACAGTCGAAATACGCATTTCCAATACTTGTGCTTGGGAATATTTCGAGAGATGTAGTGAGTGTGTCTGTAGTAGCTGTATATATTAATGAATAGTTGTCTGTAATGTTGCCCCCAGGCACATTGATTTTACTATATCCGTTATCATCTTTGAGTAATATATCTATTGAGTTTATAATATTGTTGCTGTCTTTGGCAGTATACGATGCTACCGCAGTTCCAGTTATGAAGTATATATGCCCCGCAGTTGATGCTACATCACATTCAGCGGTAGCTGAAGACGCTTCGATGATACTTCCTGTTGGTGGTGCGCTCTTATATAGGCGTATGACCTTATCATTATATGATTTGATGTTAGCTGGCTTGTCTACTATTTCAGCGTATCCACCGCTTGTTTCTACATTCGTAGAACTCCACAAATCACCCCATGCAGACTCAATATCTACAACCGTAGCGTCGTTTCTAAATCCACCTAATGGTAGCTCGTTGTACCATATAGCACCGCTAGCCCATGTTCCAGGCTGATCCCAACTCATGATATATGAATAATCAAAGTAAGTAGTACCCAAACCTCTTAACATACTATCCATGTCGTATGCTGTGAGCTTACTCGCTATCTCTGCACCAAACTGTTCGGTTAGGTCTATCACCATCACTGAGTTTATATACCCAGTCTTTGTTGTTGTGTCTATCCCACCGAATCCTATATTTATGTTAAGCTCTGATGCAGCCGTTATCTTCAACGATGTCCTATCAGATGGAACTGGATTCAAGCGACGATATTCATCTGGATCGACCATGACTAAGTGCTTAGGTGGGTTAGTGGGTGTAGATGGATCATATGCATCATATGCAGACATATTTATACCACACAATCCAGCGTCGTGACCATTTAAAGTGGTCACGTAGAATTCGTGCTCTGATTGATTCGCCAGAGTTAGTTTTTGCTTGACACTACCATTGACATATAATCCTGCATTGGTTGTGTCTCTCCGGACGATAATATTTAAAGACCCTGTATATATATTCACTTCTATATCTACATAGTTAGGTGATGATTTCCATTGCACCCAACAATCCGTACCTAAATCCCCAGTCTCGAAGTTTCCATTGAACAATATATTCGTCAGGTCAGGTGGGTCGATAAGTTTGATGCTGCCAAACGACAATGTAGTTGATGGCAAGCCTTCGCCAGTAACATTGGTAGCAGTTACGTAGTATTTATAATAACTATCTAACTCCAACCCTGTATCTACATATGTGAAACCACTTATCGTTCCTGTAACTATCTCTCCAAGACTGTTTACACGATAAATCGTGTAATATAAAATATCAGTACTACCTTTATAACTGGGTGCGTCCCATGTTACAGTGACTGCGGTAGGTGCAGTACTTAACTTACAGTTGAGTGGTTCTGTAGGGAGAAGATTAGCTACTATACTAGACAAGCTCCCATCGATACCATCACCGAAGTCATTACCTGCTGCAATGGTGTACCAATAGGTGCTACCATCCACCAATGGAGTATAAACTATCTCTCCGACCAATACATAGTTACCATCGTCGGTTACGGATGTAACATCACCTGGATATGGATATACAATGTTGTACGCTGGTAGTGTTGGCGTTCTTATATTGTCTTTTGAAATCGAATATGAGTAAATCTTATATTTATTAACTGGAAATCCATTGTCTATACCTGGCTTATTCCAACTTAGGTCTACCCCCGAAACAGTTGAAGATAACCTTAATGGTGCAAACGTGGGTATTTCTGGAAGAGAGAATGTGTAAATCACATATGCATTGGTGTTTGTGGTTGCATTAGAGATGACCGTACCCCATAGATGTTTAGCTATGATGTAATACGCTCTACTTGCGTTTGGGTGATCGTAATCTCCACCTACCAACCCTGGAATCGTGCGTGAAAGAGAGGTAGTAGATGTTACTATTTTAGTATATACCCCACCATCGATAGATTCATATATATCATATGTCGTACCTGCTGAGCCGGTACCTGTAGATACCGCACCCCATTCGATATCTATAGCGACTTTATTACCACCATCAACTATATCGTGTGGCTCCAAAGTCTTAATCATTTTGACTGGTGAAGCGAATACGAATGAGTTTTTAGATGCTACGATAGATACCGGAACTGCTATTGGAGCAGATGCGCCTGTGATAAACACCTTATATGCGTATAAAGACCCTATTACTATGCTTGAAGAGTCTGTGTATTCATTTGGAACATTGCCTGTAACTAATGTATTGAACGTTCCACCATCTACACTACGCCGTATAAAATACGACGCTACGGGGATGAGATTCCCACTTGCGTCTTTAGGTTGTGACCAATTAATTATAATAGAACGTGGTGCATTATCATTACCCAGAGTGAGCTTTACAACATCTCCAGCAACTGGTGTAGGTGGTGGGTTAGGAGATACTGTGATGTTTACATGAGCACTCTCTGAAGTAGTACTTATTGCGGTTATGCTATAGTGATAATGAACGGTGAATTCTGCCCCACCATTGGGTAAGTCAGTTATGCTAGTAGATGTAGCGTATAGCTGTGGGCTTGGGGGCATACTGCCTGTATATCTCCAGATATTATATCCAACTACTGGATTCTCCGCTGGTATTACTACAGGCGGTGTCCACGATAGCGCTACTGTTTTATTGTCTGCTGATGCCACACCTGCAAAGTTTGTAGGTGTGTTAATATATACCATTAGTATCCACCCTTAAACATGTATGAGTATTTATCAAGCATCGTTTTGAATTCTTCTTCTATCTTTTCGACACCCCAAACTCCACCTTCAATATTGACAGTGAGGTTAATTACTACAGGTTGCGTCTTCTTACTAGCACCTGGAGCGTTAGGTCCGGATGCAGAGTCTATCTTCTGATCTAAATCTGTGATTCCAGGGGTCAAAGCGCCACGGAGACGAGAGTAAATCTCTTGGTTAGAGTATCTAGAGGTTAAGTCGTCTCCAAGCGGTACAACGGCTTCTCTCTTAGCTTCACCGATTAATGCTCTTTGTGGACCATTGGTTATTCCACCCGACGCCATAGCTGTTGTTTTGTTAGCTTCGTTGATAGTGGCTAAATTCTGACCATATCTGGAGATGTCCTCTGTATTGCCACTACCATATGCTCTATTTTCACCCTGTGCTCTATCCAACATATCCCACACAGCAGTTTGCCCCTGCAACCTCATAAATCCTTGAAATTCACTCGTACCCATTGCAGCTGTCATCGATTTCCAATTGACCTTTTTCTTGAACTCTTCCATATTATAGATGCCTTGTTTCTTGATGTTTCCTTCGACATCTGATACTATGAATCTCCCACCTGCTTGACGTATGTAATAAGTCTGCCCCTGTTGGACATCTGTAGCCCCCATCGAGCGTGCTTGCTCCGCATTTATTGCGGTTGCGTTTACATCGTCTCCACCCCACGCAGCTCTAGTAGATGCTTTAAGAACGTTGTCGTTACCGAATTTTACATTTGCTGATTTCATTCCTGATAATGTGTCGTTTCTCAAACTCGATGAAATGGATTTCACTGTTGCTGATACACTTGTAACTAATCCACCTAATGCACTGTTAAAATTAGCGATGCTAGCTCCTAAGTTACCCAACTCGTCATTCATGTTGGTAGTAGCTGTATTGATTGGGTCAATGAAAGAATTATAAACTCCTTCAATGCTCTGACCGAATACCTGAGCCTGTCCGGTGATTGTATCATATATTAGTGAAGCTCCGGATGCAACTAGATTGAAGCTCTGATTGAGATATTCAATCATCTTGGTAGTGCCAGTAGTATATGTGGTTGATGTTTCATTAAACCCACCTTCTATGGTTGATTTACTCTCATAGAACGTAGTTGCCATATCCGATGAAGCTTTACCTAATTCGTTGTTGGCTGTGTTCATTACCCAACCGAATCTATCAAGCGCACTCGCCATCCCCTTGCTGAATTTAGTGAGTGTAAGATTAGATGCCTTGAAAGCGTCTGAGTATTTATCTATACTTTCTTTGAATCCACTAGATATATCTCCACCAGTCATGGCTGCCCATAGACCTTTAGCTAATCCAATGAGCAATCCAGGGAGAACTTCAGTAACTATCTTACCGACTAATTCAAATAACGCCCCCATCATATCAGTGATAGCTCCAGTCGTGAGTTCTTCAATACTCACATTAGGATCGTTAGCGTATCTTTGCGCACGCTCCGCTGATTTCTGCATAAACTTTATCATGATTGGCATGAGAATTCTCGCAATCATGTTGCCTAATGGCATGAATAGAAGCTTCATTGAAGTAGAGAATAGCTTAAGTGCTGCCTGAAGTAATGGAGATGAATCGATGATCAATTGAAGCATCTGTTGTAGTACTTCTAATATACCTGACATAACTTTCATGCCAGCAGCGACACCGACCATCGCTCCACCCATACCACCACCCATACTAGCACCTAACCCACCCTCTTTATCTTCTTTCTTACCGCCGAAGAGTTTGCTCATCGAGCCTTTCTTGTTGTATTCTTCGACCTCTTTGGTGTTTTTAGGAAGACTCTGATCTACATGTTTGGACCCAGTATTATCTTTGCCCCCACCAGAACCAGTGCCGTTGAGAGCGTCTATTTCTTTCTTCAAAGCTCCGAACGAAGATTTATCTACCTTAGCTGTGAACTCGATTACTGCCTTCAACTTTGCACTGTTCATGGATTCTGCCATTTACTTCTTGTCTCCAAATATTGCCCTTGCGGTTTCGTAAGCTCTGCGCTTAGATTGTCTTTCCTCAAAAATTGGGTTAAGAGATAAGAACAATTGTATGTCCCTGCGGTACATATCGTCGTCCATTTCCTTGCTAGTGAGATTTTTAATACGCATGACCTCAAAGCGTGCTAAATCCTGTTGTACGCCTATACTAGAGGCTTTTCCTCTACGATAATCGTATTGGAGGATTTCGATATCCTTTTCAGTAAAGGGTCTAGCATACTCTCAGCCTCCTGTACTAAGAACAAACCTAGTGTTAGAGGTACATCTCTTAATCCTACTCTGTCACACGGAAAGGGTGCGGATTCGATAAGCTTCTCCAAGACAATCATATTTAGGATCGCCTCTGGAACATCGCCATCATGTTTCTTGTTTTCACTCGCCATCGCCGTGGATATATCCGCAGCGTCACCTAAAGTGAGTTCTTTGAATATAACGGGTTCGTCATATCCAAAGTCACTTACATCAACTACTTTTTTTCCAATAGCCATTATATCACCTTAAATATTTACTCAGCTTTCCAGACCTTTCTTTCGATTATGAATGGGTTGCTGTTTATGCCACTGATAGTGAATCTAACCTTAGATACACCATCGGTGAATGGGAAGACTTTGCTTCTTACGTATGTAATCAATCCTTCATCATCGTTTAATCTTGTAGTACCACCAGGCATCCATCCTCTGGAATTGACTGCGTGAGTACCGATTGGGATTACGGTTTCTTCTAATGCCCCATCAATGTAATCCACCTTGACATTAATACCCGGAGGGATATAACCGCCATTTACAGTGAGTATAAACCCATCGGCAGATAATGTGCTGGTTAGGATGTTTGGTGAGAAGAAGTCGCTGTATGCAACATCCACCTTATTACCACCAGTCTTAGTGCATGATTCGATTCTGTATACACCAGATCCACTGATTAAGCTCATTTCACCATCATATGAGAATGTTCCACCGATAATTCCAGATATGGTATCGAGCACACCATCTTCCGTAGCCCAAGTTCTCGCCTCTGCGTCGTATATCTCTGACTGGATATATACCGTGTTCACACCTCTGGAGAAATTGTATCCAGTGAGTACGAAACTATCAACAGGTAGTGCGCCAGTCGGTGTGTGAATGAGTTTCTTACATATGGCGGTGTTAGCCATCAAATCCTCTGGAGCAATTACATTAGTGTATAGTGTATATTGATCATTTGGATATGATAATGGTGCGGTGATATCTATAGAGTATTGTCTGGAAGTTGTAGTGTCTGGAATGAGTACTGCGTACTCTAATTCACCTAGACAATTTACCCCTACAGTCTTATCTATAGTAAATAAACCACTGGATATAGTTATTGTGTCACCAGGGACAAAGTTAGCACCATAGAAGTATAGAATATCCCCCTTTTGGATCACACTTGGTGATAGAGATACGCTTGGTGCGTTGGGGCAACCACGTTCGACTGTGATATCACATGAAATGGGCAATAGAGACATTTCTTCCATGATGACGTTCTCAATTGCCAGAGGCAAAGAGTCGGACTTGATTTTAACGTTCTTGAATCCGAACATCAACTTTGCGTGTTGGCTGTCTCTGAAGAAGTTCTCGATAACAATACTGACTTGCTCAAATGGAGCGAGATATTTTGCGGGTGTGTTTACACACCCATAGAATTTCTCTAGGAACTTCTTAGGGTCACTGAAAACAGCAGTCATGCTCATATCGTATTCGATGTTAGCATGCACTTTGTTCTTAGCAACTCTAGTACCAATACCTCTCAATAGATTCGCTGTGTGTCTGATAGAGAAGTTTACCCTGTCGATAGTACATTCAATGGAATCGAATGATGGTGCGCCATCTATATCAGTTCCAGGGTTCCAGAAGTATGCGTTTACCATGCTGTAGTTGAATACATGATCTGTAGGTGTGTTCAACATTGGGATGTCGATTACATTATCATACTTGTATTCAGTCTTATATACACATTCCATGCTTACTTGAACGGGGTTATCGCCAGATTCGATGGAGAAAGATACGTTTGAAACCACAACACCAGTAACTAAGAAAGCATCTCCATAAGTAGGTTCCTCACTATCGTTGTTCATATAAATAGCGAAGGTCATTGAAGGTGGTGCTACAGATTTAGTATATTTCCTTGTAACTGGATTAGAGTCACTTACATTTAGTTCATATCCCATGATAGCCTTTAGCCATGCTACATCTGCTATTGCAGCAAACGACACGCTGAATGAACCGTTGAATGGACCATCCACAATATCGGAAGGCTCGACGTTGTTTAGCCCAGTGAGAGCACGAAGCCCGTTATCCTTAGACCAACTATCGACTCGAACACCATGTCCGAGAACTCTAGTTATTCCTTTCAGTGATTCCTCTGAGACACCGCCTGTTGGGTATCCATATGAATCTTCAAACTCATATAAGACTTTAACATACGCACCGGAGATAGCTTGCTGTGGCATTTGAACTACACCTTCGTTATCAATATATGTATGGGTTGCTTAATCCCATTGAGTGTTGTTTATGCGCTTAACGAGTATGACTAATGCTATATCTATTGTGTATGCGAAGCTACCTGGCGCAGCATCTATCCTACGCCCACCATGATTTAAGATGAGATTATATTCCAAGAATGGTTCTTTCCTTATATACTCTAATATCCGGAATATCTCTTCTTTCATCTTAAATAGTTGTGAGCGAGTTAGTGTTCTGAACTCAATAGTCATGTTCGCATGTATTGTTACAGCGCCATAACCCAATCCCAATGGATCACGTTTCTCATCATTATAATACACGACTACATATGGACCTTCAGCCATATCATGTGTCTTAATTTGTTCGTATAAATAGAAGTGTGGCAATAATCCGTCTACATTATCCATGAGCCAATAGCGTTCAATCAATCCCAATAACTGCGTCTCTTCATCAATATCGTATTTATTGTCGTTATCTTCTCTGTACTGAGAATCGACCTGCACGCAATGTTGAGCCATAGTCCCTCTAACGAGTCACGAAGCTGAAGATGGTTCTCTTCCTATTAGATACAGTCTTCTCTATATCCTTTGTCCACATCTCGATTACTGCGCCCCAATCCATGTTGGGTTTCTGGTTCATGATGTATAGTTTGTTGAAATCACTTTGTAAAAGACGAATAGATACTATTTTGATACATGCTTCCTTCACATCGTCAGGAACTTCTGTTGCGCCCCATCTATATGACATTCTAAAGCGATTATTACCTGTATAGAACCATGGATAGAGGTTATTAATATGTACCTGCCCGATC